>Ga0255766_10005746_pt1 | contig 10229 bp, 8 predicted proteins | sample 071ome_23_FD_179966 | JGI IMG/M metagenome (GOLD analysis project Ga0255766, IMG submission 179966) | Coastal salt marsh microbial communities from the Groves Creek Marsh, Skidaway Island, Georgia - 071403BT metaG (version 2) | ecosystem: Environmental > Aquatic > Marine > Intertidal zone > Salt... | reverse complement strand
GTAGGCTTTGAGGTGGTTCACAACTTCTTCGACTTCTTCATCGCTCACGAAGGGACCATGACAGCGGGATATCTTGGACCCACCCGCCATATAAAGCATGTCCCCCATCCCCAATAATTGCTCTGCACCCATTTCACCAAGAATCGTACGGCTATCGATTTTACTCGTCACTTGGAAGGAAATGCGTGTTGGGAAGTTCGCCTTGATCGTTCCGGTAATCACATCAACAGAAGGCCGCTGTGTTGCCATAATAAGATGAATGCCAGAGGCCCGCGCCATTTGGGCAAGCCGCTGAATGCAGGCTTCGATTTCCTTACCTGCCACCATCATCAGGTCTGCCATCTCATCCACGATGACGACAATATAGGGCATTTTTTCTGGGGCGAATTCTTCGGTTTCAAACACGGGCTCGCCGGTGTCATCATCAAAACCAGTCTGTACGGTGCGGCTGAACATTTCGCCTTTTGCCAGCGTGTCTTCCACGCGGCCATTATATCCGTCAATATTGCGTACGCCCATTTTAGACATTTTGCGATACCGTTCTTCCATTTCGCCTACAACCCATTTCAGCGCGACAACCGCCTTTTTCGGGTCTGTCACAACTGGGCTCAGCAAATGGGGAATACCGTCATAGACGCTGAGTTCCAGCATTTTAGGATCAATCATGATCAATCGGCATTCATCCGGCGTGAGCTTGTAAAGCAATGAAAGAATCATCGTGTTAATCGCCACAGATTTCCCTGATCCAGTGGTTCCTGCAATCAGCAGATGAGGCATTTTGGCGAGGTTGGCCACAACTGGCTCACCACTGATATCCTTTCCCAGTGCAATGGGCAGTTTTTGGTTGCCATCACCAAAAAACTTGGAAGCCAAAATTTCACGCAAGACCACCTTTTCTCGGTTTTCATTGGGAAGTTCGATCCCGATCACAGTTTTTCCCGGTATCGTAGATACCCGCGCCGAAAGCGCAGACATGGAGCGCGCGATATCGTCAGACAGCCCAATGACACGGCTGGCTTTCAGGCCCGGCGCTGGTTCCAATTCATACATTGTTACAACGGGGCCGGGGCGAACCGAAACGATTTCTCCGCGCACACCATAATCGTCCAAAACAGATTCAAGCAGTCGCGCGTTTTCTTCGAGGCTTTCATCAGATAAGTACTGCCGTTCGATCACAACCGGATTTGCCAGAAGGCTTAGGGGGGGCAGTTCATATTCAATTCGCGAGTCATCAAATTGTAGGCTTGGTTGCGCCTCTTTTTTGGCCTGAGACGATTGCATAATAGGTTTTCGCACGGGAGGTTGAACAACTTTTTTCGGTTCATATTTTGGAACGCCGCCCAACGAACGGGGGGCGTAGGTCAAGGCCTCTGCGTCAAAATCCTCTGGACCTGCTTCGTCTAGTATATCAAGCCCTTGCTGTTCGGGTTCAATAAACGGGTCCTCAATTAAATAATCTTCTTCGGTCTGTCTCGCGGTCAAAGGGGGTTCAACGCGGAGCGAGGACCTGTTGACATCGCCGCCTTCAGCCGCCGGATCAAAGGTATTTGGCCCAGTTTGAGAAGCCGCAGTGGCGATCAATTCGGGTCCACGGAGCACACGCGATTTGATCACATGGTTTATTTTCGCTTTGATCCGCTCATCACCAGGCATATCGGGGTCATCGATTTGGGCATATTCTTCAACCAATTCCGGCTCTGGCATTTTTTCAGGGCGTTTTGCAAAGGAAGGCATCAAAGAAAAGAGGCTTGGTTTTTGCGCCGGTTCTTGGTCTTTTGCGTCAGAGGTTTCGCCTTCTTCATCATAGGCTGGGGCTGGTGGTAAAGACAAACCCGCTTTTGCAGCCATCACCGGTGGTTGCGTACGTTTCACAACAGGGCCGCCAGCCACCCGATCTGCGCCATTTTCTGCATCAATGTCATAGGGCGCAGCAGCATTAAACGATGAGGCTGCACGAAACACCCGTGACGTCCCCCGCCCCAAAACATTCATCAAAAGAGCATATGTCATCACCACGCCCACAAACAGAAAGCGCACTAAACGGCCAAGTTCACGGCGGGTAAATCCAAGACAAAATAAAAGCATGGCGACAAATGATATCCCCGTGACGAAAGAGCTCAGAAGAACATTTATTCTATCCGTGAAAGGCATCAGCAAGAGGACTTGTTTTAGAATGGTATCCCCAAACAATCCCCCCATCCCAAAACTATGGGTCCATATTGCGGGTGGGATAAGGCTTGCACAATAAAGCGCCATAAGGGCAATCGCAAAGGGCGCGAAAACTAGGCGCCACGGGGCTCTTTCTGCACCCAGATGAATGAGACACCTTAGACCCCAAGCTGCGCTCAAAGCGGCAAAGGTCCAACTTGACCATCCCAGGACAAGCATGACTGGCGCCGCGATCGACGCCCCCGTTACGCCCAACATATTCTGAATTGGCGCATCCGTTGCGGAGAGCCAGCTTGGATCTTCGGGAGAATAGCTCCACACCATCATACCGATCAGCACGCTCAGGCCGATCAATGCGATCCCCAAAAGCTCTACACCCCTTCGCTCTAGAACGGCTTGCAACTGGGCATCGATAAATGGGCTTCGCTCGTGTGTGGAATGGTATGCCATATCTACCTCATTCGTTGTAAAGGCATCTGCGAATTTTCAACAGACCCTGCTCGGTGTGCGCCTTGTCTGCGACAAGCGCCACGCGGATATAATTATGTCCAGGGTTTTGGCCATTTACGTCTTGGGCCAAATACCTCCCGGGAAGAACACGAAGTCCTTCTTCTCTCCAAAGTTTCACTGCAGCCTCTTCGCCATCCCGGTAAGGAAGCCATAGAAAAAAACCCGCCTCGGGCGTGCTGACACCAGCGATGTTTCCCAAAATATCGTCGGCTAATTTGAATTTTTCTTCATAAAGGGCGCGGTTTTCTATGACATGGGCCTCGTCGGCCCATACCGCCTCTGCCGCGCGCTGCAGGGGTAAGGGTAGTGGCGCACCCGAATATGCCCGCATGGTTTTCAGCTGGGTAATCGTTTTTTCGCCCCCGGCAGCAAATCCGGACCGCAGTCCGGGCAGATTGGAGCGCTTTGAAAGAGAATGAAAGATCACCACCCGTTCAGGATCGGCACCCATGTCCGCGGCAATTTCCAAGGCTCCAACTGGAGGACGTTTGCGGTAAATCTCACTGTAACACTCATCTGCCAGAATTTTGAAATCGTGTTTTTCCGCCAGCCCAATAAGGTCTTTCCAATAGCCCTCATCTGCCACGGCCCCCTGTGGATTGGCGGGCGAACAAATATAGGCGAGCGCCGTCTGATTAAGAATCTCACTCGGCAAGGCTGTATAATCTGGCAAAAATCCGGTCTCACGTGTCGCTGGCACGAATTCCGAACGTGCCCCGACCGAAAGTGCGGCAAACATGTAAACTTGATAAAACGGGTTGGGCGTTAAAATAACCGGCTGCGCCCCATTTTTCTTTTCAGGACAAAGTGCCATCGCCGCATTGTACAGCCCTTCGCGCGTTCCATTTAATACGATGACATTGCGATCTGCGTCCAAATCCACTCTGTAGCGGCGCTTCGCCCAATCGCAGATCGCACTGCGCAATTCTGGTGATCCTTCGTTAGGAGGGTAGCTGTTAAATCCAACAGCATTTTGCGCGATAATATCTATGATCCATGAGGGAAAGGCATGCGTTGGTTCACCGATCGTCATTGTCAAAGCAACATGCTCCGACTGGATAGGGTCCAGCAGGTTGCGCAAACGCGCAAAAGGATAAGCGGGTAGGTTTGAAAACCGCTCAGGAAACATTTTTTAGCCTCAAGTTTCGGGATCATGACGCCCCGTTTGATAAAAGTTTACTCAATCAGAGAGGCCACGTCCACCAAAACCGCCCAATTTTTAGAAAATCTGGTCTCAAAACCACATTTTTTTTGGCGAAAAGGACTTTACTCTTATTTCAGCGCCTGCTCCGCCCCCAGTGCAAGCCGCAATAGCCGCTTTTCCTCAAAAGCGCCTGCAAGCAACATTACCCCACAACTGGGATGTCCCGTTGGCAACGTCACAGCGCATGTCCCCATTAAATTGGCGATCCGAGTATAGCGCAATGACAGCAGGTTTTCTGTGACATAATAATCATCATCACTGAACAATTTTTCCAATTTGGGCGGTAATATTGGCGCAGTCGGGCAAAGCACCGCATCAAAACCCTGGATCAAAGATTTAAACGCTGCTCTATAACGTTCAAGCTGCTGCCAGCCTGCCACGAAATCAGCGGCACTTACATCTTTTCCCTGCCGAAACCTTTCGCAGATACGCGCAAACATCTTTTCCGGATTTGCTTCAATTTCGCGTTGCCATGTGCCATAGGCTTCTCCCACAAAAAGCGGCCCACCAATTGCATTTGCATCACTAAGAAAATCAACTGTTATTTCCGTGATTTCGGCACCCGCTTTTGCAAATTTTCTCACGGTTTCCTCAAAGGCTTTGCCGGGCTCCTCCCGCGTGACATCAAAAAGATCACTTTTCAAAACAGCCAAGCGTCGCCCTGAAACGGAGGCATTGGAAGTGTCCATCGCCCCTTGGCCTGTGAGAGCAGTAAAAATATGCGCCGCATCCTCAACTGTTTTGGTCAAAGGCCCAACAGTATCAAATGATGCGCAAAGCGGTACTACACCCTCAAGGGAAATAAGCCCTGATGTGGTCTTTAAGCCAACAAGGTCATTCCATGCCGCAGGAATGCGCACCGACCCCCCCGTATCAGATCCAATGGCCGCAGGCGCCAAACCAAAGGCAACCGATGCCCCTGCACCCGAAGAAGACCCTCCCGGTACCGTATCGGGAAAATTGATACAGGGCGGCGTTTCTTTAACGGGGTTTAATCCAATACCGGAAAACGCCAATTCCGACATATGAGTTTTGCCCAGACAAACGAGACCTAATGCTGTTGCTTCTCTGAGGCAGAAGGCATCTTTTTGCGGCACCCGCCCTTTGAGCAAGTCACTCCCTGCCTCTGTCACATAGCCTGCAGTATCAAAAAGGTCTTTCCAACTTATCGGCACCCCGTCCAATAATGACAACCTTTGACCGGAACGCGCCCTGGTTGAGGCCGTTTCTGCCTCTGCAAGCGCGCGTTTTTTCGTGGTCATCGTATAGATCCGCTTGGCCTCGGGATGCTCTTCAATCGACTGAAGATAGACCTGAGCTATCTCTACAGGATCCAAGGTCCCCGTACCAATCGCACGCCCCAAGTCAGATGCCGACATTTCCAGAATTGAGCTCATTTTCGTTTCCTTTATTGGCGATAATTGGCGCTCAGCGCCTCAGCGGCAACAGCGCACATGGACAAACGACATATGCACATCATATGAGGGTTTATGACAATCACAACTGATATCGCGATTATCGGCGGTGGGCTTTCAGGTGCACTGATGGCCATTTGCGCCGAAGCTCATGGGTTTACTGCCTGTGTTATTGATGCACAACCGTCGCATCTTCAGAACTTTGATGATTTTGACGGCCGCTCCTATGCCATGGCACATACCTCCGTCAGAATGCTGAAAGCTTTGGGCCTTTGGCAACATCTTGAACAGACTGCTCAACCCATTCTTGATATCAAGATCAGCAATGGTGGGATTTCTGAAACACCCTCTCCGTTTCTTCTTCACTTTGATCATCATGATCTGGAAGAAGGGCCAATGGGCCATATGGTCGAAGACCGCATTTTACGACCACTCCTGCAAGAACATCTCAAACAAAGGGACCGGATCATCTATCTTGATGAAACCGAAGTTATTGAACATAACTCCGAACAAGCATCCAGCGGCCTCATCTTGAAAGGGCAAAAGACCACGGTGACGGCACAATTGGTCATCGCTGCCGATGGTCGCAAAAGCGCTTTGGCCTCCTCCGCAGGCATCACCTATAGCGGTTGGGACTATGCGCAAACCTCTCTCGTGTGCGCTTTGGAACATGAAAAACCACATCGTGGGATTGCCTATCAGCATTTCATGCCTCCGGGCCCGCTCGCCATTCTGCCACTCAAAAATAACCGTGCCTCAATTGTCTGGACCGAGACGAAAGACAACGCAAAAACCATCATGGGACTGGACGCCGACGCATATCTGGATGTTCTTCGCCCCCGATTTGGCGATTTTCTAGGCGATATCCGCCTTGCCGGAAAGCGTTTCGCGTTCCCTCTGGAGATGAGCATAGCCAAAAGCCTCGTTGCAAATCGCCTTGCCCTTGTAGGAGACGCAGCTCATGGAATGCACCCAATAGCAGGACAGGGTTTAAATGCTGGTCTGCGCGATATCGCTGCCCTGACCCAAATCATCCATGATGCAAAACAAAGGGGCGAAGACTTTGGATCCACCGCGGTTCTGAACCGCTATCAGGAATGGCGCCGCTTTGACGCCACAGCGCTTCCCCTTGCCTTGGACGGGTTTAATCGGCTGTTTTCAAACCATAATCAATTTCTGCAGGATATGCGCGCCCTTGGCATCGGAATTGTAAACCAATTTCCGGGGCTCAAAAGGCATCTTATGCGCGAAGCCGCGGGATTGTCCGGAGAGCTCCCCGAGCTGATGCGCTAGACGACCGCTGCCCCTGTCCCAAATCTCAGAAGAGACCCTTGACGTCTCATCGCCAATTTACGCACATATTTTCTTTAAATCAGCCCAAGAAGGTACCTGACCGGTCAGCGCAAAGATGTTTCGTTTTCTTTGTCTAAATACTCAGATCCACATGCTTGGACCCGACAAAAATGTCAGGCAGCAGGCACGAATTAACGATCATCCAAGCGACGCGCTTCATCAATCAACATTATCGGAATACCGTCGCGTATCGGATAAGCAAGGCCCGCCTTTTGACAAATTAGCTCCTGATCATCCTTGCGGTATTCCAGCGTCGCATGGGTCAAAGGACACACGATCGCTTCAAGCATCCTGCGATGCACGCCACTATTCTGCGTCTCGCTCATTGCAAAACGTCTCCCCCGTCTCCCCCCCGAAGGCTATATTCAATCAAGGTCACAATCGTTTCTCGTCGTGTGACCAGAGACGGCGCTTCAAGAAGCGCCTGCTTGTCTTCTACATCAAAATCCAAAAGCATAGAGAGCGAATTAATCAACAGCTCGTCATCTGCATCCTTGAGCGTATCCCAATCCGTGGACAATCCACGTGCCTTGAAATACCGCGCGAGTATTTTGAAAAACGCAGACCGGTCAAACCCCGGATCTTTCTCACAGGTGGCACGATCTGCTTCAAAACCATTCCAACTGACATCAAAACGCCTGTAAGGGGTGAACCCCTCAATTTCTCCCCGAATGCGATAGCGACTGACGCCGGTGAGGGTGATCATATACCGACCATCCTCTGTTTCCGAAAACTGGGTTAAACGGCCAGCACAGCCAATAGCTTGCATCCGTTCATCGCCTTTTTGACCGCTTGTTTGGATCATCCCAATTAACCGCTCAGGGGTTTTTAATACATCCTCGATCATCGACAAATAGCGTGGCTCAAAAATGTGCAAAGGCAATCTTGAACGGGGCAGCAAAAGCGCACCGGGAAGAGGGAACACCGCAATGGTGTCAGGAAGATCAAAATTCATTACCATGCGTCAGATGTAGCTCCGCATAGCGTTCAGGCAAATATCAAAGAGCTTAATTTTCTCCGTCCGTTGAGAACAATGGGATCATTGGGTTTCAGCGCATCAAAAATAGTAAATAACTGTGTTTTGGCGGCACCCTCATTCCATTCCCTGTCTCTTCTGAAAATTTCTAATAATTCGCCAACTGCCTCTTCGGCAGCGCCTGATGCATAAAGCGCTTGCGCAAGGTCAAATCGGGCCTGATGATCTTCTGGGCTTTCTTCAACTTTGCTGCGCAAGTCACCAATCGGACCCGCGTTGGCGGCCTGTTTGGCCAATTCCAATTGCGCATAGGCCGTTTCCAGCTCGGGTCTTTGCGCAATTTCTGCCGGCGCACCATTGAGAACCGCCTCTGCCTGTTCAAGATCGTTTAGCGCAATCAACGCGCGCACCAACCCGCCATAAGCGCCGGGATGGTTTGGGCTTTCTCCCAAAATAGCGGAAAAGGTTTGGGCTGCGTCTTCTGCGTCACCCGCCGCGAGAAACTCTTCGGCGGCGGCAACTGCATCTCCAAGCCCACCATCGGCACTCCCGCCGCTGGCTGCGACAACCTTTTCTACAAAAGCCTTCACTTCAGAGGCTGGTATTGCCCCTTGAAAGGCATCAATCGGTTTACCCTGCCAAAAAGCATAGACCGTAGGGATGGTTTGAACACGCATCTGCCCCGCGATCATCTGATTTTCATCGACGTTCACTTTGGCCATTTTCACAGCCCCTTTGGCAGCGATCACGGCCTCTTCCAGTTGTGGGCCAAGCGTCCGGCAGGGTCCACACCAGGGCGCCCAGAAATCTACAATAACCGGCACGGTTTGGCTCGCATCAAGAACATCGGCCATGAAATTGGCTTCACTGGCATCAAAAACCAAATCAGTGGATGAGGCTTCGGGGGATTGTCCTAGTTCCAACATCTATTTTCTCTCATCGTGTTGCTTTAATCTTATATATGGAGGCTCATCACAGAATTCAAAGGTCAAAACTTGCAAAAACCGGTGCATGGTCGCTTGGTTGGTCCCACCCACGTACGGGACGTAAAATACGTGATCCATGTGCTTTATCCGATATATCCTGTGACGCCCAGATGTGATCAAGCCGTCGTCCCTTGTCAGCCCCATCCCAATCCGCAGCCCGATAGGACCACCAAGAATACAACCGACCTTCGGGAATATCTTGACGTGTAACATCCACCCATTTGCCCGAACCTTGCACGTCTGCCAGTGTGTCCACTTCTATTGGCGTATGGCTTACAACTTTCAAAAGCTTTTTATGATCCCAAACATCGTCTTCGCGTGGAGCAATGTTTAAATCTCCAACCAAAACAGAGGCTTTGGGCGGAAAATCCTCAAAATAAGCTTTCATCGCCGCTAGATAATCGAGCTTCTGGCCGAATTTCTCATTGACTTCACGATCGGGCACATCCCCACCCGCGGGCACATAGAAATTGTGGATTGTAAGCCCGTTTTCAAGCTGACCGGCAATATGGCGGGCGTGTCCAAGATCGGCAAAATCCTCTGCTGCAACTTCTGTGATGGGGCGGCGCGATAGAATGGCCACGCCATTATACCCTTTCTGTCCGCGGGCGATCACATGGGAATAACCAGCGAGTCCAAAAAGATCCATGGGGATTTTATCGACAGGAGATTTGCATTCCTGCAGACAGAGCACATCAGGCGCCTCTTCCTTCAATAGCTTTACAACCAAAGAGGCCCGAAGGCGGACAGAGTTAATATTCCAAGTGGCAATGGTCGTCGTCAAATCAAATGTCCTTTGTATTAGAAGCAGACCGCCCCTAACACATCGGATGCAAAGGGTGTAGAACTAATCTGCATCATAGGACACGATTTCAAATTCAGTTCCATCGCCATCCGTAAAATAAAACCGGCGACCGGGTTCATAGTCGCTATGAGAATAGGGGGTGAAACCCATCATTTTCACCTTTGCTTCCGTCTCATCAATATCGGAAACGCAAATGCCAATGTGATTGAGGCCGCCTTTTACGCCATGGGGATCCCGTAAAGCGGTCAAAGGTTCCGCGGGACAGTAAAGCGCGATATATTGCGCTTCATTACCAACATGAACCGAAAATCCTGTTTCCATCGCAGTGCCCTGCCACCGAATTTTCCAGTCAAACAAATCCACCAAAAGTTGCGCTGTTTTGATCGGATCAGGCGTACTATAATTGACGTGCTCTAATTGCGCCTGTTTTATGGGAAATCCTTTCATAACTATTCGACGACTCACTTTTAAAAGCTCAACCTAACTTTAGCTCAAGGAAAATATTTATGCCCACTTTGACAGAAATTTCGATCGGAGCTTCATCCCGTCGCACCGGTGTCGCAGTCTCCGCTTTGAGATATTATTAAACGCGTGGCTTGATTTCGTCAAATCGCAACAGAGGTGGACAGAGACGTTTTTTGAGATCAGACATCAGGCGTGTTTCCGTTATCAAAGCAGCACAAACTTTTGGATTTACTCTACCCCGCATAAAAGAGTTGTTTTCAATTCTGCCCGCCCAACGCACCCCGACCGGAGAGGATTGGCGCAAGATTTCTGATATTTTCAAAAATGATCTAAATGAAAAAATTGA
>Ga0255766_10005744_pt1 | contig 10231 bp, 9 predicted proteins | sample 071ome_23_FD_179966 | JGI IMG/M metagenome (GOLD analysis project Ga0255766, IMG submission 179966) | Coastal salt marsh microbial communities from the Groves Creek Marsh, Skidaway Island, Georgia - 071403BT metaG (version 2) | ecosystem: Environmental > Aquatic > Marine > Intertidal zone > Salt... | reverse complement strand
ATATTTTCTGGGCATGCAAAAGATAGCCTGCATCTAGAAAAGCCTAAATTAAGGACCTTTTCTATATAAGTTCTTTTAAATAATGATTTTTCTAGTAATACATTTTCACCAACTATAGCTAAATCAGCATCTCCATTTGAAACAAGAGAGGGTATGTCATCACTTCTTACAAAAAGAATATCAATGGGTAAATTATTTGATTTTGCTAATAAATTATCTCCTTTTGTTGAAAAATTAATACCGGACTTCTTAATCAAATCAATACTTTGATCAAACAGACGACCCTTTTTTTGAACAGCAATAGTTAATCTATTTTTCATTTATTTATCCTTTTAAGAATTCGTTTATATCCTTGATACGGCTCACTTGATAAAAATCTTGCTACTCTGGTTACAGTTGTTGTGCTGGTTTTTAATTTAGCCGCAATTTCTCTATAAGATAAATTATCTTCATATAAAAGCTGTGCAACAGCCCAACGCTCTTCTAACGCCTTTAATTCAGATGGAGTACAAAGATCTTTTAAAAAATCATCTACTTCATTTTTATTTTTTAGTAATAAAAATATTTCATTTAGGTTTTTCATGCGTGCTAGTGTATTACTATGCTAAAACAAAGTAAAGTAAAAAAAGGCACTATTTAAGTGCCTTTAACTAATATATTAATATTAATTAATCATTAGTTTTCATCCATAATGGTAATACAGCAATTAGCAAGCCTGAGACATAGAACATCCATGCTCCAACTGATCCAATCATATTTCCTCCTGCTGCTAAATTAGCAATAAAATTCTTTGACCCATTGCCAATATCAACTGAGCCATTCGCTACATCAAGCGCAGCAAGTGCTGCAGCATGACCTTCATAGGTTCCGTTTACCCACCCACCAAGATTTAGGCCAAGCAAAAAGACAGATACAGCAAATGCTGTGCAAATTATTTTACCCATTGTATTAACGCCTTTCTCAATTAAGACGCTAGAAAATCTTGCAGCAATCCATACAGCTATAACGGTTGCTAAAAAAACTGTAGCATTAGCTCCTCTAGATTGTGCAAATATTTCCCATAATGCCATTTCGGCGGTTGCACTGGTTATTAAGTCCATAATTCCTCTCCCAAGGTTGTTAGTTGATATTTATTTATACAAGAAAAAAGTAGAAAAATCCAAAATCTAAAAAATTTATTTATTTTACCTTTGATAATAAAGAAACAATTTCTAAATGATTTGTATTAGGAAACTGATCAAAAATTTCTATATTTTTAATAGTAAAGCTTTCTAGATTTCTTACATCCCTTGCATATGTTTCATAGTTACATGAAATGTAAATTATATTTTTAAATTTACTAATTAGCTGTATTACATCTTTATCTAGCCCAGCTCTAGGAGGATCGACTAGCACATGTGAAAAGTTGAAATCTGAGATGTTTATTCCATTCATTCTTTTAAAAATTCTGCCTGTAAATAATTTGGAAACCTCTTCAGCTGAAAGTCTTGCATGAAAAATATTTTTAATATCTTGTTCATCAATTGATCTCTTTAAGCATCTTATTGATTGACGATTATTCTCCGTAGCAAATATTTTATTAAATATCTTTCTCATTGGAAGAGAAAATGTGCCAGATCCACAGTAGAGTTCTAGAAGATCTTTTGGATCTTTTACAAAATTCATTGCCTTTGTAACCATTTCGGGCATATGAAAATGATTTGGTTGATAGAATGATTGATCAGTTTGATAAAGTGTTGTCTCTAGATGTTCTATATCATCTTCTAGTAGATCACTGTGAGTTGAATATAGATCATTTTTAGACCTGAGATTGATGCTAATATTGAAAATATTTGCAATTTTATTTGCTAAGCCCTTAATCTCATCATCTAATAATTTATGATAAATGAGTGACACTAAAACTCTGTTTTTTCTATTTGATCTAAAGTTAATTTGAAATAATTTAGTTTTAAGAACATTCGATTTATTTATTTGATTTAAGAGCTTAGGCATTAAGGTTTGAATAGATGGCCTAGCAACTTTAAAAGTATCTAAATAAATTATGTCTCCCAAAGGGGAATACATAGTATAAAAATTATTCTTGTAGCCAAATTCACATCTTGATCTATAGCCATAAGAAGGACTTAAATTAATTGCAATATTATTTTTATAATGCTCCTCTATTAATGATGTTGCTATCTGAAATTTATTCATTTAATTGATAAAGAATCTTGTTATAAAAAATATTAGCCCTATAAATGTTATATTGATAAGAATAAATAAGATAATTATTTTTATTATTGAGAATTGTTTAATATCTTTTTCAAAGTCTTGCTTTGTTCTGATACCCAATAATGAATCAATTATTCTTTTAAACCACATATATTTATGGAAAAAATTGTAAATATTACAGAATCAGCTGAAGAGTATTTAGCAAAACTTCTTCAAGATAAAAATGAACCTAATCTTGCTGTCAGAATTTTTATATCTGACCCTGGAACACCAAAAGCTGAGACATGTTTAGCTTATTGTAAACCAGAAGAGGCAGACAAAGATGATGTTGTTCTTAATCTTGATAAGATTACTGTTCATGTAGAGGAAAGAAGTATTCCTTTTTTAGTAGATGCAGAAGTTAATTATGATAATGATACTTTTGGCGGTCAACTAACTATCAAAGCTCCAAATGCAAGATTACCCAATATATCTCCAGATAGTCCTCCTGAGGATAGGATTAACTATGTTATATATAACGAAATAAATCCAATGCTTGAGTCTCATGGGGGAGAAGTAAGTCTTGTTAAGTTTACTGACCAAGGTGAGGCCATCCTTCAATTTGGAGGAGGTTGCCAAGGATGCGGCATGGTAGATGTGACGCTTAAAGATGGAATTGAAAAAACGCTATTAGAACAAATACCGGAGTTAAAATCTGTTAAAGACTCAACAGATCATTCTATTGATGATAATGCCTATTATAAGTAGCTAGATTTCTTTTATCGATAGTATTAATCCAAACAATGGATGATCAAAATAATGTATTTCTTCATTAAATATTCTTCTTTGTTCATCAATAAAGATATTGATTTCATTAGATTTGGGTATATTTAATGAAGGTGCATTTTCACTATTATTTATATCTACATACTTGTTAGGTTTATTTAATTCAATTTTTAGATCATTTTTTAAATCTTTATTGTTCTCTTTATTAGCTTCTAATATTTTTTTTTCAAACTTAGCAAGTTTATCTTTTGTAATATCAATAGAGTCATTACCTATAACACCTAAATATGATTTTAGATCTGCATGAAGGAATCTACTTCTGTAAAATTTTAAATATAGTCCATATTCCTTTTGTTTATCTTCATAAAATAAGAATTGAGCCTCATCCTTATAATCAATATTTTGTATCCATTTAAAACTATCTAATAACTCATAGTTGCTATTAGTTTCTAATTTATTATTTATTTTTTTTAAAACTACTAAGTTGTCAGTTTTTCTATACCAAGTTTTTGGATTAGATACTTTTGAAATATCTTTGTCTTTTGTTAAAACATTATTGCTTTTTTTTATTGGATTAAAATCCTTGAATAGCCTGTTAAAAAAATTATCTTTTGGTTTTGATTGATAGGCATTTTCATTAATCTGTAAGGTTGGTTTATAAAAAGATACTGTTTCAATTGAAGGTGTTGAAAATTCTTTATCAAAGTTTTCATCAGTCAAAACATTAGCATGTTTAAAAATTATTAGTTCTATTTCATATTCTTTTAAATCTAAATTTAATTCTGAATTTGCTGATAGAGAGCTTAAAAATAGTGATACAAATAATAATTTAAATGATTTCATTTAATAATTTTATAACTGTTTTTCTTCTCAGGGATGAATTATCTTCATTTAACTCGATAATAAATTTATTTTCTTTATTAATAGAATAAATATTGGGCTTGTTTGTTACTAGAGTCAATATATTCTCAAAAACAGATTTATTAATATTTGCAGAGAGCAATAATGATGTCTTTGAGGAATTAGATTTAATATTTATAACGCCTGTATTTTTAATCATCACTAATAGCTTAGAATCATCTATCAAATTTTGAACTTCATTTGTAAATAAACCACATCTGTCTCTCAGATCTTCTGAGATATTATTAATATCATTAATAGAAGATGCATTATTAAGATTTTTATAAATTTTTAATCTTTCAACTGGGGAGGGCAGATAGGAGTCGTTAATATAAGATGAGTCATAAAAATTTATTTCTGTGTTTATAAACTCTTTTTCATCATTAGTTTTAAAGGTATTTATTGCATTTTTTAACATTGATAAATATAAGCTCATACCAATAGTATTAATGTGGCCGCTTTGTTTTTCACCTAATATTTCTCCACCGCCTCTAATTTCAAGATCCTCTTGAGCAATAAAAAATCCAGAACCTAAATTACATAGTTTAATTATTGAATCTAATCTATTTTTTGCAATTTTAGATAATTCAGGTGAAGGAGTTAAAAAATAGCAATAACCTTGTTTTGCAGATCTTCCAACTCTACCTCTTAGCTGATGAAGCTGTGATAATCCAAAATTTTGAGAATCTATTATTAACATTGTATTTGCATTTGGTATGTCTAAGCCCATTTCTACGATGGTTGTACAAATTAGAACATCCAGCGATCCTGTATCAAAGCTTCTCATAACATTTGATATTTCATCTTTCTTTAATTTACCGTGTGCGATATCAATTTTAATATCAGGTAATAGCTTGTTTAGTTGATTTTTTAGAGAATTCATTTTGCCTATATTGTTTTGCACTATAAAACATTGACCGCCTCTTGATACTTCTCTTGAAATAGCCTCTTTAAAAAGCTGATTTGTTTCAATCTTAAGAAAAGATTTGATGCTCAATCTATTAGATGGTGGCGTGTGTAAAAAAGAAAATTCTTTTAAACCTGAAAATATAAAATTCATTGTTCGAGGAATGGGTGTTGCCGATAAATAGAGTATATGTATATTTTCTTGCTTGCTCTTAATAAGATCTTTTTGTCTGATTCCAAACTTATGTTCTTCATCTACAATCAAAATACCAGTATTAGAAAAATTAATACCGCAAGTAAATAATGCATGCGTACCAATGACTATATCAATATTTTTATCATTAAATCCTTTTACATAATTATCTTTATTTTTTTTAGAAGTATGTCTATTAATTAGTTTTATAGATGCGCCTGTATTTTTAAATCTTTCTAGAAATGATTCATAGTGTTGTTCGCTTAGGACAGTGCTTGGACATAGCAAAACTACTTGTTTGTCTGAATTAATTGCCACAAAAGCAGATCTCATGGCAACTTCAGTTTTACCAAAGCCAACGTCTCCACATAAAACTCTATTCATAGGTTTAACTAAAGCTATATCCTTCTGAATGGCACTAATTGCTTCCAATTGATCTGCAGTTTCCTTAAATGGAAAATCCTTATTAAAAATATTTAAATCTTCATCATTAGCTCTTAAAACAAATGCAGTAGATTCAAGTCTTCTTGATTCGATATCTAATATTTCAGCGGCGTGATCATATGCTCTTTTTTGCGCTTTTTCTTTATTTTTTAACCACTTATTAGATGATAGAGAATCAAGTTTTATAGTTTCAGTTAAATCATTTTTGTGATACTTACTAATTAAATCAACACTTCTAAGTGGCACATATAAGGCTTCATTTGAAGAATACATAATCTTCATATATTCATTAGAATTATTATTAGTTTCTACAACCTCTAAACCTTGATATATGCCAATACCATAATTCTCATGAACAACATAATCGCCATCGCTAAATAGTTGATCTCTGTTATGCGTTACTGATTTTCTTTCCTGAGTTTCAAGAAATATTAAGTTTGAATCTTCTTTGTATTCATTATTAAAAATAATAAGTTTTTCTTTTATATGAATAGGTCTAACAATGTCAAAAATCATTAAATTTATTCCAAAAGAAGCCTCAGAAATATTGTTTATTTCTTTAATATCTGGTTTCAGTCGTTCAAATAATGTTTCGTATTCACTTTGAAGTGATGTAATTAAGACAATTTTATACTTTTCTAATTTGCTTTGACCAATATTGTTAACAAGCTCATCAATATCTTTGTAATTAAAATCTTCATAAATATCAAAATGCCAGATACTTTTTTTTGGGAGTTTATTTTTAATAGTTTCTAACGAACAAAATAAGTCGTTAGGTGATAATAATGGTCTTTGTGAGTCAATATTCTCATCATCAAATCTTTGTTGAATATAGTTATTGTATGAGTCTATTTCATCATCAAAATTATCTAATACAATGAATGAATGACTATCAAATATTTCAAAAAAATTTGAAGTTTTTGAAAAAAATAATGGCAAGTAAATATCTGAACCTTCTGCTTTTCTAGAGGTATTTAAATTTTGAAATATTTCACAATGTCTTTCGTCATATTCCTGAAAATATTCTCTCCAATTATCTCGAAATATTTTTAAATTATGATCATCGAATGTATATAAAGAACTTTTAGATAGCCTAAAATTATTTGATTTTTCAACAGATGATTGTGTTTCAAGATCAAAGAATCTAACAGACTCAACTGAATCATCAAAAATCTCAATTCTCAAGGGATTTCTATATATAGGAGTATAGATATCTATAATTCCTCCTCTGAGTGAATACTGATTAATACCTTCAATCCTGTTTACCTTTTCGTAATTCAAAGAAATAAGAATTTTTTCAAGCTTATGTAACGATAAAGAATCACCTAAATTAAAAGTTTCTTTTGATTGAAAAAAATCTTTTGTAGGGTATAGCTCAAATAAACTCTTTATTGTTGTAATAATAATTTTCTTTTCTTTATCTAATGTATTAAGGATTGAAAAACGATCGCTTAAAATATTATCGGGTGCAGAAAAATGGTCGTAAGGCAGTATTTCATTTTCTGGGAAATAGTTAATATTTTCTGTCTTTAAATATAAAGACAATTCATTATTAATGAGTCTAGCTTCCTTACTATCTTTAACAACAACGCACAAAGAAGTATCAGAATCATGATATTTATCAATCAGTTGATGTGCGATTCTATGGTCGTTATTTTTATGCATTTAATGGTAAATTTTTTACAAATACTTGTATAATGTTGTGCGTATTCTATCAACTCAAAAATAATATAGGTAATTATGGACATTAATTTTTCAAAAGAAGATTTGGCTTTTAGAGATGAGCTAAGAGAATGGTTGGCTAATGACTATCCAAAGCACGTTAAAGACAAAATGGATAAAGGCGAACACCTTACTAGACAAGATATGGTTGATTATCATAAAGCTCTATCTGCGAAAGGATGGATGGGCTATAACTGGCCTGTTGAATATGGTGGTACTGGTTGGAGCGCAACTCAACTATATTTATTTAATAAAGAGTTCGGAATGGCAGGCTGTCCGCCGCTTTTAGCTTTCGGTGTAAGCATGGTTGCGCCTGTAATTTGGACATTTGGAAACGAAGAACAAAAGAAAAAGTTCTTGCCTGATATTTTAGACTTTAATACTTGGTGGTGTCAGGGTTATTCTGAGCCAGGTTCCGGTTCTGATTTAGCATCACTGAAAACAAAAGCTGTCAAAGACGGCGATCATTATGTTGTTAACGGTTCTAAGACATGGACAACTTTAGCTCAAAATGCAGATTGGATCTTTTTATTAGTTAGAACTGATTCAACTGGTAAGAAACAAGAAGGCATATCGTTCCTTTTGGTTGATATGAAAACTCCTGGTATAGAAGTTAAACCAATAATAACTATTGATGGTGATCACGAAGTTAACTCTGTATTTTTCACAGATGTAAAAGTTCCAGTAGAGAACTTAGTTGGTGAAGAGGGTAAAGGTTGGACATACGCAAAATTCTTACTTGCTCATGAAAGATTTGGTATAGCTGCTGTTGGAGCATCTATGAGAGCTCTTAATGAGTTAAAAGAAGTTGTTGCTGAGTTAAATAATTCAGATTTAGATAAGAAAGTTGCTGAAATGGAAATTGCTATATCTGCTCTAGAAATGACAGAATTGCGACTGCTATCAGATCTTGAGAATGGTGGTCATCCAGGTGCTGAATCATCTATCTTAAAAATTAAAGGCACAGAAATACAGCAAGGCCTTACTGAGCTTTTTGTTGAAGCAGCAGGTGAATATGCATTAATGTATCCTGGAGCAGGGGGCTACGGATCAAACGATAAGCCATCTGGTCCTGAGCATGCAGCTGTTTCATTAGAAAAATTCTTAAACTTTAGAAAAACATCTATATATGGCGGTAGTAACGAGATCCAAAAAAATATTATTTCTAAATTTGTACTAGGAGTTTAAAAATGAATTTAAGTTATACAGAAGAGCAGGTAATGCTCAGAGAACAGATTCAGAAATTTTGTGAAACAGAGTATGATTTTTATAAAAGAGAAGAGGTAGTTAAATCAGAAAATGATTTTGATGCAAATGCCTGGTCATTATTTGCAGAACAAGGTTGGTTATCAATGCCTTTTTCAGAAGAATCAGGTGGTTTTGGTTTTGGCCCAATAGAGCTTTCTATATTATTTGAAGAATTCGGGAAATCACTTGTGATAGAACCATATTTATCTAATGTTGTTTTAGCTGGTTCTGTTTTAGATAAATCTAACTTTGAAGGAAAAGTTGATCTCATAGAAGGTATTTGCTCAGGCTCTATGCATGTATCCCTTGCATACGCTGAGGCCGCTCATTCATACGAATACTTAAAACCTGATACAAATGTATCAGATGATAATAAACTCAACGGATCAAAAACACTTGTATTGAATGGTAAAAATGCATCAAAAGTAATTGTTTCTTGTGTTAAGAATGGAGAATTATCTTTAGTGCTAGTCGATAAAACTGCTGAAGGTGTTTCTTTTAATACTTTTAGAACTATTGATGAAAAGACATGTGCTGAATTTACCTTTGAAAATGTATCTATTCAGGATTCAGATGTTATTGCTTCTGGCGATGAGGCAAAAAATCTTCTTACTGAAACTATTAACCTCGCAACTTTATGCATTAGTGCTGAAGCTGTTGGTTGCATGGTATCTTGCTACAATAAGACAGTTCAATATACAAAAGAACGTGAGCAATTTGATCAGCCGATATCAAATTTCCAAGTTTTACAACACCGTATGGTAGACATGTTTATTGACAGTGAACTTGCTAAATCGCTTCTATTTAAAGCTATGTTAGAAGTTGATGCTGATTCTGAAGATAAGTTTAAGCATGTTTCTGCTTTAAAAGCTCATGTTGGTAAATTTGGTAAGTTGTCTGCACAAAATGCTGTTCAACTTCATGGCGGTATGGGTGTTAGTGAAGAAATGATGATTGGCCATTATTTAAAAAAGATGGTTGCTATTGATGCTATGTTTGGTAATGCTGATTACCATCTAAAATCATTCTCTAAATAAATGATTTTTATTTAAACCTTAATCGATTAAAATAATTTATTAATGTAAATTTTTTACAAAATTATGGATGATAAAAGAGATCTAAGTTTTCAATCCACTAAACGTCAGAATCGTATATTACCTGAAGATTCATTTGGAGATTGGAAGTGGAGGGAAGGCCTTGCTGAATTAATGATCCCAATCATAGGTGGATTATATCGTGATGGTATAAATATTCTTATATATGGTAAATCTTTAGTTAATCAGTCTCCAGTTGAAATTATGAGAGCTCATAGGTTTGCCCGACAAGCAGATGATAATGAGGTAAGTGAATTAGAGACATTTCCAATTCTTCAATACATTGATAGTTTAAATTTAGCTGATTGTGAAATAGACATTGGTGAATTAGCAATTAAATATCCAAATTTTAGTGAACTAAAAAATGATACTTCTGGTTTAAGCGAATACATAAATGTTGAACTTGCTGATGTAATTGATGCTAAATCACCTAGACCTAAATCACCAAAAGATATTGTTTTATACGGTTTTGGGAGAATTGGTCGTCTTGTAACAAGAATGATGATTCAAAACACTGGCCCTGGTAATTATTATAGATTAAGAGCAGTAGTTATAAGAAAAGCTGGTGACGATGATATTTATAAAAGAGCAAGTCTTTTAACAAGAGACTCTGTTCATGGACCTTTTGATGGAACAGTAAGAGTTGATGAGGAAAGTTCTTTGCTCGTTATAAATGGAAATCCTGTAAAAATTATCTATGCTTCAGGCCCAGCTGATGTTAATTATGCTGATCATGATATACATGAAC
>Ga0255766_10005735_pt1 | contig 10244 bp, 9 predicted proteins | sample 071ome_23_FD_179966 | JGI IMG/M metagenome (GOLD analysis project Ga0255766, IMG submission 179966) | Coastal salt marsh microbial communities from the Groves Creek Marsh, Skidaway Island, Georgia - 071403BT metaG (version 2) | ecosystem: Environmental > Aquatic > Marine > Intertidal zone > Salt... | reverse complement strand
ATTGATTCAGAAGGACAACTTCCTTCATCAAATAATTTGCAGGGAGAGTCATACATAATTGGTTCTTCTACAACCGCACCTGGAACACTATATACATGGAATGCAACAACATTTGATTGGGAAGAAAATCCTGCTGAATATAGATTTTTGTTGTATGAAGAAGATAGCGATGTTTCAACAATAGGATTAATTAATGATCTAACAGATCCAAGATATTTTAGAGACACAGATAATCAAATTGTCTATAGAGAAATAGCTTTAATAAAAGGTATTAGGGTAGCAGCAGAAACAATGATTGCACCAGATACCACCTTTGATCTTATAGAAATGTCTCCAAGACTTAAAGTAGACTTATCAGATCAGATAATGGAATATTCGTTTTCAAAGAGTATTGCAAATGATCAAACTGGACTACCTGTTGGAGGGCTTCTAGCAACCAACGGTGCCCTAACATTATTAAATGATGATGGAGCTTTTACAGAAAATAATATTTTTTCAGCAAGTGCTACGGGTTCACCCAGGACTGGTAGCATAGTTGCCTCCTACTTGAAACCAAATATTAAGTTTTCATTTTATGAAGCAATTCTTAATGTAAATGGATATAACAAATTTGTTCCGATGAAAACTTTATATTCAGAGCAATTTTCTCCAGGATCTGGCGGAGACTCCGTAATATCTATTCCAGTTAGAGATTTATTCTTTAGATTAGAAACAATGAGAGCACCATCAATGTTTTTGACCAACACTACTTTGACTTCTGCGGCAGCAATGCTTCTTGACAATATAGGATTTAGCAATTATATTTTCAAGGGATTTGATAATATTGATGAGGTATCTGTAAACAATACAAATTATTTAGCCAGCATTAAAGATCCAGTTATTCCATACTTTTTTGTTAATCCTGATTCTTCTATTGCTCAAGTTTTAATTGACCTAGCAATTTCTTGTCAGGCTGCAGTATTTTTTGATGAATACAATAACCTTGTCATAATGCCAAAAGAATATATTTTGCCAGATAATCAAGACAGAACAACGGACATGGTTCTTTATGGGCAGGTAGAAAATAATAATTCTGGAACTGTTACTGCTCTTCCCAATATTGTATCAATATCAAATTCAGAAACCAAAGTTTTAAATGATGGAGTAATTCAATACAATATTAGATATATACAAAAAGAAGTTTCCTCTTTCCAGCAAACAAGCTATATTGATCAAGACAAAACCTACGGATATCTGCCAGTACTTCTCTGGGAGGTTGGTCATAATCAAGAGACAAGAACAAGAAACGAAGATAACAAAGAGACTGCATCTCATTCTCTTGGGGCAGCACCATTAAATACCTCTCTTAGCGCATCAGTTCCTTATATTGAAGATAATGAAATAAAAAATAATATAATAGATTTTGGAGAAAATGTTTATTGGCTTCCAAGATTCCAGGGATATCTTTTTGCAAACGGAGAGATTATAAGATATGATGCCGTTGAGTATTTCATAACTGGAACAGGAAAGATTTGGATCTCTTCAAATCAAGAGTATCAAAAATATTTCTCATCATTACCATTTAATGGAAAAATTTATCCAACAGGCAATGTAAGAATATTTGTAGAGCCTTACTATGTAGAGTATGAAAATGCACCACAAACTGGAACATTACAAGAAAATGTTACTTATAAAAATGGTGCAGTTAAAAGACACGGTAGGGCACAATTTGGAACAGAAATAACAGAGCATAATGCAGGATTAGCTAGCCATTGGTCAAGTGATGACAATGTTCGTGGTTGCAAAATGACTTCTTCATATATTTTTTCCACAACACCAACAGAAAAAATTACTTATCCAACATATGCCACAGGAGATACACAAGTTGGAGGCAATAACTCTTTAGCACAAGAGTCTAGAAGAAATGGAATAATTAAAAATTGGTTAAGCCAGGTATTTCCCACAGACGATATTTTGAAAACTTTACAAACAACACAATCTGGAACCGTTCAATCATCTGCATTTGTTTTTTCTGGACCATCAGATTTCCCATCAGACACTACAAGAAGAGATTTTGTTTCATATGTTTATAAGGATCTTGATGGAGCATATAAGCATTATGGAACCAGAGTTAGAATTATTGGTGGATTAAAAACAAATGATAAAGTTCAGTCACCACTAAGTTCAACAACATATTTTAATGTTCAGCCAAACAGTAGCTCAGAAAGTGTAAACATTGATGGGGGATCGGCAGGCATAGGTATTGGAGTAAATCCTGCCACAAACCATGGTTATTTCTTTGAGATATGTGCATTAACAGCAGACAATCTTCAAGAATATGAGGTAATAAATAAAGATACTGGCGATGTAGAAAAGGTCTTACATAATCTTATATTTTATAAAATAGTTAAATCTGGAGATCAAGCTATTCCAGTAAAACTTTGGGGTGGTCTAGGAAAGATTATTGTTGATGAGGGAAGATTTGTTGGAATGGATAGGGTGGGCCTTGAAGACAATCCAAGTGTTTATGATTTGTCAGTAGAATATGAAAACATAGGAAGCACAAGAAGATTTTATTTGTATGTAAATAACTCACCAATAGCAATTGTTACCGATTCTTCTCCATTGCCAGAATATTCAAATGCTGCATTATTTGTTCGTGGATCTACAGAAGCCATGTTTGAAAATATTTATGCACTACAAAATCTTATGTCAAAGAATACTGGAGAAACGGTATTTAATCAGATATCAGACTCGTTTGGAAAAGACAAGATAAACTCCTCTGAAAGCCTAAGAAAGTATGCGGTATCTGGATTTATAAAATCATCTTACTTAACAGGAATTAGCCCACAACACTCTCCAGATTTTAAAATGTATTTTGAAGAGTTCGGAACAATAATGAGGGAGTGTGCATATTTTAATATTAGATATGATCAAGCCTACCCTGCTCTCATTTCACAAATTGCACCAACTTTTGGACAAGACAGAGGATACTCAGTATCAGGATTTTATGGTGGCTCATATGGAGCAGAGTTCTTAGTGTTTAATAATACTGATAGGCCAATTATCTTAGACGAAACAACGGGTAATTATTTAAGAATTATCGGTGTTACATTTACCCAAAACATAACAGAAGAACTAAATGTTGATGATTTCTTTAGAGAAAGATCAAGCCTGTCTGACCCACTTATTGTTGATTCAGACATTAGATCTCCAATAGTTGCAGATAAAATATACGACACTATAAAGTCAAGTAGGCAAAAATATGGTCAAAGACAATTTAGCTTAACACCAACATATATTCAAGATGTAGACAATGCAAACGATATGATGGAATGGTTAGTTAATAAAACTTTGAGAGAGAGAAAGTCCATAGATTTGCAGGCATTTGGTGTTCCGCAATTGCAACTTGGCGATCTTGTTACAATAGATTTTGATATGCCAGAAGGAAATAGTTTTGTTGACACAACCAAACAGTTTGTTGTTTATTCAATGGACTTTTCTAGAAACAAGGAACAAAAGAATACATTTTTAAGATTGATAGAGGTGTGACATGGCACTTAGTAGAGCACAAATAAATGCAAGAAATAGACAAATTGCTGATGCACAAGCAGCAATTAGAGCTGGTAATTCTGCACAAGCACAACAAATTGTCAATAATTTAATTGGTGGATCAAAAGTTGGTGGAGCACAGGCAGCATTACAAGGAGCAATAAATGCTATACCAGCACCGCCGCCACCACCACCACCTCCGCCAATACCACCGGGCATAACAATAATCCCAGGAACTGGAAAAATTCCTGCACCCGCACCTGCACCCGCACCTGCACCCGCACCTGCACCAAGAACTGTGTCTTATACTCCACCACCACCTCCTCCGCCTGTTAAAATTCCAAACAGGGATGTTTTAAATTTTAGTCGTGAAGAATTTTCAACAAGCGCAATAACAAACTTGCTTTTTGAGCAAATAGGTAGTACAGAAATTGTTAATATTGCTAGAAGAGACACAATTGAGGGGCAAAATCCATACTACTCATTGATATCAAATCTTGCATCAATTAAAAGAGAGTTTGACCCAACCAGGCTTATAACAAAACAAAAGGCAGTAAATGCTAATTTTGCTATTTATGGTATAGATTTGAACAATAAAATTCCAGATCAAGAATACCTAGACAGAAATAATATAACTAGTTTCTTTTATATTGCTAGCAACGGAGATCTAGTAATAGAACTTGATAATCTTGAAGATGATGAGATCATAGACTTTGAAATAGCCAATTCTGGTACAATTAATTTGGTAGATGAAGCATGATAACTAACGATGGAAAAGAAATTATTGGCAAATTTTTGCTTGGTCAAGCACCAGAATTTGCTACCCACATTGCTGCGGGATGTGGATCACAACCACTTTTTCCAGGACAAACTCTAAGTTCTGATGACATTAACGAGCTAAAACAAAAAGATGCTCTAGATTTTGAAGCTTTGCGAGTTCCTATTACAGCAAAAGGTTTTGTGAAAGAAGACGGTGTAGAAAAAATTGTATTTAAAGCAGAAATGCCAACAGAACAAAGATATCAAATATCAGAGGTTGGATTTTATCCGTCAGATTCTAACGCTGTAGCAGGGGCATTCGACAGTAAGGCATTGTCTGTATTTACCCCAACTGAGACATGGGTTGTTTATTCTCAAGATTCTTCATCAAGCGTTCTTTCAATTACAGATGATTCAGTTTTAGCAGATGCTAGTGCTAATTTTATTGTTGATGATATTGCATTTTATTTATCATCAGACTCAACAGTTTTTGATAATGAAAATAGAAAGTTGCGTCAAGAGCCAACAAGATTTTACACGAATGCCTTGGCAGTTTCTGGATCATCTTCATTTATAGATATCAATGTTGATGGATCTTATTCCGTTGCGTCTGGAGGGTACAGAGTAGAAAACTCTACGGTAGCCTTTAATTTAAGCCAAAATCTTCCAACAGATCAAATCAAAATGGTATTTTCTGTAATAAGCAAGATTGCAAATAATGATACTGCACCAGATAAAGTTAGGGTCGTACTTGATTTTGTTAATGATTTGCCTGGACTTGATCTAGAATCACCAAAGGCGAGGCTTGGAATAGAATTAGAACAATCAGACTTTACAGTATTAAATACGGGACAGTCCCCAGATCCACAAAGCAGGTATCGCTCAATTACAAGAACAATATCTCAGTTTAATGTTGACGATACATTTTCGTGGGCAAACATAAACCTAGTAAGACTTTATGCCTGTGCTCTAGACTCTGGAGATAATCCATTAGACACATACTACATAGCTTTTGATGGCCTTAGATTAGAAAATATTTCTTTGGACAACCCCCTTTACGGACTTGTTGGGTACAACATTATTCGTAGTGATTTCGCATATCCAGTTCTAAAGGCGCAAAATACAAATAACTTCGTAGAGTATAGGTTTGGTATTGGCGTTGATACATAATGGCAAAGTTCATAATACCAGTTGAGGATCTTCCGCCACCAGATATTAATGGAAACCATGTTTTTAGATTTAGAATATTATCAGAAGATAGAAACAGGCAATCTCAGTATTCCACTCTTTATACAATAGAAAGCACAGGACAAATTTTCCCATTAGAAAGCCCATATGAAATTACTTCATCAGGCAGCGTTGTCGGGGTTTACTGGGAAACTCCATCTTACTTTAATGTAGGTGCATCTGCAGTAGGAGCGTCTGTTCTTCATAATCATGAAAGCGAGTGGAAAACTCACCCAATGGATGTTTTTGTATCCTGGGACTCTGGAGACTATGAATATTATGGAAGAACGATTGATAGCGATATCAACATTCTAAAAAGATCTGGAGCATCTACTCTCAAAGTAATGGTCCAAATGGCTAATCATCCACCAACATTTTCATATAAATTTAAAATATTTGAAACTGAAAATGTAGCCCTCTGATATAATTACATTAGGAGAATTTATGAAGATACCATTACCTGAACGTGGACAGCCAATTGACTTGGCATATTTATATCAGATTGCTAATGCAATTAATGATTTAAACAATCAGATAACAACATCAAATACGACTTCTGTAATCAACAACGGCATTAATCTTAGAGAAGATGTTTCTACAAATAATTTAAGATTTTTTGCAACAACAAAAAATATCCAGGTAGGAAACGTATCTGCTGGCAGCTCCGAATCATGGTCAGCAGATTTTTCACCAGATTTTTTGTATGTTCCAGTTGTTACAGCAACAGTTCAAAATAATACATCTTCAACAGCAGGAGATAACATTACCCTAGTTTTAAAAAATATAACAACTAGTAGGGTTGATGGAAACGTAAGATATAACGCTGGTGGCAGTATTGACATTAACATAAATGTTATTGCAATAGGTGTCTCTAGGTGATATAATAATTCACTAAAGAAATAACGATAATGTTAAAATGTAGAAAATGTAAAGGAAGAATTTTTGTTGATCGGGTACACACATCAGCCGATCATTTAGAAACCTTTTGCATAATTTGTGGAGGTAGAAATATTTATCACCCACCAAGTAGATTTGGAAGGAATATACAATGGCTTCATCGGAACGAGATGAGAATGGTGACAGCCTGGAACGGCAAGTAAAACCTAGTAAAACAATATTTTTTGTTGATGAAAATCTAGTAAGATTTATTAATAGTAATCGTGGCGCAAATATAGTATATCTTTATGACATTGTAAATGAAAAAGAAATTACAATGTTGCTTTCAGACTTTAAAAAGCATAGAAAGAGAGCTTATCTAGTTTCTCATACTGCCAAACTTTTAGGCAGAACACATATGCAACTAAATAAATATGTTAGGCAAGGACTTATAAATCCTCCAGTAGGGGCTGTTGCTGGAGGCAAAAATGTATTTAGGAAAAAAGCTTACTATTCTGAAGATTACATCTTTACAATCAGAGAAAGAATGTCTACAATTCATAGGGGCCGTCCAAGAAAAGATGGAAGAATTTCTAATAGCGTATTGACTGAGCAAGAATTGCGTGCTAAGATGGGTGATGCCTTGATGCTTTACACGAGGACGAAGGATGGGGAATACATTCCTGTCTGGTCGGAACAAACATATTAGGAGAATAATGTCAGAAAAAACAGAGGTTACTGTAAACCTTGGATATACCCTCAACCTTGGTAACTTTCAGAGCCTACGGGTGGACCTTGGTTGCACAGATTATGTTCGTGCAGATGAGAATGTAGATACCGCAATGAATCGCGTTTATGACTTTGTAGAAGGCAAGGTTATGAGCAAGATTGAAGAAGCCAAGCGGGAAATGGATTAATGGCTGATAAGAAGCAAAGGTATTCTCTAATAAGCTACTTTAAAAAGGTAGCTAAGGAAAACAATGCTCCTTTACAGCCAATCAATATTCACTCTCAGCAATGGGCTGCAGAAGCACTTATAGAGTCATATGGCTATGAAGAGTGCAAGGATTTAGTAGATTATTATTTTGTTGTGTCAGCATCCCCAGATTGGACATGGTTTGCATACAACTCTGATAAGCTGCTACAATCTAAGACGTTAGAAGAAGATGATCGCAGGCTACGAGCACGGCTACGCAAGGGTGCTAAGGAATGGTTGGAGAGTTAATGGACGATCTAGAAGCAAAGGTACTATCTGCAGTCCTTGAAGACAAGCAGATTCACGTTCTTTTGCAGGCAAATCCAGATTCATTATTTAGAACACATGGGGATGTTTGGCAATTTATTAAGACATACTATGAAAAGAATATGTCTATTCCTCCAGCATCTATTGTTGTAGAAAAGTTCAGAGATTTTGAGCCTATAAAAGATGTAGGTGCTACTAAGCATCATGTAGATGAACTAAGAACAAACTTCCTTGACGGAAAGATTAGAGAACTTTTAAAGACTAGCGCATCACAACTTCAAGAGAACAAGGTTCAAGATGCCCTTAATACCCTCATTTCTCAGAGTGCTGATCTTAAGCGAGGCTCTGCAGAGGTGCGAGATATTGACGTTGTAGATGTAGAAGATGCTGTTGCACATTTTAAGCATATTGAAGAATTAAATAGGCTTGGTGCTCATGGCATTAAGACAGGTCTAGCAGGATTTGATAACTACCTACCTTCTGGAATTATGCCAGGGCAGTTTGGTATCCTTCTTGCTTATCCTGCTATTGGTAAGTCGTGGCTTGCATTGTATCTTGCTGTGCAGGCATGGAAGAATGGAAAGAAGCCACTCTTTGTATCTCTAGAGATGACTGAAAGCGAGGTTCGTAATCGTGCCTACACAATTATGGCAGGTGGACAATTTTCACATCGTAAGATTAGTGCAGGAGAAATTGACATTGAAGAGTTTGAGCGTTGGGGTAACAAGTATCTAAACAATATGCCTTCATTTCAGATTGTTTCTAATGATGGACTAGGAGAGGTTACGCCAGCAGTTTTGCGGGGAAAGATAGATCAATATTCTCCAGACATTGTATTTGTTGATTACATTCAGCTTATGCAATCTAACACTCTGACAGATAACGAGGTAGTAAAGATTAAGAACATCAGTCGTGAGTTAAAGATTCTTGCTATCTCAGAAGAAACCCCTGTCATTGCTATTGCTTCTGCTACACCTGATGATGCAACAAATATGAATACCGTTCCAACATTAGGTCAGGTAGCATGGTCAAAGCAACTAGCCTATGATGCAGATTGGGTCTTAGCCCTTGGTCGTGAACCGTCCTCTGATATTCTTGAGGCTTGCTTTAGAAAGAATAGGCATGGATACCTTGGAGAGTTTTTAGTGCAGGTAGACTTTGACAAGGGTAGATTTTTATACAAAGACTTTGAGGATCAATAAAGTCTAGTATAATTATTTTATGACAATTGTACACAAAGGGATTAAAAGGTTCGAACTAGAAGGTCAAATATATGACGAATCTTCTATTCCCCGAATAAAAAATGAACATATATTCATGCTAACAATGATGATGAAAACGAAAGGGTATTTGGTTAGATATGATATTGACCCTGACTTTACCATCCTGTACAATGGGAAATCATTCGACTTTAAGTTATCAGTATACGGCGTATTTGTAGGGAAGAAGAGGGCACAATGGTTCGATGGGGTGGACAAAAACAAGTTAATATCGAACTCTACTCAGAAGAGCAAGTCAGAAGAACACTCCTGGCCTGCGGGATAGATATTGTCCAAGAGATAGAATCAGACTTTATAATATACTGCCCCTATCATAATAATCATAGAACACCAGCAGCAGAGGTATCTAAAACATCGGGAGATTTCTACTGTTTTGGATGCCATGAGTCACGCGATTTAGTTCAGTTCGTAATGTTCTGCTCAAAGAGAAACTACTTTGAGGCAATGCGTCTTATTCATTCTAAGAAGGCAGAAGATAACATAGAAGCTGACTTACTTAAGATATTAGACAAGAAGCCAGAGTATCCAGAGTTTGATACAGAAACTGTGTCAAGACTGAATGATACTGCACTTGTATCTCACAGAGCAGCAGGGTATCTAAAGGGAAGGGGTATTACCAAGGACAGCGTAGAAAAATATAAGATAGGCTATTCAGAAAAGCAAGATATGATTACCATTCCTATCTATTCCCCCGATGGTATTTGTGTTGGCATGGTAGGTAGGTCTGTGGAAGGAAAGGAATTTAAAAACACCCCTGGACTTCCACGATCTAAGACCATGTTCAATATCCAAAGAAACAAGACTGCCAATAAGATATTTCTGGTAGAATCGTCCTTTGATGCTATCCGTATCGAACAAGTTGGCGGTAAAGCATTGGCGACACTAGGATCAAATATTTCTAATAAGCAGAAAGACTTGCTAAAAAAGTATTTTACTAGTATAATCGTAGTGTCAGATAATGACGAAGCAGGAAGGGATATGAAAGAAAAGCTATCAATGTCTCTTGGCAGTATAGTAATACAGGGTGATCTACCTGATACTGTTAAAGATGTTTCCGACTTGGATGACGAACAACTAAAAACATTTATAAATACATTTGATAACGAAATACATTACATATTACAATAGGAGAGATATATGTCTATTATTAAAGGGCTAAAGAACATCGAAGCAGTTCTAGATAGGCCCAAGGCAACGGGAGCAGGAAGTAAGGTACGCTGGCTAAAGATGGATGATGGTCAGAGTATCAAGGTTCGTTTTGTAAACGAAATTGACGAGGATTCTAAGTTCTATGATGAGGATCGCGGTCTTGCAATCGTCGTAAATGA
>Ga0255766_10005732_pt1 | contig 10252 bp, 11 predicted proteins | sample 071ome_23_FD_179966 | JGI IMG/M metagenome (GOLD analysis project Ga0255766, IMG submission 179966) | Coastal salt marsh microbial communities from the Groves Creek Marsh, Skidaway Island, Georgia - 071403BT metaG (version 2) | ecosystem: Environmental > Aquatic > Marine > Intertidal zone >... | reverse complement strand
GGCATCTGTGTGGTATCAAAGACAACAAACGCTGAATAGTCATTGAGATCACCACGTGCAACGTCAACAGTGACACAATAGTGATGATCTTTTTTTACTTCTTCAAACACATCTAATCCAGCACGAGAACGAATAGGATGATTGTGTGATAACATTCTGAGTTTAGATGCACTGATTAAAGTGTCAACAGAACCTAGAAACTCACATTCAAACTCTGTTCTAAATTGTGATTCACTTGTATTCTTAATTGTTTCTTCTTTCCACTTCTCATCACGTCCTGGTATCTCTGACCAATGCACTTCAATATTTTTAAAACTATTATTACCATTCACAGAATCATTCCATAATTTGTAGTACATGTTCATACCATGTGGTGTAGAAACAATCATTACTTTAGAACTTTTACCAGAAGAAATTGTAGGATAAACTGAACTAAAGAATTGTTCAGCAATATTATTAGGCACGAAAGCAAACTCGTCTAAGAAAATCACATTAAAAGATCCACCACGAATTGCACTTGATGATGTCGAAGCAGCGATAATCTTACTATTGTTTTCTAATTCTAAAGAACCTTTGTTCCAATTGAGAACACCTTGTTGCATCCACTTAGGTAAGTTTTCATATGCAAGTTGTAATCTTCCTAGAATATCTCTAGCAGTATTTGATTTGTTTGCAAGTATTGCCACGTTTACATTATCATTAAACATCACATAATGCATTAGATAAGAAACAATCGTTGTTGATTTACCTGACTGACGAGGTAGTTTACAAATAACAAAACGATTATCATGGAATGTGTCAACCATTTCTTTTTGAAAGTTGTACATCTCAAATGGTACAAGACCTTTATCTAGGGTAACAATCTTAATATAATTCTCAATAAAGTATATGGGATTATTCATACACTTTGCAATTTCTTCGATTTGTTTTTTTGTAAACTCTGTCTTGGTATTTGCTTTTTTAAGATTGGGATTACCTAAATAGATATCTTGGTTACTCATCTTTTAGTTTTTTACCTTTTAGTAATTTTGATAATTCTGTTGTTGAACCTACAAACAATGCATTGGTTACATTCTTTGGTGCATTATTTGGCACATCTTTTAACTTCTTCATCTTTTCTTGTAAGTCTAAAAGTTTCTCTGTGACTTCACCTACGTTTTTAATCAATTGACCTGCAACTTCATAGGCTCTTGGGTGTTCACCTTCACGTGCTAAATCTAAGATGCCATCAATCGCATCTTGCCCACGTTCAACAAGATTATATAAATTTTCTCTACTATACTTGTAGTCACCGTCAATGTCTGCTGTTTCTTTTGGTCTTGGAATCTTTGGAGTAACGTCTTTTACTTTTTCTGGTAATTCAGCTATCTCTAAAACTTCATTTAGTTTATCATCTGTATTTGACATAATATATTACTCATCTTCACCAGTCTCTGGATTAAATTCTTTTGCATCCTGAAAGAATGATGTTGTTTCATTGAAACCAAAGTTATCATCACCATCGGCATCAACAGGATCAGGTTGTACTGTATATCTCTGTTCTCTCTTTGGTGTGTTCACTGGCATATCTGCATACTGATCAACTTGTACAGTTTTAATCACTTTCGATGATGTAACAGGTCCATAGAGATAGTTCTTTGCAGTGAAAGACATTGTGTACATAATCACACGTCTATCAGTAAAAGAACCATCATATGAATCTTCGTATGTAACATCATTAAGTATAATTGGTACATCTCTCACTATTTCCATTTCAGGAATGGAATTTAAAGTAACTGTATAATCTGGTTGAAAGTAAGGTAAAATCTGTTCGACAATCTGTAATGCATCATCAGAATTTCTTGCCATTGCATATAATGTAAAACCAATGTTATATGGCACAGGCATAAATTGAGATGTCATTGACTTATCATCAGCACCTTTGACTTTCTTAAACTTTTGTACACGATTGAGTTTACGAGCTGCATCATAAGATAAACTAGTCATTTCGAAACCAAGTCTAGGTAATGTGATTGCAGTTTTCTTTGGATCATTTGCTGATCTTGTTGGGTCTTGATCTAATCGTGCAAGAAACTTTTGTTTAGGACCATATGCTAATGGCACCTTCATTCTTTGTAAAACTTTACCAGAACTGTTCTTTCGTACAACATATAAGTTGTTAAACAGTGAACCAAACGCCACTACTGTCTTTCGAACAACTTCGTGGTAAAAACTATCATTAAACATATTTAAATCTCCTAATTCTATTTATCAGGTTCCCCAAATGGGTTATTCTCAGTGAAATCAAAGATATCATCATTCGAATCAAACGGTGTATCTAGTCCTGCCGCAGTAGTAAACTCAGCATTTTGTGCCTGTTCATCTACGGTATCAGTAATATCTGAATCTTCTTGTAATAGATAATGATATGTACCAAACTCATCTTCGAGTAAAATATCATCACCTTCATCTGCATTTGTTCCGTCATAAGAGTTAAGAACTAAAGCAGAACCAGCATCTGATTGTAATGTATCAGTACCGTCTAATGTTAACTGTGAAAGTGACGGTGTTTCTAATATTAAAGAACCTGTTGTGCCTGTGCCATCTTCTAAAGTAATTTGATACACTAAAGTATCTAAAGATTCAGCAGTTTCCACTGCGTCAATTTGTGCAATGTCTGTATTAAATTCTTCTTGGTTGTATTCGAATGTTGTACATTTCAATTTGTACAATGGAATATCAGCAATCTGATAATATGGATCTTCATCTTCAACAAACTGTATTTGAAATAATTTTTTAAAGACAGGCATGTAAATGGCATCACCTTCTTTCGGTCGATCAATTGCCAGAACGTTTGACTTTTGATCTACTAACATATCAAATCGTCTTTTCGAAACAACTAAAGTGACATCATCTCTTACTTCTAATCCAAACTTACCAATGATGTCCTGATCACCTTCAAAACCAGAAACATTTTCTACATACATTTCAATAGAGTATGCTGATTCGAATTTAGAAACTTCAGCTTCATTGAGAATGTTATCACGTGAAACAATCTCTCTTGGTAAATAATAAACGTCTTGACCGAACACACGAAGTTGTTCAATCATTAAGTCTTCATATAACCATTTCTCGGATCGTGTACCGTGACTAAAATATAGATTGCGAATAGGCATTGATTATCCTATCATATAATCGATTGGTGTTTCAAAAGATGAACGAATCTCTTCCTCGATTTTGTTTATTTCTTCTTGTGCCTGTGTGTAGATGACTTCACCATTGAGTGTTGTACCACCTAACATTTGTACTTGATTAAACTTGATTAAGTTGGCACCCCATTGTCTTTTAAATAATTGAGTAACATATTTTTTGACTAGAATATCATTGTAAATATCTGTGAATGTTGCAGGATCTAATTTTCTCCAACACTTAATCAGAACATATTCACCAGCGGCAACATCATTATTCCAATCCATATCAATGTAAAGTCTGTTCTTATGTTGATTGAAACGAATAGGTTTTTCACCTACAAGAATATGATCTAAGAAATCTAAATGCCTCATGGTCATATCATAATGTATGACACTGGTTGATGAGAAATCATAAAGATCATTTAGACGTAACTGATATCGTACGTCAAAAAGATTTAGATTTGATTTGTCGGTGAATGGAAAAACTTCTATAATGGAAACAACACTATCAGGCACAGGAATAAAGTTATTACCTTCTTTCCATGTGGCACTAACACTACTATCGGCAGTATCTGTGACTACAGTTGATGTATTACCTCTGGCACGTGTGATATCATCAGCAGTAATTTGATATTTGAGATACATTTTCTCCACACCATCATAGTGATATTGTGCGAAAAACTGTAATGCTTCGTCAATTCTGTCTTCTAACTGATCATCCTCTACGTTGATTTCGATGACTGGTTTGCCTAGAGCTCGTAAGGCATACTGTTTGAGTGTTTCTCTACTGCTTGGATTTGCCATTAAAATAGTCCTTTATGACTATTTATATGTGAAAAAGTCTATAAATTGCAAAAAGAAGTAATTGTTATTGCCATTGTTTACTCCTTATGCTGTAAAATATGTTAATTGAATCCTAAAAGCATTTAATGCATTATTTAGTTCACTATATCGCAATTGGCTCCAATTCCCCGTTGTATTGTTTTGAAATATTTGTAACAAAGGGCTATTATCATTTAGATATGCTGATAGTCCTGAACCATTAAGAATATCTGCATATCTATACATAACAGCACCAGTGGATTGATAATCATCTCCACTTTTAGAAGTAAATGGTAAAGTTATAGTGATATTAGATGCGGTTGTTGTATCACTAAAATCAGCAATATTTATAAAAATATGACAAACATTACCAACTTTAACATAACTACCTAATTGAGTAGTAGCTGTTCCAACATTTAAAGTAGGAGTAAAAGTACCTTCTTCGTAATCATCTAATTCATTGGCACTACCTGTACCACCGAGATAGATACTACCTGATACTTCTATATTACCTACTACGTCTAATTTTTGACTAGGACTACTTGTACCAATACCTACATTACCTGAAGTATCTATTTCTATTCCTGAATGATTGCCATATAGACCACCTACTTGACAATGTGTACTACCTACTTGACCAAATACCCAACGACCTAAACTACCTTCAAAAAGATTGTAAGCATTACCAGATGATACATAAGTATGCAAAGTTCTAACTGGAGAACTTGTGCCAATACCGACATTGCCAGAACTGTCAATACGCATACGTTCTAAATCACCTGCATGAAAGACCATATTATTACCTTCAGCACCTATCAGAACTTCAGTACCATCAGTGGTTGAACTATCATTAAATGAAATAAGACAACTTCCACCATCTGAATGAGTTATTTTTACAGGTACAGATTGAGTAGATGAAACTTCAAATGTTTGTGTAGGACTACTTGTACCAATACCTACATTACCGCCAGATGTAATTCTCATCTTCTCACTCAGAGAATTAAATCCATTTGTATTTAATGTATTATAAAAAGTAAAATCACCATTAGAATTATATAATGCCCAATTGTATGCACTAGTCGTAGTATCATATAAACCAAATCCCGGTGCTAATCCTTTTGCTACGATTGTCACATTTTCACTTCCTTGATGATCCGCTTGAAGTGTATAACTTGGACTACTTGTACCAATACCTACAAGATTAGAACTATTGATTGTAATCGCAGTTGAACTGGCGTTATCGTCTATACCAGTTGAACTGAAACTACCAATCGAGGCAGTTTGGGTAATCGTACCACTTCCATCAGAGGAAATGATCGTATTACCACCGCTGTCCTGTATCGTATCGACTTTGATTGTACTAGTCAATCTATTCTCCTATTAGACCTCAGCTTGTGAGGCTTTAAAAGTTTCCCATGCAGCTTTGACTTCGTCTGTCCAAACAGCATTACATACTGCCTGTACCTCTGCATCTTCGCCTGTAATATCTTGGTCTGGGTGAACTACTTTTCTGTGTCTGCTTCTTGATAACTCTACACCATCTTCTTTGATGACTGTATCCGAAGCAATTTGCACAGCTTTGTATTGACCAACCACTTCTATTTTAGCGATTTCGGTTTCTTTAGTTATTGCCATTGTTTTTCTCCTTATGTTGTAAAATATGTTCCATTTACAAAACTTCGTATTCCTGTTGTGTTAGCAATCCTTCCTGCATTATTAGTATCAAAATTAGTATTAAAACTTCCATATTTAGAATCCACAAAATATACATCTGTACTTGAGCCAAAAACAGCACCTCCAAAAAATGCACCTTGGTCTGTATATGCACCTTGTTGCCATTCAACAGCTTGTCTAGTAAGATTTGTTTGATTGCTACAAGTAAAAGGCAATCCAGTAAATTTCATATTATTAGAACCCGCTGTTTTATCCCAATCACAAAAAATAGTAAAAGCTACTAAATTACCAATTTTTCTATAATACCCCTGTATAGTATTTACTGTAATATTAGCACCTGTTTCAATATCAAGTGATGGAGTAAAGCTACCTTCCTCATAGTCATCTAAGGCATTGGCACTACCTGTACCACCGAGATAGATGTTGCCACCTAAGTATAGGTCAGAAAATCTTTTTCCTGATGAACCAAGATTGGGTACATTATCTGAATCTGGTCTAAATGTATTACATAATACAGTTATGCTATTATTTCCTAAACCTTGGTCAGTAGAAGTTATTTTTAAGTTGTTTCCTGAATTACCAATAGAAGCTATTGTTGTTCCGTCTTTTCTGAATACAGCAATATCACCATCAGATGTTTTTCTGTTCATAATAAGAACATCATTACCATCTCTAGTAACACCTAAAGTACCAGTTGCTTCTAATTGAATACCATCGTTGTTTACTGAAACTGTTGTTTTACCCACTAAGACATTACCAGAACTATCTATACGCATACGTTCTGAGCCGTTTACAAAAGCCCTTAGATTTGTGTTTCCGTTCTGTTGTAAAAATCCTCCATTAGAGTCAATACCAAATCCAAATTCAAAACCAGATCCTTTTGATCCTTGAATTTCAATAATCGGAGAGGAACTAGTACTTATTATTTTTAATGGTCTATCAGGACTCGCTGTTCCAATGCCTACACGATTATTTGAACTATCAACAAAAAGTGTGTTTGTATCAACTGTCAAATCACCTGAAACAGTTAACGAAGGAAATGATGATGACACACCAGATGCAATACTTAAAGTATCACCACTACCACCTAACGTTAAAGTAGTGCCTGATTGTGGAACGATTTCGTTAACTTCGATTTTACTCATTAAACGATTACAAACGTACTCCCTGTAGGAACAGTCAATGTTCCTGTAACACTAAATGGTCCAGCGACCATTGCATTTTTATTGGTTGAAATGGTTAAATCACCATTATATGTGACATTGTTTTCAGATACAAACGTTGAACCTAACGATGATGCAGTTATCGATGCATCACTTGGTGTACCGATATTCAGTACATCACCTAAAACAATACCAAAGAATGGCTCTGAAGAACTTGGTGCGGAAGCAAATGTGATTGTAGAACCAGAAATAGTGAAGGCATCATTAGGTGCTTGAACAACACCTGAAAGAGAAATAATACAGTTCTGTTCTGCTTGAGGTACAATGTTTTCTCCGTTATTCTGGAGAGTAAATGATACAGTGCTTCCGTCAAAACTATCTGTTAGACTATCAATGATGATATATCTTCCGACTGTGGGTTGTCTTCCTACGTATGCCATATTAATATATATTCTCCTTAACTTGTTCTATATACTCCTGTAAAGTAAATAACATTTTTAGTTGTTCCTGTATTCATATCACTAACATCTGTGTTTTGGTGGTCACCACTAACACTTGTTCTATATTTTAAAAATGCTTTAGTGCCACCATTTACACATTCACCATTTAATGGACTTTCGCCTGTAAAATTATTTGCTCTTGCAAAACCAATATAACTTTTAGCATTTTCATCTGAATTTACTGTAAAAGGAAAACCACCCAAGTAAACATAACTACTCCCACCAGACCAACCATTAGTTCTAATATTACCTGTAATTAAAACTAATTGTCCTACTTTTATATAACTTCCAGATGTAATACCATCATAAGTGATTGATTCACCACCACCTTCAGTGGAATAAGTGGGTGTAAAGCTACCTTCCTCATAATCATCTAAGGCATTGGCACTACCTGTACCACCGAGATAGACTGAACCACCTAAGTAGAGGTTTGCAAATCTTTGAGTTGCACCACCTAAAGTTGTTGCATTATCATCTGTTCCACCAGAAGTATTTGTTGGTACTATTGCACCATTACCAAAACGAAGTCCTTTGTGTCCAGACGTACTACTAGAAATATACACATCTCCATCATTAGATCCAATACCACCTAAAACTGTTTGGTCTTTTCTAATTTGAAGTATCTCACCATCAGTGGTTTTTCTATCTAAAGCAAGCGCTATATCCGATGTAGCTATATGATAAGATTTTCCACTTTGTGTAATAATGGTGCCTGGACTTGATGTAGATACTGTTGATTGACCAACTAAGACATTACCAGAACTATCAATTCGCATTGCATCGGAACCATTATTTCGAAATCTTATTTCTGCATCACTAGTTGAATTATTGGCTTCTATTAATAAATCAGAACCATCTGATAATAAAAGAGGAAAATCTCCACCTGATGCATCACCATTAGTTGCATCTAAAGTCAATCTTGCACTTGTTCCATCAGTAGAACCTACATTTAATGTTATCGCACCTGTTCCACGAACATCAAGCTTAGAATTGATACTACTTGTACCAATACCTATATTACCAGAACTATCAATCGTCAACGCCGTAGATGTGGCGTTATCGTCTATACCGGTGGATGTGAAATCGGTGAGCGCTACACCAGAAGCAATAGACAGTGAATCACCACTATCCCCTAAAGTAATAGTGGTGCCCGTCCTAGGTGTGATCTTATTGACTTTTATTTCACTCATACATACTATTTATATGATTTTTAGAACTCTTTAGTCTTTGAAACAGTTGCAGGTGCTTTTTGATCTTCGATCTGAGCTGACAAAGATGTTTGCATATTTTCAACAGTTTGATCAGTGTTTTCTAATACACAAGAAATCGCATTGTCTTTTGTCATATCATCAAAGTTCATATCAGATCCTGTGCAAGAACCGTACATTGAAGCAGTATAAGTGGTATCAGAGATTGTTTCTGATCCAGTATATCTCCAGTGTATTGTTTTGACTGCATTTGAGCTGTCACACTCAAAGTTAGGAAATGACCATTCGTAAGTTATTGCCATTGTGATTCTCCTTTTTTATTATTATTTATGTGTTTGCCTCATACATAGCGGTAAAAGTTGTTTCTTGGTTTGATGATGTAGTAGCAAAACTACTTTTGAAAAAAAATCTACTTGATATAAAATCTCCAATACCTATACCACCAGCAGCACTATTATATGTTCTTCTTTCATAAGTAACGGTTCCCTGGTCTGTTACCGCCCCTGCAAATGGTAATCCACCCAATAATCCACTTGTATCAAAAGATATGCTAGTTGTTGCAGAAAATTTACCATAAGCTAAAACCATTCTTCCAACTTTAACATATCTACCACTAGAAGAAAAAGTTCCAGAAACATTCATATTACTAAGTGTAGGTGTCCAAGTACCTTCTTCATAGTCGTCTAATGCGTTAGCACTACCAGTACCACCGAGATAAATAGAAATGCCAGATGAATTTGCATCTATTTTTCCTACAGTAGTTCCATCTCTTTTAAATTCTTCTATAATTCCATCACTAGCTAATCTGTTGTGTATTAAATTTACACCTTCTCTAGCTATATCAACTCTACCACCATCAGTAGTGTTAGCTAACATAATACCACCATTACCCGCACCACTGTTATTATATAATGAGGTATCAGTCGTACTCACTAAGACATTACCAGAACTGTCGATACGCATTGTTTCACTACCAACTTGATTAAAAGTAAAATCACTACTATCAAGCGACATATAAGAAGCACTACCTGCGTTATTTGAAAATCCTAATTTAACTTCACCACCATCTGTATGATGAACAACTAATGGTTTTTCATTTGTTGCATCTAAAGTAGTTCTTCCGTCAGAGGAAATAGTTAATGATGTTGTAGTAGCATTGTCATCAATACCTAATGAGGTTAAATTTCCAGTAGCAGTTACGGTTCCTGTTACGGAAATACCTCCACTTGCTGTCCTAAATTTTTCGGTTCCATTATAATATAAAATTACTGTACCACCTGAACTGCCATAAAGATAATTTGTTCCTGCACTATTTTCTAAAATTAAATCTGTAGCTTGTATGAATAAACTACCAGTACCTTGGTCACTTACATAACTATTAGAACCATCGTGATAAATTTGTAAATCTTGTGATGCACCAAATCGTAATCTTTCACTATCACCTAAATTAACTTGACTTGTAGTGATTGTACCTGTTGTACTAATAGCAATATCACTTGCAAGTTTGGCACCAGTGATTGTGTTGTCTGAAATATCAGCAACGTCAATAACACCGTCTGAGATACCTGCCGATGTGATTCTTGTTAGTGCCATTTAATCTCCTTTATGTTTCTAAAGCTGTTAATCTTGTTTCTATATTGGTTAGTCTTTGTTCAAATGCACTGGATACAAAAGATAATAATTCTGGGTATCTAATACCTAGTCTTGTTCTTTCT
>Ga0255766_10005719_pt1 | contig 10268 bp, 5 predicted proteins | sample 071ome_23_FD_179966 | JGI IMG/M metagenome (GOLD analysis project Ga0255766, IMG submission 179966) | Coastal salt marsh microbial communities from the Groves Creek Marsh, Skidaway Island, Georgia - 071403BT metaG (version 2) | ecosystem: Environmental > Aquatic > Marine > Intertidal zone > Salt... | reverse complement strand
AGTTGAAGATCAAGGAATTGAAGCACTGCAGATTGTCCATGTTCGCGTGGTTGGGCTGCATCTTCCAAGCCTTGGCGACCCAAGAAGGTCCGATCGCCAACTGGACTGCGCACACCGCTGACCCGGTCCACGCCAACGTCTTGACCAACGCGGCCAAGGGCTTCGGCTTCTACTAAACGGTTCTCCTTGCCTCGTTTTAGAGAAAAGAAAAGCTGCTTTAGAAGAAATCAAAAAAAATGTGGTTGGTTGATGTAAACATCTTTTGTAGATATGAATCAAACCCCCTGATGACGGATGGCCTGTGAAGGGAAGAGGCGCGCTTTGTGCGTCTTTTCTTTGAGGCTTTCCCGAAGGTTTTTTTTTTTTAACCCATAAAAAAAACTTTTTGTAATGCGAAAATGTATTCGTTTTTGTGTTGTGAATTCGTGCTCTCTCACCGTGTACCCGTTCCCTCTCGTTCTAAGCAGCGCGCCCTCTCCGGTATCTCGTTCCCTTTTTTAGTACGCGTCCACGTCTCGAGTTGCTCGTTCTATTTTCCCCTCCTCGCGCTTTCGCTCAAGTATTTTTTTCTGTCAAAGTCACCCAGACTCGAGAGTCGAAACAAAAAAAAAAGGAAAAACTCTCACCTCTCTCCCTCAAAGAAGTTCACGCACGCGAAAGCACGCGGTGTATACAATTTACAAAGAGCAAACGGTCGTTGCGAAGAGAAAGAGATAACGATACGAAGGAGAGCAGAAAACCATGACCTGCGTCGCTGCGATGTCCTCTCTGTCGAACGCGCGCGCTTCGTTGTCGTCGTCGAGGAAGATAAGCAACTCGAGTACTAATCGTAAAAAAGCTCGAAAAAATGATGTCTCACCCTCTTGGCGACGAAGGGCGAGATCGGTCGTCGCGGAAGCGTCGGCGGCGGCGACGACGACGGAAGCGCCGTCCCAGCCGATCGTTCCGGGGAAGACAACCTCCGTCTCGCTCGAGGACGCCAGGGAGTTAGCCGCGTGGTTGAGACACGAGAGAAACGCGAAAATGGTTGGTGAGTTTGTGACTATCCAACCGGCGTCGGGGAACCCGTACGGCGATCGAGGGGATAAAACGAGCACAGCGACGACGACAGAAATGGCGGAATTCACGCTCTCTAAGAACGTCGATGCTGGGGACGTGATCTTATCCATTCCTCAGGAGAGTTGCGTGACGGCAGTGGACGCGAAGGAACATCCCATCGTCGCGCCGTTGATTGAAGAGAAGCCGGAGCTGGTGCAGTTGGCGTTGTGGTTGTGCTGCGAGAAAGCAAAGGCGAAAGGAAGCGAGTGGTGGCCGTATTTGAAGACGTTGAACGGTAATCCGAATAGCGTTTTGCGGTTTACTCAGGAGGATTTTAAAGAGTTGTTAAAAGGGACGACGATTGATAAGGAGGCGAAGCAGAGAAGAGATTCGGCGAAGGAGGAGTACGAGGCTTTGAGAGCGGCGATTGCGGAAGATCCGGATAAGTACCCGTTAGATGTGTACGCATTTTTGACGGAAAGCGCGTTTATTGATGCTTTAGATATTGTATGCGCGCGGGCGCAGTGGTTAAATGGTGCGAACTGTTACGCCTTAGTACCGCTGATGGATGCGATTCCAATTTGTGGGGCGCCGCCGCCTGTCTCGCCGGAAGACCCATCGTTTGCTCAGTTTTACGAGATTAGAGATATTCGAACTGGATTGACTACAGTGAGATGTGGATATGCAGATTACGACGTCGACTCGGCCTCTGTGGTGTTATGTGCAAATACGAGGGCGAGCGCTGGGAGTAAAATTTTACAAATCGATCACAGCGTGAGGAATAACTCGGAGTTGTATTTGTCCTTTGGAGACGTGGACGATCAGCACCCAGGCGATTACGAGTATTGGCCAGCACAGTTATCTGAGAATGATCCTTTATATGCGGCTAAGAAATCTGTTCTAGAGGCGCAAGGGTTCATGGATAAAGGTCAAACTTTCCCCGTGTACAAAGATCGCATGCCGAGGGAGTTTTTAGCCTATTTGCGGTTTGCTCGCGTGACGAACAGCGAAGAGTTATTCGCGGTGTCATTCACTGAGGATAAAGTTATAAGTCCTATGAACGAATACGAAACTCTGCAGCTGTTGATGGCTGATTGCCGCGATCGCATGAGTGCTTACGATACGAACGAAGAGGATGAACTTTTGTTGCAAAAACGAGACGACGTTACCTTGAAAGTCCGAAACGCATCCAGACTTCGCCAATGTGAAAAGGAGTTGGTCGGTGAGATGATGAACGCGGTGAGACGAAGATTAGCGCCCATTCGCGGGATCCCCACGAAACAAGGCATGGAAGATCCTAACGCTGACTTGTTGGAAATCTTCGATGCGATTGAATCCATTCCGAACGCACCGAAGAAAGCGTTTGAGAATTTTCAGAAATGGGCGCGAGGAGAATTTGAAGACGAGAATTATGGAAAGAAGAGCGGCGGTGGCGGGTGCGGCTAAGCGATATCTAAACCGTTTTCAAAGTCATAGCATTTTAAACATATTTCGCAATTCTTCAAGCTGAACACATCTAAGCTTTTATTGTCTCACTTTCGTGTTACGCCTGACTTTATTTCTCGTCCTTCTCTTTGTCGTCAAAATCATCGCCGTCGCCGTAATCGAGCACTTCTGGTTCAATAGCGAGTGCTTTTTCTAAAGAAGCAATGTTCAGCTGTTTCGTATCCAAGAGATAGAAGTTATCGTCCAGTAGTCTTTGTAATTGTGCCAGCGCTTCTTCCTCGTCGTCCGTGCCACGACCCATTTTCTCCACGTCGATCGTTTCAATCTCTTCGCTTTTGATTTGCAACTCTTCCACTACATTTTCGTAGCTCTCTTTTTCCTCGTCGGAAACGATTGATGTGACGACGCCTGGATCTACGGCACCGACCCGACCACATCTCCCCGCGCGATGAACATACTCTTTAGCATTCGGGACGTCTAACGAATACACGTGCGCGACGTTTCTAAGATCTAAACCGCGACTGACTTGCGCAGTGCATACCATAATTGACGCTTTCCCTTTATCGAAATCTTCCACAACTCTGAGAGCTTCTCGACCTTCTGGGAGGAGCGTGACGAGCGTGTGTGCGCCCCACAGCGCTTTACGCAGAGGACCAGCGACAATTTCCGCAGCCGGAGCATCTTTCACGAATACGAGCGTCCGCGGTGGTGGTTTGTCCTCCCCAGCCGCTATTGCGTCGGCACGAATTTGCCGGCACAAAGTGACCAATTTTCTCCCTGGTTCTGAATACAATACGCGGTGATGAATATTCGGAGGAAGTCGTTTGTTCCCACCCACGCTGCTATTTCTGCTATCGCTATTATCGCTACTACTATTGCTACTATCACTCGCGCCTTCTGCAGATGAGGTTGATCCTTTTCCTCCTCCTCCTAACTTTGCGAGTCCCTCCAACACCTCCTCCACGTCCTTCTCGATGTCTTTTTTCCTCTCCTCTAATCCTTGTCCTTCGTAGTCAATCGCTTGCGTTTGAATAATGGTCGGATCGTAAAACGGAACCGCTTCTCTCACTTCTCTTAAAAACGAATCGTTCGCAATGCTCACTCCGACTAAGCATATCTGTCTCGTTTCCATCACTGGCACGTAGGGACTCGGCTTCAACAACTCTCTCATCGCATCCTCATGGTTCTCGAACAATGCATCCGCTTCATCGCAAATAATATGAGACGCCAAATCTACCTCAACAATACCTCGTCTTTTCAACTCCGCCAACTCGTCGGGCGTCCCAACCACAATTTCGGCCGTCGCCAACCCCGGATCAGGATCGGCCACGTGCCTTTGCTCGAATACGCCTTTCACGACCAAACCTTGCGGACCGAAATAATTGAACATGTTCCCTTGATCTCCAGGAACGCCTCTCGATATCGATCCGCCGGTTAACTTATACGCCAGCATCGTCGTTTGCACCACCAACTCTCTCGTCGGCACGACCACCAAAATCTGCAACATCTGCCTCCCTACAAAATCCATCTGATCCACCGCGGGCACCAAATACGCCAACGTCTTCCCCGTACCGGTTTGCGCGCTAATAACAATCAATCGATCGCCATCTAAAAACGCCGACGTCGATTTCCTCTGAATCCCCGTCGGAAACCGAAACCCCAACGCTTCCGCTCTCGCCGCCATCCACTCCGCGATCCCTAACATCCTCCAATCCAACAAAATCTCCCTCGCGTCCCGCGCTCCGTTCAAGTTTTGCACCGCCTGTAAACGCTTCGAGAGTTTCGCGGCTAACGAGTAGTCCTCGTCCGATATCGCTCGGTTCAAACTCGTGGTGAGTAAATTCTCGTCCGAAATCTCTTCGATGAAATCATACTTCGCGTCGTCGTTCTTCTCCTCCTCCTCTCCCTTGGAATCGTCCGAGGAGGAAGAAGAACAACGGACTTTCCGCGCGTGATGACGACGGCGTCCGAGGCATCCTTCCCCGGAGGAGAAGAAGAATGGACTCTTCCTCAACGACGACGATGGTCGTCGTCGTCGTCTTCCTCCTCCCGCTTCGCGTCTCTTCGCGACGAATAAAGGAGATAAAGAAGAGGCCGTTCTCGTCGTGGCGAGCATTTTTTGTGACGGAAGAGTGAATATGCGTGCGATGAAAGCGTCTCCCTTCTCTCGCGTGTAAGTGTTGAAAAGATTTACTTTTGCGCTCTCGAGTTTTGGAGGAAATTTCCAAAACTCTCGCGCTTCGAAATGAGATACACGCGCGAAAAAAAAGGCACGCGATGACGACGGTTTACTTCGGGCACGGCGCGCGAGCGGCCGCTTCAAATCACCCCCGGCGCGGTAGTAGTCGTCGTCCTCGCGTCGGACTTCTTCACCGGTGCTCCTCTTTTTCCTCTCTTTCCTCTTCCTCGTCGACGACGACGCGAAGCGCAAATGTCGTTTCCAATCATTGGCGAACGAACGACGACGCGCGTTTTCGTTCTTCTCGAGAGGGGCGCCGCGGTCGCACCGCGCGAGCGAACGCCGCGGGGGTATTTTTACCACCGGGTGGGATAGGATGGATGGTAGATGCGTTGGGTGCGGTGATTTCCTCTCGCGCTCCCGGTCTCGGTCCGGCGCTTCTCGCGAACTCCTCGGTGTTTGTGTTCGGTTTGCCGGTGCTGTTGAAAGGCTTGACCGGTATCGCGACGGCGAACGCGTGGTTTCTCGGAACGGTACGTTTTCATGTTTTTTACGGGATAGTTTTCGAGCGCGCTAGCTCTCTTGATGATGAGAGATGTATGTAAAGAGAGAGAAAGTGATGACTGATAAGCACAGATACTTCTGACGTGTTAAACATAACAAAGCAACCGCGGGAGTTTCCGACTCCCGCGAGACGGCCGCGTATGAGAGAAGGACGTTTCGTTCGAGCCGCGATGATCCATCGTCGCCGTCTCTCTTCGAAACCGTTTGTTTTCAATCTGATTCTCTGCGCTATCTTTTTTTTCGTGCGTCCAGTGTTATCTTATTTCTCGTCTGTGTAATAGCATCTCACGTTCTTCTTCTCACAGGCGGTCTTCGCGGCGTTTGGCTTTCGAGGCTACCTCCTCGTCTGCCTTTACTTCATTCTCGGCTCTGCCGTGACAAAGATTAAACTCGAACAAAAAGAAAGAGAAGGCACGGCAGAAGCAAATAGCGGTCGAAGAAATGTTGGTTCCGTGTGGGGTTCTGGGAGTGCCGGCGTACTCTGTGCCTTGCTCGCGTTGGCATATCCAGAATACGACTCCATCTTGCGCCTCGGCTTTGTCGCTTCGTTCTGCAGCAAACTGAGCGATACGACGGCATCAGAGGTTGGTAAGGCATATGGAAAGACGACGTACAATTCATTGCCGCCGTTTAACCCCGTGCCGAGAGGGACAGAAGGTGCGGTGAGTTTAGAAGGGACTTTGGCAGGTGTGGCGGCTAGTTTTGTGTTTGCTGGCGTGGCGGCACTTCTGGGCGAGTTGAACACGGCGACATCGTCGCCTTTACTCGCGGCTGCGGTGTGTGCATTTGCGGCGTTTGTAGCGACAACGTTCGAATCTGCGTTAGGTTCAATGATGCAAGGTAGGAAAGGCTGGGAGTGGCTGACGAACGATGTCGTCAATGGGATTCAAATAGCGATAGCGGCGATAATAGCGATTCTTTTGGGCATAGCTTTAAATTAGAAGACGTGTTTGTTTTCAGGTGTAATTGTATTTATATGAACAACAACGATATATCCGTTATGGTGTGTGTGTATTGAATCGTTTTAAAGCCTCGCGCGGTTTGGTCCTTCAGCGATCGTTCTCCCTTGGTGTGCGCAGTTCGTCAAGTACGCGCACGGTTCGTATAATCCGCCGTACTTCTTGCCGAATTCAGTCAATCTGGCGTAAATTTTCTTTGCACCAATCTGATCCGCCCAGTGTAAAATACCACCACGAAATGGAGGGAACCCCATACCGAGCACCGACGCAACATCCACGTCCGCCGCTTTTACCGCGACGCCTTCATCTAACACTCTGCATGCCTCATTGACGACTGGGAAAAAAATCATTTCTACGATATCCTGTGCGGAAAAGCCCAGTTGTTCTGGATGGCCCGGTAATGGTACTTTTCGATTTTTTCGAGCGTTTTCAATGAAAGGCGCGATTGCGTCCATATCTGGCGAGGCTTTGCGTCGATCGTCGTAGGAGTAAAATCCACTTTTCGTTTTCTCGCCTAGGCGCTTCGCATCGAGAAGCGATGGAATTAACGGCGATTGATACACACGTTCTGGGAAATCTTCGATAAAATTCCTTCCGACGTGGACTCCAACTTCCATTCCGACCAAATCTGCCAATCGAAACGGACCCATAGGCATACCAAACATAGAAATCACTCTATCGATTGCGTAAGGGTCACACCCAAGGTCCACCAAAACAGTAGCTGACATCGTATACGGAAAAAACACTCGGTTGACGCAAAATCCCGTGCAGTTCCCAACCACCACGGGCGTCTTCTTGATCTTCTTAGAGAATGCCAAAGTATCAACCAAAATTTGCGGCGGTGTTTGGTCCACGCGAATAATTTCAAACAATTGCATCACGTGCGCCGGGGAGAAGAAGTGCGCGCCAATCAACCTTTCCGGATTACGCATTTCGGATGCGCACTTTGCGATTGAAATAGTCGACGTGTTCGTGCTCAATATGCACGACGGTTTCACGATTGATTCCAACGTCGAGAAAATCTTCCTCTTCAAGTCTAAATTTTCAATCACAGCTTCGATGACCATGTCCACGTTTGCAAAGTCTTTGTCGTCCAGAGTTCCTCGGACGCGTCCAAGAATCGCTTTAGCTTTTTCTGGTTTCATCTTACCTTTTTTCACCATCGATCTGATGTTTGCTTCGATGCGTTGGATACCGGCTTGAAGAAATTCCGGTTTAATTTCTTTCAATACAACATCCATACCGCTCAAAAGACACGCTGTAGCGATACCGCTCCCCATTAAACCACCACCAACTACGCCGACACTTCTCACCTCACTCGGCCGTAACTTTTGATCCGTAACCCCCGGCACAGATGCTGTCGCTCTGCTGGCGAAGAAAAAGTGCACGAGTCCTTTCGCCGCGGGAGATTTTACTGCCTTCTGGAACATCTCTGACTCTTTTCTCAAACCCTCCGTGCTTCCTTTCTCCAATCCAGCTTTCACCGCTTCCACGCAATACGATGCGTGCGGTAAAACCGCTTTGATCTTCTTCGCCTTGCCTTCCGCCACTGCCATGATCCCCATCGTCTGCTTCGGATCTCTGGGCAACTTATCCGTTCTAGTCAACGAAAACTGTCTCTGTTTCTCACCACTCGCGATTCTTTTTGCCATGCGCACAGCGGCTTCGACCACTGCTCGATCGTTCCCGCTCTTCCCGTCATCTTCCACGACTTCGTCCACCAATCCCAGCCGCACACCTTCCTCGCTCGTAATCTCTTTCGATTGCAACATCATCTCCAATGATTTTTCAAGACCAACTAACCTCGGTAGCCTTTGTGTTCCACCAAACCCGGGAATAACCCCTAACTTCAACTCTGGCAATCCTAACTTTGCGCCTCTCGTCGCCACGCGCGCCGAACACGCCATCGAAACTTCCAGACCGCCCCCTAAAGCCAAGTTCGATATCGCTGCCACGCATGGTTTCGGGCCGTTTTCCACCAAGCGGTTCAAAATGTCGTTAAAATCCGACACGTTTTCTGTCTTTTCCCCTCGGGTCGTTTTCGCCAAGTGCTGGATGTCGAACCCGCCGCTGAACGTAGACTTGTCGCCTCGCAAGACGATCGCGTCGATCGACGCATTTTGCTGCGCAAGTTGCAAGTTTTCTTGCAAAGACCGGAGAAGCGTCAACGCGAGCGCGTTTACCGGCGGGTTCTTGAGCGTTATTATCGCCACGTTGCCTTGGATGTTCAGAGTTGTGGTCATGTTGATGCGGTTCTTTTAAAGCGTGCGGTCGTATGGCACAAAAAAGCCGCCTTTTTTCCGTAACTGTCGGAATTAAAGCGGATTCCAATTTGAAGAGAGCGAGGTTTTGGTTCAAAGAGTGTTACCAAACGCGCGACGACGACGAAGACGACGAAAACAAACGAAAGCGAAGTTGACGTTGTCGCTGAGACGACGAGAGAGAGACTCTGCGCGTTCTTCGTGCGATTCTTTTTTGTGAAGGCTTTGCGTGTACGATTCTTGTTTTTTTTTAATAAAAATATCAGTGACTGGTGAGTCAGAGTCGAACTGGAGAGAGAGAGACCGAGACCGGTGGTGTTCAGAGTTCTCCGAACGGGTAAAGTTTCCTCTCCCTCGTACATAAAAAACGAGCACCGGCGCACCCGGCCTACTTTTTCTTATTCCTCCTATTCCTCCGCGCGAGCGACGACGACGACTTCTTCCATCGGCGCGTTTTGGGTCGACTCGTCGTCGATCGCCCGTCTTTTGTTGGCACGGAAAAGGCCTCCTCTGCCTCCACCTCCGTTCTTCGTCTTGAAACTTTTTTTGCCGAGAAGGAACGAGGCGTCGTGGAAACTCCCGATTGCTTTGGACGCGCTCGATGTTGCCCTTTTTTTGTAATCGTTTTCGCTCAGCGTGGGTGTTCGGGCGAGTTGGTGACGAACGTACAGCGTCAGCGCCGAGTAGGCGATGAAGCAAACCGATATGGCGGGCATGACGTATAAATAGACGACGGTCATCATGGTAATGTGGTTGATGGTATCCGCGATTTTGTTGAAGAAGGAATCAGGCATGGTGTACGAGAGCTGGAGGTAGCAAATTGGGAGGTGTAGGCCAGCGGTAGATTCGATCGAAGACTCGGGCGGTTGCCAGATGGACTGGTAGAAAGTATCCGTGGGTTCGATCTTGAAGTTTTGTTGCAACGGTACTTTCATGCCAACCGTGTTGCCTGTTCGCGCGTAGATTTCGAACTCCGGCGAGTGGCTCGTCGCGTTTGGAGTAAAGGACGTGTACGGATACGAGTCTCTCGAACCACCAAAGGCTCGGAAATCGGTTTGGTACCCGTGCGCTAGAGAGTAGAAACCGTCTATACCGGAGGCGCCTTCGAGGAAACCGGAAAAGTTGAACGCGCCGTAGAAGTTTTGGTTCAAACCGCACGTTGTTTCGTCGCTAACAGGACAGTTAAAGTACGTTGTCGGGGCAAACGAGTAGACTTCCGTGCTCACTTTCTTGTTTTTCTTTCTCGTCGCACCCTCGCGGTGTTGCAACGTGACTTTACGACGTAAATCCAAACCCTGACCGAAATCTGCCCACGCCTCCACAGCCGGCGCGAATATGGATTCTTCGCCTTTTTTCGCGTTTTTGAAGTGTTCTTTGATCTCTTCGTATTGACCACCTGTAATTTGTTTCCCGGAGACAATTTCGACGTGGTTTGTCGTCGGGTAGACGATTCGATCGCTCCAATCACCGTCCGTGCGACGAAGAAAAGTCGTGGCATTGCCTTTTGAGACGCCCAGACCGGTTTTGAGACGGTATGGCGTCGCTCCTGCGCGAAGCATAGTTTGCGCATCCGCACCCCAAGGAACGTGATCCACGTCAAGCGTATCGATGTCGCGAATATTGTGCACGGCGCGGACTTTATTATCTTGTCCAATGCTAACACTGTTCACGGCATTTAACAGTGGATCGTCGAAACCAAATATCCACTCTTTCACGGAACGTTTGACCAGTAAGCCAGAAGCCGTAGAGTTCAAAAAATCACCGATAGTAAACTTCAACAACGCTGGAAGACCGAAAGTTTGAGCGACGTATCCGAGATAA
>Ga0255766_10005713_pt1 | contig 10276 bp, 8 predicted proteins | sample 071ome_23_FD_179966 | JGI IMG/M metagenome (GOLD analysis project Ga0255766, IMG submission 179966) | Coastal salt marsh microbial communities from the Groves Creek Marsh, Skidaway Island, Georgia - 071403BT metaG (version 2) | ecosystem: Environmental > Aquatic > Marine > Intertidal zone > Salt... | reverse complement strand
ACTCCTACGCCTGGCAATCAACGCCGACGCAAAGAAAAGGAGCGAAAACCGCCAGACGAAATCGCCCGACGCGCCGCCAAGGATGAAAAGAAACAAAACGCCTGGCGAGAACACGACGCGGCGTGGAAAGTCTTCATCGAAGATCACAACGCCAATCCATCCCGGGAAATCCGTTATCGAGACGTTCCTTGGCCTCCATCGACGTCTAGAATTCTTCTGGGTTCCGCCGGTATTAAAAAGGCTTCCGCTTCGCGCGCAGACGTCAAGCTCGCGTTTCGTCGGCTCATGCTTCGGTTTCATCCCGACCGCTTTTCAAAGTTTTCCCTCTCCGACAAGGACCGGGTTAAAATTCTAGATAAACTCACGACGATTTCTGCGGCGATTAAAGACCAATGGATCGCGTACGAACGATCCGTCGGCGGCGTTTCCGCTCCTTTGGCGTTGTAACCATACTGTTGTTAGCTCTGATTCATTCACATTCACTCATTCGTGGCTTTAGTTTCGAGCGCGCGAGCCGCTTCGGTGGACGACCCCGTCACATGCGAAGACGCCCCGACGGGACGGACGAACGACTGCCGAGCGCGCGCGCCCCACCGCCCGAACGCGAACCGATCGACGGGTTTAAACTCATCCGTTCGCTGACTCTGCGCACCACGCATTCGAGCACGCACGAGTCCATCTTTGCGACGGCACTCCTCGCGTTCACCGCCTCCGCGACGGTCGCAGCGACGGCGGTGGCGTACGGCCGATCGCGAACGAAAGCCGAGCGGGATTTACCGGCCGGAACGCACTGGCGCGCGGCGAGATTGGGTGGAAAGGCGTTGGGGTACGCGACGTTGGCGTGCGGAGCGGGCGCGGGGTGCGCGTGGTACGTCGCGTCGAGCGCGTGTGGAGCGAAGAACGCGGAGGATTGGGGACGGGTTTTGCGTCGTGGGACGAAAAGTGCGCTCGAGGTGGCGTCGCCGGGGTTTGTTGAGTCGTCGGAAAAGTCTCGACGAAGATGAGCGAGTTGGACGTGAGCGGCGCCGTCGAGTTGGGGGAGTCGTGTAGGGCGTATCGAGCGCATCATCGGTTGAGTGATGGCGTCTTGGCGACGGTTCCGAGGTGGTATTCCCTGTGTGTGGATGATGGAAAGAAAGTGCGTCTCGGTGAAGGGACGTTGGCGGTGGTGGAGGCGGCGTCGAGCGCGAGATTGCGAGCGTTTTTGGATAGAGGATTCGCGCACGCGAGCGAACGGGAAAAGGCGCCGGAGAAGTTGACGAGCGCAATCGAGGAGATTGCGCGGTGCGTGCGTGAGATGACGAGCGCGGTTGAGCGGTGTGAAACGTCGTTGGATGCGTTAATCGCGGCGACGTCGATCGGGGGCGACGATGCCGTTGGCGCGGGTAAACACTGGATTGACGGCGTCTCAGTGCCCGTCATGCGTACGGCGTTCAAATTGGACACAGTCGAGGCATACACCGTGGAGCAGTGGCTGTGGCTCTACACTGTCGTCGTCGAACAGCTGGGGCGCGATTTAGAGATGAAGAAGAAGGTTTTAGCGTATTTGCGCGGTGGGGAAATGGATCCCGCCGAGTTGGATGGTTGCGTGACGATTTGGAACGCGCAACCTTTTCTAGACGATAGATTGTTTAGCGTCGCGTGCGGCGACGCCGAGCCGGCCCCGGACGCGACCTAGGTTGTTTCGGGGCTTCAATGTTTGTAAATTACTCGGTACCTTGCGTATCATAAAGACGTCGTGTGTCGTGAAAGCCGCATTTCATTCTGTATTCTCAAACAAATCGTTTCCTATCGTATCTACTAACTATGCTCACTCTTGTACATTTCATCACCGTCGCGAACGACCCCAAGTGCTCTGTGTGCCGCCTTGAGTCATACCAGAAGCCGTTCTCGTCGCGCGGGTTCGAGACGGGGCGACAATCTCATCGACGTCGTCGCCGCTGTCGTCGTCGACCGTCGTAGCGGCGCGCGTCGATCGAGCGCGACCGCTGGGCGGTTTGGCAGCCTTGCGCTTGGGAGTCTTCGTCGGCGCGTGAGCCGGACGTTTACGACCTCTCGTCGATGGTGCAGGCGCGACGTCTTCGTCGGACGCGTCGATGACTTCGTCTGCTTCATCGAACGAATCGTCAGAATCTTCCGCGACGGCGGTAATCTTTTTTTTGTTCCGCATCGAAGCGATGGTCGCTGCGCGCGTCGGTCGACTCTTCGTCACCGGATTACTCATTGGAATCTCCTCGATGTCAGAGTCTTCGATTTCATCGTCCGAAACGACGTCAACGATGGGCTCAGATATCGCCGTCGACTTGCGTCTCGTAGCCGGCGCGCGACGCACAGGCGTCTTCGTTTGCGCGCGAGGCAGTTCTGGCACCTGCTCTACGACTGGTTCCAACGCCGTTTCCGGGGCAGCAGACGTTGGCTTTCTGCTCGCTGTCGCTCCTGTGGACTTATCATCACCCGCGGCGTTCTTCGGTGCGGTATTTTCATCCATCACGGGCTTGTGTTTGGATGGTTTTTTCAATTGCACCTGCACGGCGTCGTGAATTTTCGACAAGAGTTCGCTCACGTCATCCGTGCCTCGCTCGTCCGCGTTCACCGAAGTCTGAATCGCCTTGAGCCGCGTTTGACAGAGTTTGGAGATGGCAGCCTTTTCATCTCTGTTGACAAAGTCATCGAGAGCCGCCGAAAGATCGTTCGGCGTGAGAAGCTGCAATCCCTCAGACGTCGACAAGTGCTCGCGAACGAGCCTGTCGATACGTCGCTGGTTCTCCAACATTCCATCCGCCTGCGGATCCTCCTCGTACTCGGCGTCGACACCGTCCGCCATTTCTTCGTCGACACCGTTCGATACACCGTTGCGTTTCTTTTGAGACTTGTGAAAGAGCAAGACGTCGTGCGGATTGGCAACCTTGCCGACAAACTTTTGCCCAAACCGTTGAGGATTAATCGTGCTAAACCCACCCGAGTAATCGACGCGGAGTCGAATCAATGGCAGGTTGAGACGGTCCGTCATGTCGATCTCCTTTGGTGCGTGACGCTCGCGGTGCTTGCGCGCGGCGCGATCAATCATCGTATTGACGCGACGCTCCAAATACGCAGCGATTCCCTTGGGATCGCTCGCGTCAATCTCTTCGACGCTCGCCAACGCGACTTGGTCAAACTCAAACGGCCGCGTCGTCTCGAGATCGATGGGCGTCGTCCGCCAGTACGGAGCCCCGTTCGGGTTTTCTGGGTCGCTTCGAACCTCGAGGACGCAAATTTTCTTTTGTTTGGCCTCGCCCTCGATGAGAGAGGTGACGACGCTCGATCCGGGTTGAGAAATGTGAAAACCTTGCGCCGACTCTGTCGGTTCAACCAAACACTCGTGTTCGTGACCCCACACGACGAAATCCAACCAAGACGGCAAATACCGATCCGAAATCGCATTCTTAGAGTGAGCCGCGCGGTTTTGATGAATCAGCATGACGTTAAACCACGACGAAGACGAGCAAGTCTCCGTTTCCGCCGGACGGTGCCAACGTACGCACCCCTTGACGCTAAACATCTGATGCAATCGATTATCCCGAATATACCCCAAACCATACAAAGCCAACTTGGTCGTCCCCTTACGCATCAACACCGGTTTCAGATCTACCCGTCCCGCACCACCACCACCCAACGCGTGCTTACCGAAATAATTCACCAATCCCGCGCTCGATAAAATATCCATCGCGCTCAAGTTGGCCTCGCCCGCCGGATCGTCGTGGTTTCCGTGAATACTAAACACCGGCAACCCCACATTCACGTTCGGGTCCTCGTAATTCACTAAACCTGTGTGTTTTCATGCGTTTTCCCAATCGTCAGTCCTCGGCGTCGCTCGCGCGATGGATCGTTTGATTCAAATTTGAACCGGGGTGCTCAGTTTCGCGTTCGCGTCGGACGCACCTCGAGATGGAAAGTTTTCCTTTGCGTCGCTCAAAACCTCAATCTCCACGCTCGCATCCCCGCGCGTGTGCTCCCGTAAAATATCCATGCACCGCACCAACGTCTCCCGCGATGGTTTGTTCACATCGAACACGTCCCCGGCGAGAAACACCGCATCGACCGCGTGCGCTTTCGCTTTTTGAAAGATTTCCTCAAAGGCTAAAAACGCATCGTCTTTCCGTATCGCGTTCGATTCGTGCGCGCCGAGGTGGGTGTCCGTGGCGATGAGCACGCGAAATGTGTTCGGATCGCTCGGTGGTTTCGACCGATGATGCGCGTCGGCGGGTTTGGTGCGACGCGGTGGCATCGATGATTTCGATGATGCCGCGGAGTCGCGTTGTGGCGTCGAGCGTCGGTTGGGAAATGTGCACTACATACAAGAGAAATAAACAAACAAAAAGAAGACGTCCAACGGCAAAGGCGCACGAAAAGCGCGAGGTGCGACGCGGCTGGCGTCGTCGATGCGGTGGGGTTGACCGCAAAGTGAACCGGTTCGGTTAAGTTCGGTTGGTCTCGACGGAACAGACGAGAGTCACTCGCGCAGTCATCCCTTTCCGACTGCACCACCCCCCTCACCGCGCGCGTTCTCCGCGCTCAACACCCCAGGCGTCGCGTACGTCATATCCGCATCGCCCGACCCACCGTTCGCGTCGAGATGTTCGAGATCCGCGGCTAACCGCGCGTTGACTTCGTCCAATTGCGAGCTCACTTCGGCGACGCGTAGTCGTCCATCCGCGGGACGTCGCGTCGACGAACGAAACTCCTCGTACGCCTCGCTCCACACCTTGGACGTCGGTGAGGTTGGATTTCCCCCGGTGTCGTCTCCGCCGTGCATGACGCGCAGTTCATCCGCGTGGTCGAGACCGTTGGCACCTTTATTGCTCCTGTCGTTCGGTGCGCACGTCGCGCACGGGTTCACCGCGCACAGCGGTCCGCACGCCGCGCGAAGCGCCTCGACGAGTCGCGTCCCGATGAGCGCGTCCTCCTCGAGCACGCGGTGTGGACGGTCTGACGCCGACGACATGGCGCGACGAACGGTGACGCTGATTGCGATTCAACTCGAGCGCATTTGAACTTTTTCCCGTGGTCGTCACTCAACGACGGCGTCGAGCGATCGATGCACCGCAGAAGCGTCGTGGACGCCCGCGCCCGCGCGAGAGCGTCGTCGTCGTCGTCGTCCATCGCGTCCGCGGTTTTATGGGTCTCCGTCGGCGCGTGGTTGGCGACGGCGTACGGCGAACGCGCGGTGCGTGCGGTTGAGAGAGAACTGCGAGACGTGTGGACGACGCTCACGACGACGACGACGACGACGCGGAAGAGCGACGAGCGCGATGCGTCGACGCGTCAAAGGGACGAACAAACGTCCGCGCTCGGTCGGGAGATTTCCCGGGTGAATTCCGTCACGACGCGGGTCACGATGCCGAGGTTGTTGACGTCGTTGAGAAGAACGCTCAAGCGAGCCGACGGCGCCGCGAGCGAAACGGTTGAGGACCGGTTGACGCGAACCTGCGTCACGCTCGCCGGTGCGTCGGCGTTGGAGTTATTCACGCGAACGATGATGAATTTAGTCGGCCGACGGGCGTTTTTGGACGCCGAGGCGAGACGTGGGAAGGATACTTTGGACGACGCGTCTCGTCGGGCGTTTTTAGAGATTACGTCGCGATTCGTAGAGACGGGCGTGTTGGAGTTGCGTTCAATCGTTCGAGCCGTCGTCGTGAGGGAATTGAGAGCGTTCGTCGACGGCACGAACGGTGATGGTTTAGGTGGTGACGCAAAGACGGAGTGGACGAGGGGTGATGCGGAGGAGTTTATGCGTCAATGTCGGGAAACGTTGAATAAAGCGCTCTTGGTTCCGTCGGATGTCTTTAGCGACGCGCGCGCGTTGCCGTTTGAGAAGAAGGGTCGACTACACGTCAAGGCGCCGAGATCGTTTCCTTCGTGGGAATCCATGTTGCTCCCGGTGAAAAATCCAAATTTCGACGACGTGCTTCCTCCGATGGCGCGCACGGATGCCGACGCGGTGGCTGAGCGCGCGCGGCAAATTTCAAATTTAAAAGACGCGTGCAACGAGTGTCGTCTCGTCGTGCGTTCGCCGCACTTTGTCGTCGCGATGGGCGACGCGATGGCGGCGGCGTGGAGATGCCACGCGAGCGCGTTGCCGAAACATTTATTCGGTGATTCGCACGAGTCGGCGGTGGATGTCGAACGCGCGGCGAGAGTGATTGAAGCGACGACGGATAGAGTCGCGTCTGACGCAAATTTATTATTAGCGTCCATCGGCTCGGAAGCGGGGGTCATCTTTTTCGGCGACGCCGTGTGGTGAGCGCGTCGCGAGAGATGTGAGACGATGGGCTACTAGCTTGCAATGTATTTAAATGATAAAGTGCTGCCGGATGCTAGAATCAATGCTGTCTAAAAAAATCAAATTCGTTGGAGTTTAGCCGCAAACTCCACGCCATCTGGAGACTCGAGCCACTTCGCGATGTCTCGCTTGCCGCAGTCGTACATGGCTTCCAAGCCATCGTCGTCTGCGGGTATAAAGGTGTTGTGCCTCGGTCTCGGTTCGCTCGGTACCAGCGTCGCGCCCCAATCCGTGGCGTCTTCGGGATCCAAGCCAATTCTCAGCGACGACGGGCTGAGAGACGCCAGATTGTTCATGACGCCTCCGTCGACGCAAACCATGCCTTGATGCAAACACACGCCCGGGAACGTCCACAGCGGAATGTATGTCGACGCGATGACGGCATCGATGAGATCATCCCTCGTTTCAAACTCGGTGAGAATGACGTTGTGCGGGATGGGTAAGAGTGACGTCACCGATATGAAACATCTCCCCGTGCAACGCTCGTGCGCGTCCTCTGGCAAAACGTCTCGCAACAAAAACCGACACTTACTCCCAACCGTGGTTAAATTCTTCGCCCACCGATCCCGATGCAACGCCGCGATATCCGGAATGTGCGCCCAAACCACATCCGGGTCCACCCCACTCGCCGCGATCGCCGCCATCAACGCCCCGACGCTCGACCCCGACCAGTGCACCCGCCGGAGCGCCTCGGCGCCAAACCTGTTAAACAACCCATGATAAACCCCGATGTGATACCACGTCCGAAACCCTCCTCCGCACATCGCCACGCTCGCGTGTCCATCGTGCACCACCGGCGTTCGTTTCCGGTGCCTTCCAACGTCCCCGTGGTGCGCTTTGCTCGGTTTCCACATTGGCGCCCGCAACGCTTCCCAAAACGCGATCCACGCGAGCACCCACATTCCCTGCGCGAACGCCGCCGGCATCCCGTACACCACCCGCGCGAAGACGATCAGGCGGCCTTTCCCCTTTTCCAAGTACAACGGGTTGCGTTTCGAGTGAAACACCGCGTGGATGAAGACGTTGACGGCGTACAAACCGACGATGACGCCCATCAAAAGGCGGAAGTCGTCGTCACTCGCGATCGACCTTTCCACGACTGCGCGACGCGCGACGTCGAGAGACCGCCGAGCGAGACGACGCGCGGCATCGAAAACCATGACGCGCGCGTTCCGTCGTCGATGGAGAAACGCGCGCGCGTACGGGACGTACTCTGCGCGCGCGTGACTGAGGTTTCGAGCGTGAGATCCAAGATTGGAATTTTAGAGTCGCGCGCGTAGCGCGTGTGCGCGACGAAACGAATCGAAAGAAGGAAACGCAAACAGCTTCGGCGGCGCTGGGTGACGCCATGCATCGCGATGATCGTGTGTGTCGTTTTTGTACAACAATTTCAGTTCTAAGCTCAGTCTACTGCTCGCATTCCGCGTCGTCACGCCGGCGCGTTTCCGTTTCCATCCGCGGGCGCGGGTGGCGGCGGCGCGGGTCGCGGAGTGCCATCCGTGCACTCGTCCCCGTTGAAAAACCACTGGTTGTGCTTCTTCGCCCGATCCATCTTTACCTTGTTCCCGATGACGTAATTGTTGTGAAGAATCGTCGGATTTGGACACTCTGTTTGGTATTGCTGGCTTCCGTACCATTGACCGCTGGCGTAGACGCACCTGTCAAACGTGTGCGCCTTGACGGTCGAGTTGCCCTTGACGACGCGGTTCAATCGCTCTTGATCATTCTCGATCGCGATCGACCCCGTGGTGTCCTTAAACTTGTTCAGCATGTCCCCGTAGCCTTCCTCGTACTTTTTGAAAAACGCCGCTTGTCTATTATGAATTCCGTAAAAGCCGGCGCAAAAGTACCCGAGCGCGTCGCGCTTGTGCGTGTACGCGCGTTCGTCGCCGGCGATGACGTCGAAACCCTCGTTAAACTTTTGTTGGATGTTTGGCGTGATGTCTCCGTTCCAAATTTGATCGGATTCGACAATCATGACGGTGGCGCCGTAGGAGAGAATGATGTTTTGAGCCACCATTCGATCGAGGACGACGCGGTAGTAATCGTAGTGACCGTAAGACACCGACCCGTGATGATCCGTCGTGTAGACGAAATAGTTGCACGAGGGTTCAAAATCCGAAAGCGTGCGAACGGTGTCGTAACTCTCCGCCACGATGACTGTGTTCGCTAACACGGCGCGGTTCAATCTACGAACGTTGCACATCCAGCTCTTTGTCATTTCGATGAAACCGTCGTTTGTAAAGAGGAGATAGACGAAACCGTTCGACTTGTTGATATTCGTCACGAGCGTCTTTAGAGTTGACGACGCGATGGCGTCGAAACCCAAGTGATGACTGACGACGTTACCTCCCCAGTTCAATTGCATCATGTCCATCGGGAAGAGAAAGTTGGCGGGGGCATCCTTGCCTAAAAGCGGCGCGACTTCGGCGCCGAGCTGAGCGGCGCCGTCGCCGGGTTTCGGTAAAGCGCCCGGTCGCCGCGACGCCAAAGCGACTCCTCCGGGCAAGTTGACGTAGACGTTTCTGTACCCTCGTTCGATGCAAAAGTAAATGAAATACTGCGTCCACATTTCCTGCTTTCCGCGCGCCTTCATCCACTGATACGTGATGAGATCTGGCGTCGCCGGATCGAAATCCGCCGGAAGCTGCTTGATCCACGCCAGAAAACTCTTCCAAACCTCGGGATGGGGCGAAAACGCGCCGTCGCCCAAGTACGGGTACATGAACGGTTTACCATCCGCACCAAACTCTTTCGTCCTCCCTGGCAGCTGCGCGACGAAATTTTGCCTATGGAGAGAAATGCCCGCGACTTCCGAGTGCGTGTGGTACCCGACCCACGCCTGCTTCAACCACTTGTACCAGTGCGGAGACAAGTCGACGTCATCTTCGAGAATCACCGCGCACTCCGTGTCTTCCACCGGCATCCACGAGGTATACCAAGCCTGCGCTCGCGTCGGCGGCGCGCTCGACGCGGTAATCGTCAAGCGACCGTGATTATACCCCAGCTCGTTCGCCACCGTCTGCGCCGTCTGCGTCATCGCCGGCGAGTTCAACCGCACCTCCACGTCCACGGAGTCCTCCCCGTAATCCGCATCTCTCAGCGTCGTCAACGTCTTTTTCAACATCTCCGGCCCGTTTCGCACTAAAACCACCGCTTTAAACGCGTTACAAAACTCCACCGACGACAGCGACGACTCTCTCGTCGCGCGAATCCCCGCGGATCCCGCGACGCTCAACGCCGAAATCGCCGCCGTGGCCGCCAACAACCACCTTCGCCGCGAGTGCGTCGTCGTCGTCGCGCACATCGCCGCCCGCCCGCCATCGTCCGCGCGCATCGTCACCGTCGTCGACGCCTCCGCTTCCGTTCGCAACAGCGGCACCGACGCTTCGTCCGGTCGCTTCATCCCGATCATCGTCGTCGTCAGACGGCGCTCAACACCCAGGGTGAGTCACTTTTAGTGTTGACCCGAGTCAAACCTCTTTAACGCGCACTCGCGGTCGACGAACCGAACCGAACCGAACGCGACGAACCGAAGAGTTAATCGAGACCGACCCGACGTCCGTCCGTCCGTCCGTCCGTCCGTCGACGACACCGACTGGCGACACCGACTGGCGACGACGACGAAGCGGTCGATCGATCGATCGTTCGTGACGCCGTATACCCTAATTTGTTTATCAAAACCTCATTTTGACTACCATTTTGACCTCTACACAGACTTAAAACTTATTACAGTACTTTAATTGGAAAATCAGGCGATGTCAGCCACAAATTGGCACATCCAGCGACTGGATGACGCGTTTTCGTCGGTTGCAACGGTATCGATACTGTTTACACATACGACCTATCCTATCCGTCTTCGATCGCGCATCTGAATCCGCATCCGTTCGACGCGCGCGCGCTTCACACCCCGGCGCGAATCGAATCGGAGAGCACCGTCGGACGAATCGCACC
>Ga0255766_10005693_pt1 | contig 10286 bp, 9 predicted proteins | sample 071ome_23_FD_179966 | JGI IMG/M metagenome (GOLD analysis project Ga0255766, IMG submission 179966) | Coastal salt marsh microbial communities from the Groves Creek Marsh, Skidaway Island, Georgia - 071403BT metaG (version 2) | ecosystem: Environmental > Aquatic > Marine > Intertidal zone > Salt... | reverse complement strand
TTGATGAGATAGGACCTTTGCTAGATATTCTTATGACCTACAGTGGAGATCCTTTTGTTGAAGAAATATTCAGAGATACTTTAGAGGCTACAGAGGAGTCAAGATTAGAAGTTGAACCAAGAGTTGCTTTAGACCAAGTTTCACAAGCTGTACAGCTAATTAAAGATAATATAGCTAACAGCACACTCGCTGTAGACACATTGGATATTTTTTGTGCTCAATTATTAGACATTGCAGAAAAAACTGCTGTTGCTGATCTAGAGGGATTAGAAGCTGAAGAAGACAGTATTATTAATTTATTAAAAAAAATATTTTCTTAATGTTGTTTTAATCCTCATTTGAAACTATCAATGTTCCAACAACTATTAAAGCACTATTTTCAGCTCGATCTCTGGCCCAAGCTTCCCATTCCATTGTCTGAGCCGGAAGAGTGTCAGGGATAGAATATGTACACGTGTGATTATGTGTATAGCGATCTACTATAAGCCAAGTATTGCATCCATTAAAGTAAACTTCAGCTCCATCAGTATCTACACCTCTTAATCGAAAGTTCATAGCATTTAGATAACTTTGACTGTCTGTAAAGTCTGCATTGATAGATACAATTTCAGCACCACTTGAGACATCAACGGTAGATGTGTAAGAAACATTTGAAACTTTAGGGGGTGTATTATCAAAAGGACAACCAGTGATTGTTAATTGAGACCCATAATTGTAGCTTCCAGAACTAGGATTTGATAAATTACCCCTCCACTGCCATAAAACTGTTGTGTTATTTTTAAAGTTAGGTGTTAAAAACATATACGTTGCTGAGCTATTAATATATTCACCGTCGCTTAAATCTATCCAAGTTGAACCCGAATCTGTTGTATATTGTACGTCAAAGAATGCATCTGAACTTGAAGTATTTGTAATCCAAAGTCTTACTGCAGTTTCTCCAAATTGACTGTTTTCTATGCAACCATTTATTTCAGTAGACGTATTAGCTGTAACACTCATAACAGTAGTAGTCGTAGTAGGTGCAACAGTCGTAGTAGTCGTAGTAGGTGCAACAGTTGTAGTAGGTGCAACAGTCGTAGTAGTCGTAGTAGGTGCAACAGTCGTAGTAGTCGTAGTAGGTGCAACAGTTGTAGTAGTCGTAGTAGGTGCAACAGTTGTAGTAGGTGCAACAGTCGTAGTAGTCGTAGTAGTCGTAGTAGGTGCAACAGTTGTAGTAGTCGTAGTAGGTGCAACTGTCGTCGTTGTCGTCTCTTCAACTAGAGAAGAATTGAAATCTTCAACTACCTGATCTAACGATTGATTTATATTTGAATTTAATTCATCTATTTTTTGGATACTCTCTATAAGACCTTTGTCTACTCCAAGTTCTTCTATGTTGTCAATGTTATTAAGTTGTTCAGCTAAAAATCTAACTGTAGCATTGTCATTTTCTTCAGTAAGGTCACCAATTACTTGTTGATATGCAACAATTAAGACCTTTGCAAAAGCATCAGTTCTACTAAAAAGGAAAAGGCTAGCAAATAAAGTAATTCCTATTGTTATATTTTGTACTCTTTTTCTCCGTCTTAATTTAGAAAGCTCTAAAACACTAGAAAATATACCTTCACCTTTTAAAGCTGATGATATGTTTCCATTTATATCTTTGAAAAAATTATCTCGTTTTCTTTTCCTAGCATTTTTAATCTTGTTTTGATTTTCAATATTTAAAACTTGAAAAAATTCTAAAAAATTTACTTCTTCATCTGTACCGGCAATAGTAAAAGAATATTTCTCAAGTTTTTCCTCATCAATTTCTTCAAGAAATATTGGAAAAAAACTAAAGGAGTCTTTTTCATCTCTTATTCTTTTAGCTATTTCAGGAAGCTCTAGTGTTCTAATTGGTGAATCTGGTTTAAGAGCATCATTTGAAATAAATAAAATTGCGCCATTTGCTTCGTTGATTTTTTGAAGAATGCTCTCTTTCCAAGGAGTATCAAATTTTATATCTTCATCATCGATCAAAATTTCAAACTCTCTGAACTTTTCATTACTACGAAATTCAAAGACTTCTTTGTCATTTTTTCTTGAGTATGAGATAAAAACTTTCTTCATACTTAAGTATTAATGAATGTTTTTACTACTTGTAGTTAAAGACCATGACTTATGTTCGCTAGAAATTTTGTTCTCTATATCTTCTACGAACTCGGAAAAGACTTTTTCATTAGTTTTTATATCATTTTTATCATCTTCAAGTTCTCTAATCGCATCACTTAATTCGTTGAAACTCTTTTCATAAGCTATACCAAGTCTTTCATATTGATCAGCACTATTAATACCATCTAATGCAAACCCAACTGCGATTGCTATTGAGAAAAGATCATTTTCTTGCAAAAATGGAATAGATATCCAGTCGAAGCTATTTGCTACCATTACTCCACCAATAGCAATTCCAATAAACAGAACAAAGCGAAATAATCTTGTGTACATCATTTGATACCATTTCATATCTTGTGATTTTTTTTCATACCACTTCATTTGGTTATACATTCTATTTGTTTTGTAATATTCAAGTCTTTGATCTAATGATTCATTTCTTATAGCTAAAGTCTCTTTATTGATATCTAGATCTACATAATCGAGATAATCTCGATACTTTTCATGCATTGATTTTTTATATTCATCGTAAAATTTATTTAGCTTCTTCTTAAATTCAGTTTCAAAGTATATTTCCTCTAAGTTATCTTTAATTGGGTAATCACCACCACCAACTGCAAATTTGAACCATTCAGATTTGAACGATTCTGCTACAACCCTTGTATAAGTCCATTGTTCTGTAAATCCACCTGACTTCTTCTGCCAGTAGGTAAACAAACTAATTAGTGTAAACACAACAGCCAAAGTTATTGAAATACGAGAATCAATAACTCCTGTTAGATCAGCAAAAACAGCACCTAAAGCAAGAAAAGTAATATAACTTTTAGTGTATTTTGAATTTTTTGATTTCAGCTTTACGGAAGCATCATCAAACTCGCTTCCGATTTTTGCGTTATAAGTTGGTATTCTATTTTTCATTTCTATGTTCATGCTAATTACTAGCGACAAGTTTTAAAAATATTTTTATAACTCTTCAAACAATTCACTGAATGCTACTTCTGCTACGACTTCGTTTTCAAGAGTAGAAAAAAGTTTATTGGTGATATTACCAAGTAAATTCAAAGTCTCCTCAACATCCTCTCTTGACGTAAAAGGCTCTACTTTTGCGAGAGTATTAACATTTAATTTTTTCTTATCTAGATGTACCTTTAATACTTTGCATTTATCCTCTATAGCATTTTTCTTTATTTGATCTAAACCATCTTTTACAGCCTCTTGGACAATAATCTGTTCACTTTGGTCTAAGTCATGTACAGATAGCTTATGGTTTATATCTAGAGGAAAATTAACGTGACCGTAGATTTTAAAAACTTTTTCAATTAAAAATTCATCAGGTAAAAAATCAGGTATTAAATCAATAAAGATTGTCTCTAAAGTATTCGGAGTAACGTCGGTAGGTAAATTATTACAAATAATTTCCATCATTTCAATGAGTTGTTCTGTTGTGTAAATTCTGGATGCTTGTTTTGCACCCTCTTTTGGAGGAGATTCTTTAAAATCACCTACAAGACCAATAACAACTTCAATCTCATCATTTGTAGGATCTCTCTCTTCAGGAAACCTGTCAAATGTTGTAAAGTAATCTGCTTTTAATCCAAGTTCTTCAGTCCTGTTTCTTATAACACTGTTTGAGTCGTCATCTGCAATATCTTCAATTCTTCTGAGAAGTCGATCAATAACTGTTCTCTCTCTATTGTTTACAAGTACTCTTTTTATCGTGAGGTTTATGTTTCTATTAACCTTGTCTTCGCCATTTTTAAAAATCTCTTTCAGATTTACAAAAGAATCATTATCACTCGATGTCAAAAGGTGTTTGTTTACATCAGCAAACAGTGTTGTTGCACCATCATCTCTATTTTGATCAAGTCGGTATTTGTTGTAAGCCCACTGGTTATAGCCTCTGTTTTTAAGGACTTGTTTACAATGAATTTCTAATTTCTCATAAAAATCTTTCAACACCTCACTTGGTAATGCTGCAAAATATTCAGCTGGTGTATGTTCTTGAGAATAGATGTCGTTCCAAACAGTTATTAGTTTTTCTCTATTTACCTTCTTAATATCTGCAGGATTTGTAATAGATTCAACCATATTTCTATTGTATAAAAAAACTTGTCGCTAGTAAATACTGTATGAAAGAAACAAATTTAATTTATAAAAGAATAAACGAAAAAATCAATGAAAATAACGGTTTTGACGAACTAGTGATCTTCGATATTGAAAACGTCTACGGCTATAGTCGAATCAAAACTCAAAACAAAGAAAGAAGAAATCTTAAAATTAAAAGGGCTAAAAGAAAATTAAAAAATTTTGATAACTATTTTAATTTAACTAGAAATTCCCTCATTATTGTTTCTGGACACAGAAGACTTTTAGAAGATCTAGACAATTGGTATTTTGATCAAAGCCCACCAGTTGAAATATTAATCAGTGCAAAAGGTGAAGATGGTGCAGATTTAGCTCTTATTGATTCTGCAGAGTATATCCTAAACTCAGATTTAATCTCAAACTTTAAAGAGGTGGTTGTAGCTTCTGGAGACCATATTTTTACTCCGTTAGTTAGAAAGCTTAAAGAAAAGAAAATAAAATACACAACAGTTTCTGGTGGTGCCAGCCTCTCTAATAAATTATTAAAAAATAGTGACAATCATATAGTTCTTGATAATGAACTTGAGTATGCAGCATAAAAATGGATTCGTACAACCCATTTACCAACACAGAAGATCCCTTTGAAGAGGATCAAAGTGCAGAAACGTCTAACGAAAGCAGCAACACTCATCTATATAGTCTTCTCAGGCCAGCAGCTTTTTATGTCTTTCTGATTATTGTTGCTATTGGCATTGTTTCTGTTTTCATGCGACCAGTACCAGATATAGTTGTTGTAGTTGAAAATAAAGATGATGAAATAACTAACGAAGTTTTACCAATTTCTGAAACTACTACTACAACAACTGCACCTACTACAACACTCCCAACTACTCTTGCACCTACAACTACGATTCCTCAAACTATTTCTAGCATTCCAGTTTCAACTTATAATCAAGAAGAGATACTTAAAAAAACTGTTCAAGTTGTCGTTAATGGTTGTCTTAGCAGCGACCAGGAAAACTCCTTTTTTACTGGTCTTGGTTCCGGAGTTCTAGTTTCAAGCAGTGGTCATATTTTAACCAATGCGCATGTTCTGGAGAATTGTAGTGGTGAGATACATATTGCTACTGTGCAAAATGTAGATACAAAAAGTGAGATAACTTATACAGCAACGCTTTTAAAAATTGATTCAAATTTAGATTTAGCCTTACTCTTGATCACATCACATATTTCTGGCTATGTCATTTCAGAAGAGTTTGACTATTTTGAGATGAAATCTAGTTCCGATCTACAGCTGGGTGAATCTTTAGAGATATGGGGCTATCCCTCATCGAGAGGTGACGGAATAACATATTCTTTAAATATTAATCTAACAAAAGGTACCGTTAGCGGCTTTGAACAAGACACAAATTATAAAAGAGGATGGATTGTAACTGATGCTGATATTTCTTATGGAAACTCTGGAGGTGCAGCGCTTGATACAACAGGTAAATTAATTGGAATGCCTACGTTCGGTGTTACTGAAGGTGCCTCTTGGATTGGATATTTGCGTACATCAGATGTATTAGAAGATTGGGCAAGTGAGTATCTTTTTGAAGAAAAAGCGAATGATTTCTCTGGAATACCTCAGTTAGAAATTAAAGAAGTTGATTTAAACGCTATTCCAAAATACGATCGTGAGCAATGGAACTCTTGGATAGACGATGACGGAGATTGTCAAAACACAAGACATGAAGTTCTGCAGCTAGAAAGTTACGTTAGTGTTTTATTTACCAACAATAATGAATGTTATGTTCAGTCTGGTAGATGGTTTGATCCTTACAATGGTGAATATTTATATTTTGCTAGCGATTTAGATATTGATCATTTTATTCCTCTATATAATGCTCATATATCTGGTGGCTGGCAATGGAGTGAGAAAAAGAAAACAGATTTCGCAAACAACATAGATGACCCAGATATTTTAATCGCAGTTAAAAATACAACGAACAGAGAGAAAAGTGCATCTGCTCCTGATGAGTGGAAACCGGATAATCAACTGTATTGGTGCGAGTATGCATATGACTGGATTCGAATTAAACATGAGTGGAAATTAAGTGTAACAAATTCTGAATGGGAAGCCTTAATTGAAATGTTAAGAACTTGTCCTGAATTTTTTACGTATGAATATGCACAAAATAAAGATCAATTATTTTCAGAATCAAAAATTGAATTTTATGAAAAAACTAACAAGTAATGGAAATGAAAAATAATTATAATGACCCTAAGAAAAAGATGAATATTCCTTTCAAAAAAAAGCTAGTTTTTATTTCTTATTCTCGTGAAGATAAAGAATTCATAAAATCATTTATTAAAAATGGTCAAAATAGAGGTTTTGAAATATTTGTTGATGAAGCTGATAAAGAAACAGGTAGCGACTGGAAAAAAAGAATAATTAATAAAATACATTCATCTCAGGCCGCATTCCTTTTTATTTCGAATAATTCTTTAAGAAAAAATTCACCAATTCGAGAACTTGAAATTCCAGAATTTATCGAAAAAATTAATTCTACTCAAAGTAAATGGAGGTTAATTTTTAGGAATAATTTTAAATTTTTTCCTGTATTTATTGATTATGTCGATAAAGATGTCCTGGAAAAATTTGATTTTAAATCAAAAACAACTGGAGATTATGAGAAGCTTTTTGAGAAATATGATATTTGGAATTTGGAGTCAAATGACAAATCAAATTCTAATAATAAAATGCCTTCAGAAATGACAAAAGACGAACTACAAAAGTACTGGGCAGAACTTAATTTACAGATGACCAATGCGGTTAAAGGTAGAAAAGTTACAAAGATGGGTTCTGTAAAGAGGTGGAATTCTAATCCAACAGATGCACTACATTATATAATCAGTTCAATCAGAAGAAACCTACTGCTTTTATTTCTAATTGCTGTAAGTGCTTTTTTATTTTACACAACCAATCAGGAATCCGATCAGACCAGTGAAGTATTTGATATTGGTCAAGGTGATGTAAGAATAGCATCTCTGAACTCAGGTGATTGTTTTGATTTAGTCAATAAAGACGACGTTTTGGAGTGGAATACTTATGTTCAATATAGACCTTGCGACCTTTTGCATGATGGCGAGGTTTACTACAGAGAAAATCAGTTAGATTTTGGTGATCAGGTAGTTGGGTATACAAGTCTTCTTAATTTTTTAACACAAACTTGTACTGATGAATTTGAGGTTTTTAAAGATTCAGAATCTATTAGGAACAATTATGAAATTTTATATGTATGGGATAAAGAATCACAAGCATTAGAAACTAAACCATTTGATATGCTCTGTTTGACTATGTTTGAGGAAAGAACAAGAGGCTCTTATGTAGAAGACATTACAGGAATTAGTGTACTTCTACCTAATCCAGGTAATAAGTTTGATTGTGATGACTTTGAGTCTGATGATGATGCTCAAGCATGGTATGAGTTATATTTTGAAGATTATGGTGATGTTGCTTTATTAGACTTAAATAATAATGGTATTGCTTGTGATGAAATTAGATCAAGTGAAGATTCTACAGAATCTGAAAATAGCACAACAACATCTTTAGAAACAACTTCTACGACAACAACCTTACCTATCACTACGACAACAACCTTACCTATCACAAATGTCAGTGACAATACTACTAAGGCGTTTGAAGATGTTACATTTGATGTAAATCAAGCACTTAAAGAAAGTAAGAATAAACAAGTTCTGACAGAGTATTTTGATATTAACAACAGAGCCACATCATGGGCTTCTTTTAGTGGTTTAAGAATTGAAACCCACTGGAAAACAGGAGTATTTTTAAAGTGGAATGGCTGTGATTACACGATGGGGTGTGTTGTAAAGCTCTCTATAAATGGGGTTAATTTCGGTTCACATATTTATGAAGGCGTTTATTACACAACAAACAATAATATTTTTGTTGGAGGACTTAATGAAAGCGAAACATATGAAATAAAGCTTGAGCCTGTAGATTCTATGTATCAAACCTATGAACCTGTTTATTTACGTTTTAGTGGTTCTGATTGGAATACAGATGATGAATTTAACCCAGGATGGCCACTAGTTAATAAAATTGATGGGTATGAAATTTATGCTGATCAGAATAGCTGGAATCCTCCATTGTCATCAACTATTCCAAAAGTTTCTATTGCTGATCAAGGAAGTTCGTATAGCTTTACTCTTTTAGAGTGGGATATTACAAATAAATACACTCATTCATTGTTATTTGCTGATGACGAGTTAATTGGTATATTAGGAAATATTCCTCCACAATATATTCAAATTGAAAAATCATTATTGGCTGATCAATCATTAATTGGAAAAACAATTACTTTAATATCTTATGATTCTCCTGTTATGCCAGGTGCTACGTATATTTTTGAATATAGTGACTAAATATCAATTAAAAAAAATTTAAGAACAATCGTTACATTTTGGAGGAAACAGATCAGCTTCCTCTTGAGCTAATTTGAAAATTTTAATAGTTCTTTTGTGTTTTTCACAGTTGACTATGAGTGATATTGAATCTATTTCTATCCCAACTTTTAAGTTCTGATCATTGTTTTGGTCATCCTCAAGACACTCAACACATGCCATCCAGAAATCTGCACTCAATTCTATATTATCTTGCATTTACTCTACTCCTCTTCAAAATAACTATTAAACATTTCATCATCATTAAATTTGTATTTTTTCCTATTTCTATAAGATCTAAAAGCCATGAATCCTAATATCCATGGCCATAATGGGTTGTTTTCTTCTTCCATACGTCTTACTAGCGAAAAGTTTTTTAAAAATTACTCAAAAACTTGTCGCTAGTAATTTGTGAACGGAGGAAGATGAGAGATTTAACAGAATATTTTTTTACAGAAATTTATCCACGATATAGAGATGTAGCAAAAAGTATTAAAGACGATATTATTTTAGATCAATCCTTGGTTGGAAATGTTGCAATTTTAAGTGTAAGAGGAAAAGAGAATGTTCGATCGATTAGTAAACTAATCTCCTCAAACGGATTTAAACCAACTGTTTTTGAGTTTGAAGAGGTACTTCGATCAAAAGGTAGAGTTCAGAAAAAACTTCAGAACACCAATTTACTTATAAGTCATGCAAAGGATACACCAGTCCATCTTTTTGCTGGTTCGGAAAATTACCATTATGAAAAATTCTTAGGTAAGGATGGTTTACTTTTTCGAACCAAGTTTTCAAACTTAAAAGTTACACCTCAAGAAATGTTGAGGATGTTATTTTTATACATGCAGACCTCAGGTGATCTTAATACTCATTTTCAACATAATGAAAATTCAAAGCCTATTAATACTCTAAGTATTCCTGTAGACATAAAAGAGACCTTAGAGTTTAAAGAGATATTAGATAAATATAATTTTGAACAAGGAATCACTGATATTAGACCTGTAACAACCAGACAAAAGAAATCATTGTGTTCATTAATTAAATCAAGAAAAACAAGTTCAAAGGTACAAACAATTAAATTTACTTTTACTTCGAAGATTAAATTGAATAAACAGCAATTAAAAAGCCTTGAAAGCGAATTAAATGAAATATTTTCCACATATAAGAGAAATGATTTCAGAGCAAACGTACAAACAGTATTTGAAGACACTTTAATAGGAAGCGCTGCATAATGAATAGCTCTAATTTCTTGTCACATACTAAAGCTATTTTTTATCATGAGGTAAAAATAATTGATTAATTCAATGCTCATACATGCTGGTTTGTTTCTAAGTTGCACAGCCATTGAATCCAATAGAGAGGGTTGATAGACTATTTAAATGGATAATAAAATAATTGAAAATATTACTGCAGATACCCTTTTGAACACAGAAAAAGTTCAAAATATATTAGATGCAATGTTTGTTGAGAATAATAAACAGCTTATCTTTTCAGGCCCTCCTGGAACTGGTAAAACTTGGGTAGCAAAAGCAATTGCAAAACATATTACTGATGAAGACTGTATAGAGATAGTTCAATTTCACCCAAGTTATGGATATGAAGAATTCATGGTAGGGCTT
>Ga0255766_10005665_pt1 | contig 10310 bp, 5 predicted proteins | sample 071ome_23_FD_179966 | JGI IMG/M metagenome (GOLD analysis project Ga0255766, IMG submission 179966) | Coastal salt marsh microbial communities from the Groves Creek Marsh, Skidaway Island, Georgia - 071403BT metaG (version 2) | ecosystem: Environmental > Aquatic > Marine > Intertidal zone > Salt... | reverse complement strand
GAAGCGCTCGGGGATACCGAGACCGTCGCGGATTTAGGGAGACGAGGTGAATATTTGTTGAGGCACATCAAGAGATTGCAAGCGTCGGTGACGAGCATCGAGCGGTGCAGGAAACCAGTCGTGTGCATGATCAAAGGGGCGTGCGTTGGTGGTGGTTTGGACATAGCGGCGGCGTGCGACGTGCGGTACTGCGACGCTTCGGCGTTTTTTAGCGTCAAAGAAGTTGAGCTTGGGATCGTGGCGGATATCGGAAGTTTGCAAAGGCTCCCGCCCATCGTCGGGCACGGCCGGGCGTCTGAAATGGCTCTGACCGCGAGGACGGTGAATGGCGAGGAAGCTGAAAAAATGGGATTAGTTTCAAAGTGTTTTAGCGATGATAAGGAATTAGAGAGGGCGTGCGTAGAAGTAGCGAAAAGAATGGCGGGTTTGTCGCCGTTAGCTATGCAAGGGACGAAACGTTCTTTGCTAAACTCTCGAGACTCGGAAAGCGTCGAGAAAGGTTTAGAATACGTGGCTTTGAAGAACGCAGCGCAGTTGATATCGGACGATTTGAAGGAGAGTATGAATGCGCGCTTCGAGAAGAGGAAGCCGGTGTATAGTCGTTTGTAAAAACTCTCGTTGGTAATGTTGTTGTACTTTTACATGATACCAAGCGTGCGAATGAATAACTATTCTAAGAAGCAACCTAATCACCTAATTTACCTAAGTGCGGCTTTAAATACGCAAAAGCGTGCGAAGGATTGGCGACTAAATCAATCGTGATGAGTTCAAAATCCTCTTCGCATACCGCCCGGATATCTTTCCCAGCGCTCCTGTCCACGCCGCCGCCCCAATCGACATCTAAAATCGCCTCCGTCGAACTCCCCCACGCTCGCATCGAAGCGCCGACGAGATTCCCCGTCTTTTCGTACGCCTCTCTCACTTTCCTCCCAGCTTCCGTGCACTCCAAAACTTCCACTAAAACCACGACCGCGTTGCCGTTAAAATATAAATCGTGCACCACGTGCGACACGCGCATATCGTCCAACGTCTTCGCATCCACCCTCGTCGTCGACGACGCCTCCGCGAAACTCCCGCACGCCTCCTTCCTGTACCTCTCCACCGCCTTCGCGTCGCTCGCGTCGTCCGGGCACTTCGGGTGCTCCAACCGTCCACACACGGGCAGTTCCAGTTTCTCCATCGCCCTCGCCATCGCGCGCGCGGTAAAAATCCTCCCGTTCTTGGTCACCTCGTTCACTCGCGTCACCTCTCCGGACAGGAACAAGCGGTTTTGGTTTCTCTTCAACGAGAGTAACAGTCGCTGGTATCGTTCGCGCTGTTTCTTTTCCTCCTCCTCCTCCTCGTACATCTCGCGAGCACTGAGCGCATTGCCCATCTTCTCTCTTCTTCTCTCTCTCTCTCTGTGTGTGTTCTTCACTTTGTCGTCGTCATCGCGCGCGTCCGCGACGACCGGCACGCACAGACGTGCTCATTAAAATGAAGTTTTCCCCAAGTTTTCCTCAACTTTTCCCCAGAAGAAAAGAGAATATATGCCAAAGAAGACGACGACGACGACGACGACGAAAACAACAACAACGAACGAACGAACCGTCCTCCTCGACGAAGCGGAAAGAAAAAATGACTCCTTCTTCTTCCGCTACCACCACTGCTCTGGAATCCATCAAATATTCCCGCGGTTCTCTCCAACTGTTGGACCAACTGAAATTACCTCTGGAAACGTCCTTCGTGCCGGTGGCGAGTTGCGAGAGATGTTTCGAGTGCATCAAAGACATGAACGTGCGAGGCGCGCCGGCGATTGCGATCGCGGCGGCTTTATCGATCGCGGTGGAGTTGGAGACGCGTTTTGGTGATGACGATGGCATCGAGAAGAAAAGCGCGAGCGACGTGTGCGCGTTCGTGAAGAAGAAAGCGGAGTATTTGTTGAAAAGTCGACCGACGGCGGTGAACTTGGGGAACATGGTGAAAGCTTTGGGGGAGTATTGCGAAGAAATCGAACACGGCGGCGACGGCGGCGGAGAAGAAAGCGGAATGATCGACGACGGGAAAAACGCGAAAGAATTGATCGTAAAGTGGTGCGAAAACATGCTCGAAACGGACATTCGACACAACAAAGCGATCGGGGAGATTGGCGCGAAGGCGATGTTGAAAGCGTGTTGCAACAAGAAAAAATTGAGGGTATTGACGTGTTGCAACACCGGTTCGCTCGCGACGGCGGGGTACGGTACCGCTCTCGGAGTAGTTCGAAGTTTACACGAACAAGGGCGACTAGAGATGTGTTATGCGGTGGAAACGAGACCGTATAATCAAGGGAGTCGATTAACGGCGTACGAGTTGGTGTATGAAAATATTCCCGGAACGTTGATTTGCGATAACATGGCGGCGTTTTTGATGCAGAAAAACGAGGTGGATGCCATCGTTGTCGGCGCAGATCGCGTGGCAAAGAATGGAGATACGGCAAATAAGATTGGGACGTATTCTTTGGCTGTTTTGGCTAAGCATCACGACGTTCCGTTCTTTGTTGCTGCGCCGTCGACGACTTTGGACGTGTCGACCAAGTGCGGGACGTTGATTGAAATCGAAGAGAGACCGGGCGATGAAGTGTGCATGCATAAAGGTGAACGGGTCGCTGCCGAAGGAATAAACGTGTGGAACCCAGCGTTTGACGTCACTCCTGCGTGGTTAATTGAAGGTATCGTGACAGAACGAACGTGCTTGTATAAAAATAAAAGAGGGGAGAAAGATCAAACTGGTGCGGCGTTTGATATCGGAAGGCACGTGGAAGAGATCGAGGCCATGGACGGTACCATGAAAAAGAAGAAGAAAGTGGACGCAAATGAAGGGGCTGAACAGAATGGCGACGTGGATATGGATGGTGATGGATTTTACGCTTTGAATTCAAGTACTGTTCTCGACTACGTCTCGCAATATCCCAAGGTATGCGCTCCCATCGGCGGCAAGGCGAGCAAAGAGGATTGGGTCTCCAAGGAAGTTGGCGATGGAAATATCAATTTCGTGTACATAATAACGAACCAGAAAACGAACGCGGCTATTGTTCTTAAACAAGGGTTACCCTACGTGAGATGCGTGGGCGAATCGTGGCCGCTGACGCAAGAACGCGTGCGATATGAAGCCGAAGCGCTCATCGCTGCGCACGGTTTCTGTCCCGAACACGTGCCGGAGGTATATTTATACGACTCAAAAATGTCGACGATTGCGATGCGATACATCGAACCGCCGAACAAAATTGCGCGAGTTGGAATATGCGAAGGTACGACGTACGTGAGAATGGCTGAACACGTGGGCAAGTACTTAGCCGAGACGCTGTTCAAATCGAGCGCCATATGCCTTGGCGCGAAAAAGTTCCGCGAGAAACGAATCGCGTTTGGCGCGAACGAAGCCATGTGCGCGCTCACCGAGCAAGTCATCTTCACCGAGCCATACGGCGTTTTCGACAATAACAAGTGGACATCGCCGCAACTCGATGATATTGTGAAAGAAATACAAAGTGATGGCGAACTGAAAATAGCTATCACTGAACTCAAAGCGAAATTCATAAACGAATGCGAAGCGCTCTTGCACGGAGATTTGCACACTGGAAGTATCATGTGTGGAAAAGAGAGCACGTATGTCATCGACCACGAATTTGCGTTTTATGGACCCATGGCGTTTGACATTGGCGCATTCATCGCAAACTTATATTTAGCCTACTATGCCTCTGACGGTTTAGGACATTCGGAGGATCACAAAAAGTACTTGCAGTGCATGATCAAAGACGTTTTGATTCGGTTCTCGTATGACTTTAGCAAATTGTGGCGCATGCACGGAATACGAAAAGATTTTGGTGGATTAACGCACCCGTTTGTGTTTAATACTGGTGCGAACCAGTCGTTTTCCGACAATTCGCACGATATGGAACACTTTCAACAATCCATGTTGGAGTTCATCAGTAGAGTCATTTACGACGCGCACCGCTTTGCTGGCGCAAAGATTATTCGACGTATCATAGGAATTGCGCACGTCGCGGACATGGAGGGCATAGAAAACGTGGAGTTGAAATCCAAGTGCGAACGAGCCGCGCTAGAGACGGGCATGCGGCTTTTGAAAGGCAAATATTCGTGCACGACATCCGTTCGATTGAGCATGAATTGGGAATATGGCCGAAATCAACCGGTACCAACGGCGACAGAAATTGAGAACAACGCAAACGATTCCGAGGAGACGAAAGCGCTTTATTTTCACATGAGCACTGGCGCGTAGATAAGCTCGATTAATCTATTTACTTTTTTATCATAAATACAGAGATGTATACGCTATACGCATTTAATAACACTCAACTCTTTCTGAGACTCCGCGAGCGGAAGAATCCCCCCGTTTTCTTCTGCTGCGCTTTCTCTTCCGACGATTGCGCTGTTGCTGTCGGTGGACTCGTCGTCGTCGTCGTCGTCGCTCCGTACCCGGGAATACTCGGTGGTTGTTGCTGTTGCTGCGACTTGCTACTACTAGTACTACTGCTACGTCTATACGAGCTCTTTTGCTGCTGCATCGGTTGCTGTTGTTGTTGCTGACTATTCAATTTTGCGTCGCCGAAATACGATCTCAGCAAATCGCCCTCCTCGTCGACGTGCTCTTCAAATTTCCAAACGTCGTACGATTTCTTCTTAAAACCGGGAATGTACTTTGCAAAAGCATCCGTGACGACCACCGCTATTCCTAACAAAGCGATGCCAGCACCAATCGTCTGCGTTAACATTACGACGTCGAATCGTCTCCCGACGCCGGAAAATTGGATGCGCAATCTCGGGCCGTAGGCTTTCGTCAACATTCGCGTTTCTGGATGTTTAGTGTCAAATCGACAGTTGTACGGCGGATTTACGGGAAACATATCCGTCATATTTTTCAGCTTTGCGTTTGGCGTCGTAAAATGATTCACCGCGGATATCCATCGCATGTTGTATCCGCTAGAAAGCTCAGCTAGCGGGTTATCTACGCGATCAATCACAAATGGAATCGCTGGCGAGCACGTCTGCACGCCACCTTCTTCGATCGCCACCGTTGCAAGCGTCTCGTTATCCCCATTCAACACGCTCTGAGGCTTGGGTACTTTCACGCCTTCGTCTAAATTACAGTCGAAATACACGTTCAACATTTGATCCGACCCGTACGTGCTAATCTCGGTAAAGTTCTTATCGTCCGTTTGCGTGATGTTCTCCAACGAGAACAAATTCCAACCCATCAAAGGCTCGGTCCCATTCGCGTTATCCCATCGCATTTCTTCCCCATTCTCGTTATACATTCCTGGAAATTTCACATTCATGCGAATAAAAACCGTAAAGTTGCCGACGTTCTCCAACGGCAACACGTCGTCGTCCTCTTCCGCTTCCGGAGGGCACCACCCTTTGATCTCGCAAAAGTGCGCGCTGTTTGGATCGCTCGTGCTCGGCAAACACCTCCCAGTCTGCCTTCCGTTTCTGCTAAACAATCCTTTCACGCACGTGTTCTTCGTTTTCTCGCACACCTCGTCCTTCGAGACTCCCAAACACGTCCCTTTCGCCTGCATCGTCTTCACCAATCTCGTCGCCACGAAAACACCGTCCGACGAGTACTGCACCAAATCGTTCGCATCGTACACCCTTCTCTCCCCGGTCGCCGTATCGTTCGTCGCCGCGGTTCCTTTCACCTTAATCGCCAAAACGCCCTCCGCCGGCACCGTCTTCTGGTACCCGTTTTCTTTGAGTAACAAGAAACCGACGATGTACATCGAAATCAACGCCACGAGAAAGTAATAGAGCACGCCCAAGGACTTGGATTTGATCAAAACTTGCTTTTGCGTCACGTACTGCCCGAGAGCGTCCATCGTTGTTGTCTTTGAGGTCTCTCTCTCTCTCTCTCTCTGTGTATCCCTCTCTGTCCCTCGTTACGTGCGTCGCGGGAGTGCGACGTTTTTTTCCCCGGGGAAAACAACTTTTCGTGTTGGAAACTTTTTTCTTACCTACATGTTTAGGGTTTCAGTACGCAAAAAAGAAAGGTTGCCTTGTGTCGTGCGCTTCATTCAGAGAGAGATCGGCGCGCGCGCGTTCTTTTTATCACATCACCTCTCTTCAAAAGAGTCGATCGGGACGAAATCCTCGTCGAAATAAAGGAAGAGACACCGACCGCGAGATACGAAGAACTTTCGAGACGCGCGGATATCTCACAACCTTTGGTTACTTTTGTCGAGGAACGTTTTCGTGTGCGTGTGTTTCGGCAATCGAATTTTTAGGAAAGAGAATCGCGCGCTAAAATCGAGCGAGATATAATACGGTACAATGGTGGGCATCCAACCGACGGCGGCGCCGGAACACCCCGGGTTAACCAGAGAAATGCTCTTGGCGGTTGTTTTATTGCTCTGCGCGAACATCGCGACCGTGTGCTCTGGGATCGCGTTAGTCGCGTACGGGACGAGGAGTGGGCAAAAAGCTGTTTTGTTGAACAAGATTTTTGAAGGATCAGATTACGAGGCGACGGTGTTCGACGACCCGGCGAGAGCGGCGACGGTGTTAGGCGCGCTGTTGCTGATTACGAGCGTGTATGGTTTAGCTGGGGTGTACACCAGGAATAAGTTGATGTTGATTTTGTATCACGGGTGGACATTTTTCGCGTTGATTGGGTTCGTGTACGCGATTTGCGTGTTTCAAATTTACCGGCAAAACGCTCCGGCTATGGTGGAGTCGTATTACAACGGCGAGGAGGTGAACATCGACGAAGCCGTGACGAGACAAGGAGAGGAGATTGAATTTTTCAACATTTCCACGATAGACCAAATTGATCAAGCAAAAAATTTGACGACTATTGATGCGATCTCGTGGATCGACCGCGTGGATGCGAGTTCAAAGACGAGCGTGGTGTTTATTTTGGTCGCAATGTTTAGCGCGAGCTTTATTATGGGGGTGAGATATACGGCGAGAAGAATGGGTGGTTTTTCAAACGTCGCTGGGTGGATTTTTGGCGTAGTTTTGGCGGTTTTGGCGTTCACGGTGGCGAGGTCGACGTACCGGGTGAACGATGCAATCGCGGTGGATTTGAACACGAAGTTTGTGCACGAGATCGGCGTTGACCCGTGGAGAGCGATTACATTGAAGGAGACGTTGGAGCAGTACCCGGAGGACATTTTCTTACCACCGGTATTATATGACTCGCCTCCGCCTGCTCCGTTAGCGCCGGATCAGATTGAACCGCCAGCACCGGCATTTGACTCGCCTCCGGCACCGGTCGGCAAGTGGTACGCCGACGGCGTGTGGGTCGAGTACGCGAGAATGACAAAAGTCAGCGAGATTCAACACGACGTGTCGTGCCGATTGGCGCTGACTGGGGTGAACCACACGGAAGGGAGAGTGTCAACTGACTTTGTGGATTGGATTAAGTTCCAAGTGGCGGATTATGTCGATATAGAGATGTCCAACGTGGAGTTTTTGTCGACAAAGGAAGGCGCTGAACATCCAATCGCCGGAAAACACGCGGCGAAAACGTTGGGAGGAGCAGCAGTTTTTGTAGTGATTGCGTCGGCGGCGGGGATTTATGGAACATTGAAGCACGATAGACGTTTGTTGGCGTTACACTTGCTCATTTCGGTTCCGTGCGGTATTTTTATAGTCGTCGCGGCGAGGAAGGCGGCGGAAGGCGCGGATGATACGTTTGAGTCCATGCGTTTGCATTGGCACGCGTTGCAACACGCGTACATCGGACCGGCGGTGACCACTGGTTCCGCTGCCGCGTTCGCATCTGCGCATTTCAAGCAAGCCGCGGCGTTAGGTGCGATCGTCGCCAGCGTTATTTGGCTCGCGATTTTCAGTTCGATCGGTATGATTATTACCCACGACGCGACGAGAGTCCCCGGGTACCAAAGACCGGGCGACATCGAAAACCAACGCTTGGCGTCTGGTCCGTCCTCTTCCGCATCCCCTCTCGACTCTGCCAAACTCGGCGGCGGTGGTACCGGTAAGATCGCCGAAAACATCGTCGAAATGAAGAGTTTAGCTGCGACCGTTCGAGATGCCGCCACGGGGAGAGGCCAATTCAAGCCTGGATTTAGACCCACGGAGTTGAAAGACACGAAGAAGAGCGGCGCGACGCCGGCTCGAGGCGGACGACCGAAAGGTGGCGATAAAGATTTGGACGCCAAGTTCTCCGTCGATTGATAATTTTTATACCCGTAACATATCAATATATATATCTAAATTACATTTTAAAGTGCTGTTGCACCGTACACTTGGGCTCGCGTCTCGCTTCTTCGTTTAAATAAGCTTCCTCTCGTATTGTTATTTTGTCCTCACTCTTTAACAAAAACAAACCGCGCGCTCTCTCCTACTCTTTCCCACTCTCTCTTTGAGCGCATACTTAAGCAGCGCTGCGATTAAAAGAAAGAGAGGAAACAGAAGAGCGATCAACGAGAGATCTTTCGGTCGATCGATAACCATGAAACCAGACTTGACGATAGACCCGCCTTCTTCGTCGGGAAACATCAACAACTCCCTCGGCGCGGAAACGCCTTCTTCGTCCTCGAAACTCAAAGGCCATCCGCAATGCCTCACCATTACCGTTTTGGGTGCCTCTGGCGATTTAGCGAGGAAGAAAACGTACCCGGCGTTATTTTCGCTGTGGAAAGCCGGTCACGTGCCGTTCAACACGAGGATCATAGGCTACGCGCGATCGAAACTTCAACTGGATGAATTCAAGAGCAAAATCCGGTCGTTTTTGAAAGACTCTTCGAGCGAGAAAATCGAACATTTTCTGTCGATTTGCGATTACGTGCAGGGGGACTATTCATCGATGGAAGAAGGTCCACCGTGTTTTTCCGGGCTGAACGAAGTCATCGAGCGTTTGGAGAGAGAGGTGGAGATGAATTGGAAGGAGAATGCGTTTATCACCACCCCGTCGTCGTCCTCGGCGGAGAATAAGAAGTATAAGCGAGTGGTCGGGAATAGAATTTTTTATTTAGCGTTACCTCCGGTGGTGTATCCGTCCGTGTGCGCGGAAATCAAGGCGTGCGCAATGTCGAGCACGAAAGGAAGCTGGACGAGAGTGGTCGTCGAGAAGCCGTTCGGGAAAGATTTAGAGAGTAGCGAAAAATTGAACCAAAGCTTATCGGCGTTGTTTAGCGAGGAGCAGTTATATAGAATTGACCATTACTTAGGGAAAGAGTTGGTACAAAATTTAGTCGTCATGAGATTTGCGAATCGGTTTATTTCCCCGCTATGGAATCGAGATAATATTGCAAATGTCCAGATTATATTTAAGGAACCGTTTGGGACCGAAGGAAGAGGAGGATATTTCGACGACTACGGCATCATTCGCGACGTGATTCAAAATCATTTATTACAAATAATGTGTTTAGTGGCGATGGAGAAACCGTGTTCTCTGTCTCCAGACGATATTCGGGACGAGAAGTTGAAGGTGCTGAGATGTATTCCGCCGGTGTCGACGGATAACGTGGTCGTTGGGCAGTATTCGACCGGTCCTCACGGGCAACCGGCGTACGTGGACGATCCGGGCGTGCCGGAAAATTCTACGGCGCCGACGTTTTGCACTTGCGTAATGTACGTTAAAAACGAACGTTGGGACGGCGTCCCGTTTATTATTAAAGCCGGTAAAGCGTTGAATGAAGCAAAATGTGAAATTCGCGTGCAGTTCAAGGACGTCCCGGGTGATTTATTCGAAAGCCGACGCGTGCAAGGTAAACAAGCCCGGAACGAGTTCGTCGTTCGTTTACAACCGGACCCGACTATTTTTATGAAGATGACTGTCAAAGAACCCGGATTAGATATGAATTTAGCGCAAAGCGAGTTGGAACTTCTGTACACCACTCGTTACCAACGCGTCGCCATCCCAGAGGCGTACGAGCGTTTGATATTAGACTGCATCAACGGCGACCAGCAACATTTCGTCCGGAGAGACGAACTCGTCGCCGCGTGGACGATTTTCACTCCGCTTCTGAAATACATCGACGCCGGCGGGATGAAACCGTACCCGTACCCGTACGGTTCGGTCGGACCGTACGAAGCGAACGCGCTCAGAGAACGCGTTGGCCATCAGACCAACGTCATCGGGAGAGACATCACGTGGGAGAAGCACGGATTGAATAGTCAAGAGTATTAGAGAGAGAAAAACACGATTTTTTTCGTTCACATCAGAAAAGCATTTGTACAACATCACAACAAACATGAGCCAAACGCTTTGTCACCTCTGCTCCTTCTCTCGTCGCGCGTTTTCGCGCGACGTCAAGAGATGCTTCGCGAACAAACAACATCGCGGAACATTTTCGATTCGAGTTCTCG
>Ga0255766_10005637_pt1 | contig 10344 bp, 10 predicted proteins | sample 071ome_23_FD_179966 | JGI IMG/M metagenome (GOLD analysis project Ga0255766, IMG submission 179966) | Coastal salt marsh microbial communities from the Groves Creek Marsh, Skidaway Island, Georgia - 071403BT metaG (version 2) | ecosystem: Environmental > Aquatic > Marine > Intertidal zone >... | reverse complement strand
CCCAGGGTTAAGTGGATTAACTTCATTTGGATAATCAGGGTTCTTACCAACAAAATATTGGTTAGAAATTATATTATCTACTTCATAATATCCTTCATTATACATAATAATATCTCCTACTTCTGGAACCAAATCAGCTCCATAAATTGCAGTATCTACGTTAAAATCTTTATTTTTATCTAATAAATCATCTCTAAGGAATTTAAATGTAGCACCCCAAGCAAAATCTGTACCTAAATCTGTTTCAGGATATTCTTGATCTCGTCTTTCTACTAAACAATTCAATAAAACAGGACCCATGTAATATTTTTCTTCAGCAGCTTCACCATAGAGATTAATTTTAGTTTCTTCTATTTTAAATTTATAGAAGGAACACTGTTGGGTGATTATATCACCCATCAATTCTCTACTTATATGTCTAAATAGACTAATATCTCTTTCAGCGCCAAATAATGCCATATTATCCTATATAAATTGGGAAAGGAACTTGAGCCAATTCTTTTTGTCTGTAATCCGTTTCCAATGATCTTCTTTCTAACAATTTTTCTCTTGAAGTTTCATCAAGATAAGCTCTTAATCTATCGATTAAAGCTGTTTTATCTGTTGTAGCAGATGATAATAAATCATCTTGGTTCATAGTTACCTCAGCCCCTGGAATTGGAACTGTGGTGTATTTACCACGAACATATCCTAACATTTCTTTAGTTAAAGCTAAGGCATATTCAAAAATCCAACTTCTACCAACTGAGTTAATTTGTGTGTAAATAGGATTAGCATAAGGAACATTTGAAACATTAGAAATTGAACCGGAGTTTCCTGTAATACTATTTGCTAATCTTTCAGATTTAAGTAAGAATTGGAAATATAAAGTATCCATTTCAACTAAACTTTCAGCTGTTGGGATAGGAAATAATCTTAATTTATTATTTTGAATTTCAAATGAATAATTTGATCTTCTGATCTGATCATTTAATTCAATTTGTTGGATAACTTGTAAATCGTAATTAATAGGCATTAATACGAAATTGATTGCAGGTGAATAATTACCCCAACCAAAACTATCCATTAAATTCATTACACCTTCTCCTGTTCCTACATAAGGATCAAAGAATTTTACAATAGCAGGGGGTGCTTCATAGAATACTCTTTTAATTTCAATATCCTTATCATCGTATCCTTCTGAGACTGCCCAAGCATTTAAATCATAATCTTGAACTGATGCTGTTAAAGCAATTGAACCTGTATGCCAATCTACGTTACCACCTGTTCCAGCTTCTGTACCATATTGTTCAGAAAGTTTAATAATTACCCCCATATTAGGAGTAACTTGAGAAAATGCTAGTGAAGAACTACCATTTACATCAGGAATATCTGTTGAAATATTTGTTCCTTCTAAAGATAAATAATCTTGTCTTACCTTGTAAGCATATATTTCGTTACCATAAATTGTTACAGCTTCTTCAAAAGCAGCATAAAAGTTTTTATCTTGAAGTTCAATATCTACTATAGGATATCCTAATCGGCGAGCAGCAAAAGTAGCAAATCTATCAGCATCTAACTGAAATGCAACATCACTATCATAGAACCCAAAAGGAGTATCTCCAGCAGTAAAAGATGATGAACCTGGATAGATTGGGATATTAGCCATTGTATATTTTTGTTATAAATATTGTAAAAAACGGCCTGGTTATCCTTTTCTGGATTTTCCGCTTGTACCTGATGAACCTAATGTAATTCCTTGTTCGGCTGCATCTTCGTACACTTGAATTAAATCATCTACAATTGGATCTCTATGATTTTCAACTAACGTAATTCCAATCATATTTTTTACTTTACGTGCTGATGTGTATAAAAATCTAAAACCAGATTCTCTTCTGGATTTCAGGTCTACTTGATGGTCATCTCCACAAACAATCATTTTGCTTCGTAAACCAATACGAGTAGCAATCATTTCCATTTGTTCATGAGTAACGTTTTGGGCCTCATCCACAATAATACAGGAATCTAAAAATGTTCTACCTCTCATAAATGCTAAAGGTACAATTTCAATTTTTCCGTCTTCAATAAGTTTTTCTATTTTTACCTTATCATATAAGGCGTACATATTTTGGTAGATAGGTTGAATCCAAGGATCCATTTTTTCTCTTAAATCACCAGGTAAAAAGCCAATTTCTTCTTTTGATACTGTAGGTCTAGTGATAATAATTTTTTCATAATGTCTTCTTAAAAGACCATCTAATGCAATTTGAACAGCTAATAGTGTTTTTCCGGAACCGGCTCGTCCCGCTAATATTGTTAGAGTATTATTTAATATTTCCTCCTTTGCTTTTTTCTGTTCTTCGTTAAGTTGGATTTTAAATTTAATAGGGTTTTTCACTATTCGTTGTTGTCTATGAACCTCGTCGGTATGTGGTTTTGATGCCATTATCTTGATAATTGATTTTTACTAGTTTATCAAGCCCCGCATTAACATGCATTGCATCTTCTAATTGGAGCTCGAAATTAAATCTTTCGTCCAGAGGTAGAACTAAGTCTACTTGGGAGCCCCATCTAATTAAACTAAATCTTTCGTTTTGCGCACAAAGATCTAATTGCTTCTTAAATGGAGCAATTACGTTTACATCTTCATCAGCGATTTGAATTAAATAGTATGTGTAATCTAAGGAAGGAACATACACTTGGTTAAACATTCGTTCGTTGTACTTTAAGTACTCCATGTTATTTGGATTAATCACTTTATTTAAAATATCCTTCTCTACCGCTAACATGGGTTTGTTTGTCGATTCAATGGGTTCTAAGTGTTCGTATGTGAGTACGCCACCATAAGGAATCCTGTTGATATGGACGTCATAAAACGACATAAATATGCCAATTACCAGTGACGGCTTGTTATACTCGTCATTACCCATAACATCTTTTAAGGTATAATTTAACCCCTTAATTTCCACAACCGCCTCATCAGGTTGTACAACTTTTTGGTAGATGATTGTCCCATCGGCAGGACTATAAAAATGTTCCCAATCAATATGATTGGCACGGAGAGGATCTCTAAAAAAGAAAGTATTACTGAGCTCGCCTACTGGGAGTTTAGAGAGTTCTTTAACCTCTCCGTTTAACCAATCTTCTAATATCTGTGCCATTATAGTAAAGTTTTAGAATGATCAACTCTATTCAGATGCATTACCATACAGGATAACATAGCTCCTGATTTCATATATTCTGACAAGTTAAAGATCACTGGTTCCATACCTTCATCAGCACAAATTTTTTCAAGTGATTCTATTTTATGTTTCTCACCCTCGTAATATTCATGAGATTTTTTAAGTTCTGAGATGTTAGAAGCACATAAAATCATGTTACCCATCCTAACGGAATTTGTCATTCCACCTAATGCGTCTTCTACATCAACGTCTATAATCTCAGTATGTTGTTCTATTTGTTTGATTTCTTCAGGGTCATATAATTCCGTGCAAACTAATGTTTTATCGTTATTTAACGGGAATATACTGCAATCTAGGTGGTAAAGATATTCGTCCGTCATAGCGACTTTGATAATATTCATATCAAAGTTTTCCTCCATCCATTCGTAAGTTTTAATATTGGAACGAATACCATAACCGCCAACATAAACATTATCATATAAGTGCTTAATATCAGCTTCACCTTCCCATTTATGAGGAGAAATATGAGTTGAATACCCCATTTGACTAAAGAATTTTTTACCTACAAATTCTTCACCTTTTCTAGGATCCGAAGTAAAATTAGATAATAGGATAATATTTTCATCCTTAATGTGTGGTAATTGCAAACCTAAATTGGCCACGTAGACTTGGTCTTGATAACTTCCTTCGGAAGGCAACAAATAAACAAGCGATTGACCTGACATAAAGTTGTACAGGTCCATAAATTGCTTATATGCTTTAGGTCTGTTAATTTGGAGTTCTTCATCGCTTAATTCCTGCATCCAAATATTATTTGGATCAGATGTTGATAGCGAAAACGGGAAATTCATTACATAACTTTGTAAGTGTAACTGACTTGGGGTCTCTTTCATTTGTATAACGTTTATTTTAATTACATTTATACATATAGTAAGTACCTAAGTAAGTAGTACAGAGGAAAAAAAAAGCCCCGCTTTCGCGGGGCTTCTTAAACTTATTCTAAGTTTAGATTATAGAGAGTTCAAACCACTCACGATGATCTTACCGTAGAATTCAGGACGAACCACTTTCTTAGCGTAACGAGTCAATAGACCTTTACGTGGAGTGAAAGTATCTGGATCGTAAACCATAGGAGTCATGATTAATGGAATGTATGGAGCAAATACTGCACCAGCTTCCAAGAACTGACCACCACGGAATCCCATCAAGATGGTATTTTCCTTCATGTATGGGTTTTTATACACTGTGTAACGGTTGTTGATAGCACCAGCTTTCTGTACACCAAATGCGTAAGAAGCTTTAGTTACATCACCGTCAGAGTTAGAAGCGTATCCAGGGATAGACTCTAATACAGTAGCAACTGTAGGAGAACATACTAAGAAGTTAGCACCTCCACGAAGAGTTTTCTGGTGGATGATGTTAGACAACTTTTGCATTTTAGTTCCTAAAGTTTGGAACCACTGACCTTGAGTGTTGAAGAAACCTAAATCAACATCGAATGCAGTACCTGTAGCGTTGATACCTTCGTTGTTCTTAGCAGACCAGTACTCAGTACCAGCAGCAGCAGAATCAATCAACATATCCATGATTTCAAGATCGATCTCTAATGAGATGTACTCGCTCATGATTGAAGTCAATTCAGCTTCAGCATCCAAGCTATGGTAAGCGTTCAAATCTTGAGCGAACTCAGGAGTCCAAACAGCTTTCAATTTACGAGTCTTAGCAACGATTGCTTCAGACTTCATTTGAACGTTGATCTCAGGAATTTGGATGGGGTCGTTCAAACCGTTCAAGTTAGTGTTTCCATCTTCGAAATCACCACGATTTGCATCAGTAGGTTGCATTGAATAAGTAACAGTTACATCTGAACCTTCTACAGGTACAACTGAACCAGATACTACGAATACTAAATCAGTACCACTGATTGTAGTAAATGCGTTAACTTGGATACCTCCTGGAAGAGAAACTGAACCAGTTTGTAATGTGAAAGCACGGATTGCTTCAGCATCGTAGTTTGGAAGATCTGATAAAGCAACAGATACTAATTCGTACTCACCAGCAGCAGCTGAAGCAGAGTAATCTGAATCAAAGTTCAAATCAGCCCAAGTAGCAGCAGCAGCACCCGTAGTAGCAGTAACGATTGAAGAGGTGTTGTTGATTGAGTAACCAAAACGACCAGCTCCGTAAGCACCACCAGTGTTAGTGTTACCGAAGTTTGCAGAAGTGTCTCCGTACATTGAAGTGTTAGCAGTGAAAGGAGATTTAGTAGTACCGTATTGGAAGTCTAAGTAGAATACTAGACCTGAAGGCAAGTTCATAGGCTGTACAGAAACGAATTCTTTAGCAGCGATTTGACCAAATACCTTACGTACCAATGGTAAAGCTACACCAGCCCATTGAGCACCTGTACCAGCACTAAAAGTACCAGCAAGAGCACCACCGCCAGTGTTTGATTCTTCCATAACCAATTGCTTGGCTTGGTTTTCAAGGATAATAGACATGTTGTTAGAGTCGATTTCACTCAAACCTTCTAACAATCCTGTCTTCTCCCATTTTCCGGCTAATCTAGCAGCATCGCTTTGCAATGACTTGTAAGGATTAGCACTTTCTAAAAGAGATTGTAATTGTGACATCTTTTTTTGTTTTAAGTGTTTTTGTTTTTAAATTAAATAATTCCAGCGAGTTTTTTAAATCTGTTAACCATTTCGTCTGATTCAACAATAGGTTGTTTAGCTTCTTTAACTAAACCGGTTGCTTTAGAAGCAGAACCGATAACGCCTTCGTTTACGGTCTTTTTAGCAGGTTTAAAGTTCTCGTTAAGAGTTTCAAATACTACTTTTACTTCTGAAACTGTTCCAGCTTTGTCAAATGCGCCTAAAACTTTTGCCTTTTGTGACTCAGTCATGTTCTTAGACTTAAAGATTTTATTTGCGTAAAGAAGCTTAGCGTTTAATAAGTTGATTTCGTTAAGTTCAGTTTTCAATGTAGCAATAGTTTCTAATGCTTCATCTAATTCTTTCTTAGCTTCATCCATCTCATCTTTAGCTTCGTCCATTTCTTCTTTACCTTCGTCCATGTCTTCACCTTCAGCCATATCGACAGCAGTCATTTCATCATCTTCTACTTCGATTTCGCCTTCAGCGTCAACATCAACTTCTACATCGTCTTCGAAGTCTTCTCCGGCTTCAAGCTCTCCAGCTTTAACCATGTCTTCGATTACGTCTTCGATGAATTTTTTAAGGTCTTCTTCTGACATGTCTTCAAGATCGATTTCTTCATCTTCACCTTCTTCAGCGTCTACTTCAACTTCCTCTTCCGAGTCCATTTCAGCTTCTTCTTCTTCGGCTTCGTTTACTTCCTCTTTCTCTTCGTACATTTCATCAGATCCTTCTTTCATTTCATCTTTTTCTAGCTCGGCTAAAATTTCATCTAAATCCATTTCTTCATCCATCTCTTCTGCCTCGTCCATTTCGTCCTTGGCTTCTTCGATAGATTCTTCTACTTCATTTTCTGAAACTTCAACTTCTGCTACTTCTTCAGCTTCAGCTACCTCGTCGTAACCTTCTTCCATTTCCTCTTTATCCATTTCCTCAAGTTTTTGAGCAAACATGGCTTGGAGTTGTGGAGAGAAAGCTTCTTCAAGAGCAACTTTAGCGTTTGCAATGGCTGATTCCTTAACGGCTTTTGCATCAGCGATTGCTTCTTTCAAGAAATCTCTGTTCATTTTTCCTAAATTTGTTTGGGAAACTACGTTTATTCTAAGAAACGTAATGGGGGGTTTTACATATAATTTCGATGCCATATAAGAGATGGCATATTGACAATAATACGTATATGAAGATCTTTTAAAGTCGCAAAGAAAAAGAAAAGCCCTCTTTCGAGGGCTTCAGTCTTAGGATACTATCCTAAGGGGGGTTATAGAATCGGACACTGTCCGTTAGAGCATAGAATTTCTGAGATAATAGAGTTTACGTTTACATATTTATCTTGTTTTGAAAAATCTAGGCCCTCTTTTACTAAATGCATATATGAGCCAGGGTTAGAAGGTGTTGATACAAAGTCCCAACATAACAATTCAAAGTCATCTTGTACTTCCATAATTTCACCTACTTGTTTTAAGGAACCCATCCCTCTAGAAGATACTCCAACTGTAATTCCGTTATCAATGAGCGCTTTAAGAATATTACCTGATGGAGTAGGTAAGATCTCAATCTTACCCATAACACTGTCTCCGTCCCACCACATATCTTTAATGTTGTGTGAAACGTTTTTAAGGTTGATTACTGAAGACTCTGGGTGGTCTAATTCACCCATTGCTCTATTTTCTTTGACGAGAGTATTGTACTTATCGATTTCTCTTTCCCATAAATCTTTAGAGTAGTAACGTCCATTACCGTTTTTAACTTCAGCTGTTGCTAAAATACCTTCCACAATTGGATTACCTCTTTCAGAAAGTTTACCCTCTGTTAATGACACAGGGTTCACTTTAAAGAGTTGAGTTTCGATGAGTACTTTTTTCATCTTATTCTTCAGTTTGAGTTTCGTCTACTACTTCTTTTTTAGCGTATTTTTTACCGCACATTTTTTCGTAAAGTTTTTCCATCTTCATTTTTTTCTTTTCAAGATCTTTAACTTCACGCTGCATATCTTTCATTTTTTTCTTGTCTACCAATTCAGCTAAGCTTTCATCTTCGGTGACCATAGAAATTCTTTGATTTTTACTTTCAATAATTTCTTCTAATGCTTCGATTTGCATTTCTAAAGTAGCAATTTTTCCGTTTTTCTCGATTTCGGCAAGTTTAGAATCAGTTGATTCTTTTTTCATTTTTTTCTTTTCGATTTTTTCACCTGCTTTAACTCCAGCTCCGTAAGCATCTTGCTCACCTTTATCTTTAGCTGTTACGCCTTTTGAACCTTTGTCATCACGTTGAAATTCAGAATAACCTTCTACGATGTCTAATAAATTAATTCTACCTTCATTCATAGGGACTTTTTCCATTTTATCGGTTTTTGAAGCTTTTAATCCAGGTAATTCGTCAGTATAACCAACACCTTTTTCTCCAAATTGACCGTCTTTAACATAATGTAATCTATCTTTAGCTAAATTTTTAGCTACGATTTCTTTTAACTCATCAACTGATTTATCAGCATTTTTAGGATCTTTCATTTCAGTGTAATATCCTTCTAAGAATGCCTCACCATAAACGTTATCTACGTTTTTAGGATCTTTATAATCAAAGTTTTTTTCTTCAAGATCAGTTACTTCTTTAGATACTTTTTTCTCTACAGCTTTAGCTTCTTCAGCTACCACTTCCATATTTTCGTTAAAAATTTTAAACCAATCTGGGTTTGGTTTACCTGTAGTTACCATACCAATTCCAAACATATTTTCTGAGATAATATGGTTGTGCTTTAAGCTAGAAATTGTTTCGTTTAGAGTAGCTGCGTTGCGAACAAAATCAGGAAATTGTTTTTTGGCTGCTTTCATAAATGTCTCAGCATTACCTTTCCCTTCTTTAATAAGGTTATATTGTTCTTGTAATGTTTTTTGTTTCATTTTATTTATAAATATTATAAAGTTTATGCTCCCGTTCCTCTTAATCGTAGGGTTGATGCTGTTACATTGTTAGTAGGTGTAAAAATTAATTCTCCCCCACCAGATGAAACAATAACTCCCGCTTTGTAATTATCACTTACAACATCTACTATTCCAGACCCTAATGTAAAAGACCCTTCTAGATTTTTAGGTGATGTACTATCATAAAAACCATCAGCATTTCTAACAGTCTCTAGTACAAAATAAGAAGAATGATCTAATGGATTATCAATACTATAGGTAACAGGAGACCCAGCCGTCAAATCTGAAGGTTGGGTTTCAATACTTTGTGTTACTGAGACATTAATAGCCATTATTCTTCTCCTTTAAGTAAATCTTTAATATCGTTAATGTAATCCTTAACTAAATCTGTAGGTTTAACCACAGCATATGAACTAGGATTATCTGTATAGTATTGAACAGTTTCGTTTTTAGCATTAGATAACATTTTATAAACATCATTTAATTGCTGTTCAATTTCATCAAATGCTGCAATTCTTCTTTTTTGAAAAGAATCTGAACTTTCTGCTTCAAATAAATTTTTCACTTCTAAACCTGATCCTTTAATTTTGTTTGGAACTAACTTATACCCGAATTTCTTAGTGTACATGCCACCATTAGAATATTTACCTTTTTTCTTATCACTAAACGCGTATGGTGTAGCATATTGGGCTCCTGTTCCAGGAGTGAATGAAGCAGCTCCATCACCACCACCAGTTGTAGAAATTTCTTCTAATTGAGATTTAATTTGATTATATTGATCAGGATAACTTTTACGAAGGTGGGTTCTGTATTTGTTAAATACATCTTTTAATTCACCAGCTATATCTTTAATACTTTGATCATTTCTAGCATCCTCAGTACCCATTAATTGTTTTAATGCTTTAACAGCACTAGACATTTTCTTTAATGAATCACCAAATGAAGCTAATTTAATAATATCATGAGATACAGAATTAGTTTCAGGATTAACATTACTAGTTTTAAAATAAGTATCTAAATTATCAGAAAAAAAATCACGTTCCATATTTACAGGACCGTATTTATCTTCTAAACGCTTAAGTAAAGCAGGATCTACGTCTTTAGGTTTTAATACTGCTTCTTTTAATTTGTATTTGTAATTACCCATTTGCTACAGTAAGTTCATCTAAAAGATTATGGTACTGAAGTAAATCAACTAAATGGTCACTTTTAACAGTACATCTTTTATCTAGTTCAACAATAAGTTTAGAAACTTCTTGCAACTTAATTTTTACTGCTTCATCATTAGTTTTTTTAATTTCAGCAGATAATTTTTCTTGGATGTATTTTACTTCAGAATTGTAAAATTGTTTCAAATGTGAAGTTGAATCTACTGATTCAATAAATTCTTTAAGGATGTGTTTTTGTCTTGGATTTAAATCAGAGTATTTATCATTAAATTTCTCTAACATAATACGATAAGTTAAAGTTCTAAGATCCTTATCGTATGATTTAAACTCTTCAATTACATCTCCTTTTACTTCTTGTCTTTCAACAGATGCTTGAGTTAAGTGCTCTAAAAGAGTTACTTTATTATCAATAATTTGATTTGGGTCTGTTGCTTTT
>Ga0255766_10005634_pt1 | contig 10350 bp, 11 predicted proteins | sample 071ome_23_FD_179966 | JGI IMG/M metagenome (GOLD analysis project Ga0255766, IMG submission 179966) | Coastal salt marsh microbial communities from the Groves Creek Marsh, Skidaway Island, Georgia - 071403BT metaG (version 2) | ecosystem: Environmental > Aquatic > Marine > Intertidal zone >... | reverse complement strand
CACTATTCTTAAATGTGATCCAATGACTCCAGTAATAGTGTCCGCTTGTGCCATATGTACTGATAGGATTCTTTTCTGCTACTTCTACAACTAAGTCATTTTCTGTTCTAGCATAACTCCACTTAGGATCACGCTCTGGACAATCAAAGGTCATAATAACTCCATCGTTGTCCATTTGCTCTGTGAACAAACTACTATCCCAATCAATAAACTGATCACAGTTTGTAACAAACATGGCGTCTTCTGGGTTCATATAAGGGTCTGCAGTAAGTACACTACATGCTGCACCTTCTGTTAGTGCATCAAGTTCAACAACATGTGCACGTGGATAATAATCACGTATACCATCTGCTATGTTGTGCTCTTTTCGAACGATAAAAATATGATTGTCAAACTCTAGCCCAACACTTTCTACTGCTCGTACAAACATAGGTTTGCCACGCACATCTATTAGTGGCTTCGGTGTTGTATATCCTTGTTCACGAAAGCGACTGCCTTCTCCTGCCATGGGCATGATTAAATTGAAATTCATTCGTATTCTCTTTTGTCTTATAAATATTTATATATGTACTTAATAACATCTATCCTGGCAATTGACAACTAGGAAAAAATATGTTAACTTCAATATAACATATAGCCTAAAAAAAAGCAAGACAAGAATAATGATATCTGAAATTTTATGCATAACTGATAATTTTTTAAAAAACTGTATTGAATATACTAACGAAAACAAAACTGATGTTATTGATAACAATGTTTTTGTTGGTAAAAACTGCAGTGAAAACGATTTTTTGATCAGAAAAATGCTAGAAAATCCAAAAAAATATAGACGTAATATAATATATATTTCAGCTGAAAATACATCGTTAGATACATATGTAACCGATATATTAACAGCCACTAAATTTGAACTTATGATGCAATATAAACACTATACAGAATATCAAATACTACGGCTTATTGATGCTGAATTGGAAATATTAGAATGAGAATAGCAGTTTGCATGTATGGACAATACAGAACTTTTCAATATTGTCAAAAGTATCTGACAGAGTATTATAAAGACAAATCAACACACGAGTTTGATTTCTTTTGTAGTTTAAAAAACTACGATCTTGGTCAAAAAGACGGTCAGAACAAGGTTAGGTCATTTTTAAATCAAAAGAAAATTGACCGTGTTAAAAAAGTCTTTGATCCTAAAATTTTAACAGTAATAAAACATGAACAAGATGAAAAATATGATAATGTTAATTGGAAAATGTTTAATGGATTAGCAGAGGTTATATATAACAAACGCTTATATGAACTAAAAAACGAGTTCGAATATGACTTAGTGATTTTGCAACGATATGATAATATTGTCGTTCCTCTTAATAGCCTTAGTGATATTTTAGAGTATATCGACAATCACAAAGAGAAGACCAAACATAATACACCCAATGTAATATATCATATGGGTATGGTCCAATCTAACAATGAACTGTGCACTGAAATACAGGATCTATCAATGATGTATACTGGTAGTGCGTTAGAATTAATTATTGCAGACTTTTTTAATTACAATAAATTAGCACAAAAGTATCGCAGCGACTGTCGGTTCAATGCTTATCCAGATGAAAATATTCATAGTATGATTTACAGATTAGGCTGTAAAAACTGTATAGAGTTTGAAAAATTAAAATTAGATAAATTCATTGATCCGTTGGTTGTCAGAAATGGTACTTACATAAAGGACAACATACTATTACCTAGCACATGGACTAAGATTAAAAACTTTTGGATTAAAACAGAAATGTCTACTTTTGAGAAAATAACTAAAAGTAAAGAAACTAATAACGAACGTTGAGAATTTGATCAGAAATAATTTTATGACCAATGCTATCTGGATGTTTGCAAGGTAACATGTTCTCAGCAGGAATATTATGTACACAGATGCTGCTTAGATTAATATTATGTGAAATGTTTTTAAATTTAGTGCATCGGCCTTTTATATCAAAGTCTTCTTGAAACTGTTTTATTGCCCAATACTGTAAATTTTTTATTTTGTTATTTTCTAAAATATTTGTCACCGATACTAAATGATTATATGATCTGATATCATCGGCTTTTGAACAATGAATATGTTGATTGTATAATTCATGATATTCACACACCCATTTTGTATGTCGGTAAATATTTTTTTCCCACGTCGGTGCCATATTTCTGTAACTTCTAAGGATACCAGGCGAGGGAATTTCGTATCTATGATTAGCAGTCCATCCTATTAAAACAAATGCTCGATCTAACCAATCACTGTGATTTTCTAATAAGTACATAAAGTTTCTATAGATAGTATCATTGCTGCAACCCGGAACACTGTAATTTACATAATCAAAACCTAATTCTTGTGCAATATAGCCACCGTAATTATGTTTCATATGATAAGGCCATATTTCATAGTCTTCTAACAATAAATAATCGTATGGCACTGACTCTTCTGTAAACTCGGCCATCCCCGTGCCCCATGAAAAACTGTCGCCGATTACTATCAACAGTTTTCGTAAATTATTATTGCTTTTAGAGAATTCCTCTAATTCTTGTCTCAATGTCTGCATAATTTTTTATTACTTTGTGTTTGTTAGGATACAACTTAATAATATCGGTTTTGTAATTAAAATTATTTATTTCCGATGTAATTTGCATTGCAATATCAGATTCTGACATCGAATCGTCATAATACAGTTGTGTAAAATTTTTACTATTGAGCAATTCTATATTTTTACTAAGGTTATAGTACCAACCTCCATAATTATAATCACTAAAAAAATCGTCAACAAACTCCATTGGTACATTTACATCATTCAATGGATTAAAGTCTTCATCGTTTGTTTCGTGGAATACGCCCGACAAATAACTAAGATAACTACTACATACCATTTCAACTGGATTTTCTCGTTGTAGATGAAACCATTCAGCATCAAGATCGTCAATTTCATCTACAACGTCTTTTAAGTCAAACCAACTCGCTTTTATAACATTGTTCGTGTCTTGCTTAAAAAAGTTTATTCTATCTAGTTTATAATCAGTTGCAGTGGCAAACTTTGTTTCATCGAATCCATATCCATGAGTGTTAAAACATTCATATTGCGGAGTTTTATTAAACAATTTAGCAAGTACTTTCATTGCCAGGGTGCCGCCACTGCGGGGCTGCGCAATTAAAATAACATTACTCATGCTCAATCCAGTCTAGTATTATCTTAGCAAAACGTTCATGTGCAAGTTCACATGGATGCCCGTTTTTCTTAAAAGCTAAATCTTCTTTTTTATACCAATTATAAGCATACTGCATAAAAGATCTTTGGTTATAAAATTTATCGCTTAAAGTAGGCACTGTTATCTTCATTGCATTTACCATAACAAAAGGCACGTTGTATTTTTCTAATACAGCGATTGTGTAGAAAATTGTTCTTTCAGTGGCTGCTTGTCTGTTTTCATCACTTTCATATTGTAGCAGAATCTTGTATGCATTTATAATATCAGTTACCGATCGATTCCACAGAGTGTCATTGGATTCATGTGCAATTGTACTGGTACGTTCTAGTTTTTCTAAACTAGCAGGAAACAAAGACATGTAATCATTTTTAACATTATTAAACAGCTCAATTCGATCTATACCGCTCCATCCGATTAAAACAAAATCGCCTTTACGATAATCAGATGTTAAATAATTATAAACTGTACGTAGTATACTATCATTACTATATCCAGGTCTAGCATAGGAATAATAGTCTGCATTAATACTGTTTGAAATAATACCTGGATAAGCTAGTTTACTAAATTTTAGTCCATCACTTGTACTATCTTCTAGTTCTTCTCCGTATGTCAAACTACAGCCGAAACTTACAATACGCTCCGATTCGGATAAATGTTGTTTAATTAATTCGTTCGACATTGTACTTTCCCCAACCTTTTCTTCTTCTGAAGTAAAAACTATCGTAATACTCTGCTTTGTCCTTAGGAATATCATTCATATAAAATTTATACGTATTCGATTTGCTATCTGTTTCAATATTGTTTATGATTTCCCAAATTGGAGTTTCGATTTCTATAGTTTTAACAGAATCACAACCGTGATATGTAATGAAATTTTCTGTAAACGTAATTACATCAGTATGAATATCGTATTCATACTCTTTGATAAATTCATTGAGTTGCTCAAATACTTTATCTCTGTTTTGATGTAGTATTTTTTGATACTCGGCAATGTAATAGTGTAGTCCAGAACCTTTAACTAATCCAATTTCGAAAGCATCACGTATGTTTTCATTGACTTGAGAAATTAGTTCTTTGAAGAATTCATTACGATTTACAAATTTGAATAAGCTGTCGTAAAATGATCTGTATTCTACGTTTTGCGTTGTGTTAAGCCATCTACTAATAATTTGTGTCCACCCGAAGCTATGGAAATTAGTTATCATCCAGCTGTATAGATAACATTCGATAAGTTCATCGTGCGTTAGTGTATCGGTTGCTTTGATGACATAGATGCCTTCGATAATGTCTTCGCTGTGTTCGCCGCTTATATAGTTGCGAATCGGAACATATTCTATCTTATGCTCATCTAAACTTTCTATACTATTAAGTTCAGCATTTTCTAGCAACTGGCACAGCCAAACTTCTATATTATTATGTTGTCCTGCTGCTAGCAAATTTGCTTTGCCTTGTTTCCATGATTGTAGTGTCTCACCGGGTAAGCCTAAAATAAGTTCAGTATAAGTTTGTATGTTATTAATATTACACTTGTTAAGAAGATCACTGAAGTTGTTAATGCCTAAGTTTCTCCGTTTGATGTTTGTTAATACATTCTCAGACATACTCTGTGCACTAAGTGTGAATCCACGAGCACTGTTATTATTTGTTAAGAACTCTACCATTTCAAGTGTTTTATCGGTACTATTCTTTTGCCAATTAAAACTATAAGTCTCGGGATATCCATATTGATTCTTTAATTCTATCATGTACTTTAGAATATTAAAATCTCTGTTTTTCATAATTCCAAAGTTTGCATCCGATACATCTACAAACTTAATGCTGTTACGACTAATCCATTCGATTTCCTGTTTAACAATTTCCATAGGAAAGTTTTTTACTTTGTTAAATGTCAAACTTCCCCAATCACAGAACGTACAAGCATACGGACAACCTCGATTTGTTTCCAGTGTTACACTAAAGTTTTTGTCACTGTGTTTTGCAACAATACTATCCATTGTACCATCGATAAACGGACTAGCAAGTGTTGCTAGATCTGCAACTCTTTCACCAGATGTATTTTCATAATATCCGCTACATGTAATGCCACACGGCAATTGGTCAATTTTACTGTCGAGATATCGTAAAAAGTTAACAAATGACACTTCTGCTTCGCCGTGGAACGTGTAGTCAACATAACTGTGTGTTTCATAGAATTTAGCCAGTCTGACAGGATCTTCAGTAACTTGCGGTCCACCAAAAATAATAGTGCAGTTGGGATATAACTCTTTGATCTTTTTTGCAGCTTGTAAATTATAGTTCCAATTCCATATATAACAACTAAATGCTACTACTGTTGGGTTTACAATATATTCGTCTAGTTTATCGATTGGTAAACGCTGGAATATAAAATCTTTTGTTTGCCATGCATTATTAATATCATCGTGCGTTTTTGCGTTGCTCCAAATTTTAGCAACAGCATATGGAAGCCAATGGGTTTTAAATTTGCCAAAACCAATTTCAAAATTTACTTGAAAGAAGTATATATTATTCTTCATTGAAATAACGTATCCCTTGTTCTAAACTTACTTTTGGCAAAAGTCCGTATTTTTCTTGTTTTTTAATATCTGCTACTCTGGTCAAAACACCGATAGGTTTATCTAATAAATTTTCGATGTTAACTTGGTCAATGTCATATAGCACTTTTGACATAGTTTTTACCAAGTTATTAAAGTTAGTACCTGCACCCGATCCCAGATTTAATGCAAGATATTTGTCAGTAAATTTAAAACTTTTTTCAAATGCAGTAAGTATATCATTGATATGAATAAAGTCTCTAGTTTGATGTCCTGTTCCCCAAACTTTTACATTTTTTGGATCTGCTTTAACCTCATTAATCAAATTAGGAAATGGATAATTAGTTGATTGTTTAGTACCATAACCGCTAAAAGGTCTGAATATTGTTATTTGTAAATCAGATTTTTTATTAATTTCCCACAGCATTCGTTCTGCAGTTAGTTTACACCATCCATATAGGTGGTCACTTACCCCAATATTATTTGTTTCAAAGTCTATCATATCTTCAGATAATGTTTGATAATTATCAAGTGTATCTTGAAAGTTTACTGGATAAACTGCACTACTACTTGGATAGATTAATTGTTGTGTATTTGACTTAGCCCATTCAAATACTACTCTATCTACTTCGATATTTTCAATCATTTGTAGATAGTTGTTTTCGATATTTGCTCTGCCACCAACACGTGCACTAAAATTAAATACCTTATCATACTGCACTTTATTAGTTTGTAAAAAATCTCGGATGTCATGAACTATATCAGTATGCACAGAAGAAACAATATCAATACCAGTTACATTATGTCCTAGTGCTTTAAAATGTTGTACTGTTTCGCTTCCTAAAAAACCCGATGAACCTGTTACTAGGATGTTAGCCATTTGTTAATCTCTTTCACTGTATCACTTAATCCAGCATACGAATCAACTCGATCAGTGAATACTTTTTGATTGTTGTTAATGATTTTGTAAGTCATATCATGTAGTGTATCTAGATCAATTCTACACAATTTCTCTATGGTATTTATTACAGCATCAAACCGTTGTTTTTTATCAGCTATGCTATCATAATTTCTGAAATAAGTTTTGTATCCTAATTTCGATTGTAATGTTTTTACTGTATCTTTACTGTACAAATAAATAGGTAAACAATTATTATTCAACGCCATGAATGTCTTTTCACTGAATTTAATACATTCACTGTCGTTAAATGTTTGTTCACTGATTATTGCAAAATAACTTTCACTATAGTATTCGTGTATTGGTTTGTTGTAACAGTCTTGAATAGTAAAGTCTGTTGTATCTACAGTGTATGGCAAAGAATCTAAAAACTCTTCCCACCTAGTTGTATCTAAGTTGAATTCTTCTAAGTCATCTTTGCTAATTTTGTAATCAAGTATTTCGTCTTTATGTGGAAAACTCACATATCCATATTTTAACAAGTTTCTGCGCCAAAGTTCATATACAAACGCATGTCTCTGTGGGTTAGGAGATCTGTTCAATGATATGTAATGTTTTGTTTTTTGCTTAGTGGCTTTTTCGTAATCATGTTCGTAAATGTATACTGATAACATTTTAATAGGTGTAACTGAACTTTGTTGGTACCATTCTTTATACAAATCAGGTAGAATACTATTCATCGAAATGTAAATTATGTTTTGCGGATTCAGTTGTTCTTTTGTAATTTCATTGTGTAATTTTTCAAAAAAATTATGATCTTTATTGCCATATCCTTCATTCATATCATTGATAATGATAATATTTTTACCGAGTCTATTGTCTTCTTTAACAATAAAACTTACATCTTTAAAGCAGTTATCTATCCATTGATATGGTTTTAGCAACGGAGTTAGTTCGTAAATATACTTTTCGTTTTCGATCTCATTTATATGTTTATACTCTATTTTAAAATCTATACCGAGAACATATTGTAGTTTACTGTAAGTAAACGGATGACGTCTTGTTTCTAAGTCATATACATTCTTTTTATTACCTATACTATACGTTGCTTGTTCGTATGTTTCTTTAGTATAATAATAATCTAAAGATAAGCCGTTCGGCCAAACACCTTGCGGACCTATCCAATCAAATGCCAATAATAACTTTTGCTTACTCATCTAATTGTTTTTGTTTCTCTAGTAAGCATACATCAAAAAACTCTTGCATTTCGGGAAAAGCTTCTAAGAATGACGTGTTACGCCTTTTATCATATTCTGTAATAAAGTCTACAAACTTCACACGACTATTTGCAATATTTGTGTTACTCGTAGTATTATCTTTATTAGTTGAATCTTTAACAGCACACAAAACATCAATAAGAATACGTTTTAATTTAGCACACTCCCATGCTTCAAATCCAACTACTGCATCCCAGTCTGGATCGCATGAGTTCCTATACATAAACTCAGTTGCAGGCAAAAGATAATCTTCAATCAATTGCTTGGTAGAAATGTTTGCATCTAAGAAAACCGGATTGCGAACATAAGGAATATCGATGCCTACTCTACTAGAAAACTTTATAATATTACTACGCTCTCGATAATCTTTACCATATGCATATGGCAAACTTTTACGAGTGTCGATATTACATTCTTCAAACCATGAATACAAACCACTTGAATTGTATTTTTGTTTTAGTTCAAGTATCCATTTTAAGAAGTCAATAAATGTAGGCAAACTTAAAATGTTAAATGCACTCATAAATGCAACACGTGTGTTAATAGTATTATCTAAGAAGTATATAATATTTTCTTGGAAGACATCCCAATCCATTCCGAAGCGACTGTACTCAGCTTGATAGCCTGAACTTTCTGCACTAGTAAACAGTGTAAACTTTTTGATACAGTTGTTATTCATCATTTTGTTTACCTTTTCTGTAAACTCGACCCAAAGATTTTTTGGCGGATTACCATTGGAGTTGATAGAAAATTCAAGATTAGGCTGCGGATTTTCTAGTAGATAATCCATTACTCGCATTGTGTGTTTACTCAGTAACGGTTCTCCTCCAGTGATACGGAATGTATGCATATGCTTTACAGCATCAGGAAACCACTTCCAAAATGCTTCAATGTAAGGATTAGTTTCACGTTCTAGAATTTGTTTATCTATATATGCATTAAAGTTAGTCTCATCGTGAAATTCATATCTGCCATGCTGGTTAATTTCTTCTACCCATTTACTACTAAATGTAGGACCGCAATAACTGCATTTAAAATTACATACATTACCGAAACTAATTTCAACATATCTAGGATAGAAATCTTCATCACCTGTACTTTCAACAATTTTATCGTGGTCATAGATACTGTATTGGTCCAGACTCTTGTATACACGGTCACTGTATTCTTTTGTGTTGTCTTCGATTCTCCAACAAAAGTCACACTCAGACGGACGCTTACCGTTGAGCATTTCTTTACGTTTTTCTTTTTTGAACTGTGTGTTATGCAGTGCACCTGGATTTTTTTCAATTTCCTCTAATGGAATTTTATGTGCGCCCGGGTGGTGACAACTATGTGTTAACCCTACACCTAAGTGCATTGTAACTTGCGTCCATTTTGCAAGACAAAAACCAGGACCTTTTTCATTGAGTAAATCATACATATGTTTACGATTTACATTATTATTGATATATCTACCGTCTTGAAACTTTTCAAAAGGTACGTCATTTAGTTTTTTCATTAATCTCTTCTTTCTATATCATCTTCTGTCAGATTGTTACCCATCCAAACTTCAATTACTTTAGCTGTGGTGTTACTTACATTATGTGCTTTGTGCCATGTTAGTACTGGAATGTCAATACTATCTCCCGGACCATAGGTTTTGCTTTGTTTGTCACCATTTGCAAATTCCAAGTCCATTCGGATTTTACCTTCAATCACATGCCAATGTTCACTGCGAACAAAATGACGCTGATCACTAAGTGGAGTATCTGTACCAAAAGCAAGCTCTTTACTTGCCAGCCTGGGCCTTTGTGTAATACTGTATAACTGCCCCATGCACGATGTGTAGTAGGCTGACTCCATTCTTTAAGAATCCAACTGCTGCTATTCTTTTTATCAGTGCCACCTACACCAAATACAAATTCAACATCATCGTATATCATTTCTGGAATGTTATCCTTTGTACGGTCCCCGCCGTTTGCAAAGATAATGTGTGCTTCTGGGTGCAGTTTTTTTACTGCTTTAATTGCACTGATAGCAGTATTATCATCGTCGATAAATTCAATAACTTCGTCTACCATTTCTAGATTGAATACAATATTTGCTCTTTCTTCACGGGGCATAAATGCACGACCTTTTTTACGTTCGAGCCATGCATCTGAGTTTACACCGACAATTAGTTTATCTCCTAATTGTTTTGCTGCTTTAAAATATTCGATGTGCCCCGAATGTAAAGGATCAAATCCTCCTGTAACAAGTACTGTTTTCTTCATTTAACTTTCAATCGAATCTTTAACCTGATCTTCTCGAATTTGAGGGCCTAGTCTACTAGGATTGCGATATACTGTTTTCCAAAAACGTGACCCTTCTACTCCGACATCAGCTATTT
>Ga0255766_10005608_pt1 | contig 10371 bp, 9 predicted proteins | sample 071ome_23_FD_179966 | JGI IMG/M metagenome (GOLD analysis project Ga0255766, IMG submission 179966) | Coastal salt marsh microbial communities from the Groves Creek Marsh, Skidaway Island, Georgia - 071403BT metaG (version 2) | ecosystem: Environmental > Aquatic > Marine > Intertidal zone > Salt... | reverse complement strand
CCGACCAATCTTCGACAAGATGCGATACCGCTTGCACCGCCTCGTCAACGTCACGATTTTGCATTTGCCGGCTGATATTGGTCAAACGCGTTCCAAACAAAAAACTAGACACGGCAGGATGGTTGCGGGTCAGCGTATGAATAAAATGCAGCATGATGCGGCTATATTGTTCCATCGAGCCGGAAATGTCGCACAAGACGACCAGCGGCCGCGGCTTGGTTACGATTGTTTGAAATTGCGGAAATACGATGCCTAATTGTTTAACACCGCGTTGTAAGGCAAAACGCATTGCTATTTTCTGGCCGCGCGGTGATAATTTTGACCGCCGCGCCGGGCGCCGGGGTAAACAGGGCCGAAGGCTGGCAATCGCCTGCTCGGCAAGCTGAATTTCCTCAGCCGACATCATTTCAAAATCTTTATGTTTAAGCCGGTCGCTATCGGTGGCGGTGCCTGTGGTATCCAACTCAATTTTGACATCATCATTGGCGCTTGGCTGATCCTTGGGCGGGGCGGCTAGCGCGTCGGACAAGCGACGCAGCATCGCCGCGCCATCATCATGCTCATCGCCGGGTGATTTGATCTTTGGCAACAAGAGATCACGGATGCGTTCGTGAAATTTTGGGTTTTGCCAGAACATATAAAAGGCCTGATCAAAAAGCGGCTTATCCTCGCGCCGTTTGATCAGACTGCTTGCCAGAGCGTGATACATAAAATTCTTATTCGCAACACCAACTGTTTCTGCCGCATCGACCGCGTTCAGCATATCCGCCGATCCCAGCTTCATCCCAATGGCCCGAAGCAGCCGCACAAACAGCATGATATTTTGATCAAGTTTTGGCGTTACCTTTTTCGGCGGAGGTTTCAGCGACCCTGTCATGCCCGTGACAGCTCGCCCTGAACCATTGCGCCCTGCACTTCAGACAAGATGCGCGCCGCTTCGGTTCCTTGAATACGGCTGATATCATCCTGATATTTCAACAAGACGCCCATCGTCGAATCAACGGTTTGCGGATCGAGCGCGACACAGTTTAATTCCACCAGCGCCTGCGCCCAGTCAATGGTTTCGGCGACACCCGGTGATTTAAACAATTGCTGGCCCCGAAGCGCATGCACAAATTCCACCACCTGTGCCTGCAGGGCGGGGCCTGCATCCGGTGCTTTTTCAGCGAGAATTTGCAATTCAACCTCACGGCTTGGGTAATCAACCCAATAATAAAAACACCGCCGCTTTAACGCATCGTGAATCTCGCGTGTGCGGTTTGATGTGATGATCACAATTGGCGGCGTTGCAGCGGTGATTGTTCCCAGTTCCGGGATTGTGATTTGCCAATCGGAGAGCAGTTCAAGCAAATAGGCTTCAAAGGCTTCATCGGCGCGATCAATTTCATCAATCAGCAATATAGGCGCGCCAGCCGGGTGCGACCGTAACGCGCGCAATAAAGGGCGTTCGACTAAAAAGGTCTCGCGAAACAGATTATCAGCCCCGGTATCACTAGTATCTGGCGGGTTAGATGATTGCGCGTCATCGGCGCGTCTTTGCGCCTGAATTTCAATTAACTGCCGCGCATAATTCCATTCATAGGCAGCCTGATTAATATCAAGCCCTTCATAGCATTGAAGTCGGATCAGATCGCGCCCAAGAACGCTAGCAAGCACTTTGGCAATCTCGGTTTTTCCAACACCAGCCTCGCCCTCAAGAAAAAGTGCGCGCTGCTTTGCAAGGGCCAGAAACAGGCTAACAGCCAAGCCGTCATTGGCAATATAGCCCGCAGAAACAAGCCCTTGCTGAACGGCCTCGACTGTGTCAAACGCCCGCGCCATCTCCGCTAATCCCTCTGCCCAAATTCGATGTCACTTTTTCCATGTTTACAAATACGGCGAATCCATACAAGCTTTTCCTCTTGTGAGTGATTTCTGCTAGGCGATTTCTGCTAAGTGATCTCAGTCACAAAAGAAATGAAATTATCAGCCAAAGGAGAGATCAATGCCAACCGTAGCAATGAAGGTGAACGGGGCGAGTGTAAGTCATGATATTCCGGATAATACGTTGCTGGTTTCATTTTTGCGCGAGACCATGGGGCTGACCGGAACACATGTTGGGTGCGACACTAGCCAGTGCGGCGCCTGTATTGTCCATGTGAATGGCGACTCGATCAAATCATGCAGCATTTTAGCAGCGCAGCTTGACGGCGCCGATGTCACGACGATTGAGGGTATCGCCAATGGTGATGAGCTGCATCCGATGCAGCAGGCGTTTCATGAGAATCATGGTCTGCAATGCGGGTTTTGCACACCGGGGATGGTGATGAGCGCGATTGAGCTTGTAGAGAAAAACAAGAACCTGTCCGAGCGTGAAATCCGTGAAGGATTAGAGGGAAATATCTGCCGCTGCACCGGCTATCACAACATTATCAAGTCAGTACAGGACGCAGCTACAAAAATGGGAGGGTAAAATGCCAGAGGGCATCGCAAGCCAAGGTATTGGCGCATCCGTTCGCCGCAAGGAAGACCGAAGGTTTTTAATTGGAAAAGGGAAATACACGGACGATATTAATCGGGCAGGTCAGCTTCACGTTTACTTCCTCCGCTCGCCTGTTGCTTTTGCCAATATTGTGTCCATTGACAAGGAGAGGGCAGAAAAAGCTTCTGGAGTCATAGCAATTTTGACTGGTGAAGATGTAGCAGCCGACAATCTAGGCGGCCCTATTTGTGGATGGGCGCCGACAAACAAGGACGGTTCAGCCCCTTCCGAGCCTCCACACCCCATCCTTGCCAATGGCAGGGTGCGGTATGTCGGAGACCACGTTGCAGCGGTGTTTGCCGAAACGCTGGAAGAAGCCACCTCTGCTGCTGAGCTGATCGATGTGGTTTATTCGGAAATGCCAGCGATAACAGATTTAAAAACTGCGATGGATCAACCTCAAATCCATGACGGTATGGAAAAAAATACCTATTTCGATTGGGAACTTGGCAACGAGGCTGCCGTCAATGATGCATTTGACAAGGCTGAAACAATTGTAAACGTCCATATTCGCAACAATAGGGTTATACCAAACGCTATGGAGCCTCGCGCTGCCGTGGCTGAATACGACAAGGGCGATGCACGTTATACGCTTTTCACCACATCACAAAACCCCCAGCTGACCCGCCTAGTACTTAGTGCGTTCATGCTGAACATTCCCGAGTCAAAACTTCGTGTTGTGGCTCCAGATGTTGGCGGGGGATTTGGATCAAAAATTTATGTATATCCTGAAGAGGCCGTTTGTGTGTGGGCTTCAAAAAAACTTGGGCGTGCGATTAAGTGGACGGCTGACAGAACACAAGCCTTCCTTGGGGACGCGCATGGCCGCGACCACATAAGTGAAGTAAAGCTTGCACTCGACAAAAACAAAAAGATAATTGGGCTCAGGGTAGATACATTGGCAAATCTGGGAGCTTATCTGTCCGCGTTTGCAATGGTTACACCAACCTATCTTCATGGAACGCTGCTTTCTGGTGTTTATGACATTCCGGCCATCTACACAAACGTCAAAGGCATCTGCACCAACACAGTTAATGTTGACGCCTATAGAGGTGCCGGCAGACCTGAAGCAACCTACCTTCTTGAACGGACAATGGACGTAGCCGCAAAGCAGGTCGGAATGGATCCTGCAGAATTTCGGCGTTTAAATTTCATTCCAAAAGATGCATTTCCATATCAAACAGCGGTAGCTCTTCAGTATGATGTTGGCGATTATGAGCCATTGCTAGATCGTGCTATGGCGATGATAGATTACAAAAATTTTGAGAGCCGGCGTGCAAAGTCCGCAAAAGACGGAAAATGCAGGGGCATCGGAATTAGCACATATATTGAAGCATGCGGCATTGCGCCATCAGCTGTGGTTGGCGCACTTGGCGGACGCGTTGGTCTATATGAAAGCGCTATTGTCCGAGTAGAGCCAACAGGCACAATTTCAGTGCTTACCGGCGCTCACAGTCATGGTCAGGGTCACGACACCACATTTGCGCAACTCGTCTGTGACAAGCTAGGCGTGGATATAGAGGCAGTCGAAATTGTCCATGGCGACTCCGATCGCACAGCGTTTGGCATGGGTACATACGGCTCCAGATCACTCGCCGTCGGCGGCACCGCCATATCGAAAGCATTAGATAAAGTTATTGCGAAGGGCAAAATAATAGCTGCCCACATGCTTGAGGCCGATGATGCCGACATAGAGTTCAAAGACGGTAAATTCACCGTTGCCGGCACCGACAGGGAAAAGTCCTTTGGCGAGATTGCTCTATCTGCCTATGTGCCGCACAATTTCCCTCATGATCGGCTAGAACCGGGGCTGGAAGAAACCGCGTTTTATGATCCAGCAAACTTCACCTATCCGGCCGGCACACATATTGCCGAGGTAGAAATTGATCCTTCAACCGGCGTAGTGGAATTGGTTGATTGGGTGTGTTGTGACGACTTTGGAAATTTAATTAACCCAATGGTCGTCGAAGGGCAGGTTCATGGAGGCATTGCGCAAGGTGTAGGCCAGGCATTATATGAAGAAGCAGCTTATGATGATAATGGACAATTACTATCAGCTTCCTATATGGACTATTGTATGCCGCGGGCTGACAACTTTCCAAGTCTCAAGGTTCAAAACTTGGTGACTGCCTGCACGCACAATGATTTGGGCGTAAAAGGATGCGGCGAAGCGGGGGCAATTGCCTCACCACCTGCATTGATCAATGCAGTTGTTAACGCGTTATCGCCGCTTGGTGTCACTGATATAACGATGCCGGCGACGCCGGAAAAAGTTTGGCGGGCCATTCAAGACGCCCAGACCAAAGCAGCCGAATAGGGGAACGAAAATGTATTCAACAAAATATGTCAAAGCGCTTGATATTGATGATGCGGTGAAAGCCCTGAAATCAGCCGATGATGGCAAGTTTCTGGCTGGTGGCATGACCTTGATACCCACCTTAAAGCAGCGGCTGGCCAATCCTGATTGTCTGGTGGATCTGTCCGCTTGCGGCCTGTCCTCGATAGATGATGAGGGAGGTGCGATCCAGATTGGGGCGATGACGCGCCATGTTGATGTTGCGGAATCTGCGTTGGTGCAAAAGGCCATTCCAGCGCTTGCGCATCTGGCCGCACATATCGGCGACCGGCAGGTACGCAATCGCGGCACAATCGGTGGCTCGCTCGCCAATAATGATCCGGCGGCTTGTTATCCGGCGGCGCTATTGGCGCTTGGCGGTACGGTTCATACGCAAACCCGGTCAATTGCAGCTGAAGATTATTTTGACGGTATGTTTGACACTGCATTGGAAGAGGATGAGATCATTCGCGCCGTCACGATGCCAAAACCTGAAAAAGCCGCCTATGTTAAATTTCCAAACCCTGCATCGCGTTATGCAATGGTTGGTGTGTTTGTCGCAAAATTTGCCGATGGTGTGCGTGTTGCCGTTACCGGTGCGGGTGAAGATGGCGTGTTCCGGGCGGGTGATTTAGAGGCGGCGCTTGATGCAAATTTCAGTGCTGATGCAATTGCTGATGGGATGGTCTCGGCCGATGGGCTGATGAGTGATATTCATGCCTCGGCGGATTATCGGGCGCATCTTATTGGCGAGATGACCCGCCGCGCCGTGAACGCCTGCGCCTAATCAGCGGCTAAAACGATATGAAGGGGCCGGTAAATGGCCCCTTTTTGCTGCGCGTAATGGATGCTCGCCGATCCCCCTCATGCGCTATTGCCAGCATATTATTGGGGTATTATCGGCGTGCCAAAATGTCAGATTTTTTCACATTGACCAATTGATCATTTCGCGTTTTTGGCTAGTCTTTAGGTCAGGCGTTGTGCAGCTGCCAACATTCCAAATGTTTAACCCGAATCAAATTCCCGCCTCAGGAAAGCCGTCTTATGTTTCATTATCCTCACGATCATGTCGAAATCCGCGATGCTGTTGCTAAATTATGTACCGATTTTGACGGTAAATACTGGCAAACCTGCGATACGGATCGTGCCTATCCGGCCGATTTTGTGCAGGCATTGACCGATGCGGGGTATCTGTCTGCACTCATCCCTGAAGAATTTGGCGGTCTTAGCTTGCCCATTTCAGCTGGCGCAGCAATTTTAGAGGAAATTCACCGCTCTGGCGGTAATGCGGCGGCCTGTCATGCCCAGATGTATACGATGGGCACCGTTCTGCGTCATGGCTCAGACGCGCAAAAACAACAATATTTGCCGTCGATCGCCGATGGTAGTCTGCGGCTGCAGGCGTTTGGCGTAACCGAACCAACCAGTGGCACAGATACGACGGCGCTGCGGACCACGGCACGTCGTGACGGTGATGAATATGTTGTAAATGGCCAAAAGGTCTGGACCTCGCGCGCCGAATATTCGGATTTGATGCTATTACTGGCGCGCACAACGCCGCTTGATCAATGCGCCAAAAAAACCGATGGTCTATCGGTATTCCTCGTCGATATGCGCGAAGTGCGCGGCAAATCACTGACGATCACCCCCATCCGCACAATGATGAATCACTCGTCAACCCAGCTATTTTTCGACGATATGCGAATTCCGGCAAGCAGTCTGGTCGGCGAGGAAGGCAAGGGCTTTCGCTATATCTTGTCGGGGATGAATGCCGAGCGTATTCTGATTGCCGCCGAATGTATCGGTGACGCGAAATGGTTTATCCAGCGGGCGTCATCATATTCGAGTGAGCGCAGCGTCTTTGGCCGGCCAATTGGTCAAAATCAGGGGATCCAATTTCCGATCGCACGCGCCTACAGCCAGATGCGCGCCGCCGAGTTAATGTTGCAGGAATCAATCCGGCTTTATGAGGCTGGTGAAAATCCGGGCGAAGAGGCAAATCTTGCAAAGCTGCTATGCGCCGACGCATCCTGGGCCGCTGCCGAAATGTGCGTTCAGACCTACGGCGGGTTTGGCTTCGCAGAGGAATATGATGTTGAGCGAAAATTTCGCGAGGCCCGGCTTTATCAGGTTGCACCTATTTCAACCAACCTGATCTTGAGCTATATCGCCGAGCATGTGCTCAATTTGCCAAGATCATACTAATTCATTAATAAATACAGGGTAATTCATAAGGCTAGAAAGCCATTAATACCGGCCCAGATTAAGCGCAAAGCAGCCAAAAACAAGATAGTGTTCAGAATAGGTTTAAAATAATGCCCACCGGCGCGAACGAGAAAATTACGGCCAACTACTGTGCCAATGAACCCACTAATCAACATCCCTATGATAAGCGGCACATACGGCATGAACTGAAAGCCAACAATGCCAAAAATTAGCACTTTTATAAAATGCTGAAACGTCATCATCAATGAATGTGTTGCCACATGAGGTACAGGTTCAAGGTTCATGCTTTTAACCATAGCGGCGATAAAATTCCCTGTAGCACCAAAAAACATAGTCAAAAAACTGGAAATAATTCCACCAATAAGAATAAAACTCTGGCGTATTGGGGGGATTTTTGCAAAGACCACCCAAATAATAAAGATGCCAAGCGCCAATTGAACCACCCAAGGTGGCAATTGAACTACCACCAAGCCTCCAATACTGGCGCCAATAATAGCACCAAATACAAAGGGGAGAATTGGTCGCCAAACTATGTCCCTCGCCATAATCGCAACCCGCCCACCATTCGAGCCAAGTTGAACGACACCATGAACTGGGATTAGCGCCGCCGGAGGAAGCAACAGTGCTAAAAGAGCAATTAGAATGACCCCTCCCCCAATTCCGAACGCTGCTGTTATAAATGATGTGGCAAAGCTGGCCAAAATAAGCAAACCAGCATCAAGCAAAGGTATCGCAGGCGGTAACAACATCATCAGATCGTTAATAAACTTATTCTCCAACTTATTCTCCGGTGCGTTGATCAATGATCATTTGAAAATGGCGCTGATAGCCAAGACGATTGCCACCTTTGATTGGAGCACTTGAAACCGTTAGGACTGCAACCATTGAAGACCCTAATCAAAACAATCCAATCTGACAATTGCTTCAAATTGCTGCACATACTATTTTGATGAAAGAGACCGTCGGCAAAATCATAAAGCCAGCCTGCGGTCAGTTATGGTCATCGCATATTAGATGAGGTAGTGCAGGCAATGAAACCAACTATCACACCACAAGGTCCGACAGACGCCGAAACACGGCGCCAAATCCGTCCCGTTATCTGCTATCCAACCGATGGTCTGCCGCATCCTGATATGACCTTACTGGCCGCCGCGCGCGCGGCGCTTGTGAAAACCGCCGAAGTGGTTGTGCCACCCCGCGACGCCCGTTGTTTTGACGTGCCAAAAGGACATTTTTTCCGCATATCCAGTATCGACGGCCCACAGGTTGGTGATTTAAATCTTTGGTCGTTAGATGATTTGCGTGAACATTTCTATTCGGGAAAAACACGAGCCTTGCATGGAACACATCTATCGACTGGCGATCGCATGTGGTCGAGCTTTCCCTACCTTCGCCCCCTTGCCACAATCAGTTATGACACATTGGATTGGTATGGCTGGGATGATGATGGCGGGTCAGTGCATGATGTAATTGGTACAAGATGCGATCCCTACACGGCCAAATTGCTTGGCAATATCGACTATCATCACTGCTGTCACTCAAACCTGATCCGCGCATTGGCGGCACATTGCCAGCTTGATTATGAAACCGCAGAACCGCTTGTTCATGACGTGCTGAATGTTTTTATGTGCACCGGTTTTACCAAGGACACGCATCAATATTTCATGAAGGCTAGTCCGGTTCGTCCGGGTGACTATATTGAGTTTTTTGCCGAGACTGACATCATTGGCGGCTTGTCTGCCTGTCCGGGTGGTGATTGCTCGTCTGAACACTCATCCGATCATGCGGCCTGTTTCCCGCTTCTTGTCGAGATTTTCAAGTCAACAGACAGCAGTCTCGAACAATTCCCCTATATCGATAAATCTGGCTATAACCGTTCACATCGGGATTAACATTATCTAACCGGCAGAATCACGCCCAACAATCCGACGAAAGCAACAAACGAGACGCTTATTCCAAAAAACAAAAATTAACTGCAAATAACCTGCTATTTTTGCGAAAATCGCAAAATAAATTTGATGCTGCTTAATTATCTGATAAGAATACATAAATCTCATTCTGGTGCTGAACGCCAGTTTTTCAACTTGATTTCACCTTCGAAAAATCTCGTAATCAAGCCGTCAAAGCGTCAATTTGCCACAGGCATATCGGCGGCTTGGAGGGGGCGAGTATTATGTTAACGGAGGTACTCCTATGTGTTCGATTACAACTAAGGGCGTGAAAGCGGCCCTGATGACGGCAGCATTCGCGTTGTTGCCAGCTGCGGCTAATGCGGCTGACATAACTTTGAAGGCTGACGATTATGTGGGCATTTCTTTCTGGCTCATCTCGATGGCACTGGTCGCATCAACGGCTTTCTTCTTCATCGAAACAACTCGCGTGCAAGGTAAGTGGAAAACATCACTAACGGTGTCAGGCCTCGTTACTCTTGTCGCAGCGGTGCATTATTTTTACATGCGTGACGTGTGGATTGCGACCGGCGAAACACCAACAGTCTATCGTTACATCGATTGGCTGATCACAGTGCCATTGCTGATGGTAGAGTTCTATCTGATCCTGCGCGCCATTACGGCCGTATCAGGTGGAATTTTCTGGCGTCTGATGATCGGTACATTTGTCATGCTTGTCGGCGGTTACGCTGGCGAGATTGGCTATATTGGTGCGTGGCCAGGTTTCATCATCGGGATGCTCGGTTGGGCATACATCCTGTATGAGATCTTTGCCGGCGAAGCCAGCCGTGTTGCAGCTGAAAAGGCGCCACCGTCTGTACAATCAGCATTTTCAACTATGCGTTGGATTGTTACGATTGGTTGGGCGATTTACCCAATCGGCTATTTCATGGGTTACCTCAACGGCGCGGTCAGCGACGAGTCACTGAACGTGATCTACAACATCGCCGACGTTTGGAACAAGATCGCATTTGGTGTGATCATCTGGAACGTTGCGGTCACTGAATCAGAATCTAAATAAACTTCAATGAGAGCAGTCGGCAATCTGGCTGCTCTCGTTTTCCTTAAGGCTTACCAAAACCCGACGGAGGCAGTCGATGAATGAATTATGGGCATTGCGAAACACTGCTTTCCAAAAGACGATCAACGCCGAAACACCGCGTCCATCCGATAAGGATATTATCCATAATCTAATTCTCAGCCGGCTACCAACACATGACCAGCCTTTGGCAAAAGCCGCGGCTCATCACTTTAATAATCCGGGCAAAATGCTACGCGCCACAATGGCGATGCGCGGCGCCCATGTTTTGAATGTCAACCGCGCCGCAGCAACACGCTGG
>Ga0255766_10005601_pt1 | contig 10376 bp, 8 predicted proteins | sample 071ome_23_FD_179966 | JGI IMG/M metagenome (GOLD analysis project Ga0255766, IMG submission 179966) | Coastal salt marsh microbial communities from the Groves Creek Marsh, Skidaway Island, Georgia - 071403BT metaG (version 2) | ecosystem: Environmental > Aquatic > Marine > Intertidal zone > Salt... | reverse complement strand
TTTTAAACAAATAAGATTCATTGAATGGATTAAAACCAATCCGCAACCAATTAATAGTAAAATTAATTATCTTACTAATTCTAGAGAAATAGCTTTATTAGGTATAAAAGGTAATAAACCTACATTTAATAGTTCTTATGATGTAGGTATATATCGGTATCCAATGGCAAATGGTAAAAATAGATTTCATCCAACACAAAAAAACTTACAATTATTTGAAGAATTAATTACAAAACATTCAAATCCAAATGATATAGTTCTTGATACATTCTTAGGTGGTGGAACAACTGCCATCGCTTGTAAAAATACTAATAGACAATTTAAAGGTTGTGAGATTAATAAAGAATATTACGATAAGGTTATGACTATATTAAACATTGAAGAATTAGAACAAGGACTAAACAATATAACACTTTAATAATAATCAGAATTATATGTAGTAATATTACTAATTAAAGCTTTTTTAATAAAATCTTCAATATCAGTCCAATATACACCATTTAATGTATTTACATCGTTTATATCAAAAGTTTCATTACCCGATGTATAACTAATACCTAAATGTTTAAATAAAGGTAATTCACAAGCATCAAATCTTTTACCTGTTTTAAGCATTTTAACATTATACGCTCTTTTTATTAAATTACAACCATTACATAAAGGTTGAAAATCATCAATAGTTTGCGTTTTCATATCTAAAACACGTGGATCATTATATAAGTCATTCTTATGATCTACAACAATATCATTACTTTTTCCACAATGATAGCATTGTTTTTTTGTAATAATTTTTTTTATATCTTCACGTATAGGTCTATTTATATTTTCTTTATTTTTATTATGACTATAAATACCAATGTAATTATTTTGATTTATATTTCTATCTGTGAAAGATAATTTACTTACTAAATCAATAATATGTAATTCTTCTTCATCAGTATAGTTCCAATTGTATTTAATTTTAGTAGCACTACAACATATAAATATTTTATATTTAGTTTTTTTAGAGTTTCTATGCCAACTACCACCATTCGATGTTAACCATTTTTTATCGTCGTCATATAAATCATATATAATAGGATATTCTTTTTCAGGATACTTATTATTAATAAAGTCTATAAATGAATTAAATGTTAGTTTTTCATCAATACATAATTTATTTAATTGATTTTGTAGATCTTCCATTTATTCCTATACATTTAGGCTAATTCATTTTTATATAAAAAATGAACAATAATATTTATATATATAATGCCTGTGATAACAATAGATGGTAATATAGGTTCTGGTAAATCAACTATTTTAGAAAAATTACAAAAAAATCATAATCAAATTGTAAGTTTTGAACCTATTCAAGAATGGGAACCATATTTAGAAAATATGTATAAAAATAATATTGGTCATTTTGATTTTCAACTTAAAGTATATTTAGATAGAGCTTTTATTCAAGCAAAATCTAATTCAATTATTTATATGGAAAGGAGTCCTAAGTTTACATATGAAACATTTATAAAAGTTTACAAAGATAATTTAACTCAGCAAGAATATAGTATATTAGAACATTTGTATGAAAATGTAGATCATAAATATAATAAAAATGTAGTTGAACCTGTTATATATATATATTTACAATCTTCTCCAACTATTTGTTATAATAGAATTAAACAAAGAAATAGAGAAAGTGAAAAAACAATTGATTTTAATTTAATACAGCTACTACATAGCAAACACGAAGAATGTTATGATAATATAAATACTAAAGAAGGATTACCAACATTTAAAATAAATGTAGATGATAAAACACCAGATGATATAGCAGAATTAATTATTAATTATGTTCAAGGAAATTAAATATATACAGTATAAACCTTGCTTAACATAATATTTTTATTACAACATATACGATAATGAAAGTGTGGTTTTACTTCTTTACCCATACCAACCTTATAACCATTAGGTAAATGTAGTTTAATGACAGCTTCGCCATTTTTAATTCTAGTAACACCTACATTTTCATAATTATCATAGGCTAACCAAGGATTATCAAAAACTTTATTATTGTCTTTATCTTCTTTGGCTGCCCAATATATTACTTTTTTATGATTATTATGCTCTGGTAATTTTAAAACATACTGATATGAATAATCTTTAGGATATTTTTCATCAACTATAACAGTTGAAGGAAATGCTGAATGACCTAAAAATGGTAGTAATGTATGAGGTTGAACTAATATATATATTGCTCCAATCATTATTGTAATATAAAATAATTTAACAATTGTATAATTATCAAATGCTATAAGCATATATAACATATGAGCAATAGTAAATAACAAAATAATAGCTAAAATAATAAAATGCAACCAAATACGTAAATTCATATCCATTTTATAATTATTACACATATAAAAATGATTAATAATATTAAGATATATCAATATGACTGAAATAGATGATATCTCAAATAAATTAAAAAAAATAGAATTAGGACAATTTTTTACAACTTATTCTGACTATATTTTAAAAGATTTAAATATACCTAATAATATAAAAAATATTGTAGAACCTTTTGCAGGTAATAAAGATTTATTAAAAAAATTTGATTTAACTTCTTTAAATATAGAATATTATGACATAGATCCTAAACATAATGATATTATTAAACAAGATACTTTATTAAATAAGTTAAATCTTGATAATAAATTTATTATTACAAATCCTCCATATTTAGCTCGAAATAAAAGCAAATCTAAAATTATTTTTGATAAATATAATGTTAATGATTTATATAAGTGTTTTATTTGTCAAATTATAGATTCAGAATGTTTAGGTGGTATTTTAGTTATTCCACTTAATTTTTGGTGTTCAATAAGATTAAGTGATATTACTTTAAGAAAAACATTTATTGAAAAATACAATATTATTCAACTTAATATATTTGAAGAAAAAGTATTTGATGATACAACTTATACAGTTTGTTCTTTTCAATTTGAAAAAAAAACTGAAGAAAAATCAATATCAATTACTATTTATCCAATTAATAAAAATATTAGTATAAGTTTAAATGAAAAATGTAGCTATTCTATAGGAGGATATATATATAATTTAAAATTATTAAATAAATATAAAATTACTAGAGCTACTACCAAAAATAAAGATAAATTAAATACACATATTAGTGTAAAATGTATTGATGATAATGATAATAATAAAATATCATTATCATTTATAGAAGATATAAAAAACTTATATATTGATACAACACCTAAATTATCAAGTAGAACATATGCATCATTAATAATTGAACCATCTATAGATATTGAAACTCAAAAAAAATTAATAAAATCTTTTAATGAATTATTAAATAATTATAGAGAAAAATATCATTCTTTATTTTTAACAAATTATAGAGAAAGTAAGGATATTGCTAGAAAAAGAATATCTTTTGATTTAATATATTCTTTATGTGCATTTATTTTGGAAAAGTTTCTTGAAAATAATTATGAAACTGATACATATCTCCAATAAATATATTGTTTGAATTAATATTAGGTAAAAACTTTATATTATTAAATGAAAATTCACCATCTAATATATTTATAATATATGTATTATTTTGAGTTTCAATCCATTTTTCTTGTGCTATTATAAAATGAAATACTTCTTTTATTGAACGTGTTTGAGCACCTCCTTTATCTGTTATCATTTTAAGATTAAAATAAATTATATTATTATTTAATATAATTTTACAATCAAAATTTTCAGAAAATTGAAATTTATTAAGTAATTTTGAAAATTCTGTATTATTAATTTCAATTGTTGTATTATTATAAATATTTATTCTTAGATAAGTTTTTTCTATTTTTGTATTAACTATATATTCTAACAATTTTATTTGATATTTTTCACATTCATTCTTTTTACCATCTATATACCATGGTTGTTTTAAACGCCATTTTTTTGTCTGTTGCTGACTTTTTATAATAGTTTCCTTCTGTTTAGTTTCTTCTTGTTTAGTTTCTTTTTGTTTAGTTTCTTCTTGTTTAGTTTCTTTTTGTTTAGTTTCTTCTTGTTTAGTTTCCTTCTGTTTAGTTTCTTCTTGTTTAGTTTCTTTTTGTTTAGTTTCTTCTTGTTTAGTTTCTTTTTGTTTAGTTTCCTTCTGTTTAGTTTCTTTTTGTTTAGTTTCTTCTTGTTTAGTTTCCTTCTGTTTAGTTTCTTCTTGTTTAGTTTCTTTTTGTTTAGTTTCTTCTTGTTTAGTTTCTTTTTGTTTAGTTTCTTCTTGTTTAGTTTCTTTTTGTTTAGTTTCTTCTTGTTTAGTTTCCTTCTGTTTAGTTTCTTCTTGTTTAGTTTCTTCTTGTTTAGTTTCTTCTTGTTTAGTTTCTTTTTGTTTAGTTTCTATTAATTTTATTAATTGTGCTTTTTTGCAATTATAACATTTTTCAATTTTTAATAATTTACATTGTGCTTTTAATTCTTTAACATTAAAAGATGATAGTTCGTTATTTAAAAGAGGTTTATTATGTTCTAATGCTATAACTTTTTTAGTAGGCATATATATTCACAATATATTAATCATTTTTTATACCAACATATAAAAATGATTAATAATATTAAGATATATCAATATGACTGAATATAAAAAGCATGAATTACGAACGCATATTTTAGAACAATCACCTGAAATGTATGTAGGATCTATAACACCTGATGCATTTGATAGTTTTGTAGTAAATGACGAAAATCAATTTGTGAAAAAAACTATTACATATAGTCCTGCTTTATACAAGATTTTTGATGAATTAGTAGTTAATGCCGCAGATCACGTAATTCGTATGAATACTTCTGATCTACCTGATAAACAGTTAGTTAAAAATATTAAAATTAATGTTGATCGTGAAACAAATACAGTATCCGTATATAATGATGGTGATGGTATTTCAATTGAAATACACGAAGAAACCAAATTATATAATCCTTCATTAATTTTTGGTGAATTGCTAACATCTGGTAATTATGATAAAACCAAAGTAAGACTTACTGGTGGTTTAAATGGTCTAGGTGCTAAATTAGCTATTATATTTTCAACAGAAGCTACAGTAGAAACAGTAGATCATCGTAATAAGAAGATATTTAAACAAACATTTCGTGATAATTTGGCTATTAAAGATAAACCATCTATTCGTCAATCAACTAAATCACCTTATACTGAAATTAAATGTAAGATTGATTTAGCACGTTTTGGTGCAACTACTATTACTGATGATATTTTTGCTTTATTTAAGAAACGAACATATGAAATAGCTGCACTTACACCACCAAATGTTAATGTTTATTTTAATAATACTAAAATTAATATTAAAGATTTTGAAAAGTTTTGCGTTAATTTTACAGAAGGAACTAAAGTTTTTGAAAAATATGGTGATCGTTGGGAAATATGTGCATCTTTAAGTAATCACGGTTTTGTTCATATGGCTTATGTAAATGGTATTCATACTAGGTTAGGTGGCAAACACGTAGATTATATTCAACAACAAATTGTAAAAGGTTTAGTAGAACTTGCAGCTAAAAAGAAGAAGATATTAAAACCACAGTTTATTAAAGATAACTTGTTTTTAGGAATCAAATGTTTATTGAATAATCCTACATATGATAGTCAAACTAAAGATTTAATGAATCTACCACAATCAAAGTTTGGTTCAAAATGTGAAATATCTGATAAGTTTATTCAAAAATTGTATAAAGATAGTGGTATTATTGATAAAGCTTTAGTTCTAAGTGATGCTCAACTTGATAAACAAATATCTAAAACTGATGGTAAAAAACTGAGTAAAGTTATTATTAAAGGTTTTATGGATGCACCTTGGGCTGGAACTAAAAAATCAGATCAGTGTTATTTATACATTTGTGAAGGATTATCTGCACAAACCTTATTTACATCGGGTAAAACTCAATTAAGTAATCCTGAATCTTATGGTTGTGCGGCAATTCGTGGAAAACTTATGAATTGTAAATCAGTATCAAATGTTAAATTAGCACAAAATGAAGAAATATCTAATCTTAAAAAAATCTTAGGATTAGAAAGTAATAAAAATTATACTGATACATCTTCTTTAAGGTATAAAGGTATTATTTGTTTAGTAGATGCAGATTTAGACGGAACACATATTAAAGGTTTGATAACTAATATGTTTCAATCTCAATGGCCTTCTTTATTCAAAATGAAAGGTTTCATTAAAACTATGCTTACACCTATTATTCGTATTAAAAAAGGAACTAATACACAATATTTCTATACAACACAAGAATATGAAGAATGGGAAAAAAGCAATAATGTAAGTGGTTGGAATATTACCTATCTTAAAGGTTGTGGTTCTTCAACATCTGAGGAAGGTAAGCAATTTTTTAAGAATATGAAAATGGTAACTTATACATATGATGATGAATCAGATGATGCTTATAATCTAGCATTTGATGGTAAATTAGCAGATAAACGTAAAGAATGGATAGCAGAATATGATAAAAATAAAATAGTAGATTTGTCACAATCACTTGATGTTTCTTATACAGATTTAATTCATAAAGAATTAATCCATTTTTCTCATAGAGATATTGAAAGAAATATTAATAATATTTGCGATGCTTTGAAAGAAAGCCAACGTAAATTACTTTTCAGTTTGTTTAAAAAGAAGATATACGGAAGCAATGAAATTAAAGTATCCCAAATGGCAGGAATGGCTGCTGCAATGACTGCATATCACCACGGTGATCAATCATTGGCTGAAGCATTAATTAAAATGGGACAAAACTTTATTGGTAGTAATAATATTCCTTTAGTATCTGCTTTAGGTCAATTTGGAACAAGATTACACGGAGGAGGTGCTGATAGTGCTCAACCTCGTTATCTATTTACTAAAATATCACCAATGTGTTCTTTAATTTTTAGAGAAGAAGATATGCCTATTCTTAAATATAAAGTTGAAGAAAATCAAAAAATAGAACCAGAATGGTTTATTGGTGTTATTCCAACTGTTTTTGTAGTAAATGTGGCAGGTATTGGAACTGGATATTCTACAGAAATACCTAATTTTAATCCAGACGAAGTAATAGATCAATGTATTCTAATTTGTAATGAATTGGAGAAAGAAGAAGCTGATATTAAGAATGCTGAAGATTTATTAAAAACATTTGATGTTATAAATAAAACTGTTATTAATGATTTAATACCTCATTATCCTAATTTCAAAGGTTCTGTAAAATTAAAAGATGGTAAAGAAAATATTTATGAATCTACAGGTTGTTATAATTATATTGATGATAATACAATAGAAATAACAGAAATACCTATTAATAAAGCAATTGAAGATTATAAAAATATACTAGAAGATCTAGTTCTTAACAATCAAATTAAAAACTTTGAAAATCATTATTCAGCTTTAAATATTCGTTTTGTTATACATTTAAATCAGAAAATAGATGACCCTATTAAGTTCTTTAAACTATCATCTACAATTGGATTATCATTAAATAATATGCACTTGTATAATTCTGATATTAAAATTAAAAAATATGAATCAACTTCAGCTATTATGCGTGAATGGTGTTCTGTTCGTCTCACTTGTTATCACGAAAGAAAAACATATCAATTAAAAGTTTTAAATAAAACTTATAAAAAACTATCAGCTAAAGCACAATTTATTCAAGACATTATTGATGGTAAAATTAAAATTATGAATGTTGAAGATGATGTTCTTAATGCTAGATTAGAAGAACTTAAATATCCTAAATTATCAGATAAAGAAGGTGATGATGATGAAGAAGAAGGTGATAAAACCAAAAATTACAATTATTTATTGAAAATGCCAGTTAATTCTTTAACTAAAAATAATTTAGAAAAATTAAAGAAAAATGCGGAAGATATTAATAAACAAATAAAAGATTTAACAAAAACACCTATTTATAAAATATGGATGAAAGAATTACACGAAGTTCGTGATGGTTATAAGAAATACAAAGATGAACTTGCAGAAATATACGAGAAAGATCTTGAATCATTAAAAGGAAATTCAACAAAACCAAAAAAGAAAAAATAATGCGATGTATAAAAATGATGTAATTAAAATATTGATATTTATCTATTGAACTTTAGCATCTTATAACACTTTTCATATATTTTAGAATTATGATATATGAAAATTGCCCTAATTTTAAATTAGGGTTGTGTACTGCTTATAAAAACGACACTTGTAATTATGCATATCATAAAGCTTGTAATGATAATTATTTATGTAGAGATGATAATTGTAAATATGGACACGGTATTTCTATTATGAAAAGAACTATTATTAGTGATATGTATGATACTATTGTTAATAATGATTATGATGAAACCTGTGAAAAATATTGTCATAAAATTAATTGTATTAGCGAAGAATGTCATAAAGAACATTACTTTAGTTATGATAATAGAACGTTCATTTACAAAATTGTTAATCAAAATGTTAGTGACGAACAAGCTTGGAATGAATATACTATGTCATATTCAGAATATAGTAACACTAATGATTCAAAATCTATTATTAATACACCATCCCCTATTTTAGCTACTACATATGCTTCTTTGCTTAAACGTCAAGTTGATAAAATAGATGAAATAGATGAAATAGATGAAATAACTGAAAAAATGCTTAATATTCGTAAAGAACTATTGTATAATACAAAACACAAAAATACTATTAAAAAACAAATAGATCAATTAGAAGCTGAATTAGTTGTTGTAGAAAACAACATAACTAATAATAAAACTCAACTCAAAGAATTAGCTGCTAAAATTGCAGATTGTTAAATAGTATAAAAATGATATCATTAATAATTTTATAATTAAAATGGAAAAGATAATTACAATTAAAAATATATGGACTATTGAATCTTATAATGTTAGTTATACATTAGAATTACAATTATATCCAAGAAATGCTATAATAGCTGAATTAGATACTGCAAATATTAAGCAACTAACTGCTTTTCAAATTGGTTTTTTATTTAGTAATTTAGAAAAAGCTAATATTATAGTTAAAGATATATCAATTGAATCAAGTGATCCAATAATTAATAATAATTGTAAATTAAATTGTTATTGTTGTTTTAATGAAAATAATTTAACTTTTGTAGAGCCAAAGATATATTTTGAAACTGAAGTATCTAAGGTTATTACAAACACTGAAAAGTTTTATCTAACTTTCTTTATTGAAACAATATTAAATAATCTTAAAAGATCTATAGAATCTGAAGGACCTGTTAAAAGATCTATAGAATCTGAAGGACCTGTTAAAAGATCTGAAGAATTTGAAAGTCCTAATAAAAAGCAAGTTTCAAGAGAAAAACTAAAACCTCTTTTATATGATGTTAAAATGGATCCAGATAAATATTTTATAAGAGGAACATATGTTAAAAATTATAAATGGTTTTCTGAAAAAATATTAAAATTACTATTTAATCCAACTGACATATCAACCGATGATATATATGAAAAATATGAACAAGCTGGATATCTTAAAAAATATATCAACAGACATCCTATGTTCTATAATTATGATTTGCATAGTTGTAATACTAGTAAGCTAATAAGAAAAAAAGATATATACATATATATAACAGTTAATTATTTTCCTGCAGGTGTTTATGATATTAAAATGGAAAATAATATTTCTAAATGTAATATTACACAATGGGTTGATGTAGATAATATTAAACATATCTACGATTCTATAAAAAAAATATTAGAGAATCAATTTTCAAATGATTCAGTGTTCGAAGGAATACCTGCACTAATTCCATATTACATATATAAAGGATCAAAAATAGAAAGAATGATATCTTGGGCATTTATAACAAAAATAATACGTGTTGATCTTAATGTTGAAGATGATGCTTTAGCAATTGATAGTGAAGAATGTTCTAAAAAAACAGAATATTTAGTAGAATGTAAATATTTTGATAACAAAAATAAGACAATGGTTGTGATGCTAAAGGATTGTATAATATCTAAAGATATACCTTTTGGAATGTGTTATGATAAAAATAATAATATTGTGTATCAATATTATTCTAAGGATTATTTAAAACGACAAAATAAAATATTACTTCCTAATTTAAGTATAGATTAGACATTTATAAATATTATAATCAATTATAATTTGTCTTAATACAATAATGTATCCTAATATATTTGAAGAATAATTATAATACATATAATAAAATATTATATTCCATAAAATATATTTATTTATTTTATAATTACATCTTAATGTAAAAATAATATCATAGAATATTCCAAATATTATATCACTTATAGAAAACTCTAGTTGTCTTACAAATAT
>Ga0255766_10005600_pt1 | contig 10378 bp, 8 predicted proteins | sample 071ome_23_FD_179966 | JGI IMG/M metagenome (GOLD analysis project Ga0255766, IMG submission 179966) | Coastal salt marsh microbial communities from the Groves Creek Marsh, Skidaway Island, Georgia - 071403BT metaG (version 2) | ecosystem: Environmental > Aquatic > Marine > Intertidal zone > Salt... | reverse complement strand
ATGGATGTTGTTTGACCAATCCCACACGATCACGAAAACCAAGCACAGAATGTATCTTAGTGGTTTCTAAGGCCTCATTAAGATTCATCGGAGGTAAAATTGTTGGCAACCGTTTGGCCAACATCGTTTTCCCCGAACCCGGCGGCCCGATCAAGATGATGTTGTGTCCGCCAGCGGCAGCAATCTCCATACATCGTTTGACCCCTTCCTGTCCTTTGACATCACTATAGTCCAATCCAGAAGCGGTAGATTGACTTTCAAACTCTTTGCGTGTGTCCACAACGGTTTTGTCTAACTTTTTTTTACCTGAAAAAAAATTAATAACCTCACTTAGGTGGCCTACCCCGTAGACGTGTAGCTGATTGACAACTGCAGCCTCCGTAGCGTTTTCTTTGGGCAAAATAAACCCTTTATATCCTTCGGCTCGTGCTTGAATTGCTATAGGCAGCGCCCCTTTAATTGGACGAATAGCACCGTCTAAAGCAAGCTCGCCCATGATGATGTATTCTGAAAGTTGATCGCCTTGTGTCTGTCCCGAGGCCACCAAAATACCAAGAGCAATGGGCAAGTCATAGGCAGAACCCTCTTTCCGTAGATCCGCAGGCGCCAAATTGATGGTAATCTTTTTTCCAGGCAATTTAAATCCAATATTAGCAAGTGCTGCAGCTATTCGATAATTGCTTTCTTTTACGGCATTGTCCGGTAATCCAACTAGATGATATCCGATGCCCTTGGCAATATTTACTTCGATGGTTATGGTATGTGCTGATATACCAAAAACAGCACTGCCGTAGGTGGCTGTAAGCATGTAGGTTGATTTGGAACTGAAAAGGTATAAAAAAGTGTGTTATGCTGGGATAGCAACACTTATTTTAACAAATTATCAGCGGCTTTCAGTCCATTTTCGAGCCAGTCGCTAAAATCAGAAATACTGCTGTATTGTATGGACGGACCAAGAAGTTGACCATCAGGGGTCATCAATATATAATAAGGCTGTGAAGCGGTTTTGAAATTGGTCCATTGAAATGCGGCCCATTTTTCTCCCACTGTATTTATGTTAAGCACAGAACCATTGGGTTGTTCAAACTTAAACTGGTCTTCAATGTCGAGCGGTTTACGATCGTCCACATAGAGTGATATTAGGACCACCTTATCCATCAACAAAGGGTATATCTGTGGATCAGACCAGACATTTTCTTCCATTTTTCGGCAATTGACACAAGCCCAACCCGTAAAGTCTAATAAAATTGGTTTTTGCTGTTCTATGGCTGCTTGAAGACCTATTTCATAAGCTTTATAACAATTGAGATTTAGTGGACAATCACTGTCTTGAGCGCGGTAGCTATAAAACTCCGGTGGTGGAAAACCACTAAGGGATTTTAAGGTGTTGGTCTCCGCAAAAAGTCCACGAGCCAAATAGGCCGTAAAAACAAGTGCCAGTAGCGCAATCAATTTTCTTCCGTTAGATAATCTTCCTTTTATATCGTGTGGGAATCGAATGACCCCAAAAAGGTAGAGCGTTAACAAAACAGAAAGCAAAAGCCAAATTCCAATAAACAATTCACGCTTGAGAATCCCCCAATGCCCTACTAGATCGGCGTTGGACAAAAACTTTAACGCTAAGGCAAGTTCCAAAAAACCAAGAACTACTTTGAGCTGTGTCATCCACCCGCCCGATTTGGGAAGACGATCCAAACTTTTGGGAAATAATGCAAAAAGAACAAAAGGAAATGCCAATGCTACTCCAAAACCTAACATCCCAACGCTTAACTGCGTTGCGCCTTGCGCATTGGATAATGATCCAGCCAACAATGACCCCAAAATAGGGCCTGTACATGAAAAGGAAACCAAAGCAAGCGTGAGGGCCATGAAAAAGACGCCTATAACTCCCTGAAATTGCGAGGCTGCATCGGCCTTTGAACTCCAAGAACTCGGAAGTGTCAACTCATAATAACCAAAAAAAGAAAATGCAAAAAACACAAAAACAACAAAGAGCACTACGTTTAAAACAACATTAGTCGCTAACGTATTTAGTAATTGTGGATTTAGGCCTTCCAAAAAATGAAAAGGCAGGCTGAGTATGATGTATATCAGAACAATAAAAAAGCCATACAAAAAGGCCAATCCTGTTCCTCGGGCTTTCGAGGCCGATTGCTTTACAAAATAAGAGACCGTAAGCGGAATCATTGGAAATACACAAGGTGTTAGAAGCGCCAAAATACCGCCCAATAAACCTAAAAGAAAAATATTAAGATAGCCGCCACCAGTATCGAGATTATTAGCTGCTAGCAGGAGTTCGTTGTTTTTTAAATTAAGCTTAAGTGCTTTGGATTTTTCTAAACTGGCCTCGTCAACTTGAATCGCCGCAATTGATGAGCCGTCTAGTGCGAAAGAAAACGGTTCGGTTCTAAAAATACAAAGCTTATCATCACAGGCCTGATATTCGATTTCACCACTTATCGATGTGAATTCGGGATTGTTTATTTTGATTTTTTGCTGAAAATGGGCAGTCCCATCAAAGTAGAGTTGATCCATTTCAAAAACGGGATCGTACGCATTGATGGGGGTACTTTCTTCAACCGCGCCAATAAACGTAAGGTCCGATTGATTTTCAAACAAAAAAACGGTAGGTAGTGCACCACCGTCTGGGGTGTGTTGCGAGTATAAATGCCACTTTTCTGCAATCGATGCTTCAAAATGCAGCAAATATTCGTTGTCAGATAATGGTTCTACACGAGTTGACCAACTAACAGGATTAACTTGTGCTAATAAGAGTTGTGGTAAACAACATAAAATTAAGAGGAGTTTTTTCATTGTAAGAGGGTGATTAGGAGCTTATTTTTTGTCTTTTTCTTTGCAATAAAACGTCGATCGCAGCGCTTGCCAATAATCCAAACAACTTGTGAGTTTGAAACTAACAACCATTGATTTTCTTTTGCTAAAGTAGTATATTTTTCATCTTTAAAATACTTACTGATCAGCTTTCTCCCTTTCATTCCGGTTGGGTAGATAAAATCTCCTTTTTGCCATTTTCTGATTTCCAATGGGTAGGTCAAAAGGGCCTCATCTAAAACCACAGTGGGGTTTGTTGACTTTGGTTCCTCGAAGTCGGGAGATGTTTGGATACTTAATCTTATGGGTTCTGAGATCAAGTTTGCATTTTTTTTAATTAAAAAAACGTGGGGTTCCACTGTTTGTTTTATAGCACTTAGGAACAGATGATCACGCTCCCTCAAAAGCTGATAACGTTCGGAGAAGATTGATTTTCCAGAAGTAGTACCCATCAATTTGTTGACTTCTTTTGCCGAAAATCCATAAGGCCCAAAAAGCTGATGCAGTCCAAATTCTAAAGGAGCAAGTGCTTGGAGGGGCATTAGGTCGATTTTGACCCCTTGTTGTTCGATGCAAAAATGCTTTTGTTGCCATGCTTTAAAAAAATGATCAATAAAGGCATGGGTATCACTGAGATGCCCAATTGTACGAGCAAATGCATCGAGCCCATGAGGCGTTGTTGCTTTTAGAAGTTCGGGTATAACTTGATTTCGCAACTGATTGCGCAGATAATAATTTGCTTTATTTGAGGCATCCTCACGCCACAACAAATCCTGGCTTTGGGCATAATTCAAAATCGATGCCTTCGAATTTTGCAGCAAGGGACGAAAATACATTTTGTTTTTTTCTGGTATGCCAAGCAGTCCTTTGATCCCTGTTGCTCTAAAAGTGTGCATCAAATAGGTCTCCAATTGATCATCGAGATGGTGTGCCGTAAGCACACAGTCAAAATTGTAGAGGGCGCATAGGTCGTCAAACCACTTATAGCGCAACGCTCTTGCGGCCATCTGAATAGAAACTTTAGTGTAATTTGCATGGGCTATGGTAGCCAAATGAATTTGAAAGCAAGGAACATCATTTTTGGCTGCCCATTGACGTACAAATGCAGCATCTTGATCACTGGCAGGTCCACGTAATTGAAAATTGCAATGTGCGACAGCAAAGGTGATGTCATTTTTCTTTAAAAGATGGGCCAAAACCATGCTGTCAACCCCACCACTCAGAGCCAACAAATACCCATTTTTGTTGGGCTTAGTCAGAGGTAAGTTCAAAATTGGTACGGCTGCCTTATTCACACTACGAAATTAACTTTTTATCTATCAGAACTCCAATTTGTTATAAAATGTTTTTTTTTAAAAAAAACTTGCATTACAAAATATATGTCCCTTAATTTGTTTAATGTTAAAAAAGTACACATACAAGCATGCTTTGGTTTTAAGGACCTTGTCACGCAGCACTACACGCCGCCCCTTGGGGGTGTAGTACTTTTTTAGAGTTAGGTGTGTCCAACTCGTTCGCAATCAAATTTCACTTTTTTTAATTAACAACTTAGTAAACGTTGGAAATAACCAATGCTAACGCAACACATTATCAATATGCCGCAGATATTGCAGCATGTATTGATGCATCAGCCAAAGTTCGAGGAACTGGAATCGCGCTGAGAACCCCCGAATATATTCGCACCAAAATGCAAAATGGAAATGCCGTAATCGCCATCAAAGACAACACTTTTGTTGGGTTTTGTTATATAGAAGTATGGGGACATGGCAAATATGTTGCGCATTCTGGGCTTATTGTATCACCCGATTTTAGAGGCCATGGAGTGGCCAAAAAAATCAAAAAAAAGGTACTGGATCTTTCGCTAAAGAAATTTCCGGATGCCAAAATTTTTGGAATCACCACCGGCATGGCGGTTATGAAGATTAATTACGAATTGGGGTACAAACCTGTTCACTTTTCCGAACTAACCGATGATCCTGAGTTTTGGAATGGTTGCAAAACCTGCAAAAACTTTGATGTACTCACCCGAACCGAACGCACCATGTGTTTGTGTACAGGCATGCTTTATGATCCTAAAAACAACACCAAAAAATCAAAATTTAATCGAAAGGTTGGCGAAAGACTCAAATCAATCAAAAACACCTTATTTATAAAAAAAACCAAATGAAAAGACTTGTACTCGCCTACAGTGGCGGTTTAGACACCTCGTATTGCTTGGTAAAATTGGCCAAAGAAAATCATGAGGTACATGCTATTTCCATAAATACTGGAGGCTTTGACACCGCAACCATTGCCGAACAAAAACAACGTGCTTTGGACATGGGCGCACATTCTTACGAATGTGTAGATTCCGTAGAAACGTTTTATAATGATATTATAAAATACCTAATTTTTGGCAACGTACTGCGAAACAATACCTATCCGCTATCGGTCTCGGCAGAACGTATTGTACAAGCAATTGCATTGATAGACTACGCCAAAAAAATCAACGCTGATGGTATTGTTCATGGAAGTACAGGAGCCGGAAATGATCAAGTCCGTTTTGATGCTATTTTTCAAATTCTGGCGCCAAACATTGCGATCATAACACCCATCAGAGACGAAAAAATTAGCCGTCAAGAAGAAATCGAGTATTTGCAGTCTCAAGGGGTGCATATGTCTTGGGAAAAAGCACAATATTCGATCAATAAAGGGCTTTGGGGAACCAGTGTAGGTGGCAAAGAAACCCTAACCTCCCACCAGGCACTGCCCAATGAAGCCTACCCCTCACAACTAGAAAACAACGAGCCAATAGACATAAGCATAAGCTTTAAAAAAGGTGAAGCTATAGGGCTCAACGGCCAACAAAACCCTCCCATCAAAGTGATTGAAGCGCTCCAAGCACTTGCGAGCAAATTTGCTATCGGACGGGATATCCATGTCGGAGACACCATTGTTGGTATCAAAGGTAGAGTTGGTTTTGAAGCTGCAGCACCACTAATATTGATTAAAGCCCACCATCTTTTGGAAAAGCACACCATGAGCAAATGGCAACAATTTCAAAAAGAACAGATGAGCAATTTTTATGGAATGCAACTCCACGAAGGCAACTATCTAGACCCCGTAATGCGCGACATAGAAGCCTTTTTAGAAAGCAGTCAAAATCGGGTCAGCGGAACGGTTTTCATCAAACTTTACCCCTATCGTTTTGAACTACTCGGAATCGAATCTGAAAATGATTTGATGAAATCTCAATTTGGTGCCTACGGCGAAATGAACAAGTCATGGACTGCAGATGATGCCAAAGGGTTTATTAAAGTAAGTGCTACTGCACAAAAAATTTATCAATCCATAAAAGTAAAAAATGATTAAAGTAGGTATCATAGGAGGCTCGGGCTATACGGGTGGAGAACTCATACGGTTAATTTTGGGACATCCCGCCCTCGAAATTGATTTTGTTTACAGTACCAGCCGACCCGGAACAGCACTAACTGATCACCATACAGAACTTTTAGGGCAAACCGAGTTGCAGTTTACAAATCAAATAAACACCGACATCGATGTCCTCTTTTTATGCTTGGGACATGGAAAATCTGCGGCTTTTTTACAGGAACATTCATTTTCTGAAAACACGATCATTATCGACCTGAGCAATGATTTTCGCTTAAAAGAAGACCAGAATTTTAATCACAGAAACTTTGTTTATGGCCTACCAGAAATCAACAAATCGGCCATAGAAAACACCAAATCGATTGCCAATCCTGGATGTTTTGCTACTGCAATTCAGTTGGCCTTATTGCCATTGGCACAAGAAAGACTGTTGCACCATGATATTCATGTTAATGCCACCACCGGAAGTACAGGGGCGGGAGTTGGATTGTCCGAAACCAGTCATTTTAGCTGGCGAAACGACAACTTGTCTTGGTACAAGCCTTTTACACATCAACACTTGGGAGAAATTTCAGAAACTTTAGCTCAAGTAGGTGCCACTGCAAACGTTCATTTTTTACCCCAAAGGGGGCCCTTTACACGGGGCATTTTTGCAACCCTGTACACCCAATTTGACGGAACCGTCGAAGAAGCATCGGCGTTGTATGATCAGTTTTATACAACGGCTCCGTTTACCCATCGCTCAAAACATCCCATACATCTAAAACAAGTTATCAATACCAATAACTGCATTTTGCATCTGCACAAACACAACGATTTTTTATTGATAACCAGTATTATTGACAATCTTGTCAAGGGAGCCGCAGGTCAGGCGCTGCAAAACCTCAATTTAATCCTAGGGCTTGAAGAACATCTGGGGTTGCACTTAAAACCTTCAGTATTTTAAAAATAACGTATGAAAATTGCCATAATTGGAGCTGGAAATCTCGGAGTTAGTATCGCAAAAGGTATTATAGATAATAACTTATACACCACTTTTTATTTAACAAAACGTCAAGCGAGCACAATCAAAAGTTGGGAAGATTTTCCCAAAGTTTACACGACCAATTCAAACGAGGAAGCGGTAAAAAATGCTGATATCTTGATTTTGTCGGTTCAACCTAATCACTTAAAAAAAGTGTTGGAAGAAATCAAACCGTTTTTGCACGACAAACACCAAATTATTTCAACAGCAACAGGTTTTAAAATCCATCAAATCGAATCCATACTAGGCACTGAGCACTCCATCATACGTGCCATGCCCAATACCGCGATAGCTGTAAGCAAATCGATGACATGTCTTTGTGCCAATTCTAAGGGACTAAAACGAATACCTGTGGCTGAAGCACTTTTTGGGCTTTTGGGTAAAACGGTTGTAATGGATGAAGCGCTGATGCAAGCGGCAACGGTTTTGTGTTCTAGCGGCATCGCCTTTTGGATGCGTATGATCCGCGCCACTACCCAAGGGGGGATTCAGATGGGGTTTGATGCTCAAATTGCACTCGAAATGTCGGTGCATACCTGCCTTGGTGCAGCAAGTTTATTGGTCAATACCGCATCGCATCCCGAAAGAGAAATCGACAAGGTTACAACGCCTAAAGGTTGTACCATTTCGGGGCTCAATGAGATGGAATTTCAAGGATTGAGTTCCTCGCTAATCAAAGGGTTGCTTAAATCGTATGAAAAAATTAATGAAATCGCCCAATCATGAAACTGTTTGATGTTTATCCACTATACGACTTGACGCCTGTCCGAGGATCAGATGTCTTTGTCTATGATGCTGCCAACCAGGCTTATCTTGACCTCTATGGTGGGCATGCGGTCGTTTCAATTGGCCATGGGCATCCGCATTTTGTAAGTAGAATTAAAGATCAACTGGAGCAATTGGTGTTCTATTCAAACGCCATTATCAATCCATTGCAGCAAGCGTTAGCCACAAAACTTGGGCAACTGTCTTGCCTGGATACGTATCAGTTGTTTTTATGTAACAGTGGTGCTGAAGCCAATGAAAATGCACTAAAACTGGCTTCTTTTTATACTGGAAAAAGTAGGATCATTGCTTTTCAGAACAGCTTTCATGGACGGACCAGTGCAGCGGTTGCCGTGACTGACAATTCCAAAATTGTTGCTCCACTAAACGCCCATCATCCAGTCACTTTTTTGCCTTTTAACGACCCGCAGCAACTCGAAAATGAGTTGAAAAAAGGCGATGTCGCGGGGGTGATTATAGAAGTGATTCAAGGTGTAGGTGGTTTGGATCAACCTGAGACTAAATTTTTAGGACAACTAGAACAGTTATGCAATCTATACGGCGCGTTAATCATCGCCGATGAGGTACAAAGTGGGTACGGTAGGACGGGGGCGTTTTTTGCCTATCAACACGCCTCGATTACGCCACACATTATCAGTATGGCCAAGGGAATGGGCAATGGTTTTCCGATTGGAGGGATTTTGATACACCCTACTATAGAGGCAGCCTATGGCCTGCTTGGCACCACCTTTGGGGGCAATCATTTGGCTTGCGCTGCCGCATTGGCAGTATTGGAAGTTTTGGAAAAAGAAAAGCTTCAAGAACATGCTCAAGAAATGGGGGCCTATTTTTTTGAAAGTGCAAAAGTACTTCCTGAGGTTAAAAAAATTAAAGGGAAAGGATTGATGCTCGGTTTAGAATTTGATTTTGAGGTGGGGCCGCTTCGAAAAAAACTCCTATACGATCACCACATCATGACTGGTGGCAGTAGCAATAAAAACCTATTACGCTTATTACCTCCATTGACCATTCAACAAAATCATATTGCACAATTTTTTACCGCTTTAAAAGAAGCCCTATGAAACAGTTAATCACACTTGACGATCTTCAAGACTTTGATGCCCTTATCGAAGAAATGGTCGCCCTAAAAAAGCAACCGTTTGCCCATACCGCTTTAGGACGTAACAAAACACTCGGGGTCTTATTTTTTAACCCTAGCCTTAGGACCCGTATCAGCACACAAAAGGCAGCTCAAAATTTGGGAATGCATACCATCGTGATGAATTTTAACAACGAAGGTTGGGCATTAGAATTTGAAGATGGTGTGCTGATGAATGGCACAACCTCAGAGCATATAAAAGAAGCCGCAGGTGTCCTATCACAATATTTTGACGTGCTTGCTGTTCGAGCCTTTGCTTCCTTAGAGGACAAACAAAAGGACCGTGCAGAGGTCGTTTTGCGAAGCTTTGCAAAATACGCCAGCATCCCCATTATCAATCTAGAGAGTGCGACCGCACATCCACTTCAAGCTTTAGCAGATGCTTTGACCATCAAAACCTTTCAAAAAACGGCACGTCCAAAAGTAGTACTTAGCTGGGCACCACATCCCAAAGCGCTGCCCCAGGCAGTGGCCAATTCGTTTGTCCGTATGATGCATCGTATGGATGCAGAATTTGTCATTACACATCCCGAAGGGTATGCCTTAGACCCAGAAATTACAAAAGAAGCTACCATTCTTTACGATCAAAAACAAGCTTTTGAAGGAGCTGATTTTATCTATACCAAAAACTGGAGTTCTTTTGAGCAATATGGCCAAATTTTGAGAACAGACGACACATGGAAAGTGTCAGCAACGAAGATGAAGTGGACCAACAACGCTTATTTTATGCATTGTTTACCTGTCCGACGCAATGTGGTGGTTGATCAAGATGTGTTGGAGAGTCCTCAGGCTTTGATACTAGAGCAAGCCAACAACAGAACCTTTTCTGCGCAAGCAATACTTAAAAAATTTTTAGATGAAGCTTAATGTTGTTAAAATAGGTGGCAATGTCATCGAGCATGAAGAGAGGTTAGCGGTTTTTCTCAAGGCATTTGCAGAATTAGAGGGCCTTAAAATTTTAGTCCATGGCGGTGGAAAAGAAGCGTCTCTTATGGCCGAAAAACTCAATATACCTGTCAAGATGATCGATGGCCGACGTTGTACAGATGCAGACACTCTAACCGTGATTACGATGCTTTATGCGGGTAAGATCAATAAAAATATCGTTGCAAAACTTCAAGCCTTGCAGTGTAATGCAATGGGAATGAGCGGCGCCGATGCCAACCTTATTTTATCCAAAAAAAGAACTTCAAAACCCATTGATTTTGGCTGGGTTGGAGATATCGCGA
>Ga0255766_10005598_pt1 | contig 10382 bp, 2 predicted proteins | sample 071ome_23_FD_179966 | JGI IMG/M metagenome (GOLD analysis project Ga0255766, IMG submission 179966) | Coastal salt marsh microbial communities from the Groves Creek Marsh, Skidaway Island, Georgia - 071403BT metaG (version 2) | ecosystem: Environmental > Aquatic > Marine > Intertidal zone > Salt... | reverse complement strand
TTTATAATACAGAATATATTTCAGATGCTATGTCAAATGATGATACTACAAAACCAATTCATCATGTTTTTCTTAACTTAAAGGCGAGAAATCCAAATCATACAGATAATAACTTTGAAACTAACCGCATTGGTTTAAAATGTGAAACTGTTGGTATTTCTACGGGGAGAACTATTCCTTCTGTTCCAATTCCAGGAATGGGTGTTATTACGGGTGAATCACAAACTATTGCTATGGATTTAGGCATGGCGAGTAAAACGATTAACCTTTCGGGTATTATTACTAATCAGGTTATTAGTAAAGCATTTGATGATGTAGAGGATGGAGAAGAAGAAAATCCAACAGTTGAAATGACGGCATTTGAAATTGCTCAATTAATTCATTCCTTTGTTGATTCTTCGGGTTTCCAGAAACATCAGACTTTAAACGAATTGATTATTTTAATTCCAAGTAGGGTAGACCATAAATATGAGTATTATTCAGATTTACCAGAATACTCAGACCCATCTAATTTATCTCCAATTGAATATCTTCCATTAATTCCTTTTTCTTATAAAGTTAGAAATCAAGATAATAAAGGAACTATATTTAATACTATTCCAGGACATAAAAATTTTCCCAGCCCAATTCAAGATTCAACAGAAGTAACGGGTCTTAGAGGATTTATTAGAAGTTTTAGCACAACCCTAACTGCTGGACAACCTTTTGTGCAATTTAATTTAGATTTTGAAGTAGCATTAATTATTTGAGGTTTATCTATGACATTTAGTGTTTATAACAAAAACAACAAGTGTTTAGTTTTTCCTACCATGTGTGATGCACATATTTTAATTGACTACGAGAAACATAACGGCGAAGTTAAAACAGGGCTTTGGGGAATTGAAGGTTCTTTTACTTGTCAGTTTATTATCAAACCTTACGATGTGAATGGTTATGGAGATAATACAGATGAAGGACAAATTGAACTTACCGATAACGGAGGGTCTGGTAATAACTCAAATCGCAAAACTATGCCAGCCGTTGCAGATGGTATTTCTGTTGTTGCGGATAATCAAGACCAAAGGTATTTACCAAATGATGAAAGATATGACCACGCCATGTGCTTATTCCATAATACAAACATGAGTGTTTCGTTAGTCAATACAACCACATATAATCAAAATAATCCTGCTGAATACAAAATTCAATTTAAACTAACAGTTGATGAAACAGAAACTATTCTTGAATCGCCTACTGTATTTACAAGTCGCAAATATCACTATCACGATATGTCAAGTGTTCCTACACAAACTTCTCCCGATGGAACTTTAGTTACTTTGTGGAATGATTATCACGAACAGTTTTTGTATAATGGATTTAAAGTAATCGGTAGAGAGGCTGGTCAGGAGAAATATTATCATAATGGTAATGGATATTCTACTGGATATACATTAAAATATACTCCTGGCTCTACACCAACAACAGGTTATGATGAGTCGGTTAATACAGTAGCATTAACTATCTATCCGCCCACGGGCGACCAACCTACATTAGCAAATTCAATCCCCGTTGGTTCTGAGTTATTTAATGATAAAGGTGTTTCATTAGGCACAGTATTTGCAATTAGCGGAAATACAATTGCTATGAATCCCCTACCTACGGGTGCTACTATTCCTACATTTACAGACGGTTCTAAGTTTTATGTCCCTGTTCAGCGTGAACCCATGTATATTCACACATCGGCCCATGTTGCAGTAGCATATGAACAGGCTACCCGAAGAATGAGCATTTTTTATAATGGTGTTGAAATTGCATCTGATGTTCATGATGCTACTGATAATCAATTTACTTTAAACGAGAGTGATATTTATATTGGAAAGAATGCTTCGTTAAGTTACCCCAACGACAGAAAGACACAATTCATGGGGGAAATGAATTATATTGTATTTACAGACGAATACACTAACACATTTACATCTTTATTTAATCCAATTGCACCAAAAGAGTCAATTAAATTATACTATGATTTTAATGAAGGGAGGAAGTTAAATGTCTAGAGCAGCAACAACCGTATATATTTCACAAATAGTTCCTTTAAATAAAGGAGTTCCTTTACTTAGCCCTATTTCTTGGCCTTATATTTCTGCACCTTATGATGATTCAAGCCATCGTTATTCGGATGTTACTACTATTAAAAGTGCCTTTACTAATGTTAGTTTAAATCCCAGAATTATTACTATTGGTAATACAGAACTTTATACCGCAGGAGTAAAAAGTATTAACTGTTATGAAATCCATAATAAACCTACTACTACTGTAAATGCAAATTCTGTTTTTGAAATTTCTAATATACAATCTGGTGCAAATGTTGATTCAATTTTAAACAGACTTTATCCTTATGATACTGATATTGAAAGTTACCTTACTGTTTCTGCTTCTACCCGTAGTAATAGAATTAGTTTAGAAGGACAAGGTGCACTATCAAGTATGATTTCTTCTGGGTCTTTTGATACGGACTATGATTATTTTGTTCTTATCCACGCAGATGATGCTAAGAAACATCACCTTGCAAAAATTACAGAATTGCATACCTATGAAACATTCGGTGATGGTTTTGACTTTTCTCCAGCCTTTGACGGCGATATTCCCAAAGATACGAAGATTAGTATTTACAAAGGACCTTCTTCAGCAGATACACACATTGTAGCCGTAGGATATGGATTATTAGGAGATGCTGATGATTCTGATGGTAGGCACGATACCTATGTTGAAGTTAGTAGACCTACCTTTTATTTCTATGAAGATAGATGTTCTAAAGATACTCTTTTACCTAATACTAAATATAGAGTAATTAAAAATACTGCTTATGAAATTAGTTCTACTTTAAAATTAGATTTTGGTTTTAAGAATGGTGCTTCTCAATCCGATGTTGGTTCAACACCTGCGTTATCGGCACATGGGACTACTGTTCACTTTTTAACAACTTCAGACTTTGGTGCATATATTATAGACAAGACAGGCTATTCTCAATACGGTGAATTAGTAGATAATTTAGCAAGTGCAGATAGAACAATTTCAGTTCTTGCAGATTCATCATATTCTAATGCTATTTCAAATAGAACACCTACTTCTAATTGGTCTACTAACGCTTATAACTTAACTACCGCTATTGAATTAGGAACATGGGGTTCTTGTTTTATTAATACCATGCGAGATAAACATACCTCCAATGGCGCAAGTTCTGGAACTTATGATTCAGACATTAAAAGACTTGTTACTTATGAAGATTCGGATTTAAAAAATTATCATTTACCTCATATTCAATACATTGATTTGTTTGATTCAGTAGCATCTATTGGTAACTTTATGGAAATGAAGTTCCCAGACGCTAATAAAATTTTAAATTTAAAATTGAAAAATTTTGATAATGTTTTGGTGAGAAAAGAAATAAAGTCTGAAGATTATAGTGGTGCGATGAATATTCCTTTATCTGGTATTGTTAATTCAAGCACAACGGGTTGGTCTTTGACCTTTTCTAAATTAACTATTGAACAAGATTTTAGAGACATATGGGGAAGTTCTCTTATTGCTACGGAAAATACTAACAAATTAAGAGTAGGAAATTATGTATTTGCTGGAGATTTTCTTTCAGACCCCGTTATCGGTAATGATGGCTATGAGCAGATTTTTACAATTTCACATTATAGAAATGTTCTAACCGATAATACTTGGACAAGTGTGGCTTCTAATTGGGACATTCCTCCTATCAATAATGAAACCGCATTTGTATATCCATTTATGTCAAAGAAAGAAGTAATTGTGGGTAGTTTTGATATTGATACAGAATACGATGGGACTAATGTAATTAGAAATGGTAATATAATTACTAATTCAGATAATTTTATTTCTAATACTGAAATTTTAATTAGAGATAAAGAATTAACAGGTTTTACTTTTGAATTGAATTATGGCGATAAAAATATGAAATATGTTAAACCATCATTTACTAACTACGATTCTTACCAAATTAAAACCAGAATTAATGGGGCTACTGTTGATACTGATAATGTTGCTAATAATCCTTCTTTATACAGTTTTATTAACGGAGATATTTTACACTTAGATAATGTTTTTGACGGATACATTGAGTCAATTAAGAGCAACATTCAGGGTGGTATAGTTAGTTATGACATTACAGGTAGAGATTACACTAACAGGCTGATTGATACAGTAGTAAATAGAAACTACACCCACACAAGTGATTATATTTATACAACACTTTCTCCCGAAGCAGACATGATTGCACAGACAGGAACTGTGTATATTCAAGATTTTGATATTGGAACTTCAACCATTGTTCTTTCATCAAATAATACAAGTATGCAGGCTCTTGATTTTGAAGTGGGTGATGTTTTATATTGCACAATTTTATCACAAACTAAATTGTTAGGTATAGTAAGTGCTATTTCAGGTGGTGTAATTGACGGAAGTGGCGGGTTTTCGTTGGGCACATATTGGAATGGTATTAACCGTGTAGCCTTTACTGCTGGTTCTCATGCAAGAGAAATTACTCTAACTGAACCTACCATCTACTCAAGTTATAACGAAACCTATGGTGCTTCTAATCTTAAATACGCAAGAAAAAGTATTTCTTTGGGTAAGGCCTTATCCGTAAATACCAATGATAGTATTTTCCCAACAAGTCTTACAGGTTGTTCTAATAAAGGAATTGTTTATACTTCAGGAGAAAAAATTGACTTATTTAATACAACAGTTAGTAATTTAGTTGAATCATCTGCTAATGAAAGTAAATATTCTATTGGTTATCCAATATCAAAAATAGAAGGTAAAAAGGATAATACTAATTTTGCAGATTATCGTTTTAGTATTAGTTCAGATAAAGAGGAAACTACTACCACTCAAAACCATACGATTAGTAGTCTAACAGAATTTGCTATTGCAAGTAATCAAACCTTAGAAAACAGTCAATCGTTGTTTGGACTTGCACCTATTTTTCCCGTAGTTTTAGCAAAGACTTCATCAAATACAAGCGATACAAGAATTACTAATGGGAACGGTATATATTTTGTTAATACTCAAGGGTTAGCATCAGGCGGATTTTTACATTTACTAAATAGCGAAACTAATTCAGTTGGCGCAAGTATAACATTTAGCAATCCAGGATATAAAAATTATACTTCAGGGGTAGATGCAATTGATTATAGATTGGAAGATAATTTTGGCTCGTTTATTTGGAGATACACAGGTCTTCAACGCGGAAAATTATTTTGGGATGCAGAATACATGGATAAAGTTTGGAATCTTAAAAAGAAGGATGTAATACTTTCTAATATAGGAGATAACAGTTGGGCAAGAAATTTAATGTATGGGAATAATACACCTATTTACGGCTATGCTATTTCACAAAGAATTAATTACGATGGCGTAGGGATTGATTTTGGAACAGAAAATCAATTTACTACTCATTATACAAAATTAGGTTCAATTGAAAGTAGGACAGGTTTTTATCCTGTTACAGGGTCAAGGTTTTGGGACACAGATAAATTATCACATGATTTGGTAGTTACTGCTTCATCTCCTTATGTTAGATATTACTCAACAAGAACAGAAACATTTGAAAATAGAAAAAGTGCACTAAAAAGTTATTACCCTCAACCATCAAGAAGAAATGGTATTAGCGGAAACGATTATGGTTTAAATTTTCCATTTAGAGCCAGACAATCCTACGAGTCTTTTGATAGAAATGTAGAAAATTTTTATTTATTTTCCACGGGAGATATTTACCCTGATAGTTATAAAAGAAATAATAGCATTGGTTACAGAGATAGAAATTTAGAAAAATATTCCTTGATTATTAAAAAAATTGGTTCAGAATCTTCTAATGCTATTGAACATGAAAATTATTTAGGTTCAATTCCTTCTAATTTAATTAATGATACATCGTTTGAAACAATACCTATTGAATCGGCTAATATTAATACAAGCGAATTAAGGAGATTTGGTTTAGTTCGTTTAGTAGAAGTTACTTATGATTGGCATTTCAATGAAGTAGATTATGAAAATTTACCAATTAAGGTTGAAGCACCTGTAACACAATATGGGATTGTTCTCACTACTGGAAGTTTATATGAACATGATGATAGTCTTGAAACAGGACCATCATTAAGTGATTGGAATACAGAACCAGCAGTATCAGATTTTGGTATTGAATATATTAGCGCACATTTAGTAGCAAGAGCAGGTGAAGGTCCTGTTGGTTCTGAAGGTTTTGCATATTATAAAATGGATAAAGGAATTGATGCAGGTGCGGTTGGAAGTTATGTTCTTTATACAGACTTTATAAATTTTGACACAGGAGTTTCTAATATATTTGGCGAGTATGATATTGAAAAATTAGGTTCAACATACGGTAGAAATCCTTTTGATGATAGTGAGGATGATTGCTTTCTTACTACAAGTGGTATAGTTGAAGGTGAACTTGTTTCTGCTATTAATTCAGGGGCTACTGAACTTGGAAGAACTGCTGGAACTTACAATAATATTTCTGTAACGAGCGCAAGCGGAACTGATTTAAAATTAACAGTAGTAGTAGATGGTAGTGGAACGGTAACTTCTGTTGTTCCTTACGAATATGCAAGTGCAGAAATAACAGGAGTTAATGTAAAACATAGAGGTTATGATTATACAACGAGTGACGATATTACAATTACAGGCTCAGATATTGGAGGTAGTGATGATGTTGATATTAGTATTCCAAGTGATAATCTGATAACAGAACATAGACTTTATTTAAATGCGGAAACCCCAATTATTTGGAATAGGGCTATTGGTTCTTTAACTACTAAAAATAGAGAATATACAGGTGAATTGAAATATAATAATGTAGAAATAGATGTGAGTCTCTTAGTCTCCGATTTAAATTCTACGAATGTTAAGTATGGTGAGACTCCTACATTAAGGGGAAATAAAGGTTCGTATGAAAATTCTTTGGCTACTTCAACAGGTGCCTCTATTACAGACAAGAGAATATTTAATCTTGGATTTATAATTGGTTCAGCCGCAGATGATACGGGTGCTGCTAATGGTGATAATGCATATTTAGGAAGCCAAGAAAATGATTCTTCACCCGTCGCCAAAACTACGGGAAGTAAAACTGATGGATATGATTTAATTTTACCAATTTATTCTCATTCTGAAGGAGTTAGAAGTAGCCCGTGGGATTTTTATGACAAAGTATCATCATCTATTGGAAGATATTCTACGAAATCTTATGATAATAATTTTGAATTATCAAGAGTTATGAACGAACTTTCCCAATGGGATGAAGATACAGTAGTAGGTTTTACACCATCACTTTATACTAATCCAATAGGGGTAGGGGCGAGTCATTTATACACAGATACAATAGGCGTTATCAAAGCACTTCACTTAGAAGCACATAGTAAAATTGAATATAGTAATAATAGAAATAATTTTCAAATAGATGTGTCAAGATATTCAGGTGCTACTATACCAAATCTACATATTTCATACCTTCAAGGAGATGGATTTGCGAGATACTTTTCTATTAAATATGCTTTTGATTTTACTTCCGTTGTGTCGGGTGAAGGATGGGTTAGTAAGCAAAGCGAACATTCAGGTTCAGGATTACCTAATACAGAATTTGCTTTATTTAATGGTTCAAGGTATGATTATGCGACAAATGTAGATAACATGATTGGTGCAGAATTTTACTTTAAAATGGTATTAAATACAAATGCTTCAAATGTTACAGCATTTGGTTTAAATGGACTTACACAGACTAACGGAATTCCTTCCTCAACATCAGTAAAAGGTAATACACAAATTAATAGTAGAGCAATTATTGAAATTACTACTCCTAATTTAACCACATATGATAATAATGGTAAAAATGCTGCAATCCCTACATCAAAAGGCACATTTAATAAAAATAATATTTGGATTAACTATGTTAATGATTTAACAGGACACTATTTAGTTTCTGAACCTTCTGATAGAGTTGCTAATGATTCTTACCCAAATAAAATTCATTATGTTGTTAATCACACAATTAATACCGAAGGTGCTACAATTACGCACTATTTAGAAATTGATAATGTAGAAATTTCAGGAACTCCCCAATTAGACAATTATTATAGAGTAATGAGAATTGCTAAAGATTGCACCTATTCTTATAGTCCAAACGAAATAGAAATTTTACACTTAGACAAGAAATACACTAAAATTCCTAATAAATTTGAGTGTCATACATCCGTTTCAAGACATAACATTTCACCTATTAACGGAACAGGTAGTGAGGAAAACTCTATTACAAACGAAGCAGTATTATCTATGTATGCTTTCTTAGATGTAGATGGGACAGGAGATGTAAATAATAGACAATATGTTTTAAGAAGAAACAGGGGTGCTATGATTACTTCTGATGGTGCAAATAATACCCTACAATCTAATACTAATAAGAATATGTTAATTACTGATGGTATTAATGATAATAAAATTAACATTAATTTTGATATAATTGACGATAACCCGATTATTAAAATGCCTGAAATGTATAATATGAAAGGCATTGTTTCATTTGGTGAAATATTTAATATTACTGCTTTTAAATCAAGTTTAAATTTTGGTATTAAGAGATGTAATTTAGCGTCTTCGCTTGAGGTAGTGGAAGAAGTAGATGAGATAGTTAATCATATACTTGAGAATAACAATGTGGAATATAATACTAACTATGATACAGATACAGAAATGTATTTTATAGGTCCTAATTATACAGGCATTAGTGGATTCCAAGCAATTAATAATTTGTTAGAATTAAAAAATAAAAGATTTGTTGTTGAAGGAGAAACAATTCAAGGTAGAGATATTTTATCAGATGGACTTTATACTAATATTATATTGTCAGAAAATGATGAAAGTGAAGGTGTAGTAAATCTAAAAATTGATACATCCTCCTATGATTTCTATAATGAAGTTATTGTTTATGGTGATAACGCAAGAGGAATTGCAAGGAATAACCAATCTATTCGTGACTTAGATAGAAAAATTACTCTTGAAATTACAGACCTTAGCCTCCAAACTTCTAAGTCGGCACAGGATAGAGCAAACAAGGAATTGGATATTGTTCAAAGTTTATCAAGTCAAGTGTCCTTTAATGTAGCCAAGACTCGCATTCCATATTTGAGAGCAGGACAGGTTATCACATTGGACTATCCCTCACTTGATGTTCCTACGGGCTATTATCAAGTGCTGGAGATTGAGGACAACTTCGGGCAACTTCCACGCATTACGGTGGGTAAATACACACAAAGTCTCGCAAGTCGCTTTGCTGACCTCTCTCTTAAGACGAGAGAGATTCAGGGAGTCCAAAGAGGCAATAGATTCCAAGAGGGCAATACTCTCATACAAGAAGCAGTTATTCCAGAAATTAAAGAATTGAATTTGAAGATTATCAAAACAGGAACACCAAGTTCTACCTTAGGATTTTCAAATACGCTTGGCTTTAGTTCGGAATTAGGTTTTGAAACAGGCGACTCATTGGTTGAAGAAGTAATTTACAATGAAGACTTAACGGAGTGATAAAATGATAACAGAAACAGGAAAAGCAAAAATTAGAGATTTAGTATCTACAACATATACGAAGATGAAAATTGGAAATGGTGGAGATTCTACAAACCCATTAGCGACAGACTTAGACTTACCTGTTGCCGAAACAACAGTAAGTGTAGTAACGACTACGCAAAGTGGGTTAGATTTTAAGGCCACCTTTACAGGTTCAGATATTTCAGGGCAAACTATTAAGGAGGTCGGGGTATTTGATGCAAGTGGGAATATGTTTGCGAGAGTGGCGTTTAGGGGTGTTGGCCCTTTTACATCAAGTGATTCAGTAGAATTTATTTTATCAGTAGAGGTGGTATGATGGTATCAAACGAAGGAATTATTACAACATTTGGAAATACAGGAACATTAGGAAATTTAGACGACACAGTAGATAAAATGCATAGTGGACTAATTAAAACATTATGGAATACTGCAACAGGTTCAAGAGTAGTTAGTAGTGGAACATTAACACAATCAAATGGTGTTTTTACATTAGCAACACCAATTGTGTATCGTTCAGAGGGAACTAAATATACATTAGCAGGAACTAATAGCAAATCAGTTACTATTAATACTGAATCAAATGATAGATATGATTTGTTATTTATTAATAGAGGAACAGATTCTTTAGATATTACTGCTGGAACATTTAATGTTGATAGTCCAAAAATTGCAGACTTAGATAAAGATGATGTTCCTATTGCTATTATTAAAGTCCCATCAGGAACAGGCAGTTTAACGGGTGTAACTTTTGATTTTCA
>Ga0255766_10005584_pt1 | contig 10401 bp, 12 predicted proteins | sample 071ome_23_FD_179966 | JGI IMG/M metagenome (GOLD analysis project Ga0255766, IMG submission 179966) | Coastal salt marsh microbial communities from the Groves Creek Marsh, Skidaway Island, Georgia - 071403BT metaG (version 2) | ecosystem: Environmental > Aquatic > Marine > Intertidal zone >... | reverse complement strand
TTTGAAAAAAGACTTGACAAATGAAAATATTTATTATATTATATTAGAAATGCAAGATGTAATTGCATAGCACTTGATTTGAAGAATTCCTTTTTATATGGAGATGTATTATGAGTGATAAGAAAAATAGTTATTTTGTATTCCAGACTCTGGTTGACGGTGTTCAGACTGAAGTTGGTCGTAAGGTAAAAGGTCCTGGCCGACCACCTGTTGGTCCTAACATTATGAAGGCAGATGATGGTAATATTTATATTACTGGCGTTCGTCAGTCTGAGCCGAGTGATCCTTCTCTTTACGTTGAAGTAGAGCTTGAAGACACGACTGTCTGGTACGAGAAGCAGAAGCCTTCCCAGGGCAACGTAACTAAGCGTTATTCTCTTGATGAAGATGGCAATCTTGTTGATGAGGGTCCTGCTGGGCGTGGCCGTCCTAAGACTGGTTATGTTAAGATTAACCGTGACAGGGTTATTGATGGTGTAAATCTGAATGGTCATTTTTATAATGATGGATGTGAAGTTGCCTCTACTAAGGTAGTTCAGGGTTCAGAAGTTGAAGAAGACCATGAAGTTGAAGAAGATGTTATTGGCGGCTACGAAGAAGTTGAAGAAAATTTCGTTGATGAAGAGGCTGCTCTTGAGGCTCAGGCCTTGGCAGATGCTGCTGCTGACTTCGCTGCTGATGGTGGCGAGTTTGAAGAAGTCGAGTTTGAGGAAGAGACTGTTTAAGTCTTGACACGATTGGAGAAATAGTTATAATTCGGCTAACACCGAATTATGACTATAACCCTAACTGAAAGGTTTTGTAATGTCAACTGCAAAAAGAACTGTGATCCCTCGAAACTTTAAGCCTCTTTCTCGTGCTACATATCGTTGGGCACTGAGCAATGGCATTCATGTTCAGCGTTTGGGCACTAAGCAGAAGAGATGGATCAAGGCTCTTGAGAGCGGAGATTATAATAAGGCTAGAGGTTATCTGCGAATTGATGACAAAGATGGCAACAGCTATCACTGTTGTTTGGGTGTTGCCTGTGATCTTGTAGATGGGGTTACTGTTGATGTAGAAGAGCATGTAGGCGTAGAACTAGGCGATAGGATTAATGGAAATAATTCTCCTTTTGCAGCAAACATCGCAGAGTTTGACACTGAAGAGACTGCTCTTCCAAATTCTGTAGCAGATGAGTTTGATTTCAATAGCACTGGTGGAGTGTTTAAACAAGATTGGTGTGGCGAGTTTGAAGACTATCTTTATGATCTTAAATATCTTCGGTGTATTGATAAGTCTAAGTGGTCTGAATCGGCGAAAGAGTTTAGTAATTATTATGCTGTTTTCTTGAACCTTTGTGATTTTGGTTTTAATGAGCTTACTGAGATGAATGATGGCCTTAAAGTTTGGATGAACCATAAGGGTTGTAAAGAAAATGTAACTTACACTCATAAGCAGATTGCTGCTTTTATTAGGGCTTACCCGCAGGCTATTTTTGATAGTGCTGTTTAAAATTTAAGGATAAGAGGTAGTTAATAGTTCTTTTTAGCCAGCGTAGGCATGTATTTCAACCTCCTTTCTAAGTTATGTACGACTAGAACTTATTAATGACCGATAAAACGCCTAGGAAACTAGGTGTTTTATTTTATGCAGATTGAATACATTGGTTATGGGAGTTGCACTGGTTACGGAACAGCAGCCAAGGACTATGCTCTTGCCCTATCCCAGGCTGGCGCTGACGTTGCTTTTCGACCAATTGATTCAATGGTATCTAGATGGTTTTCGCCAGAAGATAGAGATGCTTTAAGAAAATTGCGCAATAATCAATTAACTTCTAAAGATGTAGTTCAGGTATTTCATTGCATACCAGACTCACAAAGACGGTTTAGATATAAAAAGAAGAAGAAAACTGTTGGATTCGCTACTTTCGAAGCGAATAAAGCTCCAAGTCATTGGAGCAAATACCTTAAATTAAATAATCTTGTAATTACTCCAAGTCAGTTCTGCTATGATACATTCGATAACAAGGGCTTGAATTTAGTTAATATTCCTCACTGTTTAAATACAGAGTACTGGCACCCCAGACCAGGTAACAAGAATAAAGAATATACATTCATGGCTATTGGATCCTGGAGAAGACGAAAGGGATGGCAAGAGTTAAGTGAAGCCTGGGAAGGCATGAAGGGTTGTCATTTAAAGATTGTTACAGACTTAAAAGATAAATGCATTAAAAAATTCAGTCAATACGATAATGTTTCTGTTCATACTAAGATAGATGATATGGCTGCATTCATGTCTACGGCTGATTGCATTGTGTGCCCTACTCTGGGAGAGGGTTTCGGTTATGTAGGTGCCCAGGCTCTGGCTTTAGAGCTTCCATTGATTTGCACTGATTATAGTGGCGTAAAAGAATATGTCAATAAAGATAATTGTTGTTTAATTCCTGTTGAAGAAATGGAAGTTAAGTCAATGATGGACAACTTATTTCAATTCAAGGGGTGCCAGTGGCCTGTTATAAGTCCTGATGTTTTAAGGACTAAGATGCAAGAAGTTCAGAGGAATCACGATTATTTTGAGAAAAAGGCACAAAGGGGTTGTGCTTTTGTTCGAGATATGCTATCATACGGTCGTATTGGCAAGATGTTTCTGACAGAGTTGGAAAGCATTTAGTCTTATTGTCTGACACCGAATTACCTGACACCGAATTTAAGGAAAAAAAATGGTTAAATTAATTTTCAATCGTGATGAAGATTTGCTTGTAGACTATCATCCTTATGGGCTTCCTGAAATGTCTTTTGATAAAGGTGATGAGATTTTTATCAAGAGTTATTCTACAAACAAGTTTGGCACTGACATGTGGGATATTGTGATGAACGATGGCACTCAATTCTGTGTTATGAAAGAATCTGTAGAAATTGAGAAGTTGCCCTTGACACAGTAAAGTAAATCTGTTAATATAGATGAAAACTTTGACCCTCTATTGGAGACTTATTTATGGACGCACAACAGGCTATCAAACATGCGCTTTCTGATCTTGTTAAACAGAATAAACAATTTACTTATTATGATGTAGTAAAGCATGCTCGTTCGTTTACAGATGACAATGTTAGTGAAGCTGATGTTATAGCCCATGTTTCTGTTGAGATGAACAGAAAATCTGGTTATTATATTGACTTGGTGGGTATTAAAGAGGGATATCTCTATCGTTCTGTTGTTCTTTATTCTCCTAGTTCTCCTAGTTTCATGTTGTCTAGTCAGTATTCTCCTGATGACATTCAAACTGACAAATCTTTGATGGACAAGTGTTGTGGTGGCTCTAGTTGTGGTTCTCCTGCTATTAGTGCTGCAACTAAGGCGGCTAAGGCTGCGGCTAACCTTGTTAAGAAGTTCCAGAACTTCCAAGCTAACAACACTTTTGATGTGACTAATTGCACTATTAAAGAGCCTTCTACTTGTTGCGGTGGTTCTGCTACTTGTGATGCTCCCGCATCTGGTTCTGTTGCTTCTATTAAACGCGAAGTTATTATTGACAATCGTGGTAGAGTTTGTATTCCTAAGGCTTTTATTGATCGTATTGGCAAGGGTGTTGGCGATGTTGTATATGTTCAGAAGTCTAGCGTCAAGGGTGCATTGGTTATTTCCGCGATTCAGTGGTCTAGCCTGTCTCATGTTCCTTTGACTACTAATCAAGTCGATTGTTACGGTAATGTTAGGATTACTCCTAAGTCTCTTAATAAGTGTGTTGTAGCCAAGTTTAATAAGAATGGTAATCAATACGTTACTGTTCGTAGTGAACCTGACCACATTGTTATTGAATAGTTTGAATTAAAGGGTTGACATTTCTAAGAGTTTGTGCTAGCATGTTGGCACAAACTCTTTTTCATTGATCGGTCCATTTTAATTCGCCGAAAAAATTGAAATAACTAAAAAATTATCATTGAAGGGGTTGACAAGATAGAAATAGTTGTTATAATACTACCTCACCACCTAACGAAAGGCAATTATGAAACTTCAAGGTCACGACAACAAGGTTGAACAAAGCGGCGGTACGATTCTCGCAGAGCATGAAATGTCGATTCGTCAAGAGGATCAGCATGTCATTCTCGGCATTGTTTCTCACAAGATGTATTCTAACGCTATCCGTACCATTATTCAGGAAGTGGGTTGTAATGCCCGCGATGCTCACCGTGAGCATGGTTGCGAAAAGCGCCCTATTCGTATCAAGCTGCCTGATCGTAATGATAACTCATTCTTTATTCAAGACTTTGGTGTGGGTATTGATCCTGACCGTATGGCAAATGTTTTTGTCAACTATGGTGCATCGACTAAGCGTGATTCCAACGATGAAACTGGCGGTTTTGGTTTGGGTGCTAAGTCTCCGTTTGCCTACACTGACCAATTCTGCGTTGTGACTGTAACTCCTAATGCTGACGGTACACTTTGGTTCCGTCAATACATGGCGATTACAGAAGGCAAGCGTCGTGTTATCAAGGGCATTGAGGAACGTCCTGCAAGGCTTGATGAAGAACGTGGGACTAAGATTATTGTTCCTGTTAAGCCTGCTGATTTTAGAGATTTCCGCAAGTGGACGATTGATCGCTTCCGATACTGGAACGTCAAGCCCGAAGTTATCTCTAAGGATAATCCTGTAGAATGGCCTAATGATGAAGTGGATTTTGAGGCTAAAGATGGTAGTTGGCAAATGCTCCAGTCTCCGCAATATAGCTATCGTGATAATTTTGATCGTCGCCCTAAAGCTGTTGTTGATGGTATTCCTTACCCTATCTCTAGGGAGTCTGTTGAGCGTAGCGGCAACGTAAGCGATACCGACATTAACAAGCTGTGGGGATTCCCTGTGCTGCTTCACTTCAAAACTGGCGATGTTAGCATGACCGCTACCCGCGAAGAACTTGACTACACTGTTGAAATGACCGCAAATGCTATTCGCAGTAAGTTCACTGAAATTATTAAGGAAATTAAAACTGAACTGACTAATCGTATTGCTAATGCTAAAGATTTTATTGAAGCAAATTGTAAGTGGAATGACATTAAATACACTTATAATTCCATCGTTTCTTCTGTCGAATGGAATGGGCATAAAATTACTGGCAACGGATTTAACGCCACTTCCGTTTGCAAGATCGTCCAATTCAAGCCTGATTCGACTAAGAACACTGGCATTAGTCGATCTACTGTCAATTCGATTAATTTCAGACAAAATATGCGTGTTGTGCTTGACATGGGCGATAGCGATGGTATTGCTACCAGTAAGATTGCAGGACTTTTTGAGTCTGATTCTTCTATCGAACTTGCGTATGTTGTTAAACTTGATAAGCCTGCGGATATTAACTCGTATCACGAATTGCATAAAAAATATAAAGATTTTAGCAATACTGGTACGATGAAGCAAATTCACAAGTGGATTAAAGATGAGCATAATTTTGGCTTGTATAATGCTGCCTTGATTGAGAACTTGCCTAAGCGTAAGCCTCGCCCTAGAACTTCAAGCGGTCAAAGCGGTAGTCGTGATAATGCCAAGGTTATTCGTGAGTTTAATTACAACGGTTGGCGGCAACCGTCTTGGGACAAAACCGAACTGGACTATAAAAATGATTCAGGCTACATTGTGTTCCTCAAAAGCCGTGAAGCATACTTGAACAATGATTTTACTGGATTTGTCCAAAGCTATAATCTTAAAGAATTGTGCAAAATTTTAGATGTAAAACTGTATGGCGTGTTGTCTGCTCATGCTAAGAAGGTCGGCAAGGGCTGGACTCCGTTCATTGACCATGTTAAGGCAGAGTTTAATAAGCTGAAAAAAGAACTTGATTCTATGAAAGTGCCTAACAGCTTTGAAGTTTACGAAGGAAGCAAAGTCAAGAATTGCTTGCGTAGGTTCGGCCATAATCTGCCCAAAAATTCTGCTTTAGTTAAGATGATTGCAGAATGGAAAAAGAGCGATGATTCCATTAGTAACTACCGCAAAAAAGCTGACAAGTATAATGAACTGGTAGAATTTATGAAAAAGATTGACAGTAAAAACGCAAAGGATTATAAGGGTATTGACTACGACTCTAACAATAACAGTGTTAATTACTCTAAAAAAATCGCAGAGCGTTATCCTCTCCTTATGAACATGGACTCTTACTACTGCAAGGTTTCTGAAAAAGATGCGATTGAATACATTGAGATTATGGACAAGCATCACGGCCCGTTGAAGGTGTAAAAACTTTTCACTAGGGGCTTGACAGTCCCTAGTGATTTTGCTATAATACTTCTAACCTCTAACCAAAGGAAATGACATGATTACTGCAACTGCTCCAACTCCTACGTTTCTAAATTCTTTCAAGACTGGCGATGCCGTGACCGTCTTTTTCAGCGGGCATGATCCCATCACCGTTGCGAAGCAAAACTCCCTGTATGCAAGTATTGAAGAAAAGCTGCGTACTGGCGACACTTCCGATCTTTACGAACTGGCTACATTCGCTGCTCGCGTTAAGCAACACTCTGGCGGCAAGTTTATTCTTGTAGAAAAAGATGGTCGTAATGTTGTGCTGCTTCACAACAAGCCCATGCCTCCTGCTCTTTCGGAGTTTACCTTGCAGTTTGTTGAGCAAGGTTTTGACACCGACTTCATTGAGCGTTTTTGGAAGAACCTGTGCCAAAACCCCTCTGAGCAATCGCGTGAATCTTTGTATGCTTTTATTGAAGCAAACAACATGACTCTTACCGATGATGGTTGCTTTATCGGCTATCGTTCGATCCGTGAGAACTGGACTGACCACGCTACGGGCAACATGGACAACTCTATCGGTAGCACCGTTAGCATGGATCGCTCTGGCGTTGATTCTAACCCCAACAACACCTGCTCGTCTGGCTTGCACGTTGCTGCATGGTCTTACGCTTCTAGCTTTGGCTATCGGGCAAGCCGATTGGTTGAAGTCAAGGTTAATCCACGCGATGTTGTGACTGTTCCTCCTGACTATAACCAACAGAAGATGCGTGTTTGTGAGTTTGTCGTTCTTAGCGAAGTCACCGAAGAACGTAACAGTCTCGTTCACCCTGATACGTTTGTCGATGCCTCCGAAGCTGGCGACGATTGGGACACTGGATCGCTGATTGACTCTGACACTAATGCTACCGTTGTCAGTAATGGTAGTGAAGTATTTGTTATGAATGTTACGACTAGCGGTGGAGTTAATGTTCCTAAAGAATTGGCAAAGAAGGCTGGATTTGCTGTGGGCGATACTGCTAATGCCTGCTACGATAGGGCTACTGATACCGTCCGTATTAGCAAGGCTTGTTGTAACGCTGGTACTGCCTGTGCAAGCCGCACCGTTGACAGTCACAACTCGATCCGTCTTGGATCAAGCGTGTTTAGTGTTTGGGACTTGGTGCAGGGCGATCATGTTGAAGGCAGAGTAGTGACTGATTCTAACGGCTACGAATATATTGAACTTTCGTAACACTGAATTGATGTGTATGACCCTTAAAAAGGGTCAACCTACGACCGACGGTGGTGGTTTGGAGTTAGGTGGTGGGGCATAGGGAGTAAACCCCCTATGCCCCTTTTAGAACAATGGACGATCATATTTCAATCTTGACTTGGGCGCTTGCAAAAGATGCTATCTTAGTTGCGTCAGATATTGACAGAAGCTTAGAAGATAGAATTGATTGCACTAAATTTCTTTTTAGGTTAAACAAAAATTTAGTTACACTAAATTATGAAGGCACTAAATTCGAAGTTTATTTTACCATTTGGGCGATTGTATCTACTGTCAAACAAAAGTATGGCACCGAAAAAGCTTACGAAGAATTGATTAAGTTTTATCCAGACTTAGCTAGCACCGAAATTTATGACAGTATTTATGCTGGATTATTTGACTTGACATCTAGCACCGAATAAGGTATAATTACATCATGACGATTGCAAAGACTATTACTGAACACATGAGCGACAGAGACATTATGTTGTTTCTCGGTTCTGTTCGCGGCTGGCGCAAGGACGCTGAGGCATTTCGTGATGCTGCTGATCTCATTTCTGATATTGATGCCTGCAAGGTTTTGCGTGAGCGTATTGATGATGTGTTTGAAGAAATCGAAGGTACTGAAGAAGAAATTACTGACATTTATCATGCTCTTGATATTAATGTTGATGACCTTGCATATTACCCTGTTCTTTTTTTCGGGGAAGTAAACAAATACGAATGGATCAACCTGTCTGATATTGATACCCCTAGTTTACCTCTTAATGAGTATGGGTTCAAGACCGCACAGTTGGTTCGTGGTCGTGTTCCTGTTCCTCCTATTTGTGTTACCAGGTTTGCTAATGGGCGATATAAGATTGTAGATGGTAGGCATCGTTTCTTGGCATTTAAATTAAATGGTCTAGAAAAAATCCCTGCCTATGTTCACCCTAGTATCAAAGAAGCTATTGAAGCAACAGGAAATAAGTATAATAAAACTTTTGAAAAACTAGCCAAAGGACCAGAGGATGAATGATATACCAGAAAACAATGAAAAATTATTGAAACTTATTAATGATTTAGATGATTCAAAAAATAAGCCGAAGCATGGTTGTATGTATTGGATCTTATTGATTGCTTTTTCTTTGCTTATTGATCTATGGAACGCTGCTGTTCTATCTTATGCTAGTTTATTGATCTGGAAAATGCACATAACTCCTGATCTGGATTATACACCTAGCTACTTTGTTTTTATTGGTGTTTTCTATATTATATCCTTGCTTCGTTTGCCTTCTGGCCTTGGAAATAAACAAGAATTTATGGTAGATTCTTTTGCTAAGGCTATGGGCATAGCCCTAGCGATTACCTTTTTCGCTTCTGTGCTTACGGGATTAGCTTGGTTGTTTACTATTTTTATCTGATTTTTTGAGATATGGGGTTGACTCTTAGCGGAAAGTTTGCTAATATATGGGCATGAACGGAACAATCCTCTATCGTGGCCCCTCCAACTTCAACAACGAGCCTATTGTAGTTATCGCTACTGGCCTTACTAAAGGTAGCTCTAACTCTAAGACTGGCTCGATGGTACAGATTTATATTCTGTCCGATGAAGATGAAAAGCCTAGTGATGCCCTTTATGGCTCTGGCAAGTCTGCCTCTTGTTGTGGCGATTGCAAACATGATGCTTGGGGTACTTGCTATGTCAATATCGGGCAAGGCGGTAACTCTGTCTATGGTGCTTATAAGCGTGGTACATACCCTGTTTACAATCCCGCTGAACATGGCGACGTTTTTAAGGGTAAGATTGTCCGATTCGGGACATACGGCGACCCCGCTATGGTCCCGATGAAAGTCTGGACTCCTATTCTAAAGTCTGTTAAGGGCCATACTGCCTATACTCACCAGTGGGGCAAGGCGTGGGCTGCAGCATACAAGTCGTTTTGCATGGCATCGGTTGATACTCAAGCCGAATATGACAAAGCTAAGTCTATGGGCTGGCGTACTTTCCGTGTTCGGCCTCAATCGCAGGCCGATGATACGACTAAAAAGCGTGAAACTGTCTGCCCTGCAAGTGAAGAACAAGGTTATCGAAAAAACTGTATTGATTGTTTGCTCTGTGATGGTGTGGGCAAGTCTGTGGACGTTGTGATTGCTGTTCACGGTACGGGTTACAAGTCCCGCAGATTCAATCAGATTATGGAAGCGATTAACGCAGGTGAGGCATACGATAAACTTGTTCCGCTTAAAATTACTGCTAGGCCGCACGCTGTTAAGGGTGCTGGCGTTGGAGTAAAATAGAAGAGTAGGCTTGACATTGTAGCGGGAAACTGCTACAATGTTTTTCAACTGAAAGGAACGATATGGGATATATGGGACTAGCTTGTGCAAGTGAAAGTGATACCGCTGCTGGACTGATGTTCACTATCGGTGATGCGATTGCCAAACAATTGGCTGAAGAATTAGAGGATGAAGGAAACTGCTTCAATACTTCAGGTGCAGTTAATTGTGGCTTTTTTGTTCGTGATGTTCTTGTTCCTGCTGTTAAGCATCATAGGGAACAAGAGTTTTATATTGATTTAGTTGGCGAAGAATTAGTTTCAGTTTTAAAGGAAATTCAGACTAGCTTAGAAGCTGAGGTAAAAGATTGTTCTGAGGAAAATAAAGAAGAATGGGAAGATCAGGACAATAGAAAAGAACACTTTAATTGCTACAAAAGTTTGTTAAAAGCTGTTGAGTTTGTTCTTAGTGAAGTAGAGGATGAAGAATAAGCTTGACAATAAATTATAATATGGTATAATGTCGCTATGATTAGACACCTTGGTTACTGTTGTATTAATCTGACTTTATCTGCTGACGTTAAGAAAGCAGATAGAGTTATGAATTCTCGCACCTATCGCATGGCAAGTCATAGTCTTGACAAGGCTAGTGACATTGGCTATCAAAACGCCAAAGA
>Ga0255766_10005582_pt1 | contig 10406 bp, 10 predicted proteins | sample 071ome_23_FD_179966 | JGI IMG/M metagenome (GOLD analysis project Ga0255766, IMG submission 179966) | Coastal salt marsh microbial communities from the Groves Creek Marsh, Skidaway Island, Georgia - 071403BT metaG (version 2) | ecosystem: Environmental > Aquatic > Marine > Intertidal zone >... | reverse complement strand
AGGGAGAGAGCGTTTCACTCTGACGATGCGCCTTCAAACCCAAAAATGAATTGGTCCGCATTCAGAATGTGGTTGGCGGCGCTGCCGAAAGAGGCGAGGGGGGCGATCCTGACCGGGCTGTTACTTGCGGCTGTAGCGCTGGTTTTTCTAGTGATTAATATTTGGTCCTCGGCATCTGAGAGTTGGTATGAGATCGTAAAAAGCGAACCTCGAATCGCACGCCTAAAAGGGTATCAGGCTTTTCAGCCCGCCATGGTAGAAGCTGCGTCCGAGGCGGAGGTGGTGCTTCAGGATCTGGCTTTTACCGTGGGTGCGGACGAAAGTGAGACAGGGGCGCGGTTACAGCAACTTCTGAGGGGCTTTGCCGAGGACGCTGGATTAACGGTTCGCGGTAGCCAGCTCATTACCAAGGGTCAGCAAGAGAAAGCGCCGGAGGGGTTTATCCGTTTATCGGTAGAGTTGCGGGTTCGCGGTTTGCCGGTGGCGCTCAACCTTTTTCTCCGGGATGTTTACGAGCACAGCCCTCGCTTGAAGGTTGCAGAGATGAATGTAGTAAAAGTGCGGGAGCGACGCGCCAGTAGGCGCGAAGCTCAAAGTAACTTGAGCGAGGGGCAAGATCTTGAAGTGAGCATTCAGGTCGCAGCATTGATGGTGTCTACATAATGTCGCCTGCGCGAAAGCCGATCGCTATAAACCGTCTTCTGCGTCTGCTGTGGCTCTCAGTGGGTGCGGCAGGGTTGGCCTTAGTGGTCTCGAGTTTTTGGATGCCGGAGGTGGATCCGGTAATGCCCGGAAGCACAGCGATGACACCCGAAGAATTGGTCTCTGCGGTGCAAGTGGAGGCCCGTTACGATGGTTCATTTGTTGCTAGGCCGCTCTTCATGAACGACCGGAGACCGGCGTCAGGCTTTGATCCAGGGTCTCAGGCGGAAATGCCTAGTGTCCTCACAGAGGTTGAAGCCAAAAAGATCGAGGGGGTCACGTTACTCGGTGTTTTTTCTTCGGCAGGCGTTTCTGGCGTAATTTTATCCGAGGCGGGGCGTGGTCAGCGTCGGCTGACTGAGGGAGACAGTTTGCAGGGTTGGACTCTCACGAATGTGGAATCGAGAGCTGCAGTATTCCGGGACGGTGACAGAATCGCCCGTGTTGATATGGCGCTCGTTTCAAAAGCCCCGCAAATATCCGTTGAACAGGGGCGGGGCAATGCGCCCTCGACTTCGGATGGCGACGGCGAGGAAGCTGACGAGAAACTAAACTTTGCCCCGACTTTTGAGACAATGTATCGATCCAAGGCGCGGGCGACAGAAATTCAGGCAGATTCCAACGGTGGTTCGCCGGAAACTGCTCAAGAGGGTGGTAAGGGCGATGAATAACTCAGTGTTAGATTCATGTAAGCGCGTCAGGCGTGATGCAGCGTTATGCATGCTTGTTTTAACCCTAACCGGATGTGCGTCCATACCAGAGCCTCGTGCGGCTAGCGAGTCGAGGGCCATACCGAAGACCAGCTCTTCAGAAGCTGCCGCCCCGGGCGGTTCCGCTGACGCGATAGAGATACCCGAATCGTCGCCCGCAGTGTTTCTGGGCGACGATACTGCGGTGCTATACCCACCGTCCAAGCCAGCATTAACCCTTGATGGCGATGCGGTCATGGTGAATTTTGAGCGTGCCCCTCTGGCAGAGGTCGTTCACTCCATCATGGGGGAAACGCTAGGGCTAGATTATGTTATTGAACATCCGGTTAAGGGAGAAATAACGCTTCGCACAAGATCGCCAATCCCTCGAGATCAGTTGTTGCCAATACTTGAGTCCCTGCTCCGAAACAATAACGTTTTGATGATACGAGGGCCCAATGATCGATATTTCATCTCTGGCTCCGCAAACGCTCGCACCACGGTTCCGAGTTTTCAATCGGAGGCCACGGGCGGGTTCAGTAATGTCATCATTCCGCTGCAATATGTCAGTGCCTCCGAAATGGCAGAGATTCTCAAGCCAGTGGCGCCCGCGGATGCTTTTGTGCGAGTGGATAGTCGCCGCAATCTTTTGATACTGGCGGGTACTCAGCTTCAGTTGGAAGGATGGTTGGACATTATCTCGACTTTCGATATCGACCAGCTTTCAGGCGTGTCAGTAGGTATTTTCCCCTTAACCAATTCCACAGCGGAGGAGGTTTTTGCCGAGCTTGAGCAGATCATCGCGGATTCTTCGGGTGACGCGCCAGGGGCTGGTTTAATGTCAATGGTGCGTGTGATGCCCATAGAGCGCTTGAACAGTATCATGGTGGTGTCGCCCAGATCCCATTACATACGATCTGTTGGAGATTGGATAACTGCGCTTGACAGTATTGAAGACGAAGGGTCGGAGCCGACTCTCCATGTCTATTCTGTAAGAAATGGTAATGCTGCACAGCTGGCAACGTTGCTCAGTACTATTTATGCCGACGGTCGATCTTCGGGTAGAGTTGGGGGGGGCGCCAGCAGGGGCGGTGTCGCACCGGGCATGACGCAAGCCTCGACTGGAACTGTTTCGGGGGATATGCCGGCGCGAAACGGGAGTCAGGCGCCGAGCCAAGGAGCGAGCTTTGACCTTGGTGACGGGGTCAGGGTGGTTTCGGACGATTTCAATAACTCTCTTCTTGTACTGGCGACACCCTACGAGTACCAAAAAATCGAACGCATCTTGGTGAAGCTGGATGTAGTTGCTACGCAAGTTCTCATTGAGGCCAGCATTATTGAGGTAACCCTGACCGATGGTTTGGAGTACGGTCTGGAGTGGGCCTTCGATAACAATTTGGGGGGTGGAGATACGGGTACAGGGATTTTCGATACCGGAGGCGGATTAGCCCCCAGTGTGCCTGGCTTTTCTTACACAGTGGCCGACAGCGCGGGTGCGGTAAAGGCGGTGGTTAATGCCTTGGCGGAAAAGTCGCTCATTAACGTGATATCAACACCTTCTGTGATGGTATTGGATAATCACACGGCGGCTATTCACGTGGGAGATCAGCAGCCCATCAGGAGTGCGTCCACGGTCACCACCGGCGGGAATGTTCAGCAATCTATCCAATATAAGGATACCGGCGTTAAGCTTGAGGTTACCCCTTCTGTTAACGATGGTGGGCTGGTAACACTCGATATCAGTCAATCCATTACCGATGTTGGTCCTGTCGACGCGGCCACGGGTCAGCGCAGTTTCCTTGAGCGTAATGTCAGTTCGCGGGTGGCGATAAGATCCGGGGAGTCCGTAGTGCTGGGCGGCTTGATCCGAGACAACGAGTCGCAGGGCCGGACAGGCATCCCGTTATTGATGGATATCCCCGGTTTGGGTGCACTATTCAGCACCAACAACACGGTGTCTTCGAGAACGGAACTCTTGATTTTCATCTCGCCTAGAGTCCTTGAGGGCTTGCAGGATCTGCGAGATCTGAATGCGGAGATGCGGGATCGGATGAAAGGACTTACCGATTTCAGTGATCTTCCGGTTAACTTTGAGCAGGGAGGGCAGGAAAATGCAGAATAAACGGCCGCTTGCGTCCTACGCCGCGGCTTGCTTTCTGGCCGCCTCGGGTTGTGCCAGCGTGCCCCAATCTCCCGAACAAGCGGTGGAGGCTCGTGCGTCGCAATGGCTGGATGCACTTATGCGCTACGATATTGACGGCATCTACGCATACACCAGCCCCGCTTATCAGTCGGCTCACTCCGCTCGTTATTACTCAAAAAATTATGCCGGACGGAATATGTGGAAATCGGCCTCCCTGGGGAAAGTTCACTGTGATGCGGTCGAGGATTTTGGCCTCTGTAAGGTAGATGTCCTGATAACTTATCGCGGCTTTAGTATGAGAGATGATATGGTTACTACGCTTAGAGAGACGTGGGTGCAAGTCGATGGCGTTTGGTATACCCAGCCTCGCCAGTAATTTGCATGCTGCTGTCTTATACGGATTCTCTGGGGCGATGGCCGTATCGCTCCTCAAGCCCTCAAAGCCTCTAGGATGCTAGGAGTGTCGCCTTACCTGCTCGGGTGTGGCTGGATAAAACTGGATAAAAGAGAGCATACGGCGACTGGGGCGGAGCTATATCGGGCTAAGTAAATCGATAAATAGTGGAAACTTGGGGGAATAAATTAACCGATGTGACCGTCTAATCATCGGCGTGAGTTTAATCTCATGCCATTAGCCGAAAAATTGAACAATCAGCACGCTTTCGCGCGGCGCAAGGGTGTGAAAAAAAACAGTTTTACGGTGCTTGAGGAGCCAAGTGGTGTATGCTACTTTCCTCTGAGTTGGTAAGTCTGAGGAGCTTCGGTCCTGCGTTTGCTGTGGCCACGCGACTCGTAAGACCGACGAGCTGGGCGATTAACCTTGGGTTTGTCGCTTGGAGTTGCTTGACTTAGCAGCATAATCAAACGTTTGAAAAACTTTTTAGGAGTGATTCATGAAAAAGAACCTACTGTCGCTCGCAGTTGCGGCCGGTGCAGCAGGAATTACGGGCCTCGCGTCTGCTCAGATGTATATCAACACTGAGAACACGGGTGAGGCACTGGTATTCCCGCTTTATTCTACTCAGGGTGGCAATGACACCTACATTCATATTGTGAACACAACCGCGCAATACAAAGCGGTAAAAGTGCGAATGCTTGAAGGCACAGAGTCTCTTGAGACCCTTGACTTCAACCTTTATATGTCGCCTCAGGATCACTTCTCATTTGCTATTACTGCGGATGGGGACGGTGCTTTGTTGCGCACGGGTGATGCCTCTTGCACAGTGCCTGCCATTGAAGGGGATGTGCCCTTTACAGACCTTCTGTGGGCTGATGAGGTAGGTGCCGAGGAAGAGCGCGAGCAGATGGGCTACATCGAAGTGATCGAGATGGGCCAGATCGACGAGGACTCAGACACAGCTGCAGACATCCTGCACGACGACGGTGTGCCTGGTGACTGTGCCCAGCTCGTCACCAACTGGTCTGTTGTTGAAGGCAAAGAGGGTGCTTGGTACGGTGAGGCCAGCGCTGAGCTGGTGGACACAGGGTCTGACGACGCGAGTGTTGGTACAACTGACTTCAACGCAACGTGGAATGGTGGCGGCCTATATGGTGTTGCGACCGTCATCAACGTGGCGGAAGGAACAAGCTTCGGTTACGACGCAGTAGCTATTGAGGATCTGGTGGAAGATGGAGCGACGGGTTCTGTGTTGCACTACCCTCCGGGCGATACCCGTCCTGACTTTGACGATCCGGCTATCGCTGAGACAGCAAACGTCAACGTCGACGGCGTGCAAACGGTCTACACTCGTGGCATTACGAACCCTGCTGATACGGTATCAGCGGTGTTTATGACTGCATCAATCAGCAACGATTACGTGGTCGATTCTGGCCTCAATTCATTGACTGACTGGGTATTGACCATGCCTACCAAGAGCAACCACTTCAACGGTGTAAAATTTGAGCGTCCGTTCTCTAACACGCTCACCGACGCTATCACTGGCAAGTCAGAGCCGCTCAAGCTGTGTCAGCCTGTTTCGATGATGGGGTATGACCGTGAAGAAGGTGTGCAGGATGCGCCACCCAAGCCGACGCCGGGTAGCGACGCTCCTCCGTTCTCGCCGTCTGTTGCGCCGGATCCCGAAGACCCCGTGTCTGTTGGCGATTGGGCAATGTGTGCCGAGACGAACATCGTTCACTTCGGTGCTGCTAGCGCGACCAACAGCACCAGTAACTTGGCAGACGCTCAAGTATTTGTAGAGGGCTGGACAGCGGGTTGGGCGGTCATGGATCTGACCGAGGAAGGGCTCAACAATACCGTAGACCAGACGCGCAGCTTACCGGGTACCGTTGCCGGTAGTGCAGGCGAGCTGACAGGTCTTCCTGTAACTGGTTTCGCGGTGGTTGAGTACGAGAACGGCTCTCTGGGTGGCGCTCTTGCCAACTACCAAATGAGCTGGGAGCACAAGACCAGTGTCTCAACTTCTTCTGCCAACTAATTCGTTGATTTAGATGCAGAGAAACATAAAAGAGGGGCCAATGGCCCCTCTTTTTTTTGAGGGTTGTGGTAGCACCAGAGGGAATTTTTTGACGCTCACGACGTCAAAGTAAAGAGAGCAATTGTTAGGAAACGGACTTCCGGAGGTATCGTATGTTTTTACGTTTGATAAGCCAGCTACGCTGCGGCTTGGATAGAAAATTTCAGATTTTAACGTTGGGTTTGTTAGTGTCGGGGGGCGGCGTCTCAGCCGCGACGGTCACCATTTCTGACGATTCGGGAAAAACGGGGCCATTAGAACTCCAATCAGGTGACTACGTTAGGCTCACCGCAATGTCTAACGGAAATTTGTATCTCGATATGAAGGGCTTCTCAGTGACCGTCAGTGATGGCTCTGACGGCACGGACACTGGCTCTGGCGGCACGGACACTGGCTCTGGCGGCACGGACACTGGCTCTGGCGGCACGGACACTGGCTCTGGCGGCCCGGACACTGGTATTGGTTCGGGCTCAGAAGTGCCCACAGAGGGCTACTGTGCGGGATATGACCCGACGTTGGCAGACTGCACAGCGGACCAAAACTTCGACCCATGGATTGCGGGCACCGGGGAAAATCCCTATTTTATTAGAAATCGGCTCACTGAGGTGTTCCCGTTTACACTGCCCGCCAGATCTGAGGCTTTGAGCACCCGCTATGGTTATCTGCAGTTGACCACTGGCGAGAGGAAGCGGGATGCGGTCAGTGAAGACATCTTTCACATGTGGTTTTCTGAGACTCCAAATGGACCGGTCTTGAAAGGAACAAAGTGTGAATGGTACGGCACCCAGGCGAAAACATATTTTTATTGGACTCAGGACAGCAAGTTAGCCAATCAAATGTGTGATCTCGGACAGAGCTCTCGCCTACTCTACGTGAACTTTGAAACACGCTGCTATGAGGACCTGTATAGCGGTACCTGCAACGCGGACAACTTGCGAAAATCATCTGCAAAATATCAGTTTGACGTGTCCAGGCGCCTTAGAAGTTACTGAGAGATTTGAGCAAGCACTGGGGCGCCGCTAAGGCGCCCTATTTTTTACTCAGCGCGAGGAGCAGGTGTTTGACGACATGAATAAATTTATATGTATAAATGCTGTTTTGGCTTTTTTGGGGATTTTGTCAACACTCGCTGCTGTGTCCAGTACCGACACGCTGCTTTTATCTCACGAAGACATCACCATCACTTTTGAAGAGGCATTTGCCTATTCGCTCCGGCATACCAACCCAGAGGCTTACGCGGTTTCGATGTCGAAACCTCAAGCGACGTTTCGAATCTTGGAAAATCTCTATGTGTTAAAGCGTGTCGCCAAGATCGTTGAGCAAAGTGAAACGGTTTCTGTGAGCGAGAGGGAGTACCTGGCAAATGATCTGTATCGCAGAGCTTTGCTAGAGAAGTACCTCGAAGATGCGATCTCCAAACGGATGGCAGAAATCGATTGGGATGGTCTTGCGAAAGCGGAGTACGCCCAGAGAAAGACAGAGTTTAAGTCACCAGAGCAAGTGAGAGTGGAACACCTGCTCGTCTCCATAGAGGGGGTGTCGTTTGATTCTTTTGTAACCAAGGTGTTACAGATCCAGCAGGCTGTTGCCGCGCCCGGTGACTTCGCAGAGCTGGTGGCAAAATACTCTGAGGACCCATCAGCCAGCCAAAACGGCGGCGATCTGGGTTTTTTCTCCCGCGAACGAATGCAACCCACTTTCTCGGAGGCGGCGTTTGCTATTGAAGAAGTGGGCACTGTGGTAGGCCCGGTAATGACGCGTTTTGGAGCACACTTTATTCGACTTATGGACAGGCGAGAGGAGGACACCGTCCCCTTTGAGAAGATAAGAGAAAGTCTGATCAAGGAGATCAAAGCGTCTACGAAAAGCCGTTTGAGAAGCGAGTTCCTCGACAATTTCCGCGCAGAGATTGAAGCTGAGCTAGCAGAGCTTGACGAGCCTGCTACGCTATCCGATTTTTTAAGCGCTTATGGCCAGTTGAACACCACGATCGCAAATTAGCAGAAAATGTAGGGACGAGACCATTAGCGGCTTGACGATGCGCACTATAAACTGGGTTTTGCGTTTACTTGGTTTACGGAGGCTTCTTGCTAAAACACCTCAGCCTCGGTGGTCGGCCACTCCGCGGCAAACAGTCGTTAACCACCTATGGGAATCACGCTGACGTTACTTCCGGGGCATGGCGCACGAGACTAGTCGCGCCACCTAAAGGACGGCCGCCATCTTTGGGTCAAAATTTTACCAAAGGGGACAGGGGTGCATTCGTTGGGATTGAAATGCTCGCGGTTTACCATTGCCCTCGTTTGGCACTCAAGGCTCTCGGCGGATATCGCTACCTTTTTGGCTTTTTTGGTCTTGCAATAGCTCCGACAGCGGACGGGACGGCCGGTGTAATAGAACGTTTGGGCTTTGATGTGAGTTGCACCGCTTTGCTGATCGAACCTATCCGAGCCCCGTGAGGCCGTAAGTTGGGCGAATCTGAGACCACTATCAAAATGTCGCGCGTCCTGAGCAGGCGCCTCTTTATTTGTGTGGCCACGGGTTTTGCCTCGGGCTTACCGCTTTACATCCTGATTCAACTTATTCCCGCCTGGTTGCGCTCATCCGATGTTTCGCTGGTCGAGATTGGCCTGTTTTCGCTGGTCGGCCTGCCCTACGCCTGGAAGTTTGTGTGGGCGCCCCTGTTGGATCGCTGGGTCTTCCCTCTTGGTTTACGTCGGGGCTGGATGCTTCTCACGCAAATACTACTTATCGGGTCAATTGGTGCATTGGGCTATGTAGACCCGGCACCGAACCTGAGCTGGGTGGTGTCTCTCTCGGTAGCAATCGCCCTGTTCGGCGCCACACAAGATATCGCCATTGATGCATATCGACGAGAGCTGTTGCCTGATGAAGAGCTGGGCTTGGGCAATTCGGTGCATGTGCAGGCCTATCGTATCGCCGGTCTGGTGCCGGGCTCGCTCTCGTTGATCCTTGCCGATCAGTTGCCGTGGGTCTGGGTGTTCTGGATCACCGCCAGTTTCATGTTGGTGGGGGTGCTGCTGTCGTTTTTTATCAGCGAGCCTTACCGCACACCGCCCGCGAATACCGGTTTTAAGGCGACCGTTCTGGAGCCTTTTCAGGAATACGTGGCGCGCCGCGGTTGGCGCGATCTCGCCCTGATCCTCTTTTTTATGGTCGCCTTCAAGCTCGGAGATAACATGGCTACTGCGTTGGCCATGCCTTTTTATCTCGATCTCGGCTTTTCGATGACAGAGATCGGTTGGGTGGCTAAGCATGCGGCACTTTGGCCATCTATTGTTGGCGGATTGCTCGGTGGGTTTTGGATGTTGAAGTTGGGTATCAACCGCTCGCTGTGGATCTTCGGTGTGATCCAAATGATCAGTATTCCCGGATTTGCGCTGCTCGCGTCGGTCGGGCCCGAGCTGTGGTTGTTGGCCGTGGTGATCGCTTTTGAGTATCTGGGCGTGGGGCTGGGTACGGCTGCACTCACGGCGTTTATTGCGCGGGAATCGAGTAAGACCTTCGCGGCGACCCAATTTGCTTTGTTCACTTCGCTAACGGCAGTGCCCCGCAGCCTCGCCAATGCGTCAACCGGTTGGCTGGTGGAGGAGCTGGGTTGGGTCATGTTTTTTCTGTTCTGCACCGGTCTCGCGCTGCCCGGTCTCGCGCTACTGCATTGGGTTGCGCCGTGGAAGGTCTCAGCGGCTAGGGAGGCTGAGGGTGGGTGATCGCATTAAACTGGCCTCGGACGGGTGGTTAACGGAGGTTATCACCGCAGGCATCACCACTCCGCCGCGACAGGCCCAAGCAACCAGGATTGATTCGCAAGAAGCGGCTCCTGCCGGCGGTGCTGTGCGTTGAGGTGGCTGCTCTTTTTATATCCCTGGCTCGAGCTATGGAGCCTGATTCAGCTGGGTATTGAGGCGAGCCCTGCCGTTGCCATGCTCTGGGTGCTGTGCGCAATGGTGCTGGGAGGGGGCCTCATGCGCTGGGCGGGCGCCAATAGTCTCCAACGTGTGGCGCAAGCCAGTGCTGGGGGCACGCTCCCGCAGCAGCTCCTGATGGCAGATTTTGCCATGATGCTGTCGGGCTTGTTGTTGGCGATACCGGGGTTGGTGTCTGATCTGTTGGCCGTGCTTGTTCTCATTGTGCCGCTCAGGCGACTCGCCGCGGCACTGTGGATACCCGGTGTCAGTGCCTCAGAGTTCCGCGCCGCCTCACCCCCCGGACAAGGAGACGTCATCGAGGGGGAGTTCGCGGTTAAAGACACCACTGATCATCTCGAGCATTCCTCTAACTACAAACCCCCTGATTCATCAAATTAGGACGTTTTTGCCACCTATTTGGGCTTTTTGAGGTCGATTTGTCATTTTTTTAGCACTCTCGCTTGCA
>Ga0255766_10005576_pt1 | contig 10412 bp, 8 predicted proteins | sample 071ome_23_FD_179966 | JGI IMG/M metagenome (GOLD analysis project Ga0255766, IMG submission 179966) | Coastal salt marsh microbial communities from the Groves Creek Marsh, Skidaway Island, Georgia - 071403BT metaG (version 2) | ecosystem: Environmental > Aquatic > Marine > Intertidal zone > Salt... | reverse complement strand
TCAAAGATCATCTATTGGCTTTTCTGAGCAGGATCATTCGCTAGATTATGACTCAGAGCTCAAGAAAGCTTTTGCGCCTGAATTCAGAAACAGATTATCTGAGGTTATCTACTTCAATCCGCTTGACAAGGACACAATCATTTTTGTTGTAAATAAATTCTTATTTGATCTTGAATCAATTCTTGAAGAAAAAAATGTTTCGTTGATTGTGACTGATAAAGCTAGAGATTGGTTTGCAAATCATGGTTATGATAGCCAGATGGGAGCAAGACCCATGTCAAGAATTATCGAAAAAGAGATAAGAAAACCTCTTGCAGATGAACTTCTCTTTGGTAAATTATCAAAAGGCGGTACTGTTAAGGTTGACATAAAAGATGATCTAGTACAGCTAACATATTCTTAGTGAGAATATTAATCAGTAATGATGATGGTTATCTTGCTGAAGGTATAAACATACTGGCAAGACAACTTAGCAAAAAACATCAAGTTACAATTTTTGCTCCCTCAGAAAATAAATCTGCTGCTAGTAGTTCATTAACCATTGACAGGCCATTAAAGCCAAGAAAAATATCTGAATCAGTTTTCACAATTGATGGAACTCCTAGCGATAGTTCGCATTTTGCACTTTGTGGTTACTTCGAAGAGGATTTTGATCTTGTGATTGCAGGCATAAACTTTGGTCCAAATCTAGGAGATGATGTTATTTATTCAGGAACTGTTGCTGCTGCTATCGAAGGAAGATTTGTTGGTTTTCCTTCAATTGCAATCTCTCTTGCAAGTTGGGATGGGTTGAATTTCGAGTCTGCTGCAAAGGTTGCTGAGATGATAGTTGAAAATGTAGAGCTTTCTAAACTTTCAACAAGTACTGTTCTTAATGTTAACGTACCTGATGTTCCTTATAAAGAAATCAAAGGTTTTATGTCAACAAGATTAGGAAGTAGACATAAATCGGAAAATATTATTCAAGATAAAGAAGATCGAACCCTCTATTGGATTGGAGAAAATGGCAAAGAAGATAATAATGATCTAGGCACAGATTTTTATGCAATTAAAAACAATTATGTTTCAATCACACCCCTAAAGGTTGACCTTACAAGCGCTAAAGAATTAAATCTGGTAGATGATTGGATTAAAAGGATGGCTTAATTATTCCAAGTATCTCTGAGAGAAACAGTTTTATTCATCACCATTATCCCGTCATCATTGTCTTTGTCTCTGCAGAAATAGCCATTTCTTTCAAATTGATAAGCTTGATATAGTTCTGCGCCAATCATGTTTCTTTCACAAAATCCTATGGTGGAAACTAGAGAATTTGGATTAATTAACTCTTCAAAGTTATCATGCTTTCCTGGGTTCTCTGTTAAGAATAATCTATCGTAAATTCTAAATTCAGTTTGTAACGCTTGAGAAGCTTCAACAAAATGAATAACACCCCTAACCTTTCTTCCATCAGAAGGATTTTTTCCTAGAGTATCTTTATCATATTCTGCATAAACCGTAGTAATGTTGCCATCAAAATCAGTATCAAAAGTAATTGCTTTGATAACATATGCATTTCTAAGCCTTACTTCCTTACCAATCGATAGTCTCTTATATTTGTTATTTGGGGATACTTCACAAAAGTCGTCTCTTTCAATAAAAATTTCTCTTGAAAAGAATATCTCCCTATTACCAAGAGTTTCATTTTGAGGATGATTAGGTGCTAATAAAGTTTCAATAGAGTCTTTAGGATAGTTTTCAATTATGACTCTTATAGGATCAATAACTCCCATGGTTCTGAGAGCATTTTCATTTAAATCATCCCTAATAGTGTCTTCAAGAATTTTGATATCCGTCATAGAATCAACTTTAGATATACCTATTCTTTCTGAAAATAATGCAAGAGCCTGAGCAGAACAGCCTCTATTTCTCATTCCAGATATGGTTGGCATTCTTGGGTCATCCCAACCTTTGACATGTCCATTTTCTACTAGGATACTAAGCTTTCTTTTAGACATAACTGTATATTCAAGATTTAACCTGGAGAATTCATATTGATGGGGACGATTTGGTATATTGAAATCATCTATATTGTCCAAAATCCAGTCATATAGTCTTCTATTGTCTTGGAATTCAAGCGTGCAAAGGGAATGTGTTATACCCTCGATTGCATCTGATATACAGTGTGCAAAATCATACATGGGATATATGCACCAATCATCACCAGTTTGATGATGGGTTTCAAACCTGATCCTGTAAAGTGTAGGATCCCTCAAGCATATGAAAGGACTTTTCATATCAATCTTGGCTCTTAACACACAGTGATTTTCTTTAAAGGCCCCATTACGCATTTGGTGAAAATTATGAAGATTTTCTTCAACTGAGGCTTCTCGATGTGGACTTTCTTTACCTGACTCTTTGAGGGTTCCTCGACTATCTCTAATTTCACTAGGTGATAAGAAACAGACATATGCTAGTCTTTTATTAATTAACTCAATAGCATATGAATAGAAATTTTCGAAGTAATCAGAGCTATATTTTTCATCTGAATTCCATTCAAAACCAAGCCACTTAATATCATCTTTTATGGAGTTGACGAATTTAACATCTTCCTTTGAGGGATTGGTATCATCGAGTCTTAAATTGCATTTTCCCTGGAATATTTTAGCAATACCAAAGTTTAAGAATATTGATTTAGCATGTCCTATATGTAAATAGCCATTGGGCTCCGGAGGAAAGCGCGTATGAATTTTTTTATGAAGTCCATTCTTTATGTCCTCTTTAATTTGTGAGGTTATAAAGTTGGTTTTTTTGTAAATTTTATCAGAGCTCATAAACTGCGAGAATTATAACATTAATACGTATATTCAATATTAATAGGATGCTAAATAGTAAAATAACATACATGAAAATTGCAATCGTAAAACTATCTTCCCTTGGCGATATTGTTCATGCAATGCCGGTCTTGCAATTAATTAAGAAAAATATACCTAATGCTCAAATTGACTGGTTCGTAGAAAAAAAATTTTCATTGTTGCTCGATTGCAATCCTCATATAGATAAGATTTATGATTTAGACATAAAAGATAATCTAAGCAAGAGAAAGTATATTTCACTTTTTAGATCCTTAAAGAATCTAAAACTAATTGAAAAATATGATGTTGTAATTGATCTTCAAGGGCTTCTAAAGTCCGCAGTTGTTTCTAGATTTATCAATTCCAAAAAAGTTATAGGGTTTGATAAAAAATCCATAAAAGAACCAATTGCCAGTTTTTTATACAATAAAAAATATTTCATTGAATATTCAACTAATATAATCAAGCGAAATATTAAATTAGTATCATTTGCATTAGGGATTAATCTAACATTTAAAGAATTATTGTTAAAGGACAAATTTTTATTCTACAAACACTCTAAGAATTTTCCTTTTTCAAATAAAGATTATATTCTTGTTATTCCAGGTGCGTCATTTAAGTCAAAGATATACCCTGCAAAGAAGTTCATTAAAGTCCTCAGAAGAATAGATTTTAATTTAGTGGTAATCTATAATTCCCCAAATGAAAGACTCATTGCCGAAGAAATCAAAGCGTCAGTTGATAGCGTTCAAATCTTAGGTAATTTAGATTTAAACTCGCTCAAAGAAGTTGTTGGAAAAGCAAAACTTGTTATTGGTGGAGACACTGGCCCCCTTCATATGGCCTGGGGAATGAATATTCCATCAATCGGTATATTTTCGCCAACTTCTGCTAAGAGAAATTTTTATGAAACAGATATTAATAAATTTATTCAAAATAAAAATATTAGTAATTTTTCTAAAATTGATAAGAATTCAAATGAGATTGGTCAAATTTCTGAGGAAGTTATTTTCAATAAAGTTAAGATTTTGCTAAGGGGTCACAAGTGAATATAACAGTTGTTGGAATTGGTTACGTGGGTATGGCAAATGCTGTTTTACTATCACAAAATAACCCTGTTAAAGCATATGATATTGATTCAAAGAAGATTGGATTATTAAGAAATAATATTTCTCCTATTCAGGATAATGAAATTTCTTCTTACTTAAAAGAGAAAAAATTAAACTTATACGCTACATCTAGCAAGGAAGAGGCTTATGAAGAAGCTGATTTAGTTATTGTGGCAGCACCTACTAATTACAATGAAGAATCAAATTATTTTGACACGTCCATGGTCGAGTCAGCAATTGAAGATTCTTTAAAGTTAGCTCCATCAGCTACAATCCTAATTAAATCAACTGTACCTGTTGGTTTTACAAAAACTGTTAGAGAAAAATATAACAACGAGAATATCATTTTTTCTCCTGAGTTTTTAAGGGAAGGAAGTGCATTACTTGATAATTTGTATCCATCAAGGATTATTATCGGAGATAAATCTAGTAAATCAAAAAAGATTGCAAATATCTTTAAAGAGGCGGCGTTAGCAAACGATGTAACAATCTTACATACTGATTCTACTGAAGCTGAGGCAATAAAATTATTTAGCAATACCTATTTGGCATTGAGGATATCTTTTTTTAACGAATTAGATACCTATGCGGAGTGCCATAATTTAAGTTCGAAAGACATAATAACAGGAGTTGGTCTTGATCAAAGAATCGGTAACCACTACAACAATCCATCTTTTGGCTATGGTGGGTATTGTTTACCAAAAGATACAAAGCAGCTAAAAGCAAATTATCTAAATGTGCCAAATTCAATTATTAGTGCAATAGTCGATGCAAATTCAATAAGGAAGGATTTTATTGCAGATCAGATAATAAGAAAGAATCCTAATATAGTTGGTATATACAGACTTGTAATGAAGTCATCTTCAGATAATTATAGGAGCTCATCTATTCAAGGAATTATGAAAAGGATTAAATCAAAAGGCATAGAGGTTATAATTTTTGAACCTACCTTCAAGGAGACTTCCTTTTTTAGGTCAAGAGTAGTAGATAATTTTGAAGATTTTGTAAATAATTCAGATTTAATAGTTACCAATAGGAACTACAAAGAATTAGAGCCATTTTCTAAAAAAGTCTATACAAGAGATATATTCGGAAAAGATTAGTATGAAAGTTTTAGTTACAGGATCGGCAGGATTTATTGGCTCTTCTTTAACCATTGCACTTCTTGAGAGAGGTGATGAAGTTATAGGTATAGACAATATTAATGATTACTATGATCCTTCTTTGAAGAGAGCAAGGTTGGAAAGATATAAAACAAATGCCAAATATACTCATTTAGAGATTAACATCGAGGATAGGGATTCTCTTTTAGGAGCTTTCAAACAGCATAAGCCGGATAAAGTGGTAAACCTTGCAGCTCAAGCGGGGGTGCGATATTCTATTGAAAACCCTTTTGCTTATGTCGATACAAATCTTGTCGGTTTTGCAAACATCCTCGAAGGTTGCAGACATAATGAAGTTAAGCACCTAGTTTACGCCTCTTCAAGTTCAGTTTATGGTTCTAACACAGCAATGCCATTTAGTATTCATGACAATGTTAATCATCCTTTAAGTTTATATGCTGCAACCAAGAAAGCTAATGAGTTAATGGCACATACTTATAGTAATCTTTATAAATTACCAACAACAGGGCTAAGATTTTTTACAGTATATGGACCTTGGGGTAGACCAGACATGGCTTTATTTCTATTCACTAAGTCAATACTTGCAGGAAAACCAATAAACGTATTTAATTTTGGTAAACATAGAAGAGACTTTACATACATTGATGATATTGTTACAGGGGTAATAAAAGTTTTAGATAAAATTGCCACTCCAAACGCTAATTGGGATAGTAAAAACCCTGATTCAGGAACTTCAATTGCGCCATGGAGATTATACAATATTGGCAATAATTCTCCTGTAGAGCTTATGGATTACATTGGGGCTTTGGAAAAATCTCTTGGAATTGAAGCCATTAAAAATATGTTACCTTTGCAAGATGGTGATGTCCCAGATACTTATGCTAACGTTGATGATTTGGTTAAAGATTTAAATTACAAGCCGACAATGTCAGTTGACCAAGGGGTAGAAAACTTTGTTAACTGGTATAAAGATTTCTATAAGGTTTAGATGAAAATATCGATTATTGGACTCGGTTATGTTGGGTTACCGTTAGCATGTGCCTTTTCAGAAAGTTACAAAGTTGTTGGTTTTGATATTTCAACCAACAGAGTTAGCGAACTTAAAAAATTTCATGATAAAACATTAGAGCTTAGCATAGAACAATTAAAAATTGCCGATAGTAATGGCATTATGTATACATCAAACACTGAAGATATATCAGATTCTAATATATATATCATAACTGTCCCCACTCCAATTGATAAAAATAATAAACCAGATTTATCTCCACTAGAGTCAGCTTCTAAGCTGGTTGGTCAAGTCCTAAGGGTCAATGATATTGTAATCTATGAATCAACAGTTTACCCTGGAGCTACTGAAGAAGTTTGTGTCCCAATTCTTGAAAAGGAATCACAATTAAAATTTAACAAAGAATTTTTCTGTGGCTATTCTCCGGAAAGAATTAATCCTGGAGACAAGGAGCATACTGTAAAAAAAATATTAAAGGTTACATCTGGTAGTACCCCAAAAATAGCGCAGTTAGTTAATTCTCTCTATGGAGAAGTCATTGAGGCGGGAACATACCTTGCACCATCAATAAAAGTAGCAGAAGCAGCCAAGGTTATTGAAAACTCGCAAAGAGATATTAATATTGCATTTGTTAATGAACTAGCTATTATTTTTAATAAGTTAGGTATTGATACTGAAGAGGTTTTAAAGGCTGCAGCAACTAAATGGAATTTTCTTGACTTCAAGCCGGGACTTGTTGGGGGGCATTGTATTGGCGTTGATCCATATTATTTAACATACAAATCACTACAGGCCGGATACTCACCAGAGGTTATTCTATCAGGCAGACGTTTAAATGATAATATGCCAATTTATGTTGCAAATCAGTTTATAAAGCTCGCAGTTAATAGAGGGCTAACGATAAAAGAATTGAAAGTTCTGATTTTAGGTATAACTTTCAAAGAGAATTGTCCAGATATAAGAAATTCAAAAGTAATTGATATCTATAGAGAGTTAACTGAATTTGGTTGCGAAGTAAGTGTTGCAGATTATTGGGCTGACCCAGTTGAGGTAAAACAGGAGTTTGATATTAAACTTATTCAAAAAGATGACTTTTCAAAATATGCCGGAATTATTCTAGCTGTGGCACATGACAGTTATAAAACAATTCAATTTGACTCTGGTCAAATCATATACGATGTGAAGTCAATATTAAAAAAAGCCGACCAAAGACTTTAAAAATTTCATGGAATCGCTTAATATTAAATTTGATAGCAAAACAAATCAAATTAATCATTATTTATTTCTAGCTTTAGCGTTTTTTTTTCCTTTATCTGTAGTACTGGGTAATTTATTAATTTATCTAATTGTTTTATTTTGGATATTAGGTCTCAAATATCAACAAATAAAAAAAATAGCTACAAACCCTCTAGCTGTTTTGTCTTTAATTTTTTTTAGCACGCATATTTTGGGCTTAATTTGGACAAAAAATTATGAATGGGGTTTTGAAATTCTCAAAAAAATGCTTGATTTTTTAATCATACTTCCAATTTTTTTAACATTAGTAAAAAAAGAGTACGTTCATACTTATATTAATGCCTTTCTCATCTCTATATTTTTAACGATAACATTATCTTTTATGATTTGGCTTGGTATTATTGATCCATTTCTTAAGGCGACATTAGAGAATCCAGCAGTAACTATGAGCACTGTTTCTTATAATATATTTATAAGTTTTGCTATTTATATATCTCTTCATAGGTTATTGATTCAAGATACAAAAAAAAATGTTAAATGGATTTACGCACCATTTTCATTTATTTTGATTATTAATTTATTCATTACGGGCGGAAGAGCCGGGCAAGTGCTTTTTTTCTTTATGTTGGGGATGATTATCCTGCAATACTTCAACTATAGAGTAGTTAAGTCATTAATTATTATAACAATTATCTTCCCAATTATATTTGCTACTGCTCTCTTTACATCTCCATTCTTTGAAAAAAGAGTTTCTGATACAGTAAAAAATATAGATTATCATCAGATAGAAAATACATCTCTTGGACAAAGATATACATATCTAATAAATTCTATTGAGCTAATTAAAAAGAATCTGTATTTTGGAGTTGGGACTGGTGATTTTCCTGATGAATATAACATGATTCATAAAATCAATAGTCCAGATATTACTTCTACAGTGAACCCTCACAATATGTATATCCTGATTACAGCCCAATTGGGAATATTTGGCCTAATTTCATTTTTGTCTATTTTTGTCTATCAAATTAAGGCCTCGCTACAGTTTAGAGGTTTTAATAGAGATTTAGGCATTGTCTTACCATTAAGTTTTCTATTAATTATGTTTAGTGATTCATATCTTTTAGGACACTATACAACAACCCTTTTTGTTTTTTTTAGTGCAATTGTATTTAAATCAGAAGTTTGAAGAAATTAAAAATCTTAGTAATTATTCAAAGATCTAACGGAGATGTGTATTTTTCTAATACGCTCATTGAAAATCTTAAGAATCACTTCAAATCGTCAAAAGTGGATATTCTGGTTAATAGCGATACATATAAAACAGCATGTCTTTTCAGAAAAAATTTAAATAAGATTATTCAGTTCTCATATAAAGAAAAAGAACAAAAAGGCTTTTCCTATTTGTATAGTTTTATGAGGAAAATTTATAAAAAATATGATTTATCAATCAACCTGACTGCAAGCGATAGATCTGTTTTATTTTGTTCATTGTCAGCAAAAAAAACAATAAGTATTGTTGAGAAAGAAATGAGGAAATCGTGGTGGAAAAGATTGATCTTAACTCATTACTACCACTATAGGCCTAATAAACACATAATTGAAGAAACGTTGTTTCCATTGGATGTTTTAGATATCCCATATAGTAAACAGGTTAAAAGTCCTGAAATTAATCAACAAATCTTAAAAGAAGTAAAAAAACAAATTGGTAATCAGAAATTCTTTGTTTTTCATCCTTGCGCACAATATGAATATAAAATCTACCCAAAAAAGAATAGATTAATATTGCTTAATTTACTCTCGGACTTAAATATAAATATTGTTGTTACCGGGGGTAGTAGTCGGATTGATTTAGAGATTTCTGATTCAATTCCACATAAATCTAACATAATAAATATGATAGGCCATACTTCAATTGAAGAATATTGCGCAATCAGTTTGTTGTCTGAAGGCTATATTGGAATGGATACTTTAAATATGCATATCGCTGCTAGCCAAAATAAAAGAGTCTTTGCAATTTTTGGGCCAACCAATCCTCTTAAATGGAGTCCGTGGATAAATTGTTTGGAATCAAATCCATTTATTAATTTCCCATTGCAGAAAAAAAACCATGTCGCCTTATTTCAGGCAAATCTTTCATGTGTATCTTGTGGGAAATCTGGCTGCAATGACAATAACGTCAAGAGTGAATGTCTTCATTTAATTGATCCAAAAATAATTTTCGAAGAGGTGAAAAATTGCTTATAGGACTTATTAAATCATTTAAAAGAACTACTGAGTATAGATTTGAAAATAAAGTTCCAGGAAATATGGAAATTTTCTTAAAACAAGTTGGGCTATTAAGAAGATTTTTAAAATTCACAATAAGATACAGTTTTTACTTTTTTCAGGGTCATAAGAATCTTGAAGTAAATAAAATCGAGGAAGAGCAAAAAAGAATTTTATGGATAAATATTTCAGCACCAAGTTTAGGTGATGCATTAATGGACCTATCTTCAAGAGTAATATTAAAAAATAAAGAACTAGATTTGTTAACAGATAAAAGAAATGCAGAACTATTTCAATACGATAAACATTTTAGGAATGTCTACACGACTGAGAGTGTTGATATTAAAAATCACTATGACCTTGTAATTTTGGATTCCTTTTCCTCAAGGAGTTTGAAAATAAAATATCAATACGCAAGGAATGTATTATTTGTAGGAATGTATGGGTTTTTCAATGGGTGCGATGTGAATAGAACACTTTATAGTTTCTATCAAATGAATTACTTACTTGGTTTACCTTACAATGAAAATCAAATTAATAAAATTGCAAAGCCTCACCTCGATTTGAATATGGAAAATTTTGAGACTTTGAATGAAAATTTATTACCAAAAAAATTTCTATCTATCGCTCTTGGCGGTGACTGGTTATTCAGAACTTACAATAACTGGGAGTTTGTAATTGAGAAAATTTTTAGTGTAAATTCAGAAACAAAAATTCTAATATTAGGATCTAAAAATGCCTTATCTTTGGCACAAAAAATACAAGACAAATTTGGAGAGAATGTAGTCTCATATGTCAACAAGTTGTCATTTTTAGAGACATCAAAAATAATTGG
>Ga0255766_10005570_pt1 | contig 10422 bp, 8 predicted proteins | sample 071ome_23_FD_179966 | JGI IMG/M metagenome (GOLD analysis project Ga0255766, IMG submission 179966) | Coastal salt marsh microbial communities from the Groves Creek Marsh, Skidaway Island, Georgia - 071403BT metaG (version 2) | ecosystem: Environmental > Aquatic > Marine > Intertidal zone > Salt... | reverse complement strand
AAACATGAAAATTATCTGCCGACGGGCGCGTTTAAGGTGCGGGGCGGGCTTCACTACTTTGCTCAATTAGCGGCGACAGCGATGCCAGAGCGCGTGATTTGTGCAACGCGGGGTAACCATGGCCAGAGCGTTGCCTTTGCGGCAGCGGCGGCAGGAGTAGAGGCCGTGATCGTTGTCCCGCGTGGCAATAACCCAGAGAAAAACGCTGCCATTGAAGGATACGGGGCAAAGCTTTTGGTAGAAGGTGATGACTTTGTTGAGAGTCTCCGTTTCGCCGAAGCCCTGGCCCAAAGGGAGAACCTGCACTGGGTGCCGTCATACCATCAGGACTTAGTGGTAGGTGTTGGCACTTACGCGCTTGAACTATTGAGCGCAGCGCCTGATTTAACGCGTATCTATGTTCCGATTGGATTGGGCTCTGGCGCTTGCGGTGTCTTGATGGCAAAGGCTGCGCTGCAGCATTCAGTGCAAGTCATTGGCGTTGTATCAAGTCACGCGCCGACTTATTTGCAATCGATCATGAAGGGTCATCCCATCGCGAGCGATAGCGCTGAGACCATAGCTGATGGGCTAGCGGTTCGAGAAGCGAATCCTGAAGCGCTGTCGTGGCTAAGAACAGGACTATCAAAAGTGATGTCGGTCACCGATGACGAAGTCACGGAAGCCATGCGCGTTTTGTTGAAAGAGACTCATAACCTTGTCGAAGGAGCAGGCGCTGCACCGTTTGCCGCTGCATTGCGCGACCAGGCGTCCATTGCGGATGGTGAGTCAATTGGGGTGGTTATCTCGGGTGGTAATGTTTCATCTGAGGTGCTTAAGCAGGCGCTAGAAGAAGGCTAGCCCGCACCACTAGCCCCGCTTCATTGGTGACAAGTGAATCCATCCACGTGAGCCGTTGGGGATTTGAGGCGTAAGAACCAGCTGAGATCCTCTTAGGGACGATGTCTTGCGGCGTAAGTCTCCCAGCTACCGTCAGTGGGCGAGCGAGCAAACTTAAAAAGCGGTCACAAGACAACCAGAATTATCAGAAGAAGCTTTGGGTAATGAGCTCCAAGCAAAAAGCTTCTAGCAAGAAGAAGCTGCCAATAAGAAGAAGCGCGAAGTAAGCGGAAAAAAAGTGAAACGACGTGGAAGCAAATAAGCCAACAAATGGGCAGCACCGCTCCTTGACCGAGGGGCCAGTGAGCCTTCACTTGTCCCGCTTAACCGGCTTCATGCTCCTTGGTTTTGTAGCCGTCATGGGCGCAAACCTGATGGAGTCGCTATACATCAGTCAGGTTGGCACGTTGGAGCTGGCGGCACTCGGATTTACCTTTCCTTTAGTGATGATGATGCAAGGCGTAACCATGGGGCTAGGCGTTGGCGCCTCGTCAGTCGTTGCCCGCAAGATCGGTGCTCATGATTGGACCGACGCAAAAAGGCTGATGAGCCATGCGATTTGGATGGTCATCGGCTTCACGGTTGCACTTTCATTCCTCGTGTATTGGTCCCTTGAGCCCATCTTTGGGCTGCTCGGCGCGGATCAGGCGGCGGCGGAGCTTGCGATTCAATATATGAGCCTTTGGTTAATCGGGTTGCCTTTTTTTGCTGTGGCCATGGTCGGCTCATCACTCATGCGAGCAGCTGGAGACGCGATCAAACCAAGCTATCTGATGACCTTTAGCGCAGTCATACAAATCGTATTGGGCCCGCTTTTTATCTTTGGCATCGGCGCTTGGGATGGACTGGGCATGCCGGGTGCGGCGTGGGCGTTTTTGGTGGCGCGCTTTCTCAGTTTTGTGATGTACCTCTACGTCATGCGTGAAGATGGACTTCTAGTCCCAGGGCTCGAAGGGTTTGCCGCATCGAGCCGAGCCATCTTGCATGTTGGTCTCCCCGCAGTGGCCGCTAATTTAATCTCGCCCGTGTCGATGACGGTGATCACACGGTTACTCGCAGGTCATGGCACAGCGGTCGTGGCAGGGTTTTCCGTAGCGTCCCGAGTTGAAACCTTGTTTGCGATGTTTTTATGGGCGCTCAGCATGAGCATTGCGCCCATCATTGGGCAGAACTGGGGCGCTGGCCGCTTTGATCGTGTTGATTCGGCGCTGAAGACAGCTTATTGGTTTGCACTCGGTTGGGGCCTGCTCTCGTTTATTGTCTTGTTCACCGCTGGGCCGGTTGTGCTGACCTGGATCAGTGATGATCCCGAGGTAGTGGTCGCGGCGACAGCACATCTATCCATCTTGCCAATCGGTATGGGCCTCATGGGTGTCATCGCGATTGCAACGTCGAGCTTCAACGCGCTTGGGCGCCCCAACCCACCATTGATGATCTCGGTCATTCAGATGCTCTGTTTGTCGGTACCGTTTGCTTTGATTGGCAACGAATGGTTCGGATACATCGGCATTTTGTGGGGTTCGGTGGCCTCGATATTTGTCACGGCTGGACTGTCTTTCTTCTGGTTGAGGTTCTCAATCAAACCGGACGAGACCTTGATATCAGGCGACGCTCGAACCGCGAGTTAGGTGCGATTGGATCGAGTATTCACTCTCAAGCCAAAAACCGCCACGGCCGCCAGCATGTAAAGCGCTAAGAACGTGTAGAAGGCCCAGTCGTAGCTGCCTGTTGTATCAAACACCCATCCTGCGAATGGCGTCCCGCCCAGATGAATCACTGACATTGGTAAGCGCATCGCGCCCATGACGCGTCCGAATGAAGCGCGCCCAAAGGCCGCCCCGACCACTGCGCCTTGCATTGGCACGATGCCACCCATACCGAAACCAAAACTGCACGCGCCCAACATGAACCAAAAGTAGTCGGATGTATTGAGCATGACGAGTTGCCCAACGATTTGAAATGCAATGGCGAGCCACAGTGCGTGCCTCGTATCCCAACGGTCTACCAGCGCGCCGTAGGCGAGCTTACCAAACACACCACACCCCGCGGTGGCAGCGGCGATCAATGATGCTGCTTGCAGGCTAATCCCTCGGTCGGTGAGCTGCGGCACCATGTGGATCAGCGTCCCGGACTGCACGCAAAATAAAAGCCCGATGATGGTGACCAAGAGCCAAAAATTTCGATCACCAAGGAACTCTTTGGTTCTGAGTGGCGCTTTGACAGCAGGGAGTTCGGTCTGAGACTTTGCGCCGTCAGGCAATTGAGCGACATCCTCCGGGCGTGAGATTACGAGCCTTAAGACTAGGGGAACGACCAGGGTGAGCGTAATCAGGCCGTACACCAAGAACCCAGAACGCCACCCAAATTCGGTCACAAGGTAAGCACTGATATTCGGCATGATGACCCCTGAGACCGAGATGCCCGTCGCTGCGATTCCGAGTGCAGTCCCTCTTTTTCTTACAAACCAATTGCTAACCAGTTTTGATGTGGCTAGCTGGCCCATTGCGCCCGCGCCAAAGCCAACGAAAATGCTAAGCACTAGGTAGAACTGGAACGGAGACTGAACTACCGACAATAGGGAAAACCCAGTTCCCATGGAGAGGGCGCCGAGCGCCATGATGCGTTTTAGTGGATAGCGGTCGAGGGCTCGCCCTATGAATGGCGCGAGCATGGCGCCAACCCCTTGGGTGAGGGTAATGCCGATGGCAACATCCAAACGAGAATCACCGAATTCAGCCGCAATCGACTTGAAGAAAATGCCGTAGGAGTAGAAGAAAAAACCGACCGCGATGAAGTCTACGAAGAACGCCACACCGGCCATACGCCAACCAAGAAATGGTTGCGATGATGGGACTTCAGTGTTCAAGTGAGGGTGGCCTCAGCAGTGCTACGGGGAAGCCGAAGTCTACGGAAGTGTCTCTTTTGAAGCGAGCTTTTTTCGCCAATGGAGCCCCTTTCGCTGATGGAGTCCCATGACACAACCTAGGCTCGGCGATGGCGGAATGGGCACGACCCATCAATGACGAATCAGGAGACAACGATGGCGATGTTCAATGCTCCCAGTGATCAAGTCGTAGGCGAGACGGTGACCGGTCCGATTCTTGGCTGTGTGAAGACCGGCTATGAGCCCGTGCTAACGGCGTTTGCCGACAATTTCGAGCATCGCGGCGAAGTGGGCGCGAGCCTCTGTATTCTGAAGGGTGACGAGACCCTGATCGATGTGTTCGCAGGGACCTCGATTGACGGCGAGCAGCCGTGGCAACGCGAGACGATGAGCGTGGTCCACTCTTGCACCAAAGCCGCGGTTTCCCTATCCCTTTTGTGGCTGATTGATCAAGGGGAGGTAGCGCTTCATCGCGAGGTGGGTGATTACTGGCCTGAGTATCGTCAGGCGGGTAAGGATGCAACAACCATCCGCATGTTGCTTGATCATTCGGCGGGATTACCAGCCCTTCGCGCCAAGTTAGCCCCTGGTAGTTTTTTGGATTGGGATCTCATGGTTGAGTTGTTGGCAAAAGAAGCGCCTTTTTGGGTGCCCGGCAGTGCGCATGGATATCAGATGACAACCCATGGCTGGTTGGTGGGTGAGATCGTTAGACGCGTAACGGGGGTCTCCCTGGGTCAGTTTTTCAATGAGCAGTTCGCTCAGCCTCTGGGTTTAGATTTTTGGATTGGCTTGCCCGATGGCGAGCATCACAGAGTCGCGCGGCTTAAAGGGGCGAAACCTGTTCGTGGAGAGGCCGTTCCTCAGTTCACCAGGGCACTCCTTGATGACGCTGCCGGCATTCCGGCGCTTGCGTTCTTCAATACTGGGAAGTTTCGAGCGGATGATCCGGCGAGCTACCGAGCAGAATTTGGTGCAGGTGGAGGGATTACGAATGGCCGAGCACTGGCGCGACTCTTTGCACCGCTCGCGGTTGGTGGCAGCTTGGGCGGCACGCGCTTCTTCTCCGAAAGCGCGATTCATCAAATGTCAAAGACTTGGGTCGCAGGTGCCGACCAGACACTGTGCATGCCCTCACACTTCGGGCTGGGATTAATGAAGTCGATGGATAATACCTATCGGCCTTCAGGTGCTTTTGAAAGCTGCGTCATTGGCCAACATGCGTTTGGGCACGCCGGTGCGGGTGGCAGTATGGGGTTTGCCGATCCTGCGTTCGGATTCAGTTTTGGGTACACCATGAATCAGATGGGGCCCGGTATTTTGCTCAACGAGCGCGGTCAAGCGCTGGTAGACGCCATTTACAGGGTCAATGGCGCGCGCCGATCCGCCGCTGGCGATTATCGCTAAGCATCCTCTCTCGTAGAACTGCCGCTGGCTTGTCGCGCAAGCAAAACGCTCGGAGGGCCTGCGACGTAAGCCCCTTTCGCGAGTGGGTGCTGACCATTGTCGCCCTTGTGAGTTTGCGCAGGCTGGGTTTGGTTGTGTTTCCCACCTGGACTGCGAGCCCACAAAGATCATGATGCTTTTATGGGCGTTCCCGAAGCGGGGTGTTTGGCTGTGTTGCGTAAGGAGTAAGGATCCTTACGGGGTGTAACTCGGCACGCTCCGGCTCAGGAGGAACGGGAAGATCTCTTGCTTTATTTGGGGGTAGAAGTCTGCTTGTCCTAGCTATGCCCTTCTCCTTGGTCCAAATAGAACACATTGCCATCTTGATCTTCGACCAAGGCTAATCGCCCTCCCCAAGGCTGACGAGTCGGTGGCATCGGAAAAGATGCGCCGCGCTCAGTCAGCTGCTCATAAGCTGCCGTTAAATCGTTCACCATGAGGCCAATTCCGGTGTGTCGTCCTAATCGACTTGGATCACTGGTCACCTCAAGCGAAAGCGGCAGCGGTGAAGACTGAAATCTTGCATACCCATGGTCAACTTCAGCGTCGATTAACGTCAGTCCAAACACTTTGGTATAGAACTCAATCGCTGCCTCAAGATCTGAGACAAAGACGTTGATAAACCCTAGTCGCATGATGAAGTTCCCTTTGTGGTTTGAAGCAGCTTACCGCGTGCCAAACGCGAACCACAGGGCGTGGCGGTTAAGCCTCTTGAGCGTACCTGCTTCGAGTCGCGCGGAGGCAATCTACTGTGCGCCCTTTGACCACATCGGACCAAATGATGCGGGCTGGCGCTTTAGTAGAGAACTGGGTGGCGTTCAAGAGCGCCAGATAAAACGCTTGCCCAATTCAATTTCCCTCCGAGCAAAAGATACTGTCTTTTAAGGATAGTGCAGTAATGATGGCAATCTGGGTAAACCACTAACCACTAACCACTAACCACTAACCGCTATCTGCCGCCCCTAACCCGAGGACTTAAACACCGACATTGAGCATCTAACAGGGGACGATCATCGATACCGTGGTTTTAACGCGCTGGAGGATTGAGGGATGGCCGCTAGGACGGCCTTGGCGCTCTGCGGTGTCGGTGTTAGGTTAGGGGCTCGGCTGGTATTGGGGAGGCGTTGCTCCAGAAAGGGGAACGCGATCGCCGAATTGAATATGAGGTCTCGCATGGTTTGCCACATGGCTTTGTATGCCTTGGGAAATCAGTAGCCGTTCGGAAGATCATCGTGAAATGATCGGTGCGATCAGAGGAGCCTCAAGTAGGCTCGTGACATTTTTAAACTTAAGGTAACCAGGATATGAACTTTGAATTTTCAGAAGAGCAGAATTTGCTCAGGGAGCAAGCACAAAGCTTCTTAAAGGATCAATGCTCCTTGTCAGCAGTTCGCGCCGTGCTCGATGGCGAGCAATCCTTTGACGAGGGACTTTGGCAGCAAGTCGCTGCGATGGGTTGGACTGCGACCACCATTCCAGAGGAGTACGATGGGCTCGGGCTGAGCTATCTTGAGCTGTCCGTGATCGCTGAGGAACTCGGCAGGCAAATCGCGCCTATTCCTTTCTCTAGTTCTGTTTACCTTGCGACAGAAGCGATTTTGCTGGAGGGTTCTGATGCACAGAAAGCGCACTGGCTTCCCCAGCTTGCAGCTGGCTCAGTGATTGGTTGCCTAGCGGTCAATGAAAGCGCCGGTGAGCCTTCTCCTGACACTTTGCAATCCCGTTTCTCTGATGGCGAGGTCAGCGGCTCAAAGATTCCAGTCGCCGATGGCGACATCGCGCATCTCGCAGTGGCTTTGGTCAGCACGAGCGAGGGACCAACAGCTGTTTTGATCGATTTGAATCAGACTGGCGTGACGCGGACCCCAGTAAAAACGATCGACCCTAGCCGATCCCACGCTCGACTTGATTTTGAAAATGCCAGTGCCGAGATACTGGGTGAGCCGGGTCAAGGGTGGTCGTTGTTGCAGCGAGTCTATGATCGCGCAGCGGTGCTCTTCGCCTGGGAGCAGGTCGGTGGTGCCGAGACATCGCTGAATATGGCAAAGGAATATGCCCTTGGAAGATTTGCTTTCGGTCGCTCCATCGCCAGCTATCAAGCCATAAAGCACAAATTGGCGCACGCCTACGTAAAAAATACGTTGGCCCGTTCCAACTGCTATTACGGTGCCTGGGCATTGTCGACCAATGCAGATGAGCTACCCCTCGCTGCTGCAACAGCGAGGGTGGCGGCCACTCAGGCGTACTACTATGCGTCAAAAGAAAATATCCAAACCCATGGTGGCATGGGTTTCACCTGGGAGTTTGACTGTCAATTCCCATACCGACGCTCAAAGCTGTTGGCCGTGACCATCGGGTCCGAAGCAGTGTGGCAGGAGAAGTTAATTAGCGCCGTTGAAAACGCGCAAGCGGCGTAAGGAGAGTAAGCGAAATGGACTTTAACGATACAGCACAAGAAGCAGATTTTCGTGAGGAAGTGAAAACCTGGCTTAAGGACAATGTTCCGAGCGAGGCAGAACTCACGGGGCTCGATTACATTGGGCGGGCAAAACTTTGGCAAAAGCGTAAATACGATGCCGGTTGGGCCTGTCTCCGTTGGCCGAAAGAGCATGGTGGCCGAGGGGCGAGTGCGATTGAGCAGGTGATCTTCAATCAGGAAGAGTCAAAGTATCAGACGCCAGATAGCATCTTCTCCATCGGTCAAGGCATGTGTGCGCCGACCATGATGACGTGGGCGACCGAAGAGCAAAACGAACGGTTCATGCCACCGCTCGCAAGCGGCGAAGAGGTGTGGTGCCAGCTGTTCAGTGAGCCCGCCGGAGGCAGTGATTTGGCAGCGCTGCGCACTCGAGCGGTCAAAGATGGCGACGACTGGATCGTCAATGGCCAGAAGATCTGGACATCTGGCGCCCATTATTCTGACTATGGTGTGTTGGTACTAAGAACCGATCCAGATGTTCCCAAGCACCAAGGGTTGACCTATTTTTTCTTGGACATGACGTCGCCAGGCATTGAGATCAAACCCATCAAGCAAATCTCGGGCGGCGCAAACTTCAACGAAGTGTATTTCACTGACGTTCGCATCCCAGACGCGCAGCGTCTCGGGGCGGTGGGCCAGGGCTGGCAGGTGGCGCTCACGACATTGATGAATGAACGTGCCTCCATCGGCGGAGGCGGCGGTGGTTGTAATTTTGATTCAGTGTTTGATTTGGCGAAGCAAGTGTCACTGGCGGGGCGCCCCGCTATCGAGGATCCCTCGGTGCGGCGCAAGCTTGCCGACTGGTACGTGCAAGAGTCGGGTTTAAAGTTCACGGGTTACCGCTCAATGACGGCGCTGTCCCGGGGTGAAATCCCAGGCCCTGAGAATTCTATTGGCAAACTAGTGGGTGCACCTAAGCAGCAAGATATGGCTAGTTTTGCCCTAGATCTCCTCGACCAGCACGGGGTGATTTGGGACAGTGAGTTATCAGAGAAGGCAGGCCTATTCCAGGCGGCGTACATGTCCTCTCCTGGTCTTCGTATCGCAGGTGGTACGGATGAAATCATGGCCAATATCATTGCCGAGCGGGTGCTTGGACTGCCCCAAGATGTCAGGGTCGATAAGGGAATCCCCTTCAAGGATGTGCCTACCTCTTCATCCTAATGAGTGAGTGGGCCCTAAAGGGTTGGTGGCAAGTCGGGCTGCGGTTTGGCTTGTCATAACCCGTATTAGAGGCCGTAATGGGGCCTGCATTGGGCAGTGTCTGCATAGAGACAGAGAGTCGCCTAGGCATAGAGATAGCGCGTTGTAAGGCGAGCCTCCATAAGCTCTCAAATAGCGATCAAATGACCAAGACCCCGCTATCTCTGGGGTGCGTACGCGTCTCGACGATAGCGGAGCATGCTGCCTGATCTGGCGTTGCGATGCTGGCCCAATTGAAATGCGACTTTGCCGCCAACAACAACGGTATGGATACCTGACGCCAGCTGTTGAGGCGCATCATAGGTTGCCTCATCGTGAACGCGCTCGGGGTCGAACAAAGTAAGGTCCGCAAACCACCCCTCTTTAATTTGACCGCGATCAGATATTCCAAAGGTTGCCGCTGTCAGAGAGGTCATCCGCCGCACCGCCTCAGCGAGCGACAAAATATTTTGATCGCGAACGTAGCGCGAGAGGACGCGAGGGAAGGTGCCATAAAGCCGGGGGTGGGGTTTGCCCTTTAGGTTCGGGATCCCGTCTGAGCCAACCATCATGTCTCGCCACTTAAGGTTTGTCTGAATGTCTTGCTCGTCAATGAGAAATTGAATGCAGAGCGTTTGGTCGCCCCTCGGTGCTGTGAGGATGGTATGCACGAGCTCAGTCAGCGAGCGACCCTCCTCACTCGCGATGTCCACGAGCATGCGCCCCTCAAACGTTGGGAAGGCAGGGCAGCTCGCAATTCTGATGACTCTCGCGAGATCTTCATTGATTCGGTCGAGGTTGAAATATTCAATCATGCGACCGCTGCCAGCGGTATAGGGATAGACATCGAGCGACACCCCTTGGCCATCTGCAAGGGCTTGCTCGATTCTGGAGAGTGATTCCGTCACTTTGCCCCAGTTAGGCTCACCCGCTGATTTGTGATGAGAGATGTGCGTGTGGACGGCTGCATCCTTGCCGATCGTCAGTGCCTCCTCTACCGCCTCTAATAGATGATCGCCTTCGTTCCGCATGTGCGTCGTGTACAGGCCGCCAAATTCCGCCACCGTGCTGGCCAGTGTGGTTACCTCCTCGGTGTCGCTGTAGCGCCCGGGCCGGTAAATCAATCCACTCGAAAAACCGCATGCTCCCTGCTCCATGGCGAGGAGGATGTGCTCTCGCATCAGGCGCAGTTCGTGAGCTGAGGGTGCGGTTTTCGCTTCGCCCATCACAAGCGATCGGACGGTGTTGTGGCCAACAAGCATCATATTGTTGATCGCGGGACCCTCAGACAACGCTGCACGGAAGTAACCTTCAAGGTCTGTAAAGTCCCCACGAAGCCCAGCGAGAATGCCGCCACTGGCGCGGCGCCAGTCGACATCAGGCGAGGCTGGAATGGCACTAAAGCCGCAGTTGCCATTGACGACTGACGTTACGCCTTGGGAAAGCTTGAAGGTCATGTCTGGGTGCCTGATAAACGCGCCATCATCATGTCCGTGCGCATCGATGAATCCAGGGGATAACACGTAACCCTCGCAGTTAATTTCCTCCTCAC
>Ga0255766_10005557_pt1 | contig 10435 bp, 5 predicted proteins | sample 071ome_23_FD_179966 | JGI IMG/M metagenome (GOLD analysis project Ga0255766, IMG submission 179966) | Coastal salt marsh microbial communities from the Groves Creek Marsh, Skidaway Island, Georgia - 071403BT metaG (version 2) | ecosystem: Environmental > Aquatic > Marine > Intertidal zone > Salt... | reverse complement strand
CTCTAATAATGGCAGATCTAAAAAAAGTCGCAGAACAGTTAGTCGGTTTAACAGTTAAGGAAGTTAACGAACTTGCTGATATTCTTAAAGATGAATATGGTATCGAACCTGCAGCAGCAGCAGCAGTGGCGGTAGCATCAGGTCCTGCTGCTGGTGGGGATGATTCAGGTGATGCAAAATCAGAATTTGATGTTGTATTAAAATCAGCTGGTGGTTCTAAGCTTGCAGTAGTTAAATTGGTTAAGGAGTTAACAGGTCTAGGGCTAAAAGAAGCTAAAGATCTTGTTGATAATACTCCAAGCCCAATCAAAGAAGCAGTATCTAAAGATGATGCTGAAGGACTAAAGAAATCACTTGAAGAAGCTGGAGCAGAGGTTGAACTTAAGTAATTAAAATAACCTCATTGTTAGGCTTTTAGATTTTTCTAAAGGCCTATACTTGTTTGAACTAAACTCTAAAATATGACTAACAATAAACTGAGAACAAATTTTTCAAATTCTAGAAACGCCAACATTGAGACGGATTTTCTAGATATTCAAATAAAATCATTTCAAGACTTTTTTCAACTTGAAACTAAGTCTGATGAAAGAGTAGAAGAAGGACTTTTTAATACATTTAAAGAGAACTTTCCTATTACTGATGCCAGGAATCAGTTTGTTTTAGAGTTTCTAGACTACTTTGTAGACCCTCCAAGATACTCTATGCATGAATGTATTCAAAGAGGACTTAGTTATTCTGTGCCTCTTAAAGCTAGACTAAAGCTTTTCTGTACTGATGTAGAACATGAAGATTTTGAAACTATTGTTCAAGATGTTTTTCTTGGATCTATTCCATACATGACACCTAGTGGAACATTTATAATTAATGGTGCTGAGAGAGTTATTGTGTCTCAACTTCACAGATCTCCTGGAGTGTTTTTTGGACAGTCTTTTCACGCAAATGGTACAAAGCTCTATTCAGCTAGAGTAATTCCATTTAAAGGTTCATGGATTGAATTTGCAACTGACATTAATAATGTAATGTATGCATATATTGATAGAAAGAAAAAGTTGCCAGTTACTACGCTTTTTAGAGCTATAGGTTACCAAGGAGATAAGGAAATACTCGAAATATTTGATTTAGCAGAGGAGATAAAAGTAACTAAAGCGGGTTTAAAAAAAGCCTTGAACAGAAAATTAGCTGCAAGAGTACTTAGGACTTGGTTCGAGGATTTTGTTGATGAAGATACAGGTGAGGTTATATCTATTGAAAGAAATGAAATTATTTTAGATAGAGATACCATTTTAGAACAAGATCATATTGAACAAATTTTGGATGCTGATGTTAAAACAATCTTACTTCATAAAGAAGATTCTCAAAATTCTGATTATGCCATAATCTATAATACACTGCAGAAAGATCAAACAAATACTGAAAAAGAAGCTGTTGAATATATCTACAGACAACTTAGAAATGCCGAACCACCGGATGAAGAAACTGCAAGGGGTATAATAGACAAACTATTCTTTTCAGATCAGAGATATAATCTTGGTGAGGTAGGTAGATACAGAATGAATAAAAAGCTAAATCTGGATGTGGATATGGAAGAAAGAACATTAACACGTCATGATATTACAACAATTATTAAATATTTAATTGAGCTTATTAATTCAAAAGCTGAAATTGATGATATAGATCATTTATCCAATAGAAGAGTTAGAACTGTTGGTGAGCAATTATCTACTCAGTTCGGTGTTGGTTTAGCTAGAATGGCAAGAACTATAAGAGAGAGAATGAATGTTAGAGATAATGAAGTATTTACACCAATTGATCTAATTAATGCTAAGACATTGTCTTCAGTTATAAATACATTTTTTGGAACTAATCAATTATCTCAGTTTATGGATCAAACAAATCCCCTAGCTGAGTTAACTCACAAAAGACGTTTATCTGCATTAGGACCTGGTGGTCTTTCAAGAGAAAGAGCAGGTTTTGAGGTTAGGGATGTACACTATACTCATTATGGAAGATTATGTCCGATTGAGACTCCTGAAGGTCCTAATATTGGACTTATTTCATCTTTATCTGTTTATGCTAGAGTCAATAATCTTGGATTTATAGAAACTCCATACCGAGAAGTTAAAGATGGTAAAATTGATCTAAAGAAAGTTACATATTTAACTGCTGAGGAGGAAGAAAATAAACTTATAGCTCAAGCAAATATTGATTATGACAAATCAGGAAAAATAATCTCAGAAAGAGTTATTGCAAGAGATCAAGCAGACTTTCCAGTGGTGTCTCCTGATAATATTAGTTACACTGATGTTGCACCAAATCAAATTGCATCTATATCTGCTTCTTTGATTCCTTTTCTTGAACATGATGATGCTAACAGAGCACTGATGGGTTCTAATATGATGCGTCAAGCTGTTCCATTATTAAAACCAGAGTCACCAATAGTCGGTACTGGTCTAGAAAAATCTGTTGCATCTGATTCCAGAGTCCTTTTAAATGCAGAAAGAGATGGAATTGTTGATTATGTTGATTCTAATAAAATTGTTATAAAATATAATCTAACAAAAGAAGAAAAATTATTAAGTTTTGATGAAGACTTTAAGGTATACGATCTTATAAAGTTTCAAAAAACTAATCAGGGAACTTGCATAAATCTAAAACCAATAGTTACTAAAGGAGATCATGTCTCCAAAGGTCAAGTTCTATGTGAAGGATATGCAACTCAAAATGGAGAATTAGCCCTTGGTAGAAACCTTAAAGTAGCATTTATGCCATGGAAAGGGTATAATTTTGAAGATGCTATAGTTATCTCTGAAAAAGTTGTAAGAGATGATGTTTTTACTTCAATTCATGTTGACGAATATGCTATTGACGTAAGAGATACTAAGCTTGGTACTGAAGAGTTAACAGATGATATACCAAATGTTAGTGAAGAAGCAACCAAAGAGTTAGATGAAAATGGTATGATAAGAATAGGTGCAGACGTTAAGCCTGGAGATATTTTAATCGGAAAAATTACTCCAAAAGGAGAATCTGATCCAACTCCTGAAGAAAAACTTCTTAGAGCAATCTTTGGTGACAAAGCAGGAGATGTTAAAGATGCATCTCTTAAAGCACCACCTTCCTTAAATGGAATTGTAATTGACAAGAAACTTTTTGTCAGATCATTTAAAGATAAAAGAAGAAGATCTCAAGATAAAGTTGATCTAGAACTTCTAGAATCTAAATACTTAAAAATCTTAGAAGACCATAGATTAAAACTTGTAGAAAAACTATCCTCAATAATTAATGGAAAGACTTGTCAAGGGGTTTTTAATGATTTAGGAGAAGAGGTTCTCCCTAAGGGAAAGAAGTTTTCTGGAAAAATGTTATCGAATGTTGAAGATTATACTCACTTAACTAAAGGAATTTGGACAACATCAGATGATACTAACATTTTAGTTGCTTCACTTCTTCATAACTATAGAATTAAAGAAAATGATATTCAAGGTTCATTAAGAAGAGAAAAGTTTACTATAAGTGTTGGAGATGAGCTTCCTCCAGGAATTAAAAAACTTGCTAAAGTTTATATTGCCAAAAAAAGAAAATTAAAGGTTGGAGATAAAATGGCAGGAAGACATGGTAATAAAGGAATTGTAGCAAGAATTGTTAGACAAGAAGATATGCCTTTTTTAGAAGATGGAACACCTGTTGATATAGTATTAAATCCACTTGGTGTACCATCAAGGATGAATATTGGTCAGATATATGAAACAGTTTTAGGATGGGCAGGTAAAAATCTTGGAAGAAAATTCTCAACTCCTATTTTTGACGGAGCAACATTAGATGAAATAAATAAGCTCACAGATGAGGCTGGTGTCCCAAGGTTTGGCCATACATACTTATACGATGGAGGTACTGGAGAGAAATTTGATCAACCTGCAACAGTAGGTGTGATTTATATGTTAAAATTAGGGCATATGGTTGATGATAAGATGCATTCTAGATCAATCGGACCATATAGTTTAATAACTCAACAACCATTGGGAGGAAAAGCTCAATTCGGTGGACAAAGATTCGGTGAGATGGAGGTATGGGCTCTAGAGGCTTATGGTGCTTCAAGTGCTCTTCAAGAAATATTAACAGTAAAATCTGATGATGTAATTGGAAGAGCCAAGACATATGAGTCTATTGTAAAAGGAGAGAATCTTCCTGAACCTGGACTTCCGGAGTCATTTAATGTTCTAATGCATGAATTAAAAGGACTTGGACTAGATATTAGATTAGAAGAAAAATAAATTAAAGTAAAAAATATGTCAAAAAACAATGAACTAATTACTCAAAAAAGATTTAATACTATTTCTATTGGTCTATCATCTCCAGAAGTTATCTTAGGTAATTCTAGAGGTGAAGTTCTAAAACCAGAAACAATTAATTACAGAACACATAAACCTGAAAGAGATGGTCTATTTTGTGAAAGAATTTTTGGACCTGTAAAAGACTATGAATGTGCATGTGGTAAATATAAGAGAATAAGATATAAAGGTATAATTTGTGATAGGTGTGGTGTTGAAGTAACTGAAAAGAAGGTTAGAAGAGATAGAGTTGGACATATTAATCTTGTTGTTCCAGTAGCTCATATATGGTATTTTAAATCTCTTCCAAATAAAATTGGTTATCTATTAGGTCTTCCTTCTAAAAAACTTGATATGATAATTTACTATGAAAGGTATGTTGTAATTCAGGCAGGTGAAGCTAAAGATGCTGAAGGGGAACCTGTTAAAAAAATGGATTTTTTATCAGAGGAAGAATATCTTTCAATTATGGAGTCACTTCCAGCAGAAAATCAATTTTTCGAAGACTCTGATGAGAGAAAGTTTATTGCTAAAATGGGAGCAGATTGTTTGATTGATCTTCTTTCTAGAATTGACTTAGAAGAATTGTCATATGAATTAAGACATAAAGCTCACAATGAAACCTCAAAACAAAGAAAAACAGAAGCTTTAAAGAGACTTCAAGTAGTTGAATCTTTTAGAGAGGGTAATGAAAGGAAAGAAAATTTACCTGAATGGATGTTAGTTAAAGTGATACCTGTAATTCCTCCAGAATTAAGACCACTAGTTCCCCTTGATGGTGGAAGATTTGCTACATCAGATCTTAATGACTTATATAGAAGGGTGATTATTCGTAATAATAGACTAAAGCGTTTAGTTGAAATCAAAGCTCCCGAAGTTATACTTAGGAATGAAAAAAGAATGCTTCAAGAATCAGTTGATTCATTATTTGATAACACTAGAAAGTCTTCTGCTGTAAAAACAGAATCAAACAGGCCATTAAAGTCTCTCTCGGATTCACTTAAAGGAAAACAAGGTAGATTTAGACAAAATCTTTTAGGTAAAAGAGTTGACTATTCAGCTAGATCGGTAATTGTTGTAGGTCCAGAATTAAAATTATATGAATGTGGTCTTCCAAAAGATATGGCTGCAGAGTTATATAAACCATTTATTGTCAAAAAACTAATTGAAAGAGGTATAGTCAAAACTGTAAAATCAGCAAAGAAAATAATTGATAGAAGAGATCCTATTGTTTGGGATATTCTTGAAAATGTTCTTAAGGGTCATCCAGTTTTGTTAAATAGAGCTCCAACTCTACATAGATTAGGTATACAGGCCTTCCAACCTAAACTTATAGAAGGTAAAGCTATTCAGTTACATCCTCTTACTTGTACTGCATTTAATGCTGATTTTGATGGTGATCAAATGGCAGTTCACCTTCCGTTGGGTCCAGAGGCTATTTTAGAAGCTCAATTATTAATGCTTGGGTCCCATAATATTTTAAATCCTGCAAATGGTTCTCCAATTACTGTACCTTCTCAAGATATGGTCTTAGGTTTATATTATATGACAAAATCCAGAAAATCTTCTGAGACTATTAAATTAAAAGGTGAGGGTTCTACATTCTTTTCTCCAGAAGAAGTTACAATGGCTTACAATGAGAAAAAAATTGATTTGAACTCTGTAATTAAGTGTAAAATAAAGACCTCTAGTCTAGAAGACTCTTATGAAATTATCGAAACTACCCCAGGTAGAATTTTCTTTAATGAAGTAGTCCCTGATAATGCAGGATTTTTTAATGAAGTTTTAACAAAGAAAAACCTGAGAGAAATTATTGGTAAAATTCTACATGTTACTAGTGTCCCTGAGACTGCTGAATTTCTTGATAGAATTAAAGATCTTGGATATAATTTTGCCTTTAAAGGAGGTTTATCTTTTAGTCTTGGTGATATAATCATTCCCCAACAAAAGCAAGATCTTATTGATGATGCAAATAAACAAGTTGATGGAATTATTAATAACTATAATATGGGTCTGATAACAAATAATGAAAGATATAATCAGGTTATTGACGTCTGGACTTCAGCAAATGCAACTCTAACTGAGCTTGCAATGAAGCAAATAAGTGAAGATCAACAAGGCTTTAATTCTGTTTACATGATGCTTGACTCGGGAGCAAGAGGTTCTAAAGAACAAATTAGGCAACTTACTGGAATGAGAGGGCTAATGGCAAAACCAAAAAAATCAAATATTGGTGGAGGTGAAATTATTGAAAATCCTATTTTATCAAATTTCAAAGAAGGTCTCTCAATTTTAGAGTACTTCATCTCTACACATGGTGCTAGAAAAGGTTTAGCAGATACTGCACTTAAAACTGCTGATGCAGGATACCTTACAAGAAGACTAGTTGATGTTTCTCAAGATGTGATCGTAAATGAAACTGATTGTGGAACCTTAAGGGGAATTGAAGTCTCTGCATTAAAGAAGAACGAGGAAGTTGTTGAAACTCTTGGTGAGAGAATACTTGGAAGAGTTGCTTTAAATGATATTATTGATCCATCTTCAAATGAGGTTTTAATAGAAGCAGGTAAATTAATTGACGAAGATATTGTAACAAAAATTGAAAATACATTAATAACTTCTGTTGAGGTTCGTTCACCTTTAACTTGTGAGACAAAAAAAGGTATTTGTATAAATTGTTATGGTAGAAATCTTGCTACTGGAAAAGCTGTTCAGATAGGAGAAGCAGTAGGAGTTGTAGCAGCTCAATCTATTGGTGAACCTGGGACTCAATTAACACTTAGAACTTTTCATGTAGGAGGTGTTGCTGGTAATATTTCTGAAGAAAACTCTTTAACTTCCAAATTTGATGGAATAGCTGAAATTGAAGATTTGAAATCGGTTAAATCAAAAGATAGTGAAGGTAATAGTTCTAATATTGTTATTTCACGTACTACTGAAGTAAAGATTCTTGATTCTAAAACAAAGAATGTTCTCAGTAATAATAACATACCTTATGGTTCATATTTGAATATTAAAAATGGTCAAAAAGTTAAAAAGGGTGATCTAATATGTCAGTGGGACCCATTTAATGGTGTTATCGTATCAGAATTTGCTGGTAAAATTGTATATGAAAATATTGAAGTGGGAAAAACTTATCAGGTTGAAATAGATGAGCAAACCGGATTTAAAGAAAAGGTTATAACAGATTCAAGAGATAAAAAGCTTATTCCTACACTCCTAATCCAGGATAAAAAAGGTGTTTCAATTAGATCATACAACTTACCTGTTGGAGCTCACATTATGGTTAATGATGATGAATCAATTGATAAAGGAAAAATTTTAGTTAAAATACCTAGAAAATCTGCTAAATCGGGAGATATTACAGGTGGGCTACCACGTGTAACAGAGCTATTTGAAGCGAGGAATCCTTCTAATCCAGCTGTAGTTTCTGAAATTGATGGAGTTGTATCTTTTGGAAAGATAAAAAGAGGAAATAGAGAAATTATTGTTGAATCTAAGTTTGGTGATATTAAAAAATATTTAGTCAAATTATCAAATCAGATTCTTGTTCAAGAAAACGACTTTATAAAAGCAGGTATGCCTCTTTCTGATGGAGCAATTACACCTAATGATATACTTAATATAAAAGGTCCGTCTGCTGTCCAACAATATCTTGTAAATGAAGTACAGGAAGTTTATAGACTTCAAGGTGTAAAAATAAATGATAAACATTTTGAAGTTGTTGTCAGACAAATGATGAGAAAAGTAAAAATTATTGATCCAGGAGATACATTATTTTTAGAAGATCAATTAGCTTTTAAGGATGATTTTATATCTGAAAATGATAAGCTTTATGGAATGAAAGTAGTTGAAGATGCTGGAGAAAGTGATAATCTTAAGGTCGGTCAACTAATTTCTGCTAGGCAACTTCGTGATGAAAATTCAATTCTTAAAAGAGATGATAAAAATATAGTTAGTGCACGTGATGCAAAACCTGCTACTGCTTCAACACAGATTCAAGGTATAACTAGAGCATCTCTTCAAACTAAATCTTTCATATCAGCGGCATCTTTCCAAGAAACAACTAAAGTTCTTAATGAAGCTGCTGTTAATGCTAAAAATGATACGCTTGAAGGTCTTAAGGAGAATGTTATTGTAGGTCATAAAATTCCAGCTGGTACTGGAATGAGAAATTACGATGATATTATTGTTGGACCAAAAGATGAGTATAATAGTCTGCTTATTAATAAAGAAGAAGAATTAAATTATTAATTTTGACTTTATGTCAAAAGAAAATGTGATTCTTGTCGATGAAAAAGATAATCAGGTTGGCTTAATGCCGAAGCTTGAGGCGCATCAAAAAGGATTACTTCATAGGGCTTTCTCTATCTTTATCTTTAATTCAGATTATAAGCTTTTACTTCAAAAAAGAGCCTCTTCTAAGTATCATTCAGGCGGACTCTGGACAAATACGTGTTGTAGTCATCCAAGAGATGGAGAAAATACAATTGATGCAGCAAATCGAAGACTTTATGAAGAAATGGGAATAAAAACAAAACTTAGAAAAGTTTTTGATTTTATTTATAAAGCAGATTTAGATAATAACCTAACAGAAAACGAATTTGATCATGTATTTTATGGTGTTTACAATGATGATCCAGTTTTAAACATGGAAGAAGCAGATGACTATAAGTGGGTTGATATTGAAACACTTAAAAATGATATTGATAATAATCCAGATCAATATACCGTATGGTTTAAAATAGCTTTTGACTATTTTTATAATTATTTAAAGAAATGAAAGTTACAGTAAGTAGAAAAGCTCATTTTAATGCAGCTCATAAATTATATAGACCTGATTGGTCTGATGAAAAAAATGATAAAGTTTTTGGAAAATGTGCTAATAAAAACTTTCATGGTCATAATTATGAGTTAATTGTTAGTCTAACAGGAGAAATTGATAAAGAAACTGGCTACGTTTATGATCTAGGAAAGCTTAAGGGAATAATAAAATCAGAAGTTGAAGATTATTTAGATCATAAAAATCTAAACCTTGATATTAATGATTTTAAAAATTTAAATCCATCTGCAGAAAACATAGCTGTTCTTATCTATAATAGATTAATAAAATATTTTGATGATTCATACAAGTTAAAAATTACTTTGTATGAGACTCCAAGAAATTTCGTAGAATATAGCGGTTAATCTAATGTTAATGTCTCTAGAATTTTACCGTATTTAGAGTTTTTTATTTTTTCAGGTAAAGTATCATATAGCTTTAAAAGTAATTCCCAGTTAGCATCAGGTATTTGACTTACAGCTATATATGGTGATATTTCATATTTAGAATTCGTTATAGAAAAATTTAAAGAGTATAAATATTTCCTTCTAACTAAGTTTTCTAATTGTTGGTTAACTGAATCAATCCTTTCTTGATTATTATCAATTTGAGCTTGATAAAATATTTCTAATAAGTCTAAATTTTGAAGATTATACTTTCTCATAATAGATAAATATTCACCTAACAATTTACTATTTTTTGAACCGGAGATTTCATAACTGGAATCGAATGTTTGAAGTCTAGTATTAATATTTATTTTACCAGCATTTCCAAAAAAAGTTATAATATCATTTAGCGAATCACCATCATACTTATCTAGATATAAATAAAAAATATCAGGCTCTTCTAGTCTAGTTTTCAAAATAAACTCACTGGAGCCATCAATATTAATTGAATCTAGACTTACAATAATTGAATCTTGTTGTTTCTGAAGATAAACTGTTCCTTTTTTTAGTCCATCAATATTCCCAGTTACAATCATTTTATTACTATTGGAGCTACAGCCTGATAAAATGATTAGAACAGCTATTAAGTATTTTTTTTTCATATTAAATATTAATCCAGTAGGTTAGTTTTAAGTTAATTGACCTTTGTTGAGGTGTTATAGAATTTTTTATAAAATAGTTATCATTATATACCAAATATAAGTCAGATAACGGTGCAAATCTCCATTGAAGCCTTGAATTTATTCCTAAGTTCTCAGATTGTGAGGAAAACTGAATATAAGTTGTCCAAAAAGTCTTTTTAGTAAAAGTAAATTCAAATTTAGGCGTTATAAGCCATA
>Ga0255766_10005548_pt1 | contig 10445 bp, 10 predicted proteins | sample 071ome_23_FD_179966 | JGI IMG/M metagenome (GOLD analysis project Ga0255766, IMG submission 179966) | Coastal salt marsh microbial communities from the Groves Creek Marsh, Skidaway Island, Georgia - 071403BT metaG (version 2) | ecosystem: Environmental > Aquatic > Marine > Intertidal zone >... | reverse complement strand
TAACCCATCATATGAAGAACTATATAATTTTTTAAATGATGAGTATTTACCTAATACAAGAGTTTCTATAGGGCTTCAGGATATACCTGGTGGAAAAGAATGGTATGAATCACTTGTAAAATATCACACAACAACTGATTTAACTCCTGATGAAATACATGATATAGGTCTTGCTGAAATTGCCAGAATTAGATCAGAAATGGAAACAGTAATTGAAAGTGTTGGCTATGAGGGAGATTTTAAATCATTTCTTGATTTTTTACGTAATGATCAAAGATTTTACTATGATGATCCAAATGATCTATTGAATGCCTATCTTGTAATGTCAAAAAAAATTGATCCTTTATTAACTAAAATTTTTAAAAAATTTCCTCGAGCTCCATATGGTGTAATTCCTATACCTGATGATATAGCTCCTTATACAACTACTGCTTATTACTATTCTCCATCAGAAGATAGGCCTGGATATTTTTATGCAAATTTATACAAACCTGAATCAAGACCAAAATATGAAATACCTGTCTTAACTATACATGAAGCGGTTCCTGGTCACCATTTTCAAATTTCTTTAGCTCAAGAATTAGAAAATGTACCTGACTTTAGAAAACATCAAAGCTTTACTGTATTTGTTGAAGGTTGGGGATTATATAGTGAAGAATTAGGTGAATTTTTAAATCTATATGATGATCCTTATGATAAATTTGGACAATTGACGTATGACATGTGGAGAGCTATTAGACTCGTTGTAGATACAGGAATGCACTATAAAGATTGGTCTAGACAAGATGCTATAGATTTATTTGTAAATAATACGGCAAAATCTCTTCTAGATATTGAAAATGAGGTAGATAGATACCTAATTATGCCTGGGCAAGCACTTGCGTACAAAATTGGACAAATGAAAATTAAGGAATTGCGAATTAAGGCTTCAAATGAACTTGGTGATAATTATGATATAAAAGAATATCATTACGAAGTTCTTAAAAGAGGCGCTCTTCCTCTAGATGTCTTTGAGGGTTATATAAACGAATGGATAGAGTCTAAGAAGAGTTCTTAGAGCGCTTACATTTTTCACTACAATATATAACCTGTTCCCAATCTTTCTTCCATTTTTTTCGCCAATTAAATTCAAGTTTACATACAGGACATACTTTAGTTGGTAAATGAATTTTTTTATGCATTAATTTTCCCAATTGGGTGATTTGTATCATAGCTTTTAATGTATAAGACACCATCTATAATGTTATTTTGATTAATAGCTATATCAACTAGTTTGTAATAAACATTTCTACTAAAAAAAGCCTCTATATTTGATCTTATTATCACAATAGGTATATCAACATTATTAAATGATATTAATTTAGTAGCAGATAACTTATCAAGTTTGGCACTATAGTTCAGATTAGTAATTAGATTTATACCCTTCTCCGTAACAATAAAGTCAGTAATAACATATGGGGCAATGGCAGGATTTACTATAATTTTTTCATATGGAGTAACTAAGTAATATTGATTATTTTCTTTTTTTAAAACTCTTGAAAAAAGTAATTTAAGTTTTTCGTTCTTTATAATTGAATTGTTATAAAACCAATCACCGTTAGAATCAATCTTAAAAAAAGGTCCATCACATAAAGGAGGATTCCATTTATCTACAGGTGGGAAATTAGTATCAATATTAATAATTTTGGATTCTATATCTTTTAAATCCATGTCAGATAATAAGTGTATTAATTATTATAAAAAAACCAATAGATATTAATGCAATGCCAGTAAAGTTATTAAAATTTTTATTATTTATATCTATGATTCTTTGGCCAGTTAGCAAGTAAGTTAAAAAAATAAACCATAGCGATGAAACTATTGAAAAATAAAACGGGTACAAATAAAAACCAATTGAGCTAATACCGTCAATCATTAATGCAAATAATGAAACAAAAAACATAAATGCTTTAATATTAAAAATATTTGTAACAAGGCCGTTAATTAAACTATTTGTACCAAATTGAATGTTTCTTTTAGTTTTTTCATTATTTGTCTGGATTATCATTGTTAAACCAATATAAAAAAGATAAAGACCGCCGATCACACCAATTGATTTAGATAATGTTGGATCAGATAATAAAATTAAAGAAATGCCATTAATTGCCAACAAACAATGGAAATATATACCTATCCCAATTCCGATTGCTGCCTTAATACCTCCGGATCTTCCATTTACTGATGACTCTCGTATGACTATTAATGTATCTGGCCCTGGGCTAGTTAAAGCAACTAAATGAGCTATTGCGGACCAAATGAACATTAGGTAATTATTGTAGGCTCAACATCTAGATGAATAGAATAATTATTGAATATAGTTTTAGATATTATATTTTTAAAATCCAATACTTCTTCATAACTTGCCTTTGAATTAGTAATCATCACTAATGAATGATGTTCATAGAGACCAACATTCTCAAAAGAAGGTAGTAAGTGTTTTATAGAGTTAATAAGCTGGCCTGCAGATAGTTTTGAAGAATTGTCTGTTACCGACCATGATACAAAATTATTAAATTCAGATAATCGTGAATTATCAATAATAGGGTTTTTAAAAAAACTTCCAACATTAGGTGTATTATTTGGATCAGGAAGCTTAGAACTTCTAATAGTATTTATAATTTCAGCTACTTCATTGTGCTCAAGATTATTAAAATCAATATTATTTTCATTAATATATGAGGTAATGGAATCATAATTAAGATTAAATTCTTTTTTTAGATTATTAAAAAAATTTACACTTAAAATTAATAAATCAGGGTTGTCTTTAAAACATGAATGCCTATATTTAAAATTACAATCATTTCCATTTATAGTAATAAATGAATTATTTGATAAATCAAAGCATTCAACTGATTTTATAAGTGATGATATTTCAACTCCGTATGCACCAATGTTTTGAACTGGTGCAGCACCAACACTTCCAGGTATTAATGATAAATTTTCAAATCCATAAATATTATTTTTGATAGTGAACTTAACTAACTCATTCCAATTCGCAGAGGCACCAACATTTAAATGCTTATCATTGTTTATAGTATTTAGAGATGTTTGAATGACAATGCCATTAAAGTATTCAGGAGCAACAATATTTGTCCCCTCCCCAATTACAATATATGGAAGGCGTTTTAATCTTATGAAATCATATAATTCATGACAATCATTATTATTTTCAATCAAAAAATTATATTTTGAATGTGAGGATATTCTTAAAGAGTTAATTATTTGATGATCTTTATTAATTTTCATTTATTTCCAAGAAATTTCTTGCTTTTATAACATCGTCATCTGTATCAATACCCTTTTGGATGTGATCATAGAATTTAGATACATAGATCTTATAATCATTATCCAAAAATCTTAATTGTTCTAATTTTAGTTCTAGTTCATTAATTGAAGGCTCTAAATTAACAAATTCATTTAAAGTTTTATATGAATATCCGTAAATACCAATATGGTGATCTATATTATTATGAAGATCTTCGTTATTTCTAAAGAATTTAATTGCTTGTGATTTATCATTTGATAATACCTTAACGCAATTTGGATTATCTATATCTTCAGGTTTTAATGGTTGAGAGGCTGTTATTACATCAGGTGAATGAGTAAAATAATTATTTACAATATCTTTTAAAATAGAACTTGGAATAAAAGGCTCATCACCTTGTAAGTTAATTATAAATTGATCTGGTGAAAGGTTTAATTTTGTGGCCGCTTCATAAACTCTATCAGTTCCTGAAATATGAGTATCAGAAGTCATAATCACATTACTTGTAAATTCTTTTACATGGGATTTAATTAGAATTGAGTCTGTTGCAATATAGGTCTTGTTTGTTACTTTTAAGGCTAATTCGAAGACTCTTTGAACTAAGGATTTACCATTAAGATCAATTAGTGGTTTCTGATGTAATCTTGTCGAGCCCTCTCTTGAGGGTATTATTATTATTGGATCATCATTCATGATGAAAAGTTATTAATTTCTTTTAATTTCTTATCTAAATTTGTAATAAATTGATTAGATACATCAGCATCAACAGATAAATACCAAATTTTATTATTCTCCAAACCTTTACATTTTGTAGCATCTTTTTCAGTCATTATTATTGGTAAATGATCTAAAAAGTGTAAATCAGATAAATTAAAATTATGGTGATCTGGGAAAGGATGTTTAATCACATCAAAACCAAGCCTTTCTAAGGTATCAAAAAATCTACCTGGATTACCTAGACCGGCTACTGCATGAACTTGTCTATGCATTGGCCACTTATCAATTTCATATGATTTAGCTGAATTTAGATGAACAAATTTATTAGGAGTAATGTTCATTAAAAACTCATCTCCTTCAGTTGGCCCGCTATTATTTACGATAAAATCTACTTCTTTTGATCTTTTTCTTGATTCTCTTAATGGCCCAGCAGGAAACAACAAATTATTGCCAAACCGTCTTTTCCCATCAATAACTAAGATTTCTATGTCTCTATGCATATTATAATGTTGCAATCCATCATCAGAAATAATTACATTACAGTCAGTTTCGTTAATAATTTTATTAACAGCTCTGAGCCTATTTTTATCTATATAAAAAGGTAGACCAAGAGTTGATAGGATTTGTGCCTCATCACCCGTCTGCTTAACTGAAGTCGATTCATCAACCCTTAAGGTTTCTTTAAATTTTCCACCATATCCCCTACTTACAAGGCCTGGCTTATAACCAAGTTTTTGTAAATTTTGGGCTATGTATTTAACTAAAGGAGTTTTACCAGTTCCCCCAATTGTTATGTTACCAACAATAATTATTGGAATTTTAGGTTTGGGTTTAGATAAAGATTTGGATTGTAATCTATTTTTTCTAAATGAAGATATGATCTTGAAGATGAGTGAAAATGGATAAAGCAAGTAAAGCCACATACTTTTGTTATACCAACTTTCAACAACAAATGATTTTGATCCCTCATCCTCATAAACAGGAACTAATAATTGATTTGTAGAATTAGAAACTGTTGATACTTTTTTACTGTCTTGAAAATTATTTTTGTACAAAGATTTATAAATACCATCTGAATTTATCAGTTCTTCATGAGTACCAATTTCTTCTAATTTTCCATTATCTAAAACTATTATTTTTGATGCATTTTCAATAGTTGATAATCGATGAGCTATTACAATTGTGGTCCTATTTGTGATTAGTTTTTCTAAAGCTTCTTGAACTTTTTGTTCAGATTCGGAATCTAAAGCAGATGTGGCTTCATCTAAAATAATGATAGGTGAATCTTTATAAAAAGCACGTGCAATAGCAAGCCTTTGCCTTTGACCACCTGATAAAAGAACACCGTCATCACCAATTTCAGAATTAAAAGACTCAGGAAGGTTTTCAATAAAATCAATACACCCTGCTCTTCTTGCAGATTCAATTACCTTTTCACTGTCAATCTCATCGTCACCATAAGCAATATTTTTTTCTATGGTGTCATTAAATAATGTTGGGGACTGATTCACTATAGATATACATGACCTAAGATAATCTAATGAATAATCTCTTACTGGAATATTATCAATTAAGATTTCTCCACTAGAATGGTCATAAAATCTTGGTATAAGATTTGCAAGAGATGTTTTACCAGAACCTGATTTACCAACAATTGCAATTGTTTCATTCTCTTTGATTGAAAGATTAATATTATCAAGAACATTTTGTGAATTATCATAAGAAAAGCTTACATTTTTAAATTCTATATTTCCTGAAATAGTAGATGTTTGAGACCCCTCATCATTCTCATTATCATGATCGAGTTGTTCAAATATTTCTGATGCTGCAGCAAGACCTTTTTGAATTGTAATATTTACATTAGATAATTGCCTTATCGGTTTCGCCATTAATCCCGCTGCAGTAAAAAATGCAACAAAAGTTTCTGCATCAAGAGAAATGCCTAATTGCGCACCTAATGCAACATATGCTATTAGTGATAATGAAATAGATACAAGAATTTGAATAATTGGAGTCGCTAGATTACCAGTAGCTTCTAATTTAAGATTTTGTAATCTGTTTGAATCATTGGCTTCAGAAAATCTACTATTTTCATAGCTTTCTGCATTGAACGATTTAATTTCAACATGACCATCAACAGCTTCCGATGCAATATGAGTAACATCACCCATTGCTGTTTGTATTTTTTTAGCTAATTTTTTTAATCTTTTTCCAGCAACATAAACGATAAACGCAATTAATGGAGCTGTAATAACTAGCAAAAGTGTCAATTTATAATTTAAGTATAATAAATAAAAAAATAATCCTATTAAAAGAAAGCCCTCTCTAACTATTGTTTTAACAGCTGAAGAAGTTGCTCCTGATACTTGTGTAGTGGTGAAAGTTATTCTATTTATAAGTTGTCCGGATTGATTAAGGTCAAAATAAGATTTTGGTAGTATATGCAGCTTCTTGAATAGTTCTAATCGAAGATCTCTAACTATTCCAAAGCCAACTCTAGACATAAAATAATTTCCAACAAAAAACCCGATACCTCTAACAGTAGCAATTAAAATTAATGATAAAGCTAAATATTCATCAATGGTGTCTGTTTCTTGATTTATATAAGAAATAATCTGTCTAATCCATTCAACTGCAGCAATATCTGCAGATGCAAAAGCAATAAATCCAAATATACTGATTAAAAAAGACCATTTGTATCTAAATGTATAGCTTAGAAGTCTTTTAAGGTTACTCTGTTTCATTTTTCAATAGTCTGAATCTGTACTTTACTATGACCGTATTTATTTAATATATCCATTATTTCCATAACCCAAGAATGATTAGCATCTCCATCAGCACTTAATAGAACATTTGAATTATCTAAATTGAAAATCATATCTGAAAGCATCTCTTTGTCATTGATTGATATTATTTCGTTATTAATAGATACAGTACCATCATTAAATACAATGACTTCATTATTATATTCGACAATATTTGCAGCAAATGATTCAGTTTCAGGCAATGATAGTTCTAAGAATTGTGAATCTCCAACTTTTGAAGTTACAACAAAAAATATAACTAATAAAAAAACAATATCAATTAATGGCGTTATCTCAATAGAAAAAGAATTATTAGTGTCTTTTACAAATTTCATATATTAATTTCATCAATAAACTCAGAGACTTCTGTCTGTAGATTAATCAAGTGATGTGTAATTCTTTGTTCAAAAAATTTATGAAATACTAGCCCAGGTACCGCAATTAACAAACCGAATGCAGTAGTTATAAGGGCTGAAGAAATGCCTGATGCTAATAAATCTGGATTTGCACCAGATGTTTCAGTTAAACCAGTAAATGCAGTAATCATGCCCATAACAGTTCCCAGTAAACCTATTAAAGGTGAAATTGTTGCAAGTGTCCCAAGCATGGTTAAATTTCTTTCTAGATTATGCTTAACTTCAGATACCTTCTCTTCTATTTTAGATTCTAAATTTTGTCTATTTAAGTCTTTATATTTAATACAAGTCATTAGCAACAAGCCTAATGATGAAAGTTCAGCAATTTCAGCTCTTTGTTGATTAGATAACAAATTCTTATTATTTAAATTAGTTATTTGATCTTTAAGACCATTTGGAAGAACTAATCTATCCTGCAAAAACCAAATTCGCTCAATACATATTGACACAATCAATACTGAACAAGCCAATAATGGCCACATAAAAAAACCGCCTGCTTGAATAAACTCAATCATAATATATTAAATCTTTGTTAATAATTTCATACTTTAAGTCCATCATTTTAATAAATTCTATATCATGAGATGAAGTAATAAGAGAAAATTTTAAATCTTTAGATAAATTAATCAAAAGCTCCTGAATACTCTTTGCATTAGACTCATCTAAATTACCAGTAGGTTCATCTAAAAAAAGAAAATTTGGTTTATTAACAATAGCCCTTACAATTGCTGCTCTTTGTTTTTCTCCACCTGATAATTTCCATGGTAAATGATGAAGCCTTTCTGATAAACCAACCTTTTCTAGTAAATTAAATATTTCCTCTTTATTAAATTTTTTATCAGATTTGTTGTATTGATTTGGTAGTAGAACATTTTCCAATATAGTCATATCTTCAAGTAAATGATGAAATTGATATACAAAACCAAAATTCTCTAAACGTAATTTTGACAGCTCATCGTTTTTCATCTGATTAAATTTATTTTCATTGAAAAAAATTTCACCACTTGTTGGTTTATCTAAAGAAGCAACAATTTGAAGGAATGTTGATTTACCTGAACCTGATTTACCAGTAACACCAATATTAGTACCCTGATTGATTTCCAATTTAATATTACTGAATATCTCGAGAAATTCATTTCCAATCTTGAAAGTCTTAGATAAATTATTAATTACTAGCTTACTCATGACGAAGTATCTCAATAGGATTAAGCTGAGTTATTCTTTTTGCTGCAATAAAAACAAAAATAATAGAGGCTAATAAAGCTGTTAATGATATTGAAATCACCTGATTTATTCTTATTTCATATGGAAAGTAATTTATAAAATAGCTATCAAGCAATGATCTGCTAATAAGTGATTCAATTACATCAATTAATGTTCCAAGATTTAAGGTTATTAAAAAACCTAATATCAATCCAAGAAATATACCTATAAAACTAATGATCATTCCTTGATAAAAAAATATTCTTATAATATCGCTATTATTAAAACCAATGGTCTTTAGAATTCCAACCTCTCTTTCTTTGGATTTTACTGTCATTACAACAGTGGACAATAATAATATCGAAGCAACAACAATTATTAAGCTTAGTAATAAACCTATTAAGAATTTTTCTAACTTAATGGCCTGAAATAGAGTTCCATAAGTTTTTTTCCACGTAGAAAAAGCATAATTCTCAAGATCTATATCCAAATTAAATAATGCTTCTCGTGTATATTCATCAGCTAGCAATATATCTTTAGTTTTAAGTCGTATGGATTGAGTTGAGTCTTTTAAGCCCTTAACTTTTTGGCCAAATGAATGAGAGGTAAGAATTAAAGATTGATCTAGTTCAGATTTAAGCTCATATATGCCCACTATTTTTAATCTGAAAGTCTTGGGCAATGAGCCAAATATTGTAGATTTAATATCTGGAGTAGTTAGGATAATTTCATCACCTTGATAAACACCTAGGTACATTGCTAACCATGAACCAATAATTACTGTATTGGGCTCAAGTAAATTTTCGATAGACCCAACAGACATGTATTCTGGAACTATTGTCATTTCTTTTTCATTTAAAACGTCAATAGCAGATAAGTTGACACCTCTAGATTGATTATTTGCAGAAATTATTCCTTGAGTTTGAATAAAAGGTGAGGCTTTTAATATATTTGAGTCTTTTTCAAGATCTCTTATCAATTCATCGTAATTTGCTATTGATGTTTCATTTAGTATAAGTGAATGAGGTATTACTCCAAGAATTCTATTCTTTAGCTCTCTCTCAAAACCATTCATAACTGATAAGGTTATGATCAAGCTAGCAATACCAATTGTCATACCTGAGATTGCTAAAATAGATGTAAATGAAAAGAGGCCACCCTTAGGTGACCTTAAGTATTTATAACCTAATTTAAATGAAATATTTAACAAATTATTTTGCTATGCTTTTAAGTAATTTTTCAATATTGCCTTTATATGGTGGCCTAATTTGTGCAAGCAAACCATCAAATCTCTCAGAAATATCCTTGTAGTATGTTCTTTCATTTGAGAAATTCTTAAAGCCCTCAAAAGCATCATATCTTCCCTCTCCTGATGGTCCAACCCCACCAAAAGGTAAATCGGTCTGTTGTAGATGACCAATAACATTATTGACAGTCACTCCTCCAGAAGAAGTTCTTTTTAATAAATAATTTTGCTCATTTTTATCAGTACCAAAATAATATAAGCCCAATGGTTTATCCTGAGAATTAATATGATTGGTTATTTCTGATAAATCATTGTAGTTGACTATTGGTAATAAAGGTCCAAATATCTCTTGGTGCATAATATCCATATCCAGATTTACATTTAATACGAGGGTTGGCGGTATTTTATGATGTTCTTGATTTATAAAATTTTCATCAGATGTCTTTAGTTCAATAGTTTTTGCTCCTTTATTTCTTGCGTCATCTAATAGATGATTAAGTCTATCGTAGTGATTCTTGTTTATAATTGATGTGTAGTCATTATTATTTAAAAGATCAGGGAAGAATTCATTTATTGCTTCTTTACATCCTTCTACAAAAGTTTCTTGGACTTCAGGTTTAACAAAAACATAATCAGGTGCTAGGCATATTTGACCAGCATTTAATGTTTTACCAAACATAACTCTTTTTGCAGCAATTTTAACGTCAAAACCATTACCGATAATGACTGGAGATTTACCACCTAATTCTAATGTT
>Ga0255766_10005540_pt1 | contig 10454 bp, 9 predicted proteins | sample 071ome_23_FD_179966 | JGI IMG/M metagenome (GOLD analysis project Ga0255766, IMG submission 179966) | Coastal salt marsh microbial communities from the Groves Creek Marsh, Skidaway Island, Georgia - 071403BT metaG (version 2) | ecosystem: Environmental > Aquatic > Marine > Intertidal zone > Salt... | reverse complement strand
TTCTAATAGTTCTGTACCTCTGTGTGCAAATACCACAGGTGATTGTAAAGACCAGTTTAAGATAACTGTTAATTTATATAATGATGGCACATTAGTCAAAAGTTATACCCATAATTATTATGATATATCTTGGATAGGCTCACAGGATTTTAGTTACAATCAAGATGTATCAGCTTTAACATTTAATACGGCTGAATTAGAATTGTATGGTATGGATGCTGGATATACAAGTGGATACTATGGGCCAGGTTTTAGTGATATGTTTTTTACTGCAACCTATAACCAAATATATAATATCATTAATACTATTATCAATACTATTGAACAAACGACCATTAAACAAACAACAGAATATGTTTATAGTTCAGAATATATACCACCAGTAGAAGAAGTATATACGGACTTTGTTGTTGATGTTTCTTTTGAAATGGATTTCCAAAGCAATGAACCTGAAACGATTAGCTTTGAATTTGAAGTCGTAGAAGATACATCAGGTGAAATAGAAATTCAAATGACTAGCTTTGAAGATGAAATGCAAGTAGACTTTGAAGTAGTAGAATTAGAAATGCCTGAAGAAATGGAAGTAGAAATTGATGTTGCACAAGAAGAACCCGATAGCGAACCTGCTCAAGAATCCGATATGGAGACAGAAGAAGAAGGAAAGCAAGAAACTGTACAACAGAAGCCAACAAAAGAACAAGTGGCTCAAAAGATTATGGCAAGAGTAGTAGAGCAAGGCAACCAAACAGTTTTAAATAATGTCAAACTTGCAGTGATGGCACAATTAGCAGATACAGATGGATTCGATGCATATCAAGCAAAGACATTAGAAGACGCAGAATTATACATTAGTGAGATTATGTATGATAGCAAACAAATAGATGACCCTTATGCTAGAGATTATAGTTTAGCACAAGATTATATAATGGAGCAAATAGTAAACAGTCAATATGGCAGAAATTGAGTATAAAGGAATTAAAGTCGGTGGCTCAAAGCTACTTCTTATCTTACCCTTATTGGGTACATTGATAGGTGGACTTTGGGGTGGTTTTGAAGTTTATCAGAGATATATTAGTATGGAAAAAAAGATAAACTCTTTTGTTGCTCCTGACCTTAGTGAGTTTGATAAGAGTATTGCCCTAATAGAATCACAAACAAAATCAGAACTACAATTAATTACTCAACAGATTACTGGTATGAAAAATGAATTAGATATGGTTCTAGAAGAAATAACACTAGTGGCCAATACGGCAAAAGAATTAAAAGATGATTTAAAGGGTGACGTAAGACAACTACAATTAGACAAAAGACATTTAGAAGATATAGTTGACGGAGTCAAGAATAAAACAAGAGAAGAATTAAGATTATTTGAAGAAAGTATTAAAGATTTAGAAAGTGACCTTGATTTAAAAATTAACAAGGCGTTAAATAATCCACTCAATGCCCTCAGTAATTAGTATAAAGGAGAAACGTATGTCATTAAAAAAACTAGAAGAAGAAGTCTCTAAACTTCGTAAAGATAACAAACTATTAAAAGCAGAAAATAAAGAATTAATTACACATAATAAATTTCTTCTAGATAGACTAGAAACATGGGCAGAAAGAAATTTTCAAGAAAGACAAAAGTGGATGAGCATGACCGTAGATGAAGTCATTGCATTGAATAAAAATAAACATGATTATGCCAAGGATAAGGAATTAGCAAAGACTTGGGAAGAACATGAAGAACGTGTAGCTAACATGAGGGCAGTCGGATGAAATTAGAACTGAAAACAATATTACCTTATCTAGTATTAATGGTAACTATTGGTATGACTTGGGGTATGTTTTCAGAAAGATTGGATGCTGTGGAGCGTAAAGCAGATTCTGTTGCAATGATACAACAAGACATAGCCGTCATTAAAGAAAAGATTATGTGGATGGAAGCATATTTAATTAAAGGGAGTAATTAATAATGAGATTTGCGTCTAAAGAAGATTATGAAAAAGCTGTAGCAGAAGGTCTTGTAGACCCAAAAACAGGTATGCCACCAAAAGGAAGGCGTATACCTTTTAATCAAGGGCCTACTCGTATAGAACAAGAACAAAGTATTGCACCTGATGTAAAAGCAGACCCTTCTAAATATGCTCAAGCTATTATAGGTCAACAAGTATCTCAACCTACTCTTGCACCTGGTACAAGTCTTGCTGATAGATTAGTATTACAACAACCTACTGCAGGAACTTTACAAGAAGGTGTTAGTGTTGAAAGAGGTACAGCCGTATCACCCACAGGTGTAACAGCACAAGCTACTCAAGTTTCCCCTGACGGTACAATGATTCAACCTACAGCAGTTACAGGTGCAGTTCAAGCACCCTCTGTAGCAGAGAAAACTGCCGCTCAATATACTGCGGCTGAAACATCAGATGCAGTTAATACAGCTTTAACAGCAACCCAAGCGGCACAAACAGACCCTAATGACCCTAGAGCTAATATTACTGCCGCACAACAAACAGCTTCATCTGTAGGAGATTTAAATTCTGCACAGGGTAATGCAACACTTATAGATAATCCTGTTCAAAGACAAATACAAGCAGGTGAATTAATTAGTGGTGTAGCTGATGCTCAAGTAGCATCTCAGTTTACAGAGCAAATTCAAGCGGCACAAACCACACCAAGTAAAGAAGCAACTGTTAAAGGTCAATTAGAAAATCTAATGACTGACTTTGAGGGTGGTAAAACACCTGTATGGGCGGCAGGTGCAATGAGAGCAGCCACAGCACAAATGGCGGCCAGAGGTTTAGGTGCATCATCTATGGCAGGTCAAGCAATTATCCAAGCTACAATGGAATCTGCTTTACCGATTGCTCAAATAGATGCTCAAACACAAGCACAGTTTGAAGCACAGAATTTATCCAATAGACAACAACGAGCCATGTTGGCCGCTCAACAACGTGCTGAGTTTTTAGGTATAGAATTTAATCAAGAGTTTCAAGCCCGTGTTTCTAATGCTAGTCGTATTAGTGATATTGCTAATATGAACTTCACAGCTGAACAACAAGTACAATTAGAAAATAGTCGAGCCGCCAATACAATGGACTTGGCCAATTTAAGTAATGACCAAGCAATGGTAATGGCAGAAGCCAGTGCTTTAGCTAATTTAGATATGGCTAACTTAAATAATAGACAACAAACTGCTGTTCAAAATGCTCAGAACTTCTTACAGATGGATATGGCTAACTTAACCAATGCTCAACAAACAGAAATGTTTAAGGCTCAACAAAGAGTTCAAGCATTATTTAGTGACCAAGCGGCAACCAATGCATCTTTACAATTTAATGCATCAAGTCAACAACAAACAGACCAATTCTTTTCTAATCTAGAACAACAACTTAATATTAATAATGCACAAAGAAGTGATGCGATGAATCAGTTTACAGTATCAGAACAGAATAGAATTAATGCACAAAATGCTAATAACTTAATTGGTATTCGTGAAGCTAATGCTCAAAGAGAAACTGCTATCTCACAATTCAATGCACAATTAAGAGATGCAAGAGAAAAGTTTAATGTCCAAAACCAATTAGTTATTGACCAATCTAATGTAGAGTGGAGACGAAATGTTAATACTGCTAATACAGCAGCGATTAATGCCGCTAATCAAACTGATGCACAAAACCTTTTAAATATATCTAACTTTGCGATGTCAAGTTTGTGGCAACAATGGAGAGATGAAGCTCAATGGTCAAATCAAGCATCAGAAAATGAAGCAGATAGAGCATCTAGTTTAGCTTTGGCCGCTTTAGAAAGACAGACAGAATTAGATGTAATGGATAAAAAGACCAAGAATCAATTAAATGAATTAATCGGTGCAATTGCCGTTAACATATTTAAATAAGGAGAATATAAATGTTTGATAAAATTGTTAGTGCTGCAATCAGTGTAGTAGGTAGTAGCTTTTTTAAAGGTGGTGCAGATTCTAGTGACTATACTCCTAGTGATGTATACTTTGCCCAAGCAAGAGAAGCACTATCTAGAAGTAAAGCTAGAACATTAGCAACAGCAGGACAAACAAAAGCCTATGAAGCTGTTGATTATAAAGATTTAGTAAGACAATGGGAAACATACTTAACAACATATCAGCAAATGAGAGGTAAGAGATAGATGCCAATCAGTGAATTTGATGCACCTGTAGCAGGACAATCTTTAACAGGCGAACCAAAAGGTTGGCAGTGGGAAAGACCACCACGTTTTGTCAACATTGACGAAGCCGCTCTATTCATATGGGATAAATTACATGAGCAAGAACAATTAGAAAGAATTATTATCTTACTAGATGTTGGGGTATCTGTAGACTCTGTAACAAAAACAATTATCTTTGGTGGATTTGTAGAAGGTTCATTTACACCTGATGTTGCCGCTTTATTATTTCCTATTGTACAACGAATGATATTCTCTATTGGTAAAAAAGCTGAAGTAAAAAATATTAAATTGACCAATGCAAAAACAGATAATACTAAAAAGCTAGTAAGTGATTTGCTTAAATCTAGAAACATTAATGAAGATAGATTAGAAGTATTTGAAAAGGATGAACAAGAAAGAGAAGAAGAATTAGAAGAAATACAAAAAGGATTAATGTCTCCCAAAAGAGAAATAGAAGAGGAGGATGAAGACTAATGGGTTTATTAAGTTTAACACCACTACTTACTGGAGCAGCAAAAGAAGTTTATACTTGGCAAGAACAAGCTCAACAAAAAGAAGATATCTATAATGAGAACTTAGCAAAAGCTGTTAACAATGTTAATAAAATTACTCAAGACTTAGGTAATAAATATGATGATGCTGTTAGATTATCTAACTTAGTTGGTGGTGGAAGTTTTGCAAACTATCTTATGGATGCAGAAAGTTTAGACAGACTATCTAATATCTATAACTTATCAGGTGATGATAGAGATGAAGAATTACTAAATCTTAAAAAGAAATTTGATGCAATGGATTCATCAAAGTATGAAGAGTTAGACTTTACTCAAACAGCAAAACAAAAGTTAGAAAAAGAAACTCAAGCCGTAAGAACAGAACAAATTGGTGCAGTCGGCAAAGCCCCAACACCAACAAGTAAGTTTGAAGGATTTATAACACAAGGTGTTAGAAGAGGGGGCGAACAGATTAGAGAAGATATCATGACAGGTATTACCCCACCTCAACCTACTGCAGAATATAGACCACAAGAAGGAGCATTTGTAGGGGCAACATCTGGATTAACTTTAAAACAAAAATCTGCAAATATTGATTACTTTTATAATACTTTACAATCAGAAGTAGAAGATATGGCAGGAAGATTAACAGGTGAATATAAACCTAATGTAGGTCAAGAATCAATTGTAGCACAAATTACTTCACAAGCAGATACACTATTACAAAATGGTTTTCAAGGAACTCAAGATGAAGCTATCGCAGAAGTAATTCAAAAAGCTAATAATCCTGATTATAATTTACCTTTACTAACTCAAGCTACAGAAAATTCACCTATTGCTAATAGTATGAGACAAGTATATGACTCAGCTAAAATGGCAAATAATAGAGATGACATGCAAGATGCTATTGATGAATTACGTAATGTAGGACTAGAAGATATAGCAAATAGTTTACAACAAGACTTTGATAGTTATGTTAAATCTATAACTGATGATACAGTAGAAGTAAAGAGCGTAGAAGTAAAAGATATTCCATCTACTAAATTAGAACAAAAAGGAAAAGCCGTAACTGTAACTACAGCAGATTTTGTATCGGAAGAAGACAAGTTAAGAAATAGCCAAACTCCTGTAACAGAAGAATTTATACAACAAGTCATGAGTAAAAATAATGCAGATAGAGACAGAGCTATTGATATACTAAGATTATATGGATACACCCAGTTTCCTGAAAAACCTATAAAACAAAACGTCAATCCTAGACTTAGGTAAACATAATGGCTACACAAAAAGCAAAATCTTTGATGGAGAAATACTCTATCGGAGAGGAAACAGAAGAAGATATTATTCAACCAAAAGTAGTTACATCTAATGTAATTGCTCCTACTTCAAAACGTCAACAGTTAATTGATAAATATAATCAAACAACTATTTCTGACAAAGAACTCCCCAAACAAACATTTAAAGACCCTAACTTTGTAAACAATATGGAAGCTGTTGACCCGCCTGAGGTCAATAATGCTGTTGGTTACGCATTTAAATTAGGTATTGCTGATACGTTTCGTGGTGCTAAACAAATTATAGGTGCTGATAAAGAAAAGATGAAAGCAGAACAGCAAAAGCTAAACGAATTAATGCGTGGGGAAAATGGTACAATGGTTACTGCCGCTTATTTTGCAGGTGCTTTACTTGACCCTGCAGGATGGCTCATACCTTTTGGTAAAGCAAAAACACTTTATCAAATGGGTAAGTATGGAATGGTATCTGGTGCAATTGCTGGTGCGACAGGCTATGTTGATGAAGAATCTTTAATAGATACACGCTCTAAACAACTAGCACTTGGTGCAGTCGGTGGAGGTGTTGTAGCTCCTGCCTTTGGAGCATTAAAAAATTTAGGAGTTAAGTTAACAGGTAAAGGAACAATGATACCATTATCTGTTAAAAGAGCAAACCTTACACCTGCCGAAGCTGTAGCTAAAGGTGGAACAAAAGTTCAACTTCAAGGTAAAGCTGATGATATACGAATGGAAGAAGGAAAGATTTATACCGAAGGTGAAAGAATTTTAGGGGTAAGGCCAGAAAAAGAAATAGGAAAAGAACCTGAATCTATTTTTGATACTTTGGTTAATGTGTTTAGAAAAACAGGTGAGCCTACAATACCTTTTCCTAAAACAAAAAAAGTTTATGATAGACCTAAACCTATTGCAAATAAACCTAAAAGTTTTCTTAAAAAAGTATTAAAAGGTTATGAAGATAATGTAGGTAAAAGAATATTAAAAGTCGCTGCTACAGGTGAAGGCGGTACAGCTATTGCAGGTGGTGCATTAGGATTTACTTCTGACCCTACAGCACCTTTAATTAGTATTGAAGAACCTCTAAGTTCTAAATTTGGTAGAGCTTTCTTAGGTGCATCAGCAGGATACTTAGGAGTGTTAGGCTTAAAGAAAGGTAGAAAGAAAATTGTTTATGGTAAAGAAGAAGGAGAATTAGTAGAGATAGAAGAATCCTTCACAGACATACTGGGAAGAAATTTGATAGATAAATATGGTTTATCGAGAGACTACAAAGTTTTATTAAATAATTATGATGGTACAAAGAATGATATAGCATCTGCCTTTGTTCGTATTGCTGAACAAATGAAAAAATTAAGTAAAGATGAACAAAAGATATTATATAATATGTTAGAAGGTGACGTAAAAGCTAATGTTGATTCTAAAGTATTAAAAGAATTAAGCAAACAAGCAAGAGATTTAATTACAGAAACAGGACAGCGTTATGTTGATTTAGGTTTAATTACAGAAGAAACATTCAAAAGAAATAAAGATAGATACTTAGGTAGATTATATCAACAAGGTGAAGACACTGCTAATCTAAAACAAATAGGTGATGATTTAAAGCCAAGAGGACATGTAGAAGAAAGAACAGTAGCCGACTGGTTTATAGAATTAAAGAATAGAAAACCTATGATTAATGATGTTGTTGACCCTGGGCATAAGGGTTGGGAACTATTAGGAGATTATGAAGAGGTAGGCAATCAAATATATCTTGTTACTAAACGTGCAAAACAAACACCTGTAGAGCAAAACTTAAATCAAAAAGGTAGAATATTAGAAAAGAAATTATTAAATCAAGATGATTATGTTACTGTTAGATGGGAGTTAACGAAACCTCAAAGATTAGCAAAAGGTGAAATTGAAGATGCCGCTATTGCTATGGAATATACAGGAATGTTGATGGCTAATACTGTAGCAAAATATCAATTCTATGCAGATGTTGCAGAACAATTTGCTGTAGCCTCTAAAGGCAGAACATCTTTACAGATGTTGGCACTTGACGGTAAGTATAGAAAAATACCTGAAGCCACAATTAGAGGAACAAAAGCAAAAAAGTTTGGAAAACTAGCAGGTAAGTATGTTCCTGAGGTTGTTTATAAAGATATTGTTGGTGGCCAAAGACTACAAGAAAAATCTTCTGGAGCTATGTGGAAAAATTTTAGAAAACTAAATAGTGTTTGGAAGTCTAGTAAAACAGCATGGAATCCTACAGTGCATGTTAATAATGTCTTTGGTAATATTGTTCTTAGTGACTTGGCTGATGTACCTTTATCAGGATTACCCGATGCATGGAAAGCATTAACAACTCACGGTAGTAAAAAAGGATATCGTTCTGATGTCGTTTTAAGTGCTATCAAGTATGGTGTCTTTGATGCAGACTTTGTCGGAAAAGAATTAAAAAATTTTAGAGCAAGTGAACTAGCAAACATTTATAAGTCACGAGTAGACTTTGATGAATGGAATGATGCTGTTAGTATGTCTTCTAAGATATATGACAAAGTTAGAAACAATGCTATCACGAGTAAGTTAGAAGATTGGTATCGAATTGAAGACCACGTCTTTCGATTAAATGCTTTTATGCATCGTATTAAAATGGGTGATACTTATGAAGATGCCGCCTTGTTTGCAAGAAAACAATTCATTGACTATGATATTGACGCACCTGTTATTAATGCAATGCGTCACACAGTAACACCTTTCCTATCCTTTACATATAGACTTGTACCTATTCTTGCAGAGACAGCTATTCTTCGACCCCATAAGTATTTTAAGTATGCCGCTTTAGGTTATGGTCTAAGTAAGTTAGAAGAAATTTATGGTGGTGAAGAAGCAAAAATCGAAAGAGCATTACTTCCTGATTATGAAGCAGGTAACATCATGGACCTACCCTTCATGCCGAAGAAAACAATACGACTACCTATTAAAGATTCTAAAGGTAGACCTAAGTATTTAAACATCAGTCGTTTCTATCCCGGTGGTGATGTACTAAGTTTTGATGGGCAAAATCCTATACCTTTCTTGCCTGAACCTATTCAGCCTACAGGTGGTATTTATGGTGATATATTATTTTCTATGATAGGATATGATTTGTTCAGAGGTCAAAAAGAAATGGGTAGAGGTTTAAACAGAGACCCCATTGTAGAAACAGGACTGGCTTTAAATAGTTTAGGTAAAAAGTTAATACCAAACTTCCCCTTTGTTCCGGGAGCATATTCTACTACAAAACTAAACAGAGCATTGAAAGGAGACGTATCTAAATATAGAGAACCTCAAACAGAATTTGAAGCATTACTTAATGCCTTTGGTATTAAAGTAAGTAACAAAAGTATTGCTACACTATCTGAAAGTCGTAAGGCAGATTTTGATAGAAAGATACGTGTTGAAAAAAGTAAATTAAAACAACTTAAAAATAAACTAGGAAATAATCAAATCAATATGGCAGAATATGATAGAGAGTTAGGAAAAATATATGCTAATATTGAAGACTTAACAAAACAATTCTTAGGAAGATATGAGGGCATTGACCCTTACGCTATCAGAATTAGTGATGATATTACATCCTTCTTTGGTAGTGGAGTAAAAGCAACAGGAGGACAATAAAATGTTTGGTGGATTACCAGTAGAAATGCTTACAATGCTTGGCTCTAGCTTACTAGGTGGATTCATGTCTATCTGGGGGCAAAGTATTAAAGCAAAACAAGAACAACAAAAGATGTTAATGGAACGTGCAAACTTCCAGATGAAAGCTATTGAGAGTGCAAGAACTTATGAAAATAAAGGCTTTCAATGGACAAGAAGAATCATCGCACTGACTGCGGTTTTTTTTATTATAGCATGGCCCAAGCTAGTGCCAGTTCTATTCAATACTCCAGTCATCTTGACATGGACAGAGTTTACACAAGGATTCTTATTCTTGATAGAAAAGAAAGAGATACTCATGGACAAAGAGTTCTTAGGTTTAGTAATAACACCTCTCGATACTCATCTCATGTCTGCGATTGTAGGATTATATTTTGGTGGAAGTCTGGTGAAGAAGTAATGGTACAAGAAATAAATATAGGAGGACAGGCTTTATCAGACTTAGAAAATTTACTTAACGATGTAGTAAGTTCTTTAGCTAAATATGAAGGTACTAAAGGTGGGGAGGCTGTTGAATTTAAAGGACAGACAAATCCTTTTGGAATTGACAATCCACCTTTTCCTCAAGAAGAAAGTGAGAGTGTAGAAAATTATGTTAAAAGAATAGCTAAGCATTTTCATAATGGTTTAATAAATAACTTCGGAGAATCATATACTTCTGCACCAGATAGTGTAAAAAAAGCATTAATAGATTTTCAGTATAATACTGGAGGTTTTGCGGGAACTAAGGAAACACCTTCTTTAAATAATGCTTTAAAAAATAAAGACTATACTACTGCTATGAGAAATACTCTAGATGTAATATCTGCGA
>Ga0255766_10005537_pt1 | contig 10457 bp, 7 predicted proteins | sample 071ome_23_FD_179966 | JGI IMG/M metagenome (GOLD analysis project Ga0255766, IMG submission 179966) | Coastal salt marsh microbial communities from the Groves Creek Marsh, Skidaway Island, Georgia - 071403BT metaG (version 2) | ecosystem: Environmental > Aquatic > Marine > Intertidal zone > Salt... | reverse complement strand
GTGCGCTAGCTTTTGCGAAATGCATCGTGCATAGAGCGAGAAATATGAACGTGCCAGACGCGTTTGCGACTTTGAGTAGTAGCGGTAGCGGGGACAACGATAATGAGGAAGGTGAAAACACAATGGCGTTGAAAATGCTCGTTGAGACGCTAACCAGCGTCGCACACGAGAGCAAAGAATCGAATGAGCCTGAAGCTATCGTAGAAATGATCACGGTCGTGCGCTTCTTTAACGTTTTGATGAACGCGTTAGAAAACGATATGGCGCGTAAGAGCGCGTTGCCCTTGGTGTCTATTCAGATTTGGAAATCGCGAGACGAAAAAAGGTTGGAGATGGAACTCAAAACCGCGCCAGCGGATGTGCAAAAGAAATGGCAAAAGTTGATGAAGAAGGAAGCAAAGCAAGAATCGACGAAGATGCAAACGCGACGAAACTTTTGGCTGTCCAATCTCACGGTGATGTTTTTGAATACTTTACCAGTCGCAAACGTGAACGAGAAGTCGATGGCATTTTGCGCGTATTACCTCGAATTTATCGTCGATTTGCTCGCGCAACTTCCCACGAGGCGATTCGTTCGTGCGCTTTTAGGCGATGCGAACATCTTTGTGAAGGCAAATTTGACCATAAACGAGATGATGAGCGATGAAGATGGTAATAACGGCGGGAACATCAAGTTGTTGAAGCAGCTTTTGGAAATGGCGAAAGATTTCTACGATTTTGAAGTTGACGACCACACGGGGGACGCGTTGAGCGAAGAAGAGATAGAAGCCAGACGCTCAAAAGTCACGCACGCGTTCCAACGCTTATTGTTCAAGCATTGGCCGGATGAGCTGAAAGAGCTCGCGTTATCCTCCGCGAGAATGATTGAAACGCGCTCGAGTTTGACGAAACAATTGAAAAATTTGGAGAGCGATCAGTTGCGTACGTTGTGCTGCGATCAGTTGAAGTTGGTATCAAACGATGACTCCAACGATGTTGACTTTATGAAGAAGGATCAGAATCAGTTCTTAATCGATGCCATTTCGTTTCACTTTGAAAAACGTCAATCGAGAAGAGAGATGGTGAACAAATTGCCGTTGTATCCAACCGAAGACATTCTATGGGATGAGTCTCTCGTACCGTTCGACGACATCAAGAAAAAAGACGAAAACAGTACTAATAGGTCAAAGAAAAGTATGCAGTCGTTGCCTTTAGCCTTACCAAAGTTAAACTTGCAATTTTTGACGTTTTCAGATTATCTCTTACGAAACTTCAACTTGTTTCGATTGGAAGCGACGCACGAGATTAGAGACGACGTCTCCGACGCGGTGCGACGCATGCAACCTTCAAAAGATGGCAAAAGTTTTCGAGGCTGGGCGCGAATGGCAATGGCAATTGCAAAAGATGATCCGAGACACGAAGCTATTGAATTCGTGTATATTGGGAAACCTAGAGTTGGTGAAGAGAAACCGTCAAAGGTTCGAATCAAGATGCGCTTGAACTTCTCGGCGACGCGCGATGATGTTTTCAAAGAATGGGATGAATTGAAACGATTCGATGTTGTATTTCTAGTTCACGCGAAACAAGACGCTAAGTATGGTGATGGAAAGAATGTTGAGTACATTCGAGGCGCGGAAATTGTTGACATTCGCGACGAAGAAGGGGTCCCGGCCAACGAAGGTTTTCCAGAGCAACCGAAAGATATGAGCAACACCAAAGCTCCGCCGCCACCTCCGGATGCGATGGATGAAGGACCGAGGACACCGTCCGGCTACGATCGCGTGTTTACTTTAGAAGTAGATTGTGCGCAATACCAACGCGATTTGGAAACGTTCGATGGAGATGTCACGAGAGTGCACGAGATGTACAAGAATTTCAACTGCGTCATTCGCAGAAGACCGAAAGAGAACAACTTCAAAGCCATCCTGGCGTGCATTCGGGATTGCTTGAACCAGGATACAAACGCGCCAGAATGGTTACAAGATGTATTTTTAGGTTACGGCGATCCATCCTCCGCATCACCAGATGCTTTGGAACTAGAAGACTCAGAAAACAATAAAAAACGGACGAAAATTGATTTCAAGGATACGTTTTTGGACGAAGCGCATTTGCGCGAATCCTTCCCGGGGAAGAAGATCGTTTTCGATTCAGCAACACCCGTTCCACCGTTCAAAGTTACCTTTGCTATCGACGACGACAATGCGAGCAGTAACGTTGTAAACGTTGAATCGTACGTACCACCGGATCCAGGTCCATACCCGGAAGATGTTAAGAATCAAAACATGGTTCGGTTTACGCCGACGCAAGTTGACGCGGTCAAATCTGGCGTTCGTGAAGGTTTAACCTTAATCGTTGGTCCTCCTGGTACCGGGAAAACTGACGTCGCGACGCAAATTTTGCACTGCTTGTACCACACAAATCCAAATCAAAGAGTTGTGCTCATCACACACTCCAACGCGGCTTTGAACGATTTGTTTCAGAAGATTATGATTCGCGACGTTCCGGAGCGATATCTATTACGTCTTGGGCGCGGTGAAGAAGATTTGACGACAGATAAAGACTTTTCCCGATCTGGTCGCGTCGATTACATGTTGCACAGGCGATTAGAGCTTTTGGAAATCGTCGAAAGACTTGCGATGAGCATCGATGAAACTCTGGCAAATGCCGCGGAGACGTGCGAAACGGCTGGCTTCTTTTGGAAATCAAAAGTTTTAGCGCTATGGGAGCGCTTTTCCATGCTCGTTCTGAATAACAAAGAAACGCCAGTTTCATACGAGCGCATTCGATCGCAATTTCCATTTGCAAAGTTTTTTGCGGACGTCCCCGGAGGGTACGAAAACTTGTTTGGCGATCCGTCTGAGGCCAACGTTGAATACGCCGTACGCAAAGCAAAAGGATGCTTCCGTCATTTAGTTGAAATGTTCACCGAACTCGAAGAGTGTCGCTTCTTAGAACTTTTGAAAATGCCGAAAGACCGCGCAGAGTATCTGCTCACAAAGCAGGCGAAAATTGTAGCCATGACGTGCACGTACGCCGCCTTGAAGCGCTCGGATTTTCTCGATGTGAACTTCAAATACGATACGGTGGTCTTTGAGGAGGCCGCGCAGATCCTTGAAATCGAAAGTTTCATTCCATTGGCTTTGCAAAGGGCGAGAGATATCGATGGTCGCACGCGATTGAAACGAGTAGTTATGATTGGAGATCACAATCAGTTACCGCCGGTGGTGAAGAACCAAACGTTTTCGAAGTTTTGTCGCATGGACCAAAGTTGCTTCGCCCGTTTGGTGCGTTCTGGCGTTCCAAATATCGTTTTAGACGCACAGGGTCGATCGAGAAAACAAATCTCGAAGCTGTATAGCTGGCGATACAAGAAGTTGGACGATTTGCCGCACGTTTCCACGGAGCAGCGGTTTCAGCTCGCCAACGCGGGCATGGCGAAAGTCGCTCAGTTTATCGATTGTTCTTCTTTCGCGCCAGAATCGTGCCCACAACCGCATTATTTTCAAAACTTACAAGAAGCCGAGTATTTATGCTCGTTGTATCAGTGGATGCGTTTGTGCGGGTACCCGGCGCATTCGATTTCGATTTTAACAACCTACCGAGGGCAAAAACATCTTCTGCGAGATGTCTTCAAAGCGCGATGCGACTCGCACCCACTCTTTGGACCTCCAGCCTCTATTTCTACAGTGGATAAATATCAAGGGCAACAAAATGACGTTGTTTTGTTATCGTTGGTACGAACAAAACACGTCGGTCATCTAAGAGACGTGCGTCGTTTGGTTGTTTCCTTATCGCGCGCTCGATTAGGGGTGTACGTTTTTGGCTCGCAGAAAATTTTCGAAAATGTGGACGAATTGAAGCCGGCGTTGAAAACTTTGATGAGCGATACTAAGTTAGAGGTCATTAAAGGTGAAGTGAACGGTCACATCTCGCGAAAAGTCGACGATGCGGTATCGAGCGATGTGTCAAAATCCTTCAAAAATAGCGACGAGTTCGCTTCGTTCATTGATGCTTGCGCTCTGGAGTACAAAAAAGCGGCTCTCCAACATCTCAAAAACCAGCAACAATAAATACGTAGTAGTAATAATAATAATAATAATAATAATAATAATACATTCTTACCTAGTATTCTAGCATGCGATATCCTAATTTCTATTGCAGCTTACTAAACGCTCACTCTTCACAACATCCGGAACGTTTCCGCCGCGTGCTCGAACTTTTTCTTCGTCTCTTCCCATCTGTCCACCTTCGCCGACATTTTCACGACGAAGTAACTTCCGTCGTTCGCGTCTGGTACCGTGACCAAAGTCATCGCTCTTCTCTCGATAGTATCTATCTCGTCTCCTCTCGGGCCAATACAGATTTTCTTTCCGCCGCCAATTTCCGTAATTTCCGCTCGGCACACTTCGCTTATCGATTGGAACATGTAATACGCTTTCCCGTCGCGTTCGATCCTTCTCGTCGTCTTTTCATTTTCATCTCCAACGTTGATGAATTTCATCACTCCACTCCTGTTATTCTCCACGCCTACGATGACATCTTGCGCAATTTTCCCCGCCGCGGCTTCTCTTTCTTCTTTCGTAAACTCTCGCTCGATATAGTTCGCGTCTTTCTTTTCCTCTGCGAGCGCAAACGCTTCCTTCACGGACGCTTCCGCTATTTCCATCCTAACCGATATCGTATCCACCGTCTTGAACTGCCCAACCACAAATTTCGTTTCTGGTTTTTTCCTCTTGTTACTCTCCTCAACTTGCCTGTCGATGGCGACCACCCAATCCGCAGGTACTTCAAAGGTAAACGCGTTCGACGCTTTCCCTTGGAACGGTTTGTACCTTTCTTCTTCTTCTTCTTCTTCTCCTCCGGCGGCAGCAAACGCTAAATCTACTTCGTCTCCTTCGCGCCTCGTCTTTAACAACTTTGAGAGAAGAAAAGAGGAAGAAGAGTAGGAAGATGCGCCTAAAAATAATTGCTTCCGTCTCGAATACTTAGTCGCGGCGGCGGTAGCGCTGCGGGTGCCGCTGGTGGTCGTCGTTGTCGTCCCCCGCGCGCTCGTCAGAGGTACGAAAGGCTTCGACATATCTTCTTCTTCTTCTTCTCTTTGGGATTTGGTTTATTAGGTGTGTAAGTGTGTTGTCCCACGCCGCGATGATGAAGAAAAAAATTGGAAGAAAAAAATTTCTCACAAGTCATCACGACGCACAAAAACAATAAACAAAGGTAATACCCGCGTCGAAAATCGAGAGGGTTTTTCACTCCGAACGCAAAGAAAAGAACGGGAGCGATAGAAACCACGCACACACGCGCGCGCAACGTAACGGAGTTTTTTTTTGAAGCGATAAAAGTTCACATAAAGAAGACATGGCGGACGATTTAGAATTCGATTTCGAGGACAACTTGGAGCAGACCGATTTGAAAACGCAAACTCTCGCGCCGACGATTGCGCCGTCGGACCAGCTCGAGCCGAGAGCGCAGAAGAACTACAGGCAGACGGTGTGCAGACATTGGCTGAGGAATTTGTGCATGAAGGGCGATAAGTGTGGTTTTTTACATCAGTTTGATAAAGAGCGGATGCCGACGTGCCGGTACTTTGCAAAGTACGGCGAGTGTAAAGAGCCGGACTGTCCGTATAAACACTCCAACGACGACGTGAAAGAGTGCAACATGTATAAGCTTGGGTTTTGCATTCACGGGCCGAACTGCAGGTATAAGCACATTCGGTTGCCGGGACCGGCGCCACCTCCGAATGAGGCGTGTTTGATCGGGAGACCGGGGCATATTCACGGCGTGTTGCCGTTCGCGGCGAGGCAAAGACAGAAACAGCTAAAAGAGGAGAAAGAGAGACAGTTATTGATTGCGAGCGGGGAACAGCCAAAGGAAGAGCCCGTGCAAGCGATAGCGGCACCGTTGCCGCCAGGGCCGCCGCCGAAGAAGGCGAGAACGGTTGATGTGAATTTAGCTTTGCCAGAGGCGAAAATAGGCGCCGAACCGGAACAAGTCTTTGATTTCGAAGCTTGATGAATCATCATCACGGCCGTCGTCGTCATCGTCATCATAGAAGAGAGATTATTTTTGTAGCTGCTAAAAGAATAGTAATTTTCATCAAAACGTAAACTAAAACAAAGCAATTATTAATGTTCTCTTTACTTCACTTGCCCCAATCGGCGTCGTCGTCGTCGTCTTCGTCGTCGTCGTTGTCCCACTTCGACGCGGTAGGTTTTTCTTGTTGCTTCTTCGGCTGCGAGTTGGACAAAGAATTGCTCGAAATTGAATTCATGGACGATTTGGAACCCATTCCTTGTTGCTGTTGTTGTTTTGGCGCTGGTTTCCACTCGTCGTCGTCTTCTCCATCGTCTCCACCGGCGTTATCTCCCCACTCGTCGTCGTTGCCAAACCCGACGAATCGCGAGTTTGGACTTTTCGGAGGACGCAAATCGACGTACCCTTCGGGTCTCGGAAACGCCGTACCACTCGAGTCGTCCGCCCCAAGCGTTTTCGGAATATCCGCCGCTAAGCTCGACACCCCCGTGGCTACGGAACTCAAAGCCGAAGAGAACCAACTTCCAGCTTTATTCGCGGCTTGCTTGGCGCTTTCCATGGACTCTTGATCCGCCGCGCGCGAAGCCGCTTCTTTCGCTTTTTGCGCAGCCGATAACGTCGTATCCGCCAACGATTTCGTCACCGAACTCAAACCACTCCACATACTTCCTAACACGTCGTCACTCGCGCTGCTCTTATTCCTTCCCGGTGGCGGTTGCGATCCGAAACCGACAAACTTTCCGCCTTGGCTCGGCGCGATGCCTTCCGGTTTCGCCGCGTTTCTCGCCTGTTGCTGCGCGAAAAACGCCTCTTTCCTCGCCGCCGACGCTTCCATTTCCGCCATGGAATACTCTGATCTATTGCTATTGTTACCACCATGACTACTACCACCACCACCACCACTTTGTAAGTTATTCTGGCTCGAACGACTCCCCATCCCGGTCGTCCCTTTCGAACTCCCGAGCGTCTGTCCGTTCTCGAACCCGGTGCGTTGGTGCGCCGGTGTTTCCCCGGCGTTTTTCTTCAACCCTTTCGGAATATTCGCCGGTTCCACGTACTTCCCGCCTTCCGCTTCCACTCTGATCTTCTCCCTAAACGCCTCCGCGGCCGCAGAGTCGTACTTTAAGTGTATCGGCGCGTCCTTCGGGACGCCGTGTTTCGCCAAGAACTGATTCACTTTCGCGTTCCCGCCCAGTTGCATCTTCTTCAACTGCACCGCGTTCCAAGAGTCCATCCCGACCGAGCGAACGAACGATAAGTGCACCCCCAACGAGCGGTGCACGCCGGAACATTCTAAACAAATGAACGACCCGAACGATACCGAGGCCCACTGCGGGTTTTTCGTCGAGCAGTCCACGCACGTCTGATGAGAGAGAAAGAGAAAGAGAGAAAAAGGTCACTCGGTCAGAGTCGATCGACGACGCGTCTCTCGCGGCCTCCCCCGCCTACTTAAAACCACCACCAAACTCTCTTCGCGTTTTCTTCTCTCTCTTCTTCGAGAAATGGACGCGAGCCTTCGAGAAACGACGGACGATGCAGAAGAAAAACACAGACGCACACACAGAGAGAGAGAGAGAGAGAAAGATGAAGCGCGCGGTAGAGATGGCGCTTTCAAAGTCAAACTCTTTTCTTCCAAGTTTGAAAGAGACAGAGAGAGACGGAGAGGATCCACACACACGCGCTCTCTCTCTCTCGGCGGGGAAGAAGAGAAAGATAAAAATCTTTTAAAGAAAAAACTAATCGCCGCCTTTGAAAAGAAGAAGAAGAAGAAGACAAAGAGAAAGACGCACCCCGTTCCCGTTCTTCCCTTGTAACTCTCTCAGTATCGCCGCCGCTTCCGGCGAAGCCATGATGATGATGCGCGCGTCTTTATTTGTTGTTGTTGTTGTTGTTGTTGTTTTGTCACACGAGTGTGTAAGTGTGTTTCGAGTGAAGAGAGAGAGAGAGAGAGCAGAGAAAGAGAAGAGCTCTCTTCTTCATTTTTGGGAGGAGAAACGCGAAGCGGAGCCACACGCGCGAGAGAGAGGACGGACGACGATAAATACGTACATATGGAAAGCGCTTTTTTACTTTTTTGGGAGAGGGGCGAGTTTCCCACCAACGCACGAACGAAGAACGAGGAGAGAATAAAAAAGAGCGTTTTCGTCTCTCTCTCTCTTCTGTTTGTTCTGTTTTAGTATTATCTCCCCGCAAACGCAACAAAAACACGCGCCGCGCGCTCTCCTTCTCTCTCCTTCTCTCGTTTTCTCTTCTTCTCTCGTGTTCTTCTCGATATATATAGTAGGAGCAGCGAGAGAGAGAGAGAGAGAGAGCGCTCTTTGAGAAGAGCGAGAGAGAGAATAAAAATTTCCGTTACAAACATCATCGTCGTCGAATATTAATGACGATGATGAGTTCAACCCGCCGTCCACCGCTGTCGATGAAGCAGCCGATGATGATGCCGCCGGTCGGTTCCGACAACGACAACGACGAGGAAGAAGGCGTCGCGACTCCGACGACGTCTCAGTCGGGAGGTGGCGGCGGAAGCAGAAGATTTAGCTTCCGACGGTCGAGCGAAGACGGCGTCGTCGTTTATAAATCCTCCTTTCGCGATCGGTTCGCTCGAACGAGCAGAGATGGGGAGGAGACCAACGAAGGAGAGAGCGAATTCGGGAGCGAAACGAGCGGAGAAAAAAAATATCGCGGGAGAGAGAGCGGGAAATACGCGGAACCGAACGAGGAAGAGCGAAAGCGGATGGAGTATTTAAGAGAGCAGCTGGAGAAACACGATATGGAGTTGCCGAAAACGATGACGATACCGGAGTTGGGAGGCGAGGAACGAACGCTGTTGAGATTCGTTCGAGCGAGGACAAAAGGTAAAGAGTTGGCGTGGGAAATGTTACGGAACACTTTAAAATGGAGAGAAAAATGGCACGTGGACGAGTGTTTAGAGCGGTCGTTCTTAGAGAACGAGAAGATATACGATATAGTGTGCTCGCAAAACTCTTTTTACGTCGGTCACGGGAAGTTTGGGCACCCGATTTATTTCGACAACGTGACGAATATGCCGTGGAAGGAGATACTGAGCGAATTCGACGACGTGGACACGTTTCTTCGAACGCAAATTCAAACCATGGAATGGCAGCAAGAGTTTGTGTTCAAGCCAGCGTCAGTGCGCGTCGGGTATCCGATCACGCAAGTGATCAACATTTGGAACTTGCGAGGGATAACTTTGGGCTCATTCACGAGCGAAATCAAAGCGGTGACAAAAAAAGCCATGCAGTTAACCCAGGACAATTACCCGGAAAGTCTCTACCAGTCGTACATCATCAACGCCCCTACCATATTCACCGTCATCTGGTCTGTCATTAAACTCTTCCTAGACGCGAAAACGAGGAACAAAGTTCACATCATGGGTCACGGTAAACACGTCTTCGATCAACTGTCGAAAAAACTCGGCCCAAACTCTTTGGTCACGGCGGAGATGGTCCAATCGAAATTCAAAGACATCGGCATCGTCGAGCGCAAATTAGGATTCGAATCCGCTCACAAATTATCTCAAGATCACGTCAGAGAAAACCTGCGCGCGAAAAACCAACCGTTGTATCCGTCTCAATCCGTTCTCGAGAAGAGGAAAGAAGAGCTGGAACAGTTTGACGACGAGGAGTTCTTCGACGCGAGCGAAGAGCACTGGTGGACGAAAGGCGAGAAGGAGATCAAGAAGAAGTGTTTTAGCTGTTTTAGTTGCTTCAGAAAGAAGCCTTAGAGTTTTGTGTAATATGTAGAGCGCGTCTCGTATTATTGTTTCATCTTGAACTTTAAACTTTGTTGTTACATTCTTCTTCTAATAATTATACTTACTGGTACTTAGGTTTCTTTTCGAAAATGCCGCCTGCGTTTGGTTTAAAACTGTTTCTCCGGCTGCTGCGTGGGGAGTAAACCAAACCTTTTCTTACACGCGATTCTCTGCTTCGAAAACTTATCGTCCGGGGAGAATCTCGCCGGGTGCGCGGAAAGCGTCGGCTTCCCATCCGGAGCGGTTTTCTGAATTCAATTTGTGTGTGGAGGGGGGGCGGCGGAGAGAGAAGAGAGAAGAAAATTGCGTCAGAGAACGTAATTCGATCCGCGAAACTTTGTTTATGAAACAGCGAAAACAAGAGCGAGTAAACGAGAGAGAGAGAGAGAGAGAGAGCTTCGATCGAAAGCGGGCGGTCGAAAGAGTGTCTCACCTTGAGCGTGTACACGCGCTTCCCGTCCTCGTTCAGGTAGTACATGAGATACATATTTTTCTTTTGTTGACGACGTGAAAAAAATGAAGAAAAATTTTTCTCTTCGCGTCGTTCGATTTTTGGGGAAAAAAAACTCTCTCACGCACACAACGCGCGATAAAAAAAGATGTTGCGTCGAGCGGACAGACTGGCGAGGAGGATTTTCCTCTCCTCCTCCTCCTCCTCTTCCTCCTC
>Ga0255766_10005533_pt1 | contig 10464 bp, 7 predicted proteins | sample 071ome_23_FD_179966 | JGI IMG/M metagenome (GOLD analysis project Ga0255766, IMG submission 179966) | Coastal salt marsh microbial communities from the Groves Creek Marsh, Skidaway Island, Georgia - 071403BT metaG (version 2) | ecosystem: Environmental > Aquatic > Marine > Intertidal zone > Salt... | reverse complement strand
TCCTTTTCATAAGGATTCAGTACAACTTGTCATGAATCAAATACCTTTCCATCGTTTTGCATTTATTGTTAGAAGGCACGACTGTTTCCGCAAAAGTTGCAAAAAAAGACTGAACTTATATTAAAACCCGGGAAAAGGGAGGAGGGGAAAAGCAAGAGCATTATCCTTACCAAGATAATATCTATATAAAACAATCACATATCAATATAAAAAAAGGAGAGTCAATCAAATGGGGTACTCACAATCCTATAAACTCAAAAATAGATCCAAGCTCGCTATTTCGATAGCAGCGGCCGTTGGGATGGCTGCTGGTTTCGGAAATGGCGCCCTGGCACAGGACGAGCCTACCATTGAAGAAGTGGTCGTCACGGGTTCCCGCATTGTGCGCCGCGACTTCGAATCCAACAGTCCCATCCGGAGCATCGACGCTGCCCAGTTCGAAGAGCAGGCCGGTCTTAACATCGAGTCGTATCTGAACCAGCTCCCGGATTACAACCCGGCCAACTCGCCCGTCACCACAGAAAAAGAAATCAATGCCACGCCGGTTAATACACTTGGTATTGCCTCTGTATCAATGCGTGGTTTTGGCCCCAACAGAAACCTGGTACTGATTGATGGCAAACGTATGGTGCCAACCAACGCACTGATGGTGACCGACATCAATGCCATCCCGTCAGCATTGATCCAGCGTGTTGAAACCATTACCGGTGGTGCATCAGCGGTATACGGTGCCGATGCGGTTAGTGGTGTGACCAACTTCATTCTGCGTAAGGATTTCGAGGGTCTGGAATTCGACACGCAGTACGGCACCACCGATGCTGGTGGCGGTGAAGAGGCCCGCATATCAGGCATCATGGGCACCGATGTCTTCGACGGCCGCGGCAATATCACGGTGGGTTTCGAATATTATGATCGCAAGGAAGCGCTTGAAGTCGATCGTGGATTCTTTAGAGATGCCTGGGGCGACCCCACCGTCGGTGGTGAACTGTTCTTTCAGGGAATCAACGGTATGACCGTAGCCTTCAACCGGGCTAACGATGCCACATTGGATGCCCTCTTCGCTGACCGGCCTGCCAGCACCGGCTTCCGCAACGTGGGGGCGGGCTTTGTCGCTCGCTATCGGTTCAATCCAGATGATGCCACATTATTTCCGATCGTTGGCGACAATATCAGTTTGTCCCAAGGCATAGTCGATGGTGTGGAATATGCCCGCCAACGCGTTCTGGATAGTACGACGATTGACCCGAACGATACCGCGGAAGTCATCAAGTGGAATACGCAGGACGCCATTGTCCTTGCGCCACAGCAACGCTGGTCCTTCTTCACCCGGAGTAATTTTGAGATCACGGAAGAAATTTCGGTGTTCGCTAACGCGACCTTCGCCCGGAGCAACTCCGCGACGCGTCTGAACTACGGTTCAACGGCCAGTTTTGGCTGGGAAGCGAATGTACCTTTCAACCCAACGACCGACAGCCCGATAGACCCGACACTGGACTATAGGGATCCAGCGGTTGTTACTGCGGTGCAGGCAAATCCATCCGCGTTTGCCAATCCCGACTTTATTCCGACCAACACACCGGGTGCCGGGCATCCTGTAGTTCCTGAATTGGCAATCCTGCTGTTGAGCCGCGCCAATCCTACTGGCAACTGGGTGCCGGAGATTTTCCCCAAAAACAGTCTGGAAAATCGTGCCTCCGATAACGACAACATCGTCTTCCAGATCGAAACAGGCGTCAATGTGGACCTGCCCTACCGCGACTGGACAGGTGAGTTTTATTACTCACATGGCGAGGTGGACAATAGCAACGTCTCGACCGGTTTCCAGTCACTGGAACGGTGGCGCAGGCTCGTCAATGAGCCGGATTACGGCCGAAATGCGATTTTGCAGGCAAATCAAAATGGAGCGTCGCCTGGCTTTGGTACCAACCCGGTTGAATGTACCAGCGGCTTTTATGACACCATTTTCTACGGCGATACGCGCCCGAGCGAGGATTGTGCCAAGGCGATTGGCGCGCCACTGGCGAACCGTTTGACGAGTGACCAGGACATCGTCGAAATCAACTTCCAGGGTGGTTTGATGGACCTGCCAGCCGGAGAAGTGCGTGCTGCATTTGGTTACCAGTGGCGTAAAAACCACGTGACCTATCAACCGGACCTTCTGGCAAGTTCCAGGGCATTCGAGGACCAGGTCATCGGCGTCTATCCGGTGGGCGATATGGATGCATCAACTTCAGTTGATGACTATTACGTAGAAGCACTGGTCCCTGTTCTTGGCGACGTCGGCCTCATCCAGGGGCTTGAACTGGAACTGGGTGCACGTTTTTCCGACTATAGCGATAATGATTCGGAGTGGACCTACAAGACCCTGGCCAATATCCAGGCCAATGACTGGCTGCGTCTGCGGGGTGGTTACAACCGCGCGACCCGCGCACCCAATGTCGGCGAGAAGTATCTAGGCTTTCAGCAAGTCTACCTGCGCGGTGTTCGCAACAACTTCGGTGACCCCTGTGGCCTGCGTTCCAACGCACCCTTTGGCGCCGGTGGCGCCCTGCCAGATCCGATCCTGGCCCCAGGTGAGCCAGAGACAGAACTGGCCAGTGGACAGACCGCGGCAGGCGCTCAAAGTACCCTCCTGATCTGCCAGGCTCAGATGGGTCCTGAAGGTGCAGGCCAGTACTATATTGGTAATGCGGGCGGTGGATCGGGCGGAAATGCCAACTGGGTATACCAGGAAGGTAATCCTGACCTGGGCCCCGAAACCGCTGATACCTTCTCCGCTGGTTTTGTTGCCAACTCCCCCTGGGATAATGCCTGGCTGGAAAACCTGACCCTGTCCTTTGACTGGTGGAGAATCGAAATCGAGGATGCCATTCAGCAGTACACCCCCGATTATGCCAACTACCTGTGCTACGGTGTTCGCACGGTGACCAACGCTGCAGAGGCCGCCGAACAGGCTGCAACGACGGACTGCCAGAATGTAGCCCGCAACCCGGCGACGGGTGGCGCAACAAGGCAGTTGCTCAGGTATGCCAACCAGGCGACCATCGAAACTGAAGGTATCGATATTGCTGCCAACTGGCGAGCAGAGCTCGGAGATCTCGGTATTCCTCTCCCGGGTGGCTTGAACTTGAGTATGCAGATGACCTACATCGACACTTACAAGACCAAGGAGTCACAGGAGGATTTCGATGTCGAGATCGAATGGGCTGGTTCTCTCGGGCCTACCCTGACCGGTACCAATCCGGGTGCGTATGACTACAGGCTCTTTACCTCGTTGACATACTTCAAGGATGACTGGAGTGTTGGCTTGCGCTGGCGTCACCTGCCAGACGTAATCACGGCGAACCAGGCAAAACAAAATGCGCTCGTCGCCAACAACGCGGCTGCGGCTGCTGGCGCAGCAGGAGCCGTCCCGTTGAGTTATACGCCTTTTACCGACATCGGCATCAACAAGTATGACATTTTTGACATGTCCTTCAATTGGACTATCAATGAAACGTTGACGCTGCGTGGTGGTATCACCAACCTGTTGGATACCCAGCCGGAGATAACGGGTCGTCAAGCCGGGTACCCACCGGGGACGGACCTGTCGGCGGTCTGTGGTGGCGCGCCGGGTTGCGTCAACCCGACCGCTCCCCAGCTGGCCTCCACCGGTGCCGGAATAACCAGCCCGGGTTACTATGACGTGTTGGGACGCCGTTTCTTCCTCGGTATGAAAGCGCGTTTCTAATGTAAAGCAAGATAGACCTTGTAAAACCATTAACGGCGGGCCTTTGGCCCGCCGTTTTTTTTCAAGGATTCTTTTTCCAAGGGCTTTGCCTCTTTGGTTGACCCTTTTTATTTCTTGCTGAACTCCCACCAGGCCAAATTTGGGTAAACCCATTGATTTGAATAAAAGCCTGAAAAACCATCCTGATTTGATAGAATGACGATTCAATTTTTAAAGGGGAAATTACGGACATGAAAATCAATAAAACCCTGCCATGTTCCCTGTGCATGCTGGTATCAGTCGCGGTCTTCGCGGCGGACAATACCGACGCGGTCATTATGGATGCCAGCCCCTGCCTGGATATCGTCAGCCCGATAGAGCGCCTGGCCTGTTTCGAGGAACGGGCGAATGCAGCGCAAGGCCGTGGCACTGCTATCCCGCAGCAGAACCTGCCGGTCGTGTCGATCCCACGCGCTTCGAGGCAGCAACCGGCACAATCTCCCCCACAAGTTGAATCCCAGCCTGCGTCCGAGACACCGCAAGAAGTAGCGCGCGAAACAGACCATGCCAGCACTCCACAGGCTGACAGCGTCGAAAACAGATTCGGATTACCCGAAGAGAAGGTCAATGAAAAGGCGCAGGCAAATGAATTGATCGCCAGGGTGGCCGAGATCAAGGAGCTCGGTCGCAACCGTTTCCTTATTACCCTGGAAAACGGCCAGGTCTGGGAACAAATGCAAACCAGACGCTTCGCTTTGGCGGAAGGCGACGAGGTCCGGATCTACCCTACGCGCTGGGGAAGTTCATACCGTCTTTCCTCCCAGTCCCACAAAGGTTACATCCAGGTTCAGCGTCTCCGGTAATGCCATACACCGATGACCAGAAACTTTTAAAAATCAAAGAAAAATCAAAAGAGCCAGACTAACTTGATCCAGTCACTTCTGGACAATGCTGCTTCCTCGATTGGGACACAGCCTGTCTAAATCTGAAAATGCCCTGCTTTCTCAGGCTGATAGACAATCTTTTCGACTTTAACCGTGACCGTCTTGCCGGGCTGGTCCTGGTATTGCTCGCTTTGGCCTTCGGTCATCCCAATCAGTGTCCGGCCAAGCTTGGAAAACACAGAAACATGATTGTCTGCCTCATCGGCAGCTGAGGGATACACCAGTTTTATTTCGGTTTGTGTTTTTTCGGGCCTGGAAATTGTCACCTCCAGAATACAGTTCATGGTGACAACATTGGGTGGTATTTCCTTTGGTCCCACCATTTTGCCTTTTCTTAATTTGCGCAACAGGTCCTGTCCATCCTGGTATGTCTCCCCCTGGGCATCGTCCAGCAGGTTATCAATTCTCCAGATATCCAATGAAGAGGTGATGAACCGACTGGTTTCAAAACGCTTTCTTTTCTCCATCAACAACTCCAGCTACGTGGCTAGTACTTTGCATTACCAAGACATTGCTCGATTGGTAAAAATTTCAGGCTGTTTGTCTGAATTGTTAACTGCCCGGGAAAACGGGGACAGAGCCCGATCAGCACAGTCAGCGCGTGTAGCCAGAGTTTGAAAGGATCCCGGATATCCAGGATGGATGCTACCAGTTCAGCCAGGTTAACACTGGATTACTTGGACACAATCTCGGTAAAGGTCTCTGCCAGGAAGCGAAATTCATATTCAGCCGATGGCCAAGAAATTAAGTGTGCGTTACCGGATTGACGGCGCCCTGCAGGAGTTACTGGAGTTGGATAGAACCAGCCTGGGCCCAATAGTTGCTCGCATGAAGGTCCTGGCCAAGCTTGATATCACCGAAAAACGACAGCCCCAGGATGGCCGCATTGAACTTGAGATCAAGGGCAGAAAATTCTCTTTTCGACTCTCAACCATACCCAGTATCCTGGGCGAAAAAGTCGTACTCAGGGCATTGGGCAGCGCTACGGATGCCGAGATAACTCCAATTGAAAAGCTGGGACTGTCCACGAACAACAGGGCCCTGCTCGACCAGATTCTTGCCTGCCCCAATGGTGTACTTTTTGTCACCGGACCGACGGGCTCGGGAAAAACCACCACCCTGTATTCCATACTCAACCAGTTGCGGAACCCCTCTACCAACATTATCACCGTGGAAGACCCCGTGGAAATTACCCTCGACGGTATTACTCAGGTCCAGACCAACGCTTCAATAGGCTTTGACTTCAGCAAGGCACTCAGGTCCATCTTGCGACAGGACCCGGAAGTTATTCTGGTGGGAGAGATTCGTGACCTGGAAACAGCAAAAATTGCCTCCGAAGCTGCATTGACGGGTCACCTCGTGATGGCAACCATGCATACCAACAACGCCCTCCAGGCGGTTACCCGCCTGGTGGAAATAGGTGTTGAACCATTTCTTGTTGCGCCGTCAGTCATTGGTGTCGTGGCCCAATGCCTGGTCAGGAAAATCTGCAATGGTTGCAAGGAAAGCTATGAACCGCCACGTGAATTACTGGAGACCATCTTTGACAATATTGGTGACAGCAAAGTGGAATTTTATCGCGGCAAAGGCTGCCGTGACTGTAATGACTCAGGATATTCCGGTCGCGTCGCACTACATGAGATTTTTCTGGTCAATGATGAAATTCGAAACAAGATTTCCAATGGCGCATCCATCCTGGAAATCGCGGAAGAATCCAGGAAGCTTGGATTCAAAACCCTGCGCTATGACGGCATCATGAAAGTATTACAGGGTTTTACGACGTACGACGAAGTCAACAAAGTTGCTGTTGAATAAGAAAATAGCCTGATTTCAGGGAAGCAGGATATTGGAAATTACCAATCCTGGATTGCCTTCAGGCATTTACCAAAAACGAAGACCTTTATGTACATCGAACAATGAAATTACGTCACTTTATCCCCCTCCTCCTGTTCTTGTCGACTTTGCTGGCCGCGACCAATATCTGGCTTTCCTGGCAAGTGGAGCTGCAACTGCAGGATGTGGAGGAAACCGAAGAGAATGAGTTCGCAGTCCTTCAACTGGCTGAACAGCTACGCCATACATCCGATGACCTGACCCGGTTTGCGCGTGAATATGTCCTCACCGGAAATCCGTAATACAAAGAGCATTTCAATCAGATTCGTGATATTCGTGCCGGCAGGATTCCCCGTCCGGAAGGCTATGACGGTATCTACTGGGACCTGGTGGTCGCCGGCAGACTGTCAGGGCCTGGAGCAGATCCGGCGATTGGAGGAGTCGCCCTGCACGAACTGGCGCTGGAACTGGGCATCACGGATTCGGAATACCAGCTACTCGTTCTGGCTGAAAGTCGCTCCGAGGCTTTGACCGATATTGAGCAGCTGGCATTTTCAGCCTTCGAAGGAAACTACACCCACCCGGAAACCGGAGAACAGATTACCGGCTCCCCAAACCCTGAACTGGCACATGATCTCCTCCATAACAGTAATTACCTGCAGGCCAAGGCAGATATCATGGAGCCGATTGCAAGCTTTAACGAGCAGGCCCTGCACAGGACCCGCACCATGCTGTCAGCCCTGGAAGCAGAAGCGGAAACTTTCGTGATCATGGAGTTCTTCTCAGCACTGGGCCTGATGGCCCTGATACTGTTGACCGGTCTGATCCTGTCCAACCGGGTACTGCGACGTGTTTCCCGGCTCGCTACCACAGCCACGGCAGTTGACAATGGCGACCTTGACAGCCGCAGCGGCGTTCAGGGTGACGATGAACTGGGCCTGCTTGGGCGCACCTTTGATCACATGATAGACAAGTTGTCACATACCATGAATGCGCTGAGTACTGAGAAAAAGGAAGTCGAAAACCAGAACCTGAAGCTGCATGAAATGAACGAGGTCAAGAACAAGTTCGTTGGCATGGCGGCCCATGACCTGCGCAACCCCCTGTCATCAATCCGCGGTTTTTCGGAGATCCTGCTGCAGAACAAGGAACTGGATGAGGACGATGCCCAGTTTCTGAAAGTCATTCATGACAACAGTTCCAACATGCTGCACATGGTCAACGAACTCCTTGATGTTTCGGTGATAGAAAGCGGTCACATGGAGCTCAACCTGACCGAGTTTACCTTCAGCGAACTTCTCAATGATCATTATGCTGTTCTCAACCCTATTGCCAGGGAAAAAGGAACGGTTCTTGAAACCAGTATCGAGGATGAAGGAAAAATAGTCGGCGACAACAAAAGACTTAGCCAGGTCATTGATAACCTGGTAACCAATGCCATCAAGTTTTCTCCTTCAGCAAGCACCATCAGAATTTACCTGACAGGAACAGATCAAGGCATACGCTTTGCCGTGGCCGACCAGGGGCCCGGTCTTACCGACGAAGACAAGTCCATCATGTTCAAGGATTTCCAGCGACTCTCTGCCCGACCAACCGCAGGAGAATCAAGTACTGGGCTGGGGCTGTCGATAGTCAAGCGCATAGTTGATGCCCATGGCGGTGATATTCGCGTGGAAAGTGAGTATGGGAAAGGGGCCACCTTCATCGTGGACATTCCGCGAAAAAATTCCGCCAGCGTTGATAACGGGTAACTGGAAAGCAGCAGGAAAAGCTGATCATCTCCCTGCAATTAACTGACCAGGGAAAAAAGTTATTACAGGTTTTAAACGCGAACTTCACTTAATAAGAAATCCCAAAGTAATCCTCCCCTGCCTGTTTTCAGGCTTGCTCTTGTCGCCATGTCTGACTATTCTGGCCAAAACTCAGAACAATAAAATCGTCATGCAGCAAGTTCCCCTTTTTATCAACGGCAAGTTCGTTGCTTCAAACAGTGAAAACCGTCTGAAAGTTCACAACCCGGCTGACAACAGTGTCATTGCCGAGGTACCCAATGCCACCGCGGATGAAATCGACCAGGCTGTTGCCGCAGCGAAAGAGGCCTTCAAGACCTGGCGACAGGTGCCGGTAGTTGAACGGGCGCGAATCATGATGACCTACCAGGCCCTGCTCAAGGAACACCAGGACGAGATCGCCGAATTGCTGAGTCAGGACACCGGCAAGGTCCTCGCGGATGCCCGGGGTGAACTGTGGCGCGGCATCGAGGTGGTGGAGCAGGCCATGAACATGCCATCGCTATTGATGGGCGAGACGGTGGAAAACGTGGCCCGCAATATCGATACCGCAAGCTACCTGCAACCATTAGGTGTGTGTGTTGGTATTACACCTTTCAATTTTCCGGCCATGATCCCCCTGTGGATGTTTCCCCTGGCGATTGCCGCCGGCAACACCTTCGTTCTCAAACCGTCGGAACAGGACCCACTAACCCCCGTCCGTCTGGCAGAATTATTCAGTGAAGCAGGCTGTCCTGAAGGCGTATTCAATCTGGTTCATGGTGGCAAGGACCAGGTTGAGCAGCTGTTGACCCATCCTGAGGTCAGGGCCGTTTCCTTTGTCGGTTCCGTGCCGGTGGGCCAGCAGGTCTACCGGACCGCGACGGCGCAGATGAAACGGGCGCAATGCCTGGCCGGGGCCAAGAACCACCTGGTGGTGATGCCCGATGCCAACAAGGACCAGGTCATCAATAACCTCATTGGTGCCGGACTGGGCGCTGCCGGCCAGCGCTGCATGGCCATCTCGGTGGCCGTGTTTGTCGGTCAGGCACAGGAATGGATAGATGACCTGGCCAAGACAGTGGCAGATATTCGGCCCGGACTCTGGAATGACAAGGACGCCGGCTTCGGCCCGGTAATCAGTCCCCAGGCGAAAACCCGCATCGTTGAACTGATTAACCAGGGTAAGGATGAAGGAGCGAATTGCCTGGTCGATGGTACCCAGGTCACCGTGGCAGGCCATGACCAGGGCAATTGGGTGGGCCCGACCTTGTTCCGGGATGTGACACCGAGGATGAGCATTTATCGCGAGGAAATATTCGGCCCGGTCCTGTGCTGTGTCTGCGTTGATTCCCTGGAAGAAGCCATCGGCCTGATCAACGACAATCCCTACGGCAACGGCACGTCAATATTCACCGCCAGTGGTGCAGCGGCCCGCCAGTTCCGGCATGAGGTGGAAGTCGGCCAGGTCGGTATCAATGTTCCGATTCCTGTACCGCTGCCCTTTTTCTCTTTCACCGGCTGGAAGCAGTCGTTTTACGGCGATCTGCATGCTTATGGCAAGGAGGCGGTGCGATTTTATACACAGGCCAAGACCGTCACCACGCGCTGGTTTGCCGATGAAGCCACAACCGGACCTAACATGACAATCCGGCTGCAGGATTAAGTCGGCAAAACAACAAGTACCAACTGACAGCAAGAGGGAAATATGGATCTGGGCATCAAGGGCAGAAAAGCCATCGTCAACGGCGGCAGTGCCGGCATGGGTAAAAGCAGCGTCCTGGCACTGGCACGCGAAGGTGCCGAAGTGTATGTGTCAGCACGCGGGGAAGAGCGACTGGTACAGGCCTGTGAAGACATCAGCCAGGAAACCGGTGCCAAGGTGGTTCCCGTCGTTGCTGATCACAGCACGGTTGAAGGCCGGGAGAAAATTCTTGCCGCCTGCCCGGCGCCGGATATTCTGGTGGGCACCTGTGCCCCACCACCCTTTACGCCGGACTACCGCGACATTACTGAAGCGGACTGGCAATCAGCCATTGAAATTTCCCTGTTGAGCCCTGTGGCTTTCATGAAGGCCGTGCTTGATGGCATGGTAGAGCGACGCTGGGGCAGGATTGTCAATATCGCCACGGTGGCGGCCAAGTTCCCCGGTCAAATCCGCGTGCTCTCGGGCAGCACCCGGGCGGCACTGGCCAACTATACCGTTGCA
>Ga0255766_10005525_pt1 | contig 10476 bp, 10 predicted proteins | sample 071ome_23_FD_179966 | JGI IMG/M metagenome (GOLD analysis project Ga0255766, IMG submission 179966) | Coastal salt marsh microbial communities from the Groves Creek Marsh, Skidaway Island, Georgia - 071403BT metaG (version 2) | ecosystem: Environmental > Aquatic > Marine > Intertidal zone >... | reverse complement strand
ATGGTAACTAGATTTATAGTTAACGACAACTCTTCCTTACAATGCGGGCAAACTGCATCAAATCCTAAATCTTCTCCATATGTTGCTACACGAATTGCAATTAATAAAAAGTCTATATCAATGTTTACTAATTTCCAAGGATTGGTTATGGAAGGAATACAACTTTGAATTACTTTTACTGTTGCTTCTCCTGAAAATAAAGCATCAGGAGTTTTTAAAATTAATTCATCCATAGTGTTCAACCCATAAACAGGAAGCTGGGTATATTGCTCGTCAGTTACAACACTGCTATCATAAAAATCTCCATTACTAGGCAAATCAATATAAATTTTTGGTTGACGTCTGTATTGATCTAAAAAACTTGACATATTAGTTCCTATAAATACTATTACATATATATCATAAGTATAAGTGATAAAGGATCAATATGGCTGTTACTGATAAAGATATTCAAGACCTAGTTAATGCGATTAGAACCAACACAACTGAGCAAGCAAAGCTCATAAAATATTTTGAATCAAATAATACATCCGGTTCAACGTCTGGTACAAGTAAAGGCGGAGGCGGAGGCGGAGGCGGATTTTCTGGGTTCACTCCTAGTCTAAGTACTGGATTTGTGTCTGATTTGAAAAAGGGCTTAACAGGAGCAAATGCTAATCTAGCAGGTGCTATGTCAGCTTTTGCAGAGCAACTTAAAGGTATAGATGGGTTAGGACCTGTAGCAAAAGGATTTGCAGATGTAGCAGGTGTAATTCAAGATAGTGCAAACGCATATCGTGCCTTAGCCAAATATGGAGGAGGGTTTTCAGGCGACCTAGCAGAATTAAGGTCAGTAGCTGGCCAGGCTAACATGGAAATAGGACCATTTGTTGAATCTATTATAAACAATCGGCAAGCATTATTAGGATTTACAGGTGGTATAAATGGTGGAGCAAAAGTTTTTGCAGGTCTAATACACGAGTTTGAAGAAGGAACTGACGGTTTACAAAAAGACTTTTTAAATCTTGGTTTAACTGTTGAAGAGTCTAGAGAATTTATTGCTAAAGAGCTAATAACAAATCAACGTAGAGCAAGAATTGAAGGTATGTCGTCGGGAGAGGTGTTAAAGTCTACTAGAAACCTCGCCAAAAACATGCAAATTGTATCTAGATTTACTGGGCAGCAAGCAGATCAATTGCAAGCAGAATTACAACAAAGAATGACTGACGGTGCAGTAGATGCTAAAATGCGTAAGCTAGAAAATTCGAACAGTAAAGCCACTAGAGAAGAATTAAAACTTCTACAAGGAACTTTATCAGCTTTGGGTCCTGGATACCAAAATATGTTTGATGAGGTATTTACTGCTGGTACTGTAGTAAGTGATGAAACGCAACAGCTTGCATCTATAAACGGGAAAACATATGATTTAGTAGCAAAAGCTGCTCATGAATTTGAACAAGGTAATGTTGAAATGGCCCAAATGTATGCTGAGCAAGCTAAAAAAGCCGGATTAGCATTTGCTCAAAGCGATGAAGGCTTAGATCTTGCTGTTAAGGGTAGACTTGGTGGTGTTTTTGCAACGCAAGCACAACAGTTAGAAAAAGTAGGACCATTAATAAATCAAATAGAAGCATACATGGAACAAGGTGCCAATGGAGCTAAAAACATTTCTACTTTTATGGAAGCAGCAGACAAGGCATTTAGAGCAGCAGAGCAAGAAGTGTTAGATAGATTAACAATGGTAGACGGTGGGAGACCATTAATGCAAGCAGTAACTGATGTCGAATCTGAATTAGGAAAACTGCCTGGTAAAATTAATGAGTCGTTTGGCCAAATCTTCCTTACATTAGAGCAATATGCGCCTACATTAGCAGATAAATTAACAAGCTCAATTGCAGGATTAGGAGATGTAGCAACAACAGTTATGGGTATAGCTACACCTCAAAATGTTTTATCTCAGTTAGAAGAAGTCATTTCTGATGCAGGAGGACAGTTTAGTTTCCAAACAACCGATAGGTCAGGAGAAGAGAAAACAGTAAATCTAACTTTAGAAACAGTAAGAGAATTAAAAGCATTGATGTCAGGCGGAATGATTGATACTGAAGCATTAGAAAAATATATGCCTAAAGAGGAATATAGAGCATTATATGAAAAGTTAAATGAGTTAGGTATAGCAGAAGGAAAGATTATTTCAGAAGATTTGAAAAAAGCAATTGGAGAAATTAATGCTAAAGATATAAAAGAAGAGGTACAAGAACAATTAAATAGAACTCCTGAACAAACAGAAACAGGTAAACAAGAGGTAATAAACACCGGTGTAGAACTTGCTGCGATGGGTACTGAATCATTATTAGAAACCTTAGGTTTTAAAGAACTCATACCTAAAATAGAATCATTCAAAAAAGATATTCAAGATTTTAATTTAGATAATTGGTTAAGCGAGACATTTGATGGGTTACAAACTAAGTTTTTACAAACAGAATTTTCATTTGGTGATTTTGTTCCTGATATTTTCCAAAATATGTCAGATAAATTTGAACAAGAAGATATTAGTACTGAAGCAGGTAATTTTAATAAAAGTGTTTTTGATATTATTTTGAAAAATATCCAAGACCTATTACCAAATTTTGGAGCTTTACCAAATGCAAATGAAGGATTTGTACCTGCAGGTTTTACAAAACAACCAGTAGATATGGTAACGCCGCAAAAATTATTATTTCAAGAAAATCCTGCAACAGAACAACAACCTTTGCTAAATGCAGTAGATATTGGAAAAAAGTTTGACGGTATGCTTTTACAAGCAGAAGAGAAAAAACAACAAGCTATAGCTAAATTCAAAGACGAACAAGAACGTAAACAAAATTCTGAAGGTTATTATAGTCAGACAACACCAACGGTACAAGAAGATAATCCTCTAAATATAAAACATATACAATTATTAGAAAAAATGATAGCAAATCAAGAGCAAACTTCTACACATATTGGAAATCTAGTTGCAAGCTCAGAACGTCTAGTTGCAATAAATACTAAGATGAGAGAAAATTTTATGAACACTAATAATTATATAAGAAACTTAGACGGGTCATCGTTAGCATAAGGAACCTTAATGTCTTGGAAAAAATATTTCACGCCTGCTAAAAGTACAAGTGATTTTGATTTAATGAATGGAAGTTACAGTCCTATTAGCGGCAAAGGTTCCGGAAACAAAGTCGGACCTGCAAAATCAAATTATAATTCATTTTTACCAGATGTATATACTGGATCTCCTAACAGAGTTGAGAGATATGGTCAGTATAATGTAATGGATTTAGATTCTGAAGTAAATGCTGCATTAGATATACTGGCAGAATTTTGTACCCAGCAAAACAAAATTAATAACACTCATTTTGACCTTAAGTTTTATAAAAGAGCAACAAATAGTGAAATTCAAATTATTAGCCAATACTTACAACAATGGTATAAGCTTAATGATTTTGAAAATAGAATGTTTAGAATAGTTAGAAATACTTTCAAATATGGAGATTCTATTTTTGTACGTGATCCTGAAACTCATAAATTATTTTATGTTGATGTCTCAAAAGTGAATAGAATTATAGTAAACGAAAGTGAAGGGAAAGTACCAGAACAATATATTATTGAAGATATAAATTTTAATTTCACACATCTTGTAGCAACATCGGTATTACAGACAAATGGTAATGTCACAGGAGGTGGATCTGGCTATTTAACAGGCGGTGTAAGAGGTATGGTAGGTCAACAGCCAAACCAACCGGGATCGAGATTTCAAACTCAAGAAAAAGAAACTGCAATTAATTCAAATCATATTATGCACATAAGCTTGAGCGAAGGATTAGATAACAACTATCCATTTGGTAATAGTCTATTAGAAAGTATATTTAAAGTTTATAAACAAAAAGAACTATTAGAAGACGCAATTTTAATTTATAGGATACAAAGAGCTCCTGAAAGAAGAGTTTTTTATATTGATGTGGGTAATATGCCTAGTCATCTTGCAATGCAATTTGTTGAACGGGTAAAAACGGAAATCCATCAACGGAGAATCCCATCCAAAACAGGAGGAGGAACAAATGTTATAGACAGTAGTTACAATCCTTTGTCAATCAATGAAGACTACTTCTTTCCACAAACAGCAGAAGGTAGGGGCAGTAAAGTTGAAACACTACCTGGCGGAACTAATCTTGGAGAAATTGATGACTTAAAATATTGGACAAACAAATTAGTCCGAGGTTTAAGGATTCCTAGCAGTTATCTACCTACAGGTGCTGAAGATGCAACCAGTAATTATAACGATGGTAGGGTAGGGACCGCCTTTATCCAAGAGTTACGATTCAATACTTACTGCGAAAGATTACAAAATTTATTAGTAGATCAATTTGATCAAGAATTTAAGAGATACTTGTTAGAAAAAGGTGTTAATATCGATACTTCAATGTTTGATATTAAATTTACCCCACCACAAAATTTTGCAGCCTACAGACAGAGTGAACTAGATAATCAAAGGATTGGAACTTTTGGTCAGATACAAGCCATTCCGTTTATAGCTAACAGATTTGCTCTTAAAAGATTCTTAGGACTTAGCGACGAAGATATAGCAGAAAATGAAAGATTATGGAGAGAGGAGAATGACGAAACATTGAATACTCCTCCAGGAGATGCTGCAGGAGAAATGCGAGGAGCAGGTATTAGTAGTGCAGGCATTTCAGCTGATATAGGAGGTGCAGAAGACCAACTAGCAGTTGATGAAGCAGAAATGGGAGATGAAGGTACTCCACCTGAATCAGCTACTGATACTGATCTTGCAGGTGCACCTACTGCAGAAGCACCACCAGAAGGAGCCGCACCGCCGGTATAAATATAATATGATATTACGTGAATTATTTTATTTTAATAAAGAAAATTTAGAACTTGAACAAGATGATAGATACGAACCCCAGTATGACAAATCTATTGTAAATCTAGACGATACACGGAAAACAAGATTAACTTTAAAGCAAATCAATCGTGCTAGAAAAGCAAGCGAATTACATGATAAAGAAAAAGCTAATGAATTAGACTTTGTTCGGCAAATGTACGGGATGGCAGCACAAGCTGAAGGCGCAGGAATTTAGTTTTGGCAAAAGTAGATAAATCACTTTATACAAAAATAGAATGGCAAGTAATTAGAGAGCAACGAAGGCAAAAAAAAAGAAAACTTCTCAATATGTGAACAGAAAGATTTTTACAAAAATTGCATTTGTCATAGGTAATGGTGTATCTCGTAAAGGCGTTGATATCAATGAATTAAAAAAATATGGCAAAGTGTATGGTTGTAATGCTATTTACAGAGAATATATAGTTGATTATCTTGTTGCAGTTGATGTTAAAATGGTTTTAGAAATTAATAAAGCAGGATATCAAAAACATAATTTAACTTACACAAATCCAAATAAAGCATTCTCTGCTATCAATCATTTACAATATTTTAATCCAAGTATGGGATGGAGTAGTGGTCCTACTGCTTTATGGTTAGCTACTACCCATAATTATTCAGAAATATATATTTTTGGATTTGATTATAAAGGATTGAATAATGGAAAAAATTTAAACAACATCTATGCAGATACAGTAAATTATAAAAAAAGTACAGATGGCGCAATTTTTTTTGGTAACTGGTTAAGACAAACTATAGCTACAATACAAAAAAATCCTAACACTCAATTTATAAGAATTATAGATAAAGACACTTATATTCCACTAGAATTTGAAAAATTACCAAATATTAAACATTTAGATATTGAAACATTCAAAAAAATTTTTAATATTTCTTAAAATACATGGTTTTTTGGCCTTTATATAATACTATTATTGTTAAATGTGTAAATAATACTAGACAGCCTTGCGTTTATAGGAGAATCAAATGGCACAAGATAAATTTCAAAAAATGTTAGAATATCTTGTTAATGAACAACAAGATAAAGCAGAAGCACTATTTCATGAAATAGTTGTAGAAAAATCAAGACAAATCTACGAAACAATTTTAGCAGAAGAATTAGAAAAAGACGAAGAAGTTGAAGAGTCTGACGACGAAGAAGTTGAAGAGTCTGACGACGAAGACGAAGTAAATGAATCAGAGCATGAAGACGAAGAAGTCGAAGAAGATTTTAACCTAGATGAATTTGAAGTAGAAGCTGACGACGAAATGGGTGGCGATCCTACTGATGATATGGGAGACGACATGGGTGGAGACGACATGGACGCTGACATGGGCGGAGATGACATGGACGCTGACATGGGCGGAGACGAGCCTGTGACACAAGATGACATTAAAGATCTTGAAGCAGAATTAGCAGACTTAAAAGCAGAATTTGAAGATCTATTATCCCAAGGTGATATGGGTGACGACGAAGAAGGCATGGACGACATGGGAGACATGGGTGACGACGAAGAAGGCATGGACGACATGGGAGACATGGGTGACGACGAAGAAGGCATGGACGACATGGGAGACATGGGCGGAGACCAACCAGAGGAAAGTTTTGAATCATACAAAAGCTCAGCTGAACTTATGAGAGAATATGTAAACAAGATCGGCGGAAACCAATACAATCAATATGGAAAAATGGGCGATAATGGTACAAATACAAAATCTGTAGTAGCTGGAAAAAATGACATGGGTGGTACAACTCAAAATATTTTAAGAGGCGATACAGAAGCTGGTGTAGAAGCTAACAAAGGCAATCTACATGGTAATCCTGTAAGTGACCAAAATCCAAAAGACATGAATACAGGTAATGTAAATGTCCCAGGCGGAAAAGCTGCAAAATCTTTAAAAGCAATGCCAAAAGGACATGGAGCAGAGAAAAAAGGTTCAGGCGATACAGCTCCAAATAAAAAACCAATTATTGGTAAGTAAGGAATAAGGATGAATTTATTACGAGAGCATTTAACATTTGATCAAGCAAGATTAGTGGTAGAAAATAACAATGAAGGCAAAGACTTGTATATGAAAGGAATTTGTATACAAGGAGGTGTTAGAAACGCTAATCAAAGAGTCTATCCTGTGAATGAAATAGGCAGGGCTGTTAAAACTCTCAGCGAGCAAATACAAGGTGGTTACAGTGTTCTTGGTGAAGTAGATCATCCTGAAGGACTTACAGTAAATTTGGATCGTGTATCACATATGATAACAGAAGTATGGATGGACGGTCCAAATGGTTACGGAAAATTAAAAATATTACCTACCCCTATGGGACAAATAATTAGAACCATGTTAGAAAGTGGAGTAAAATTAGGAGTTTCAAGTAGAGGTTCAGGTAATGTAAAAGAAGATGGAAGTGGAGAAGTAAGCGATTTTGAAATTATTACAGTAGATGTAGTAGCTCAACCGAGTGCTCCTGGAGCATATCCAACTCCCATTTATGAACACCTAATGAATCGTAGAGGTGGGCTCAAGGCATATGAATTTGCACAGGCAACAAAAGAAGATAAAAAGGCACAAAAATATTTAAAAGAATCGTTGGTTAATATAATCAACCGACTCCAATAATAGGAGAAATACATGTTGGATGCACTAAAAACTTTATTTGAAAATGACGTAGTTTCTGATGAAGTGCGCCAAGAAATTGAAGAAGCTTGGAACGCTAAAATTAAAGAAAACAAACAAAAAGTTACAAGTGAGTTAAGAGAAGAATTTGCAAAAAAATACGAGCATGACAAAAATGTTATGGTTGAAGCTATTGATAGTATGCTTGCAGAAAGATTAAATGCTGAAATGCAAGAACTTGCAGAAGACAGAAAGCAGTTAATAGAAGCATCAGCCAAATATACTATTGCAATGAGAGAAAATGCAAATCTTTTAAAAACATTTGTAGCAAAATCACTTGCTAAAGAAATAAATGAGTTGCACTCAGATCAAAGAGAAACTGCAACAAAATTTAAGAAATTAGAAGAGTTTATTGTTGATAATCTTGCGAAAGAAATTACAGAATTTCAAACAGATAAAAAAGATCTAGCCGATACTAAGGTTAGATTAGTTAGAGAAGCAAAAAGTCATTTTGAAGCTATTAAGAAAACATTTGTCCAGCAAAGTGTTGATAAAATGTCTAAAATTACAGAAAAAGTTCTTACAAAAGAAATTGGTCAGTTAAAAGAAGATATTGAATCAGCTAGGAAAAATGATTTTGGACGTAGAATCTTTGAAGCTTTCTCAATTGAATATATTAATAGTTACTTAAATGAGAAATCAGAAACAAGCAAACTATTAAAATTGGTTAATGCCAAAGAAAAACAAGTAGTTGAGGCTAAAAAAATTGCAGCCAAAAGCAAAAATTTAGTAGAACAAGCTAATAAAAAATATTCAGCTTTACAAAACTCAGTATCAAGACAAGCCATTATTAATGAACTTGTCGATCCATTAAATAAGGCACAAAAAACAATTATGCTTGATTTGTTAGAGTCTGTGCAGACAGATAGATTACGTTCTGCATTTGACAAATACTTACCAGCGGTAATTGAAGAAAAAAGTATAAAGAAAAAGGCAGTAATTACAGAAGGCAAAGAAATCACAGGCAATAGAGAAGAAAAAACAAATACAACTAGCGCAAGCGATAACGTCATTGACATTCGACGGCTTGCAGGACTTAATTAAGGAGAAATTAAATGTCAGAACTATTAACAAGTCGCTGGCAGGATACAAGACAAGCACTATTGGAAGGCCTACAAGGCACAAAGAAAAGTGTAATGGCTGCTACATTAGAAAACACAAGAAAATATTTGGTAGAAAGTGCAACAGCAGGCGCAACTTCTGCCGGTAATGTTGCTACATTAAACAGAGTTATCCTCCCAGTTATCCGTCGAGTTATGCCGACGGTTATCGCTAATGAAATTGTCGGTGTTCAGCCAATGACTGGACCAGTAGGACAAATTCATACATTGAGAGTACGATATTCTGAATCACATAATGCAGATGGTACAGCAAATGACGTAACTGCAGGTGATGAAGCGTTATCACCATTTAAAATTGCTACAGCTTATTCAGGAGCTGATAATGGTAAAGCTGCTCAAACTGCTACGTTTGAAGGCACAGCTGGTAGAAAAATGTCAATTCAAATCTTGAAGCAAACTGTTGAAGCTAAAACACGAAAGCTCAGCGCTCGCTGGACATTTGAAGCTGCACAAGATGCTCAAGCACAGCACGGAATTGATATCGAAGCTGAAATTATGGCTGCTTTAGCTCAAGAAATTACAGCTGAAATTGACCAAGAAGTATTAGCTTCTTTAAGAAGCTTGGCAGGAAATGCAACAGAAACATACAATCAAGCTGCAGTTTCTGGAACAGCTACATTTGTAGGTGACGAGCATGCTGCCTTAGCAGTACAAATTAATAGAGTTTCTAACTTGATCGCTCAGCGAACAAGAAGAGGAGCTGGTAACTGGGCTGTTGTTTCACCTCTTGCACTTACAATTTTACAAAGTGCTACAACAAGTGCATTTGCACGAACAACTGAGGGGACATTCGAAGCTCCAACCAATACAAAATTTGTCGGTACATTGAATAATGCTATGAAAGTCTATGTAGACACATATGCATCAGATGCAACAGCAGTTTTGATTGGTTACAAAGGTTCAAGCGAAAGTGATGCTGCAGCATTCTATTGCCCATACATTCCGTTGATGAGCAGTGGTGTTGTGTTAGATCCGACATCCTTCGAACCAGTAGTTAGCTTTATGACAAGATATGGATATGTAGAATTAACAAATACAGCTTCATCTCTTGGTAATGCTGCTGATTACTTAGGATTGGTAGACATTCTTCCGTTGAATGTAAGCTTCAGCTAATATCATTAGTTTGAAATAAAGATTAAGGTTCTATAAATACTTTTATAGAACCTTTTTTTATGGAGAAAATTTCATGGCATACACAGATGCAGTATTAGAACATTATAATAATCCTAAGAACGTTGGCAGTTTAGATAAATCAGCAGCAGATGTTGGTACAGGCCTAGTTGGTGCACCGGAATGCGGTGACGTTATGAAATTACAAATTCGTGTAGAAAATGATAAAATTGTTGATGCAAAATTTAAAACATTTGGTTGCGGAAGTGCTATTGCAAGTAGTAGTCTGGCAACAGAATGGGTAAAGGGCAAGACAATTAACGAAGCTTTTGAAATAAAAAATACAGAAATAGTAGAAGAACTAGCACTTCCTCCAGTAAAAATCCATTGCTCAGTTTTAGCAGAAGATGCAATTAAAGCAGCAATAAAAGATTACAGGAGTAAACAATGCACAGAGAATTAGAAACCCAAGACGAAAATGAACAAATAGGTTTAACTAGCTATCGCTTTAAAGATCTACCGGATTGGGCTAAGAAGGCATGGTTAGAACAAAAACAAAACAAGCCTAAAACTTGATAAATACTTTGTACGATAGTGTGCCACAAGGGTGGACTTATGCTGACCCACAGCGTACCGGATAGAACCCGGATCGGACTTCTAACA
>Ga0255766_10005514_pt1 | contig 10487 bp, 7 predicted proteins | sample 071ome_23_FD_179966 | JGI IMG/M metagenome (GOLD analysis project Ga0255766, IMG submission 179966) | Coastal salt marsh microbial communities from the Groves Creek Marsh, Skidaway Island, Georgia - 071403BT metaG (version 2) | ecosystem: Environmental > Aquatic > Marine > Intertidal zone > Salt... | reverse complement strand
TGGCATCCCGCTTCTATCAAACCATCTGCCGTCTGCTGTTTCCCATACATGAGAATTAAAACGTTCACCGTTTGTAAACTCACAAACAATTCTACGTTTAGTTAATGTACCATTGTATATTGTACCATCTTTTTGTATCAGCCTCAGCGTATGATCGGCGCCGTATATTCTATCAATGAATATAGGATTCCCATGTTCATCTTCACCATGTATATTTGAAACCATTGTTAGTTCTTTCATTGTTTTAGTATATAACCAAATAAAAAAATAGTCAACTTTAATAATTCTGGTTGACTTTTATGTATGATTAATCGTATACTTTAATAGTAAGGCTAATATCTACAAAAACAATAACTCTTTTTAGGCTAACATAGGCAATATAGCAACACAACTGATAGAAATATCCTAGAAATGCGCCGTTAAACGGTGGTGAATCTAGAGTTGCGAAACTTAGGCTAATATCTGCTAAATGATGGGGCCCTGTGAAAAAGATACAACCCCAACCATGTGTATAGTGCTAACTTACTTTATGCACATTGGTTCCGTTGGATGAGACGCAGTTGATGGGAGTACCGGCCAACCGCTTCCGTAGGACTGTAAAGTTAGAATGGCGTGATCTCGTATGATGCGAAGTTACCACTCACCCGTAACTGGGTGAGTCATGACTGATTCTGTATGATACGATACAAAGTGTTTTAGTAGTACTTTTGTGTAAAAGAAAAAAATATTGTTAACGATAGTTAACAATAATACTAACTGACGCAGTCAGTTACCTATTGTGACTTTGCTAGTGCTGTTTTGTGTTTTTCTGGAATTTGATCTTTATTAGTTCTATGACCGTAGTGTCTACAAGCATCAATACAAACATCTAGATTAAATTTGTTTTTATCAGTTTTTAAATTATCGTCAATATGTTTATAAGTGTTACTAGTTAATACATCATATAATAAATGATCTTTTGTGATTTTTATATCTTTCAAATCTATAAAACTTTTTTCTTTGCTAGGATTCATTAACAATTCCCATTGCTTGATTGATCGTAAATGTTTGTAGTGTTCGCCACTGTTTAATAAACTTAGAGATTTTTCATTCCAGATATTTTTATTTTGAAGCCAATACAAATAATGATAATGACTTGTCCAACAACATGGCCAAACACTCATATCACTGACTATTTGAATTTCTTTGTGTACTTTCCAAACACACACGTCATTGTACTGTTTGGTATCTTGGGGGAATTCGTTTGGAATGATATAGTCTTCATCACTAAAATCTATATGCCAATTTTTAACTTTCTGTTTGTATAATTCTACATTTTTTGGCTTGTGTATAAGATTGTTGATTTGATCACCACCCCATGTTCCATCATTTAGAGAAAAATCCCATCCCCAACTTTTGGCTAGATCACGTGCTTGGTCAACTTGATGTGCATTGTGATCAAATCGATTCATTCTCCAACGAACGTTAACTTTGTGTTTTCTTAATACTTCTGCATTTTTTACAATGTGTTTCCAATGCACATTTCTTCTGTACAAGTGATTGGTATCTTCTAATCCGTCTATAGAAAAAACAAAATGTATATTTGAATCTGGATTTTGCTGTGAAATATAATTGCCAATCTTTTCGAATTTTTCTGCCCATGGTCCTCCACCGTTGGTGTGCAGTGTTTGGGACACACTGGGTCTATTTTTGTCAACACCGATTAGTATTTGATCAACGTTTGGGTGCATCATTGCATCTCCAATATTACCATTATACACTACAGTTTTTAAACTTTTTAAACGACTGTCGCTAACAGAGTTAATAAATGCTTGTACATCGTCGGTTGATGAATGACGCTGTGTGTGAACTATATTTGGTTGGGATAACATAGTTTCTTTATCTGTTCTAGGACAAACTAAACAGTTAGCATTACAATAACTAGTTGGTTCCCACTGTATTTGAGTTAATTCGTTTGGAGCAATATACATAACAATACTTATAGTGTTTGTACTAGACGTTTTATAGCATCATCATATCTTCTATGCAGTCTTAGGTAGTTGTATTGTGCTATTTCATATGCACGAACCCAATCAACTGAATTGCTGTATATGTATTTTACAGTATCTGCAATCATCTGCATACGTTTTTCAGTATCAAATTCTATATCATATTTTTCTGACCATAAACTTTCAAACGTTTCATATTCTCTAGCACGAAGTTGTTCTAAAAATTTTGGAGTCGAAGCAATGATAAAAGGATGTTTGTTTATAATTGCTCGTGCTGTTTTTTCAGTGATCATAAACGCATCATCTTGTTCGACATGCGTTTCTGCTATAATACTGTACTTTGTGTTTTCATATAGTGTATGATCAAAGGGATATCCTAGATAATGATCTGCTTGTTGATCATATTTTATGTTGTCTGGACTGTGTGGTATTTTACTGTAAAACCAATCAAAGTCATACTTTGTTGTTAGATGTGAAACTGTCGGATATAGTTCTTGGGCAGTGTAGTTAGTGTTTAACGACCAAATTCCATGTTTAAGCATATTGTTATTGTGTAATCTTAACGCAAGATTTAAACGATTGCTTTTGTGTATTTTTGCGTTTAAAAACAAAAATTCATGTTTTACAAAGTTTTGTAATTCGTCAAACTTTTTATTTGCTAGATCAATATCTCCTTGATAAAATCTCCACACAGCATCAGTTTCAAAATGTGGATACGCAATTACAGTTATTCTATGCTGAAAGATATTTTCACTCCTACATGCTTCTTTATATGAATTTTTAAAATCAAATTCATCTTGACATCCAACAACATATATAATTTGCTGTGCTGTACATATTTCGCTTTGAACTAGCCAATCGATAAACACTGCTTGTGCTCTCAATATCTTGCTTTCTGGATTTAGTCTTTCACGCACATGTGAAATCATAATTCTTCTGCGTGGATTTTTTAGTTTTCTCAATGATATATTTTTAAATTCCGGGTATAAATGATAAGGTTGATCTTTATATGCATTAAATTCTAAAAGATCAAATTCGTTATTTTCAACATACGTTGCCATGGCATATTTGCCTGGACTTTCAAAATGATATGCTAAAGTATTAGGCGCTAACTGTATCGTACTCATGATCTTTTGCAAATAGTTCTTTGTGTGTTTTGTGGTCTATAGTTTCTATATCCGTTGCAAAAGATGTAAATCCATTTTCTTTAACTACATTAAGTACATTAGAGCATCTTGATGTTAATTCGTCTCTGTGTGAAATAAGGAAAATATTCTTACCGCCTTCTCGAGACATTTTTTTCAACACACCCATTGCTGACTCAACTCCCATGGTATCCATACCACTATCAACAAGTTCGTCAATAAACAACAAGTTTACAGATGTATTCATAGATTCATATACATCTCTAAATGCCCAACTTAATCCTAGGATTAATCTATTGCGTTCACCTCGAGAAAGATTATCAAAATCTAACTCTCTGCCTAATTCAGTAATTTCTACAGACAGGTCTGATTTAAACACTACTTCGTGTGGTAATCCAATTTTATCTAAGTAGTAGTTTAACCTTGAATTTAAATATAGCAAGTTTTGGTCAATAATTTTTTTACGTATAAAAGAATCTTTTGATGTTAACAGTTTGTATAAAAAGTCTTGATGATCTTTTAGTTTTTGGAAAGCATTAATTTGTGTATAATCTACTTCTTCAATGTTTTTAGATTTTAGTTCTTCAATTTGCTCAATATGTGGATTTTCTTTTTGCTTTTCGTTTTCTAATTGACTTTTTAATTCTGCAAGATTTTGTCTATGATCATATGCTTCATCTGATGAGCTGTATGCTGTTTCAGGACGATCGCCTAGTTCTCCTTGATCGCTAATTTGCTTTTCTATTGATTCAATAGTTCCTTGTATTTGTTTTTGTTCTTCTAATTTATCTGTGTGCTGTTGTTTAATTTCATCAACCAGATGTGTGTGCTTGTCAGTGTGTAATTCTTGTTCACACATAGGACATTCTTTTCCTTCAAGTTTTGTTAGTTGCAAATTCAATGATTCAATTAACTGTTGTGTTGATGTTAGATTACTTTTGTTAAAGTTTAAATTTTGTTCATATGATTTAATTTTTTGTGAACGCTCTTGCCATTGTGACAATAATTTGTGTTGCTGTATTTCTACATTAATATCAATTTTTTCTAATTCTTTAATTCCGTTGGTAAGCTCTGCTACTGCTTTTTTGTGTGCTTCTTCCCAACTAAGACTTCTTATTTGAAACTTGCGAATAGTTTCTTCCATTTTTTCGTTTGATATTTTTACCTGTTCTAAACGTGCTTGTTCAGTTTTCATATCTTCGTTGGTTTCTCGCATGTGTTCTTTTAAACGTTCTGCTTTTTCACTTAAACGAGATATGCCTAACAATTCTTCGATAATAGCACGTTGCTCATTAGCCTTCATAGCCAAGAAAGGCTCAGTATAAGTGTTAAGAGCAACTATATGTTTGAACATTGTGTGGCTCATGTCAAAAACCCTTAACACTTCTTCCTGAGTAAGCCTATTTTCGCCTTGGGCTTCGTCAGTTCCTTGTTCATTAACAATAGAGTTATCAACAATAAACTGAAACTTATTAGGCTTACGCCCTCTCTCTATCCTGTAACTGTGTCCATCTCTTTCAAAGTCAACAGTAACCAACATATTTTTATTGTTGGTTTTATTAACTAAGTTATCTTTGCGGATATTTGTTAGAGCTTGTCCATACACAGCATAACTAAGAGCGTTTATAAGTGTGGTTTTACCTGTACCGTTTCGCGAACCTTCACCTCCAAGATCCATATTGTTACCAAGTACCAATGTTAATCCATCGTGTGCAAAGTTTACGGCTTGTGTGGTATTACCAACACTCATAAAATTTTTTATAGTAATGCTTTTAATTTTTATCATAGTCTGTTGTATAACTCTACTAGTATAGCATTGTCAAAAGAATCTGATTCAATTTTTGCTAGTTGATTGGTTACAATTTGATCTACTGATTCAAATATCACTTCCCCTTGAACATCTTGTGCGTGTTCTTCTTTCTTTTGTGGTATAAGAGCAAGATCTCTTATTTGATAATTTTGTGCAAAATTTTCTTTGATAAAGTTTGCTTCTTCGTACGAAATATCTAAATCAACTTTTACTCTAATATATGAGTTTGGTTCTAGCACTGTTTCTGGGTCTTCCAGCAATTTACTTAAATCAATTGATCTGTATTTTGGTGCATCTGGCCATATTTTATATTCTGGCTGTTTGTTCCATTCAAGGAACATAGCACCTCTGTCATCATCCCATACATCTGCAAAGTTGTGTGGAAAAGGATTACCAATATAAGATATATTGCCTGAGTGCTGTCTTTTGTGGAAATGTCCTGTAAACACATGTCCTGCATTTTTAAAATGATCACTTCTAATAGTACCAATGTCTGGCATTTCTACCATAGCATTCATTTTAAAGTGTGGTAATTCAAAATGACCAAACATGTATTTGCATTTTACTTTTTGTACTTTTTTCCATTCGTCACCTACTAACCATGGAATAATAGCAACATCATCTTGGATCATCCATTCATTGACTACTTGAATATTAGAAACTTCGTTTGCAAATACCACTGATGAAATTTCTCTTTTATCTCTATAAAACAAATCGTGATTACCAACAATAAAATAAACCTTTTCAAATGCTTTGCCTAATCTTTTTAAATTAGACACAGAATAGTTTAGTGTTGATACATTAACTGATGAACGTTGATGATGCCAGTCGCCTAAAAATATACAAGTTTCTGACCCGCGTTTTTTTGCTTCATCAATAAACCAAGTAACAAAGTTTTCGCAGTCAATGTTGTGTTGACGTGCATTGTTTTTCATACCAAAATGTATGTCTGTAAAACAAGCGGCTTTTTCAAAAAACTGCGTCATATTATTCTGTAGTGTTTTCTTCTTTTTGTGCTTGTTCTATATTTGCTAGTTCTTCTGAATTTTTCATTTGTCGGGTTAATGACGGCATAGCACCAGCCTGTTCAAGCAAGTCATCTCGTAGATTTTGATTTTTCTTTTCCATGTTTAGCACTCTTGTAAAAGAATTTGTAATTGTTGCTGTATAATAAGCAAATGGATTTTGTGATTTTGATTCATCAAACTGTAAACCAATCTGTGATAATTGCAACAGAGCTTGTCCTTGCATTTCGTCATTGTAGGTATAGCCACGCCAGTTTGATCTTGTGCCATAACGTTGACACAGTTTGATAAACATGTTGGCTAGTTTGGCAGTGATTTTGCCATGGTCTAAACTAAACTGATTGTGCCCAGCATGGTGACTTCTACCAACTTCGTATGGTTTATTATTTTTATCTAATTTGTAGTGTTTAAAAGGTGGAAAATTTAATTTAACTTTAGTGTCTGCTACAGTTTTTGGATTTAGTTTACGACCATCCTCATCTGGAATGTGATCGTAGGTCATTATTCTAAACACAAGATCAGTTACAGGAATATTCAAATGATCTTCTCTGTATTCATCATACTGGGATCGTTTTAAACCAAGCTCTTCTACTTTAGCTTGTAGCATGGTTTCTGCTCTGTTTTTACGAGCTTGTGATATTGACAGTCTGTTGATTTTAGCAACATCACTTAGAATGATATCGTAGTCTGCATACTCTGGCTTTTTATAATAACAGTAAGAGTTTTTGCTCTTATGTATTTCAGCCAACATGTCTTTGTTGTTTAGGTAATTTACTCTTTTTGCCACACTGTAATTCCTTATATATTTAACTAATAGTACAGCAAATACGACTTAAAGTCAAGCACAAAATTTAGTTAACTACGCATATAATAGATTCAATAAATAATACTATAATAGGATATTACGTTATGGCAAAAGATTATAGAGCACGAATTCAACCAATTGGACAAACCAATGAAGCAAAAGAACTGATTCTTGGTCCTAATGATAATTCAAATATACTGCGTCCATTGTGGAAAACTGGAGGTTTAATGTTTCCGTATACGCCCATGATTCAGGTTCAACATGCTAATGTAAATTATGGCCAGTTTGACATAGCTCATACAAACTATGATTACTATGCTTATCAAAAAACCATGTCTCCTACAGCAACAGTTACAGGAGTATTTGGTGCTCACACACAAGAAGAAGCAGAATATATGATGGCCGCAATACATTTTTTTAGAGTAGTAACCAAATCAAACTTTGGTGCAAGTGATCCAAACAGAGGTACACCGCCACCTAAATTAGCCTTTAGTGCTTATGGTGATGCTATGTTTAATCGTACTCCTGTGTACGTTAGAACTGTAGCATTTGGTTTAGATCAAGATGTTGATTATGTTCCTGTTAGACAGGGCAGAAGAGCTCTTGATTCAGATGGATCTTTTCAATCTGGATCTGCAGAACTTGATGAAATGCTAAGTAATTCATATGTTCCTTTGGTATTAAATTTGTTTGTTGATATTATGGTAGCACCAAATCCAAGCCAACTTAGAGATGAATTTAATCTTGAATCATTTAGAACTGGTAAACTACTCAACAAAGGATATTATTAATGGCGAGCTATAATAAACAAAGTCCTTACAGCAAAACCAATGTAAGAGGTGACTATCTTGACATAATGCAACAAAGATCAGTTATCAATGATCGTACTGACGAAACATATGTTATAGAATCGCGATATCATATGAGACCAGATCTACTAGCATTTGAAAAATATGGCAGTTCAAGATACTGGTGGTTGTTTGCTATGAGAAACAAAAACGTTATAATTGATCCTATACAAGATTTTAGAGCAGGTGTTACTATAAGAATTCCAAAAATAGAAAATGTGAGGTAACTCATGGCCGGTGCAGTAAAAAACGCAAAAAATAAAATAGAAAAAAATAAAAAAGATGTCAGCACGGATTCCAACTGGCAAAAACCAACACTAAAAAGCATAAACAAAATTCCTTCGGTTGAATATGAAGATCGTTACAACATGAGTGATAACGACACCATGTATGATTGGAAATTTAAGCAATTAGTAAATGAAGAAGATAGAATAGTAAAAGAAAATAGACTTATTAGGCAAGAACTTGAAGAAACCAGCGGAAGGTCAGTTAATCCAAGATCACCATATTATTTAAAATCAAAAAACCTAGAAAGTAAATTAGAAAGTAACAACCAAAGATCTAAAAACATACACAATCAGCAATTAGAATTGCAAGATCAAAAAGATATCTATGAAAACTTTACCATGGCTCAATATAAAAATGCTATGAAAACCGACGGCCAAGGAGATCTGTTAAATCCTTTACAAGAAACACCAAACCCAGATGAAAAACCATGGTATAAAAAAATATTTGACGGAAAAAAGCAAACACCAGGCGGACTAGACCCAAACAATCTAGCGAATCCATTAGTTAACCCACAAGTGGGTAGTTTTGGTACTGGTTCAACAGGTGTAAGTAACCCACAGGTAGGATCATACGGTGAGTTTGAAGGTGAAGGTTCAAAAAATACAACAGAAGAAGCGGCAAAATATACAAAAGTTCCAAATGATGTTGTTCGTCCAGGATATAAACAAAACGAAGATAACGATGGCGAAGATCTAGAAGCACAGCAAGAACCAAGATACGATGACTTTTTTCAAAAAAATATTTTACACGACTATGACACAGTCACATACAACTTTACATTATCTATGCTTTCTGAACGAGATACGGCCTCAGCACAAGAACATATTCTTAGTACAAATTTTAGTGGTCCTGGATTTTCAAAATGGACTCCTTCAGATAATAAAATGATTATTGCTGAAACTGGTAGTACTGTGCTTAGTATTGCTGATGTACAGATTAACGCAGTTGCAGGTCCAGTAAACAATGGTAAACGTTTGACCGGTGCTGTAGATTTTCAAATAAACATACTACAACCATTAAATGCCTCATTCACAGATACACTAGTTAATTCAGCAATATCATTAGGATTACCAGACGGATTAAAAGCAACGTATCTACTAGAATTAAAATTTATTGGAAGAGATCCTGAAACAGGAGAAATTATAGATCCAATTCCTACTGCCTCAAGACAGTTTTTAATTGAGATTATAGCAGTAGAGGCTACAGTAGATACCAGAGGTGCTTCGTATATGATACGAGCAGTAAGATCTGGAGATAAAGGATTAAATGAAAAAGCGTACAAAACAGATCGACCATTACAATTATCAAACCTAAAAACTGTAAACAGTCTTGTTGATTCTGTAATGGAAACTATGAATCTAAACGAACTAGATAAGTTGGCTATCGAAAAAGGAGTACTTGACGAATACTATATACATCTAGATGACTATACCAAAGAAATAATAGGTTACGATTTTTTATTAGATACAGATACTTTAGAAAAAGCATCAACAAATTTAAGTGACAGTGTTCAACTTGATGCAGATACAATGATGTTTAGAATCCCACAAGGAACTAGTATTGATAGGGTTTTAGAATTTGGATTATCTCACTCTAAAAAATTACAAAAACTTGCTAAAGGAATGGACATTGGCAACAGCACAGATGCTGATTCTTCTAATTCAGAAGATATTACTAACTTTGTAAAACACATATTCCATATCAAAGTAGATACTAAGATAATAACATGGGATGTATTGCGTAACGAATTTGCAAAAGAGTATCACTATACAATTTCATTATTTCCCACACTGCGTCCAGAAATTGCTCCAGGTGTTTGGGCTAAAGCAACAGAAGTTGCTGAAGAAAAAATCAAAGCATTGGTCAGTGGCGATCTAGGACAAAGCAAATCAAGACCTTATAAAGCTCTAAGTAAAAGATATGATTATCTGTTTACAGGATTAAATGACAAGGTATTGAGATTTGATATCAAATATAATAATCAGTTTTTCTTTGCACTACACAGTTACAGAGGAATTTATTCAAAACTTTCTGATGATACACATGCAAAAATTACTAAATCAGCAGAAACACTTGCTAAATTTAAAGAACAACAAAATGTTGTTAGAGATTCGTGGGCATCGTATTTAAAAAATAAATCTAACAATATTGTAAAAAGCAGTGACGAAAATCAACAGACGTTGAACGACATAGATGAAGGAGCGAGCCTTAACACTTTTAAAGCAGAAAGACAAAAATTAATTGAATTATACGTTGACGGTGTTAAAGATGGCACCTTTGAAGGTGATGTAGTTCTAGCTGAAAAACTAAAAGACATAGATACATTAGCTGAACAAAGAGCGGCAGTTATAAACAATGTGGTAGATAAAGATTTACAATATTCAACAGATATATCTGCAACTGGACTTGACATACAACAATATGCAGAAACACTAGATCAAAAAAAGATAGCAGAATCAATTGATGCATCTAAAAAACCATTTGAAATTATGTGGGGAGCAGTACCAAACGATTATAGAAATAAATTTAATGCTGATGGCTCACAACCCGGAAAAGGCCATTTTGATTCTGTTATTGA
>Ga0255766_10005506_pt1 | contig 10495 bp, 3 predicted proteins | sample 071ome_23_FD_179966 | JGI IMG/M metagenome (GOLD analysis project Ga0255766, IMG submission 179966) | Coastal salt marsh microbial communities from the Groves Creek Marsh, Skidaway Island, Georgia - 071403BT metaG (version 2) | ecosystem: Environmental > Aquatic > Marine > Intertidal zone > Salt... | reverse complement strand
TACGAGGGCCTCCATGCGAAGACTACTGTGATGCGGATGATGGGCGACGACTTTAGCGCATTATTGGGTGCCGAGTTCACCGATGGGCTCGGACAGGTAGATTCCGAGCAAGCAACGACGACGAGCATTCCCGGACTTCCCAAAGCATACAAGGCAGGGGAAATCATCCCCGGCACCAGTTGGCGATATTGGGACGGGAATCTCTCCAATCATTCTTGGCCGACACACGGTTGGGGAGGGGCAGGTAAAACCGGTGATTATAGTGGTAATGCCGAAGACGGCCCAAGGATAACCTTTGACAATACAGGAATAATGGCTTGTAGGGTTAGTCACTATGTGGCCCAGTATGACAACACCGAAACATTTCTTGGGTTTACCCCATTGAGAACAGAAAGAGAGTTACCCGAAGCGGCTTACGCAGGGCAGATGATTGCGACAGTGGTGCAATACTTCCATCATGAGAACTACATAATTACTCCCCTAGGTGAACTTTCGATTAATTCCGCCCGAGAGCCCTACAAGTACTACAAGAACAAGACAATTTCCCCAAATGATTTTTTCTTCTTAGAGAGAGAAGTGGCAATTCAAGGAAAAGACAGGGCTGATAAAGATGGTGTCACTACACAACGATATCAAGCCGACGACGCAAAGAAAGGGGAGTTGAAGATTGGTAAATACACAGGATTACCACATAGAAATAGAAAATCTCGAAGGGAGAGATATCTAGTCAGGGATTTCGCAGAGACAACCTTCATCGGTACCCGTAAAGCAGGGACTTCCAAAATAAACTACGCAATCACGCCGCAATGGATTTTCCCGTCGTCAAATGGTGAACTCTCCGCCACGACTTCGGCGAACACAACAAACGAATTTGGTAAGGCAGTTTGGATATACAGATTCCCGAAGCAATTAGACGAGGCTACTAGGCAAACCGAGATAGACCATTGGGTCAACCAGCATGGAGTTGATTACAGTATGGCCAACACGAAGAACGCCTATCCATTCCCGACTTTCAGGAAAAATGTAAACCTACTCAGCAAAATTAGTTTCAGTAAACAGATAGAGGTTTTCGACAATTACTCGGTTCTCGGCAGGATGGAGTTCATCAGTGGAGAGCCTGATGACAAACCTCTCGCTGCCTCGAAAAACAATGGTTTAGACGCAACCAACAAATTACAACTGGTCGAAGAGGAAGAAGAAACAATCCGCCTTACTAGGAAGGAAATACCAATAGTACCCATGATAGGGACAGCCCAAGCCCAAGAGGTTCTAGGGATTGAATATTACTTCGACACCACCCATACTGGTAGTAAAATAGAGATGAGACTGACTGACCCCGAAACCTACACATATCTCTCTAGGCCAGCGATTAACTACGTTTACTTCCCACAAAGGGGCTTCTCTAGAGTCGGTGATAAGTTCTTAGTTATAGGCCAAGCACTCTTACCTTACGACGATAACAACATAGATTCGAAACTGAACCGGCTTCACAATTCAGAAAGAATGGTTCTAGCCTTGGAGGACGTAACAGAAGTATCAATAGAATCCGCGATTGAAAGAGGCCGTAGGTCAATAGTGGTGAACCCCGATAGAAGAACATCTGACGCTAGACCCGGTGACGAGAAGTGGGACTTCTTAGTCCCGAAGGCAACAGTAACAACCGCTGATGTAGAAAACAGAGTCTACACACCCGGATTTGAGTCTCTTAACCAATTCATCCAAGAGAATAGTTCCAGCGGGGGTTCTCTAATCCTACCATGGATAAGTTCCCTCGACCTGAGGTCCACTATTGCGGACACGAAACCTTCTTCAAAACCCGGATATTATGAGACACAGTTAGCCGGGATAACTTTCTCCTTCCCATATAGCATAGCGTTATTCGAGATATACGAGGGATATCAAGGGCCTATACTAGAATTAAATGAAGAGGACGAATACATCACCACCGCTCCCGGAAGCATAAGGGTGTTCGATGACTTTGGTGACGATGACCCAACAGACGCCTATTTCCTCTACTTTACGCAGACTGGTAAGACCGTTAAACAAAAAGCAAGATTTAGGAAAGCAGTGGTGGAGACTACCGGCGATATGGAAGAGGACCTCGAGAGAACCGGACTAACCGATGACCCTGAGGATGTTACACTCCAACTTACATTCGAACAGGCCCAAATAGACATGTGGTTGGCGAAGTACAAGAACAAGTTCTTCGTAATCCCCGGAAGCATGTCACAGTATTTCATACCCGGTTCAGACAGAGTAACAGGGCAACAAATCTACGACGCATGGGTGAGTTCAGGTGCGGCATTCGAGTTACCGTTATTCAACCCAAGTGCGAACTTCGCAGGAATCGGTAGTCTACCATTCAAGAAGACATTCGGTGTAGTAGTAGAAGATGTAACCGAGAAGTGGGGAGAAATCGGCTCTAATAGGGCTAGATACACCGGTGACATGAATATGCAAGCAGTACAAAGAGGCGCAGATGTCGGTGCCGAGCAACTAGGCTATGTGGCGATGACCGCTACTCATGACGACCTAGGTGGCCCATTTGATTTCATCACGGACCCAGTTCAGGGCAAAGTCGATGCAGTAGAAAAGAAGGTGGACTCAGCAATCGACACCGCTAAGGTTGCAGTGGAAGGTGGTGCCGGAATAGCAGTTGGGTTACCACTAGGATTGCTGACAGGAGCAGGTTTGGGTGCGATATTCATAGCAGCATTAGCAGCACCAGCAGCAATAGAAAAAGTAAGAGACACTGTCGGTGACATCAAGGAAATAGAAGCCAAAGAGCAGCGTAGACTACCTGCACCTGAATAGAGCACCATGCACTATCCTCATAACCGCCACCCTCATGCGAATAACCGTGGGTGTTAGTGCAGGCTTTGCCGAAAAGGTCATTTTCGACTTTAGACAAGATGCAAAGAGCATTTTGATGAAGTACGATATAGAGCACCTTAGAGGAACCGAGCAGATTAGACCGGTGATTTCCGTTGCGGAAGAGTTCATCGCTTTGGTGGAGAACAACTACGCCAGCGAAGGCATGACCGAATCCTCGATAGAAGCCGAGAAGAGACTGTATCTAAGAACTCTAGAACTAGCGGCTATGAAGTTACAAAATCAACAACAAGCACAACTAGCGGCACTATCGGCAGTAGCGAACCCTCGTAGAGCAGTTGATGATGCTGCCTACTCAGGAGTAGTAAGCGCCGTCGCTAGAGAGATAGATAGAATTACCTCTACTCATAGATACATATTATCTCAAGATACTCTATACATGAAGTCCGTAGATTCTAAGTTCTCCTCTATACTTAGATTAGTAGAGCAGGGGTTTGTTGAGGGTAAAGAACCTAACGCTACTCTTAACACCGCTATGCGTTCGCTTTCGAAGTTAGACAGGGAGATTAAATCCTACACTGTGAAGCAGGCTAGAAAGAGTTCTAGACCCGTAAAGAAAGAAAAACTCGCAAGAAACGAGTTACAAGGATATCTCGCTGGTCAGAACAGTGGAGCAGGAATCCCCGGAATATTCGGCTCATCTAGTAGAGCCCCTATTAGAGGTAGGAAAGTTCCCTTCAAGAATCCCGGTCCAGCCCCAGTCTATTCCAAAGCATACAACACCAAACCACCGGGTATGTCCGGTTTCGCAGGTACAATGTCTATTGACGAGATAAGAAACAAGCATCCATCCGGAACCAACGAGATGCACATTAGGGCTATGCACCAATACATGTCAGAAGGAATGACATTCGAAGAAGCACACAATCAAGCCGAGAAGATGGGATTCAAGGCAAGCGGAGTAGGAGGTCGTGGTCCGCCTTTTCGGTAAGCCGGCTAGCAGCCGGCCCATCGGGGGCAGACGAATCAGAATACGATGTAATCCAACCTCGCCCTTTTGTTAGGGGCGCGGCGACGGGAGCAGTAGTCGGGCTTCCAATTGGATTAGTTGCAGTAGGTTTGGGAGCAACAATAATGGCTATAAAAGGGATGCTAGTAGGTGGGATGATAAGATGAACTTCACGAGGTCTAACGGAACAGTTGTGAGCATACCTGAGGACGAAGCGACAGTCGTTGAAGACAACCCTGACTACACCGTCTTCTCAGCGATACACAACCCAACTGGAGAGACAGTAATGACAGTAGCATACAAACAAAGCCCCGAAGGAGGGGAAGACATGAATGAATATGACGACGATTTCGACATAGAAGAAGAAGACATGAATCAGACATTCGAAGATTCAGACTACGACACACTCAGCAACCCGCCATCGAAAGTATTCGATTGGAGAAACCTAAGACTGCAAAGCGCCATACTAGGTGAGGATATAGTTTCTAAAGGTGTTTCAGGAACTCTAGCAGGATTGTTCAGAATCGCTGATTTCCGAGGAGCATTGAAGGTTTCTAAGAACCAATCAATCAGAGACTCCCCAATAATGTTCCTAACCACTGCAAAGGACTGGCACCAATACCTAGACAACATGAACACAGTCGACATAGGCGCCGAGTTCGCCGCAGGAGTCTCATCAGCACAACGAGCATCCTGCGCTCTTTTCCAATCAGAGTGGGAAGCAGACCCAGCACACACGCAATTACAATCAAGGCTCGTACCAGCCGCAGACATTTCCGACGCAGTAGCGAAAGGCCAACTAGCATACGATTTGATGGTTAGAGGCAGGGAAATGCTCGGCAAGAAAGGATACGGGCAAGACAACCAAGCCGTAATGTTCAGACTAGTGTATGATATACTAAAATCAATGCCTCTAAAGTCGTACAACTACTACACACTCTACCAACTACACCCTGATGAGGGAGATGAGATTTACTCGGAGTTCCAATCGAGATACGTCCCATTAGACACATACGAGGTGGAGATGGTGAACGACATCATCAACGGTCTGCAAACTCAGGGAGACTCCTACGCATTCAAACACGTTCGTGACGAGACTTCTGCACTAAACGCAGCGAAGTTGATGAAAGCCGCAGCATCTTCTTACGAAGTAGGAGACACACAGACCACTAGAGTAGCACTACTCTCACTAACAGAATCCCCTTACAACTTCAAACCAAGGAGTTCAACTACTTCTCTAAGTGACTCAGGAAACTCAGGAATGCCCGGAGATTCTAGGGTCAGGCTAGTCAGCCTTACCATCAACAAAAACGATGACATGGTAAAGAGAATGCTTGACGAAGGTCACGCCCAACAGTTCGGTGACAACAACATCGGTGTATATGCAATCGGTCTCCAAGACAGGATGTTTAACGCCAAAAACAGTCAGCAGTTGGATTTGAAGCAACTAAGAGGAGAGCCAGTCAAACTAACGACAGGCCCTTACGATACTCAACCGTCTTATCTCGCAATTCCACAAAGTCAAGGTGGCCGAGGTAGAGGTAGTGGTGGTAAGCAATTCAAAATCATAAGATTCGACGCAGAACTCCTCAAAGCAGCAGGTGGTTCCGGCAAGCAACAAGGAAAGCCGAAGTCAGTCGCCAAGGCCCTAAGCAACCCGAAGAAAGCCAAGAAGAACCCAAAGGGAAGAGGAAAGTACCTCTACATCGAACTTCATCCGAAAAACAGGATGGACATGATTAGAAGAGAACCCGGAAAGGTAACCAAAGGAAAATCACCCGGAGAGACTAGGCACGGTAAGGCCAAGGGAGAGAAACCGATTTCTTACTGGATGAAGAATCTCAACAAGGCATTAGGAGAGGCTGGTAAAGTTCAACTCCTACAAGTGGGGAAACTCAAGAAGACTGGGGAAGAGGCCCCTTACAGGATAAGAGTACCAACCAGCCACTTCGGACCTGCAATGGACCCTGATAGAAACTACAAGACAATAGGTATCAAGAAGGACAAGAGGAACAAGGAGTTGGCTGCTGCTTGGAGAAGATTGCTAGGCGAATATGGAATGCCTAAGCACGCTCCGTCTAAGGATACATACTATCGATTTATTATCCCGAAAAGCGAACGAGCAGTAAGTCCTTATTATCAAGGTATACGTGCGAGCGTCGGGAAGAAAAAGAGTTCCCGGTGATTTACTTGCGCGTTTCTGTTCCTAAAGACTTGATGGGCTCCTCACTATTGAAGGCGCACCAATGGGCCAAGTCCCAATTGGCTCGTGCGAACCCAAGCGGTGGAGCACAGGACTACACTATCCAATCTGTTGACGGAACCCCACTCACACTCAGCGACTTGACTAACGATAGTTACGACGAGGTTCTACTAATCGGTTCTGTGAAGAACAACCCATCTAAGACCACCAACTATCCAGCAGTATACCCATCATTCAACTATCCATCCTATACTAGAAGACCTAGTAGAGTAGGTAATAGAGTACCTGAGTTATTAGCAGAAGATATAGAGCCATCTATGGTAGAGAGACTAGTAGCACAACGAGGCTACTTCGGTGGTTTGAATCTGATAGTTAAACTGCAAAATACCAGCACTAGAGCAGAGGGGTACACATCCCCAAAGTTCGCATCACTATTGCAGAAGACTGCGAACGCCTCTCGTAGAGTAAAGAGCAACCCCGGTCAAGTCCTCTACACCAGTGTTAACAACACCAACGCTGGGATACTGACTCCCGGCGAAGCGACCCGTTCCTTCTTCAAAGAGCACTTCGGCATCACAGGTCCAAATGCGACCAATAAGATAGCCAACTGGTCCAAGGAAGTAAGGAAATACGGATTGGACGACACGGTGGCCTTCGATAACTTCGTCAACGAGGTTCTAGAGCCATTCCTAGTCGTCAGCACATCCAACGTCGGGTTGTTGAAGACACTCAGGCTTCCCGAGAACTCAAGTTATCTTTTGGAGAAAATCAACAAGAAGAGCAGAAACAAGTACGCGGTTTTCGAAGACACCCCAATCTATCAGAAACTAATGACCTACCTACCGATAAAGTCGCAGGATTTCTACGAGGGAATTGACTACGCCCTAGTAGCGCATCCTTACTTCGCATACGAAGAGTTAGCGAAGGTAATGGTCAATAAGAAGTTCATGGACAACCTATTCAAGGTTCTAGAGGAAGCCCCTCAATCGTTTATGAAGAGAGGAACAAGCAGGAACAGACTTGCAGTCTCGGGCGGCGGGTTTAGAGCGAGAATCTCCCGTCTCTTGAAGATAGGAGACCAATACCTCTATGACAGCGTTAGAGACGGGCAGTTCTCCATACTCAAGGAATCCAAGAACAAGGACCAATCACTAGATGTGAATACACTTAGGGAGATGATGTCCGCTGATTTGACAGACGTCAACAGATTCGTCGACAAACTACCCGGACTATCCAACAAGGTCGTCATGGTTAATGGACTAGCAGGTTTCCCAACAACCCCACCACCTTACTGGCCAAGGCCAATCGCATACGCGGTAATGGACACCATATTAGAGAACTTGCAGAAGATTCTAGCCAACGTCAACGATGGGGGAATGCAAGAGGCCCTTTCCAAATCACTAGCACTGACCCTCGGCGTCACTCAAGTAGCAGAATTGCTGACCCCCGGTGACCCGGCGAAAATCAAGAAGAAAGTTAAGGTGGGTAGAAACTTTGTCGACAGAACACTGACAACACAGCACTTCGGGATATACTATGCCTACATGTATATCAACGATAAAGAAGTGCAAGAGTTCGTAGGAAAGCACATCGCCCAAGACACTTCAAACCAATTCACCCCTATCAACCTCAAAGTCGACCAAACCGTTAACGCAATTGGGTTTGAGAACGACCGTCACGGAGAGGGTGCAAAGCAAGAGTATGCGAAAATCATAGCATGGCTCGGAGAGCCGGCATTAATCAGAGAGTATAACAAACTGTTCGTCAAAGGAGAAAACATTCTAGAGACTGATAACAGAGACAAACTCGTACCAATAATGACTCTCTTCGCCGCTGTTGAAGAATACTCCACTAACAAATACGGTCACAGCGTACTCGAGGGCGAGAGGGTGTTCATACTGGAACTACTGAGGAAATCCCTAGAGAGTCTGAACATCAAGTCAGGTAGCGCCAACACTGCGTATGTTACCTCAGGGCTTTCTGAGAGCGAACTGCGAAGGATTGTCAGAGAGATTTGTCAGAACACCCAAGCGAGCGAGAACGAGGTTCTGACGTTCTTGACATTCAAAGCCAACTACGAGGCGTTGAAATCAGTAGCGGCAACGCGTGACGTGTCACCACAATACGAAAACCAAATGAAAAGAAAAATAAACGACCTAGTGAACACCGGCTCTGTCGTCTATCAGGAATACGTTGCAGACAACCCGATTAGTTACAACAATGCGGTACAAACCACCTCTCAAGCCGACAGGGATGAACTAAACGGCTTATTCAGCAATCTAGAAAGAGAGTATCTAGCAGGAGACGTTGGACTTCAATATATCACAGAAGACGTGAAAGACAAGATTATCGAACCCGGAGTAACTATGAGAATAGACAAGGTAAATGTCACCCTAGCCGGACTTAGCGAAGAGTACTTTGACCAACTCATAGCCATAATGAAAGACCTAAACGAGACAACCGAGTCGGTTATGTCGTTGATATCAGACTATGAGAATCCCGGATTCCGCCCGTTTATGGTCGACAGGGACATCTCTAATAATCAATCAGAATTACACCAAAGACAACTGGGCGACTACCTTAACTCGGTTCAGGATTTCACCGAGAGGATAAACAACGAAATGACAGTGTTAGCAGTTAAGGTGACCAGTTTATCCACACGATTGAGCGACTTAGGAACAAGCATAAACGGAGTCATGAATGCCTTACCACAGGGAAGTTCGCCCGCGAGAAACAATTACAATTCCCTCATAAAGGCAGTGGGTCGGTTAGAAGCATTAGTAAACGGTGTTAAGAACCGAATGAGCACATTGGCGCAAACTACGATGGGGTGGGCCTACGGTACACAAATCTCCGACGCAAACTTTGACGCGAATCGAACTACCCACCTAGAAGAGGCTACAATAGGATTCAGTAGACTTGCTAAAACCGTTCATTACCCTAGGTTCTACTACTCAACACTGACAGGCCTGCTCAAGATTTTCATAGAACTAGAACCCATACAATCAGACTTGACTGAAATCTACACAAAGTTCGAAGTTAAACTACCCACTGCCTCCGCCGAAGAAATGGCTAGCACCATTATCAACCTAGCCGACGCTTTAGAGTTGAGAGGCGCACTACTTCGCGCACCTGAAAACCAGTTTAGAGGAGCAGGATTGGTAAGAGCCGCGACATCACCGCTGACCAAAAGAAGCCCTGCGAAACTCGCTGACGATATGAAGGACCTAATTGCAGATAGGTTCTAATACACCCAATAGCCAAATAAGCAAACCCACCCTGCGATGAGCGTGTCTAACTCAGTCTACTGTTCTCAGTGCGGAATTAAGAACAACCCACATTGTGCTAGATGCACTACCTGTGGTCACTCCTTGACAAACGAAGTAAAATCGAACCCCGTCTATTCTATGAACACCGACAACAAACAGAAAGCAGTCATCTTCGATATCGACAACACAATTCTAGACCCCGAGCAGCGCTTCCGTGATGCGATTAGGGCAGGATTGATTGACAAAAAAGGAAAGGCAATCGTGAAAGGTCTGATGAGCAAAGGAAAGGCGTACCAAAAGAGAAATGATTTTCTCTATTCAGACAAGTCAATGAAGAAGGACAAGGTAATCTACGGCGCTAGGGATTTGGTGAAGGAACTAGCGAACAAGGACTATGTGATAATCTATCTAACAAACAGGCCCGCTACCGTGACTCAGAAGACGATAAAGCAACTAGAATCAAAGGGATTCCCGCTTTCTATGTCGAATACCGGTGACATTCTTGTAAAAACAAGAGGTGGGGGAAACTATACCGCTGCTAAGTACAAGAAGAACGTGATGCAGGATTTACTCGGAAGGTACGATATCGAGATGATTTTCGATGACGATGAATCTGTTCTAGAAGCCGCTAGGGAGTTAGGCATTCCCGGAATATATTCATCAGTAGCAGCATATTCAAACCCAGTTAGAAAAAATCCTGAGAGCAAGTCACCCAACACTACCACAGACCCAAACCTAGACTTGGACTATGACGCCGAACCCGACCCAGTAACCGGCGAGCAACCGACAGTCATGGACACCGCCGGACAAAGGATATTCGCTAGGAAGGGCGAGAAAAAGGAAGATAACACAGAGCAGAAGACACTGTTCGAGTTTTCGCCGAGCCCACTTGATGAAGAGTTTACGGATTCCCTACCGAATCCATTACCGAAACCACGAAGGCAGAAGTCGAAGAAAAGTGGGAAGGAAAGGAAAGAGATGGCTAAGTCCTACATCAAACGCTTGATGGGTACTGACAAGATGCGTGCTGAGTTCCCCGATAGAGGCCAGCGGTATGCTGTTAGCCTGAGACTGGTCGAGAAGCATTACGGCAAGGCTGCTAGAAACAGAATAGCGCCACCAATCAAAGCCAATCCCGCCGATGAGAAGAAACTCAAGAAGGCAAAGAAACTCTACGAACAC
>Ga0255766_10005505_pt1 | contig 10496 bp, 10 predicted proteins | sample 071ome_23_FD_179966 | JGI IMG/M metagenome (GOLD analysis project Ga0255766, IMG submission 179966) | Coastal salt marsh microbial communities from the Groves Creek Marsh, Skidaway Island, Georgia - 071403BT metaG (version 2) | ecosystem: Environmental > Aquatic > Marine > Intertidal zone >... | reverse complement strand
ATTATGTGATTATAACTGCTTAATTTTTAAAAAATCAATTAAAGATGATTGTATTATTTAATTGCTTTTTCAAACCTTTCTAAGTTATCTACGTGTAATCTTTCAGCAGTACTCCTAATATTTTCCCATACTAAGGGAGCTACAGGGAGGCCATTTGCAAGCCTATCATTATTAGTAGATATTTCTTTGTCCCCTGGTATTAAAACTTTATTTTTTTTATCTGAAGGTGGTGACGCTCTCACGAAATCTGCATAAGATTGGACTTCTTTGCTGAAATAATCCAAATCTACCATTTTTTCAACAGTCACATAAAGAGATAGCATTCCGTTAGCAAATTTTCTTTTTTCTTTATCATCAATACCTGCTGCAACTCCAGAACCAGTTAGGGCCCCACCAAGCATCTCCATCATAAAGTTAATGCCAGAACCTTTATGAAGACCAAAAGCCGTTATTGCCCCGGTTCCTTTTTCTGGATCTGGAACTTCATCATCCCTAATTTTACCGTACATAGCTTCAGGGTTTATCGTGAGATTGCCTGAGCTATCTATAAGTGCTCCATCTGGTAATTTTTTTCCACCTTTTTGAGCAACCATAACTTTACCTTCAGCCACAGTTGATGTTGCCATGTCTAAAATAATATGTTCCTTGTTTTTTACTGGTATTCCAATTGCTAATGGAGAAGTGCTTCCTCTTCTATCACTTCCACCAAAAGGAGCAACGAGTAAACTTCCACGAACATTTACAAAATGAAATGAAATCAAGCCTGCATCAGCTGCTCTCTCTGCCCAATCTCCAATCCTCCCTAGATGACCAGAATTTCTCAATCCAACAACAGAAACTCCAAATTTTTTGGCTCTTGATATTCCTTCATCTACAGCATATTCACCAGCAACTTGTCCAAATCCTTGTTTGGCATCTAAACAAGCCATTGCACCTGCGTCAACGACAAGATCTGGTTTCAAATTAGGAAATACCCATCCTCTCTCCATCCACTCAACATATCTAGGCACCCTAGCGATCCCATGACTATCATGACCTTTCAAATTAGAACCACATAATCTTTCGGCTATAGTCTTCGCCTCATAATCACTACAAGATTTTGCTTGAAAAATTTCTGTTATTAATTCAATTGCATAATTAACGTCAATTCTTATTTCAGAGTTGTTTTTTTCAGACAATTTATCCCCCTAATCAAAAACATTTGTTTTAATAATTTGTATATATTTATTTAATATATTAATTAAATTTAAACTACCAAGAAAATATGTTTTATGGTTGTTTATAAAAAATAATATTCTTATGAAAAATTTAAATTCAAATTTTATTATTAGGTAAATTAAGGTATGTTATTTGTAATTTTTAATGTTAGGAGACAAAGTTGATAAAAGGATTAATAGCCCCCATTTTGACACCTTTTGATAATGATTTAAAGGTTGATCAAAAAATGTATGATGACTTAGCACATGAACTTATGAATAACGGGTGCTCTGGTTTAGCTCCCTTTGGTACAACTGGTGAAGCTTTATCAGTAGGTAATAAGGAAAGAATGCTAGCAATTGAGGGACTTATTAAATCCGGAATTGATCCCCAAAAACTTATCCCTGGTACTGGTTTATGTAATCTACCTGATACTATTGAAATTACTAAACACGCCATTGAACTTGGATGCTTAGGGGCAATGACATTGCCACCATTTTATTTTAAAGGAATGAGTGACGATGGACTTTTTGATTATTTTGAAAAACTAATTGATGGAGTTAATGATAACAGACTCAAGATTTATTTATATCACATACCCCAGGTAAGTGGTGTAGGTCTATCCATTGACCTAGTTAAAAAACTAAAAGAATCTTACCCTGACTTCATTATAGGCATTAAAGACAGCTCAGGTGTTTGGGAAAATACTGAGGCATTGCTAAACATTAAAGATTTAGTCGTTTATCCTGGAGCTGAACTTCCTGTAATTGAAGCGATTAAACTAGGTGCGCCAGGCTGTATTTCAGCGACTGCAAATTTAAATAGTAAAGATATTTCAAAAGTAATAGACCTCTGTCATTCAGGAAATTGGGACGAAGCAGAGGAACTCCAAAAGAAAGTTAAGGCTGTAAGATTATTATTTCAGGATTATGCACCAATACCAGCTCAAAAATCTTTATTAGCATTACAAACTAAAAATTCTTTATGGAACAATTTAAGGCCCCCATTCAAACCAATCTCTCAAAATAAAACTACTGAATTAGCAAATAAATTGAGAGATAGTTATGGATTTGAATTTTAAGGATTAAGATGAATATTAATGACCTGACATCACCGCTGAAAGGAACTTGTCATTGCGGCAATGTTAAATTTGAGGTTAATACAAAATTAAAAGAACTTAGAAGGTGCAACTGTTCAATATGCTCAAGAAAAGGTTTTGTAATGGCTACGGCTTCTTCTGATGAGCTCAAAATTATATCAGGTGAAACTTATCTAAACAAATACCAATGGAATACTGAAATAGCAGAACACTATTTTTGTAGAAAATGTGGTATTAACACTCATCATAAAAGAAGGTCAGATCCAAAGCAGTATGGTTATAACATTGCTTGCATTGAAGGGTTTGAAATGTCTTGGATAAAAGATGCACCCTACGTTGACAACACCAAAATGAGTATTGTAAAAAAGAATAAAATTAAATGAGTTTTATAGTTTTCGTAATAGAAATTTATGTAAAATTCCAGCGAATATAATAACTAAAACTACTCGAAACATGTGATGTGGACTGATAAAGGACATGTCGGCTCCTACTGAAAGAGCCAAAATATTCATTTCTGATTGCCCTCCTGGAGAGAATGCTAAAAAAATTGACAATGGGTCATAGCCAATAATTGTGAGTAAGTGATAAATAATTGCTAATGGAATGAATGCTATTAAGGTTGTTACTAATCCAGCAAGAATTGGCCCTGACATTTCTTTTAATGTTATATTTCTAAACAAACATCCTAGAGCTGCGCCTAACATAATTTGGATTGATATCACGAGAAAATAAATCGGCATGGCTTCAATCAATTCAAAAATATGAACTAAGGCTGATAATATCATTGGACCAATAATTGTTGGGCCTGGAATTCTCAATTTAAGAGCTAAAAACCAGCCAGTCAATGAAACAAGAAAAACATACGGTAATAGTTCCCACTTATCAAATAATGCAGGTTGAGGAGCGTTGGATACCCCTAAATTTGGAACAAACATGATTAATAAAGATGCAAAAAATACAACTACAACTATCCTTGTTGCATGAATAAGAACAAGTGCTCTGGTATTCGCTCCAATTTCCTGACCTAAAATGACCATTTCATTTAAACCACCTGGAATGGACCCATAAATAGAAGTGTTTTTATCCAACTTAATAATTCGGCTTAAATAAAAAAAAGTAGAAAGACCCATAATGAATATAAAGGCTGGGATGAATAACAATGATATTCCAATTTCTGGTAGCCTGTCTAAGAGTTCTGGACCAAAATTTGCTCCAATCGTACAACCCAATAGTGCTCTACACAATGGCCTTGGTCTTTTCCCAATAATAACTGGTTTTCCAATAGCTGCAAAAAATCCACATCCTATAAGTGGCCCTAACATCCACGGCAAGGGCAAACCTATATAATATGCAACAAAGCCACTCAAAATAGCTAAAAACAAACTAAGTGTATATCTCTGTTTTTCAGGCCACCAATCAAAATATTTTTTAAAAAAATTAATGATTTTAGTCATTAATTATATCTTCATGGACGTAAACGTTACCATCCATAATTTTTCTAGATGTCCTATAAATTCCACAAGATTTTATGAAATTATCAGTAGGATTAGTATGCAATGAAGAAGTGTTAACAATACATTCAATTGACCCTAGGGGATGTTCTAATAAGACTTTATATTCATCCTCGTATTTTACATTCGCTATTTTAGCGGCAACAGTGCCTTTTATCAAACAAGCAGCTGCGATACAATTAGTTCCCGTTGCAGCATGAGTTTCATGACAAGTCTTGGGTGTAAAATACCTAGAAGTTATAGTGCCGCCATTGCATGACTTTGAAAGAAGTGCAAATTTTGGTATCACCTTGTCCCTTACGTCTCCCATACCCATTTCAATCGCAGCAAGTAGTCGAATTTTTTCTATTTTTTCAAGTAAACTTTTATTATTATTTAACTCCTCACTGGTTTCATTACCTTTGATGCCAAAATCACTTGCGTTAGCCATAACAATTGGCATTGACACATCAAGACAAGTTACTTCAATACCCTCAATTTGAATGGTTGGCTGACCCGTTGGTAATAATTTACCAGTAGATCCTCCCACAATATTTTTAAATTTCAATAAAATAGGTGACCCTGACCCCGGAACACCTGCAATCTTGAATTGTCCAGAATAAATTATTTTATTGTTAGGGGTTGGTATATCAGCCTCAATAATTGAGCCGGTGTTAACTGACCTTATGACTATTGTAGTTTTAGGATTTTTAGCTTGAACCATCCCTCTTTCAATTGCAAAAGGGCCTACAGCAGATAACATATTTCCACAGGTGGGACCATAATCTACAATTGACTGGTCAACTGAAACTTGAGCAAAAAAATAATCTATATCAACATTTCTTATATCGCTTTTTGATACTATACACACTTTGCTTGTGACTGAAGTGGCTCCACCCATACCATTTATTTGCCTCAGGTCTGGAGATCCCATAACAGTTAATAGAAATTTTGTTAACTTTTCTCTATCACTAGGCAAATCTTTTTTATCAAACAGTAGACCCTTTGATGTCCCTCCCCTCATATAAGCAGCGGGTATTCCAATTTGATCTGTCATGATATTCCTATAAAATTAAATTCTTTAATATGTTTAAAAAGTTTTTAGTTAATTCTTTGGTAGAAGCATTTCCACCTAAGTCACGAGTTAAGTTATTATTTTCTGAAAGAGTTTTAATAACAGCTTTCTCAATGAAACTCGATGCTATATTTAGTTTTTTTAAATTTCTTTTTTCTCCAATCCAATTTAAGAGCATTCCCGTAGATAAAATTAAGGAGATTGGATTAGCTATATTTTTTCCTGCTATATCTGGAGCTGCACCGTGTTGTGCTTGGGCCATGGCATTATGTTCTCCAGCATTTAAAGAGCCCGCCAATCCTAAAGATCCAGAAAATTCAGTGGCTAAATCTGATAATATATCACCAAACATGTTGGTAGTTACTATCACATCAAACTGACTAGGGTCTCTAACAATATGGGCCGCACAAGCATCCACAAGCATCTCTTTATATTCTATATCTTTGTTTCTGGATGCAACCGATCGACATTCTTCTAAGAAAATCCCATCTGTCAATCTCATAACATTGGCCTTGTGTATAGCATGAATTTTAGGCTTACTCTTTTCTGATACAAATTTAGTTTTTGCTATTTTAAAAGCTGTTTCAGCAATTCTTAATGATGCATCTTTGGTTATTTTTCTAATAGCTAAACCAACTCCTGGAGTAGGACTGAATTCACCAGGACCATCAAACATATTCCGATCTGAATAAAAGCCCTCAGTATTCTCTCTTACTATTATTAAGTCCATCCCCTTCGAGAGAGATTTAATGTTACTAAAGTTTTTAGCAGGCCTTATATTCGCATATAAATCTAATTCGATGCGAAGTTTACCAGATGGATTAATACCGCCATCAGCAACTGATGGATAAATATTATGATCAACTGGTCCTAAAATAATTCCGTCTACTTGTTTAGAATTTTCGATAATCTGAGGAGTGATCGTAATACCATTTTTATCTAATGATTTTAATCCGACTAAATCCTTACTGATTAGTATATCTAAATCTAATTCTTGATTTAAAAAATGAACAACATCTAAAGTTGCTTCCATTATTTCTGGACCAATACCATCACCTTCTAAAACTAAGATTTTAATAGACATAAATAATCTTTCTTATTCGCCTTTAAAAATAGCATTTTTTTTATTTACGAATGCATCAACACCATTTTTTCCATCAGTTGTTTTTGATGATTCTGCAATCATCCTGGCTTCAAATTCCATTTGACCTTCTAAAGAATCTAAAAAACTATTATGAACTAGATTCTTTAATTTACCGAAAGCCCGAGACGGACCTTTGGCTAATTGTTCTGCCAGTTTAATAGCTTCGCTTTGCAAGTTTTTTAAATCCACCACGCTATTGACTAATCCCCATTCAAGTGCTTCCTTAGCACTTAAAACCCTATTCGTTAATACTAGTTCCATATACCTTCTTGAGCCAATTATTCTTGGAAGAAAATATGTTGATGAACCGTCAGGTGTTAGTCCAGCTTTTGAATATGCTGAAACAAATGAAGCATTATGTGAAGCAATTACGATATCAGCAAACCCTACAAAAGAAAAACCAGCTCCAGCTGCAACCCCGTTTACAGCAAGAACCAAAGGAGCATTCATTCTTGAAAATCTTGAAATAGCCCCATGTAATATAGTTGTGACTTCTTTTAAATGAGATGATATTTTTTTTCCATATTCATAAAAAGAATGCAAATCACCGCCAGCACAAAAAGCTTTCTCTCCTGCACCAGTTAGCAGAACACTTCTAATATTTGGATTTTCGTCACATTCTAATGAAACCTTAAATAAATCCTCAGCCATTTCTTGGTTTAATGCATTGTATTGCTTAGGTCTATTCAACTCTATAAATGCAATTCCATTTTCAATTTTAAAGTTGATAGTTTTAAATTTCATTATTCTTTCTCATACCTTATTTTTTAAACTTTTTAAAACCTCATCTGTATGCTCACCAAGAAGTGGCGGAGATAGGTATAATTTAGCCGGAGTTTCAGATAATTTCACTGGAAAACCAGTCATTTTTATTTTTCTTCCTTCAGGTCCATTTGAACTAATGACCATTTCCGTATCCTTAATTAATTGACTATTGAGCGCATCTGGCAATGATACTATTTTGGCAGCTGGGCATCCTGCGTCGTTTAATTTTTTTATCCAATAATCGGAAGTTTTTAATACCATTTTTTGATTAATAATTTGATTTAAACTGTCTCTATTTTCCATTCTTTTGGCATTATTCAAATAAAGATCTTTTTCAAGCAAACTTAATAAATCTATAGTTTCCAAAAATATATGACAGAATTTATCACTAGCTGGGGCAACGGCTACTTCACCATCAGATGTTTTAAAAATTCCATAAGGTGCTAAAATGGGATGATTGTTGCCTGACTTTTTAGGAGCCTCACCTGTTACAAAACTTTCAGATGAAAGATAAGCCATCATTGAAATCAACCCAGATGTCAAACTAGACTCTACTTTTTGTCCTTTATTAGTTTTAGCCCTTGAGTTAAGAGCGCAGACAATCCCAAAGGCACAATATAAACCTGCAACTAAATCAGAAATGGGCATGGCAGCTCTCATTGGCCCACTTTCTTCTGTCCCGTTTAGAGACATAAAACCGCTAAGTGCTTGAGCAATAAAGTCAAATGCAGGCTTATCACTCATTTCACCTTTGCTTCCAAAACCATTAACCGAAGCACTTATAATTTTTGGATTAATTGATTTTAAAGTTTTATAATCGAAACCCATTTTATCAAAAACACCAGCTTTAAAGTTTTCGACAACAACATCAGCTTCACTTAATAATGATTTTAAAATTTCTTTATCTTTTTCTTTATAAAGATCTAAAATAACGGATTTCTTATTCCTGTTGAATTGAGCAAAATAGGAACTATAACCCTCAACCATGTCTCCCTGATTTCTAACATTATCACCTTTAGGAGGCTCAATTTTAATTACCTCAGCGCCCATATCTGCCAACAACATGGTACAAAATGGTCCTGATAATACTCTTGTCAGGTCAATAACTTTTAATCCAGAGAGCGCTCCATTATTTTGAAGCATCTAAGCACCTATAGCTGTAGGAACATCATCCATAGAGTATGAAAGCAATCTATGACCGGCTCTCATAACTTGTCCAGGTAAACGATGACCAACTAATTTCTCTACATTTTTTGCAATAGAAATTGTTTTTGCCAAGTCAATCCCGGTCTCAATATTCATCTCATGTAACAAATATACAAGATCTTCAGTACAAATATTTCCAGTAGCATTTGGGGCAAATGGACATCCACCCATACCACCGAAACAACTCTCATAATTAAAAATACCTTGCTCCAAACCTGTCATTACATTCGCAAGCCCAACTCCTCTAGTATTATGGAAATGCAAAGTTATTTCAAAATCTGGAACCTTATCTCTAATAGCATTTATAGCATCTATTACAACTGGCGGTGTCGCCATACCAGTAGTATCCCCTAATGTAACTCCTTTAAAACCCATTTCTTTATATTCTTTTGAAATATCTGCTAATTTTTTAGCTGAAATATTCCCTTCAAAAGGACAACCAAAAGCAGTGGCAATGTCACCCTGAACTGGTATATTATTTTTCCCTGCAATATCAGCAATCTCTCTAAATCCTACTAGTGAATCTTTTACTTCTCGGTTGACATTTTTTTTATTATGACTTTCAGATGCAGATAAAAAAACAACAATCTCATCAATTTTTGATTCAACAGCTCTTAGAGCACCTCTAGCATTTGGAACTAGTGCAGCTAAAATTGTATCTGGAGATCTATTTACATTGTTCATAATTAATTCAGCATCGGCTAATTGAGGTATAGCTTTAGGAGATACAAATGAAGAAACCTCTATTCTTGGAAACCCTGCTTCTATTAAATTATTTATTATATCAATTTTGTCCTCAGTTCTAAGAATTGTTTTTTCTGATTGAAAACCATCACGAGGACCAACTTCTGTAACATTTACATGCTTAACTTTCATATATTAAACTCCAGCTTATTAGAATTAAAATCATAGTGATAAATAAAAATTATACAACATTCGCTTGACCTTTTTCTAAATAAATTGTGATACTAGTATTATAAATTTAACATAGAAAATCGGGGGATATAATGAAACGTATTTCAAGTGCTTTATTAGTAGCTTCATCACTAATTGTTTCTACTTCTATTGCAAACGCAGACCAATTTGTTCGTATGGTTTCTGGACCATCAGGTGGATCTTGGTATCCATTAGGCGCTAAGGTGATGCAAGTTATGGAGTCAAAAATAAAAGGAATTTCAACATCTAATACATCAGGTGGTGGTATTTCAAATGTTTTATCAGTTAACAGTGGTGATGCTGAAATCGGTTGGTCGTATGCACACACTGTTGCAAATGGCTATAACGGTAAAGGAAAATTCGACAAAGCTCAGAAAAATGTGAGATATTTTGCTACATTGTATGGAGCGGCTTTTCAAGTTGCAGTAAGAGCTGATTCAAAGATCAAAGGTTTCGAAGATATGAAATCAGCAAATATTAGCCCAGGAAAGCCAAAGTGGACTGGTACTGCTTTCTGTGAATCAATCCTCAAAGATTATGGATACGACTTCAACACTATTAAGAAAAACGGTGGAGTTGTGCACATGGTAAGTTATAAGGAATCAGTGGCCCTTATGAAAGACGGTCAAGCTGACGTTTTTATGGCTGCCACATCAGTTCCTCAAGCTAGCTTTATTGAATTAGAAAATAGTCCTGGCATAAGGTTTATTGGATTACCTAAAGACAGAATTGACAGAATTGTTAAAAACAATCCAGGATATATTTATGGTAAAATTCCAGCCAGTGCATACAAGTCTCTTGATAAAGACATCCCAACATTAGGTATTGTAACATCTATGATTGTTCATAAGGATTTATCAGATGACTTGGTTTATAAAATGACTAAAACATTTTGGGATAATCATGCTGAATTCGTAAAAGTTAAATCTGTATGGAAAAAAGTCCTTCTTAAAAAAGCTGTTGATGGTGCAGCTGTTCCAATACACCCAGGTGCAGCTAAGTACTATAAAGAACAAGGCGTAATGTAATTTAATAATAAAAAATTAGAGGCACAAAAACATTTGTGCCTCTAATTTCCTAAACTTTTTCGAATTATCAAATGGCCGAAAATCAAAAAAAACTAGTTTACAATGAAATTAAGGAAGTAAGTTTCTTTGATGAACTTCTTGAGTGGAACAAAGACAAATCTATTTATTATTGGATAATCGTTATTTGTTCTTGGTTGTCTGTAGGCCTAGCCTTTTATCATTTGTTTGTAGCTGTATATGGAACACCAGAAGGTAGATCTTTCAGATCAATTCACCTTTCAGCCATGATGGTTTTAGCAGTATTTATTTATCCACTTTTTAGAAAGAGTATAAAAGATCCACTTTTTATAGAAAATGATCAAAAAGGAAATCTACTTAGAGCAATTGGATTTGGTTTTGATTTAGTCGTAATCTTATTAATTCTATTTGTTCAGTTATGGACAACATGGGATATTGAGAATTTTATGATGAGGTATGGCGATAAATATATTGGTGATATAATAGTCGGATCTATATTAATTTTCTTAGTTCTAGATGCGACAAGAAGAGCTGTTGG
>Ga0255766_10005501_pt1 | contig 10501 bp, 17 predicted proteins | sample 071ome_23_FD_179966 | JGI IMG/M metagenome (GOLD analysis project Ga0255766, IMG submission 179966) | Coastal salt marsh microbial communities from the Groves Creek Marsh, Skidaway Island, Georgia - 071403BT metaG (version 2) | ecosystem: Environmental > Aquatic > Marine > Intertidal zone >... | reverse complement strand
ATAAAGATGAAGCGCACCAGCAACGGTAATCATTAGCGCCATGTTTCGCAGATAAAGCACAAGTACCCAATCAATGGATAGGGCTTTCATGTCGCTCAAAGGCGGTTGAAACCAGTAAAATGAACAATACGCCAAACCCACGATGATTAACTTTTCAGTGATCAAAAACCACGAATTCCAAACCCATTTGACGATTTCAAAGGGTTTCCAAGGCCACGTGAAAATAGGTGAAACTTTGATTGGAACATTGGGTGCATAATTCCAACCCTTAACTGGCGCTTTCTCCATTGGATCACTCCCCACTGTAACACTGTCCTAAACCTGCCAAAGATTATCCACAACGCAACACATTTTTTGAACAATGATAGATGTTGTAAAATCAAAGAATTCCGTAGACTGCTCACAAAAGTTAAAGAAATGGTTCGATATTAAAAAATTGTGGATTCTTTGCCTTTCGCTCTTTGCGATTGTGCTTTCTTCTGGTGCATCACATGCGGGTCTGTCGCTTGATCGATGCAGCCCGATTTTCGCGGTGAGTTATCACGGGAATATCGACACAGATTTCACTGAAGCACACCCCGTCGTGAAATGTGATTGGGATGAAAACAAAACCATCTCTGTTATTCGCAATTCATATAATGAACCTGCGTTGATCTTTACCTACCAATAGAACACGCATGGGAAATGGGGCTATATGGCCGGTGCTGCCTTTGGATACCGTGGTCGTGTTTTTGGCACTGGATCAAAGCTTATCTCGAAACCGTTTTTTGGAATTACGTATAAATTGAACAGCCGCATGATGATTTATGGCGCGCCCACTGGTTTTCAGGGCGATTACGTTATCGGTATGGAAATATCTCTATTCGAATAACTAGAATTCTGGAGGCGGGTACCGGAATCGAACCGGTGTACACGGATTTGCAATATAATTACATCAAATTAATCATATTAAAATCAATTAGATAGATAGTAAGATTTTATCTGTGCACATTTTTGTGTACATAGATTGAAAGTGTAAATTAAAGGAAATCAAAAATCGTCTTGGGTTTCTTGTAATATGGTCCAAAAGCTCTCAAATTAAAATCAAGTGATGATCATAGGTGTGAAAAATGAAAAGAGTTCTTCTAGCTGGCTCGATGATAGTACTTAGTGCTTGCAACGTATCAACAACTTCTACGACCTCAGGCGATCCCGGCCCAAAAGAGCAGATTGGAGCAATTACCGGAATGGTCGTGGGTGGCGCTATTGCAAATGATATGGCCGAGGGCAGTAAGAATGAAGGGTTAGCAACAGTGCTTGGAGCCTTTATTGGTGGCGTTATGGGGCAAAGCATTGGATCACAGCTTGATGAGTTGGATCGCCTGATGGCACAATCGGCATATAATGAAGCCCTCGAATATAATCGCTCAGATGTTTCTACAGACTGGGTGAATCCAGACAGCGGGAATTCTGGTAGCTTCACTCCAACCCGTACTTACACCATAAGTGGTAGATACTGCCGTGAGTATACTCAAGAAATTATCATTGGTGGTCAGATACAGACCGGCTATGGGACCGCTTGCAGACAACCAGATGGAAGTTGGGAAATCGTGAGCTAATAACTTTGAAGACTTAAATACTTTTCCTCTGTGCCGTTTACTCTTTGGTGGGAGGAGTAAATGGCGAAGCGAGATCTTGATAAGCAGTTTGAGCAAATAAGAGAACGCCTAATTTTTTTAAACAGGGAGGCTAGTGTTTGTCCGGAACCTACAACTTCAAAGAGAAGATTTCATACATTACTCAAACCCATTTGCGCTGCATTATTTTTTCTGTACCCGGTAACAGATACATTTGATGATCTGGGTCCGTTTGTTAGTGCGCAATCAGTTAATCTTAAGCTCACTTATTCTCGCCTCCAAAACCCTGATAACCTTCAAGTTCGTGACGAATTTAAAGATAGAACACTTCTAACCATACCCACGGCAGAACTCTGGCCGCTTAGCGCTCCGAGCGCACCAGAAATGAGATACGCATCTTCAAAGATTGAGTTCGTTTCTCCACCGGCTAAGCTGCAATACTCTTTAGCAGCTGAAGAAGGTCCAACGATTGACCAATTAACTTATCAAGTTCCACAGCAGGAACCTGATACTAAAACGCATACGAAACTTGACACGGAAGGCTTATTCGCCGAGGTCGATGACTTGGATGAAATCATCATTGCAGTCGTTGATAAGTCAGATCAAAAACTTCATCTCTATGAAAACGGTCTTAAAAAGTACTCATGGGAAGTGAGTACAGCACGAAAAGGCAAAGTCACTCCTACAGGAACATGGAATGCACAGTGGCTTTCAAAACATCACAAGTCGTCGATCTATAATAATGCCCCAATGCCATACTCAATTTTCTATCACGGTAACTTTGCCATCCATGGAACAGATCAGATTGGTAGACTAGGAACACCAGCGTCCTCAGGTTGTGTTAGGTTACATCCAGAAAATGCAGCGGTCTTGTATGCGATGGTTGAGCAAGTTGGAAAATCAGATTTCGCAGTCCGAGTTATAGATTAAGCATCGGAATGGGCGTTAACTTTAGGAAACCACCCAGAATGTCGACTTTCTTCAAAAGGCATTCGAAATCTACTCGCCAGTTTGACCAATGGATTGAAGTAGTTAAGCCATAATAGATGCCTTACCATGTTAAGGCCAATGTACAGACGCAGCACTCACTCTGAATAAGAGGCTAGTTTACTCTGATAATACTTATTCTCTGGAAATAAATTCATTAAGAACTGGTACCCAGCCCGATTGCTTGATTTATCTGACGCAGGAATGGGCCTGACACTTTCTATGGCCATAATTTCCAGTCTCTTTCGATCTGTTGCAGTGAGCGTAAACTTTGAGATCATCTCTTTATAGATTTGGTTGGCTTCGGCAAAGTCTGCGGTTTTGATCAAATCAATGATTTTATTAAGTTTACGAGGCTTTTCATAAACAGCAAGTTCGGCAGCAAAGCTTGTACGAATGTCTTCTAAGCTCTGAATTTCTTGTCTCAATTTTGCAATTTCAATTGATTTTTGGCTGAGCTCTTCATCCTTTTGAGTAACTTGGGCTTCTAGGTTTTCGATGCGCCTCTTAAAATCTGTTTCACGTGCCAGGGCTTTGTCGGCGACACTGATACATTCTTCAGTATCTATTGGGTTAGTATTATCATTTCTGAGCAGTTCTTCGTATGTTTCTAGACGAGCAAGAGGCTCTTTATGCTCATAGTATTTCTTAATGAAGAATTCTCGACTGACTTTTGAAAAGTTTTCATCAAACTGATTTTTGATTTCCTCAACATCAGCATCCAAAGATTGCAACTTGGGTAAATAGATGTTCGCAAATGTTTCCTTGGTGCCATAAAAGCGGTCTTTGCATTCAGCGAACATCTTGGAATTTTCGCTCTGCATATATTTAAATAACGCTTCTGCTTCTGCACTTGAAAACCCGTTTTGCAGGATCTTCTTGCCTTTGATCGTTAAGTTTATGATTTGATCATCAATGGTATCGCACTCAATTTCCTCAGAAGACCAATGATGCCGCAGTAAACCATTTGGGAGCACACTGACTTCTGCAGATCGCATCCGCACTTTGGAACCCGCCTCTATGATTTTATCCGCACAGATCAATGTAGCATCAGAAAATGAAACGGTCGGTTGGAGCAAAAGCCCAGCAAAAAATATAAATCTCCCCCAAGAGCTTGTAAGTTTTGATCCTAAATTCATCGCTTCAACCAAACAGAGATAAAAACGCTGTCCTTATTTTCAGAAGATAGATGCTTGGGGATTGCGTCAACTACTCTTACTCGAGCCTTTGATGCATCCTGCACTTGTTGAGCCAGATACAGGGCATCATTTTTAGACAGATCCCCCAATCTTTGGTCTCTGCGATTAATAAAAATTTTCCCAAGCCAACTTTGCTTTGGAGTGAAATAGGCCTGACAACTTCCAAGTTCATCTAATTGTAAATTGAGTTCATCGCCAATACTCAATCCTATTTTTCTTAAATCTGCTTCGAGGTTAACGACTTCCACTTTCTCAAATACTAACTGCATCTGCCACTCGCTTAAATGTAACCATTCCGCTCACGGCGGTTAATGGGGCAGCTCACTAATGGTGACTGTCTAAAGCGATTCTCGCAAGTGTATCTTTTGTGATGATAGATTAGATATGAACGTTGGTAGCACCCGCTTGGTTCGTATCGCCGCTTTGATGGCATCACCAATCACTTGTCCAGAAACATCAGGTGTCTCGACTGTGAAAACTTTATGCTTTGCACCCGCACAATCATACACCACTTGCACCTTGCCAAATGAAGTGATGCGATACCCTAAAAAGTGTTGCCCGTCTTCGCTGTAAGCAAACATAATTTCGCCTCCGAAGACATACAGATACCACTTATAATGATTCCATTAGAGTCTCATATCGAGATGAAAAATTCAGAGTCACATTTGTGCAACAAGCAATTTACACAATATCAAATCTAAACTGACATTTTGTGTACAAATTGTGTACAAAAATTTGCGAACAACATCTTGTTTCAGGTGACACTTTTTAAGGGAAATACACAATATATTGTGGAGGCGGGTACCGGAATCGAACCGGTGTACACGGATTTGCAATCCGCTGCGTCACCACTCCGCCAACCCGCCGGAGACTGACGTTGTGCTATACGATGATCTAACGATGCGCAAGTACCGTGCGAAATTTTCTCTTTAACCGTAATGATTGCCTGCACTCATTGAAATTTAAGGCTAATATACTTGGATCATGAATCCTGCGGTTGTCCCAAGACCTCGATCGGAAGTGAAAAATAGCTTTTTATCTTTTAGCTCAACTTTTTGGCAATCAGACCCCAGGTCCCGATTGCCCCAGGACAGGTTGCGACAAAAATAATTATCTTGCCAATTCCAATTTCCTTTCACGGCGGTGCCTGCACCCATCCCGGTTATTGTACCGTCGGTTTGAACAGACAACTCTATCAAAAAACGCTTTAATTTTTTACCGTCGATAAGATTTATGAAGCGATCTTCTTCCTTGATCCATTCATTTGTTTGTGCTGCTGCCATCAATGGAAAACTGGATAATACTGATGCAAACAGCAAGGTTTTGAAGACTGTCGAGGATCGCATAATTTAAAAATCCTAAGTTAGTAAAATGAGAGGTTTGAGAGCAGGACAAGCGCCTGATGATCCTTCCCATAGGCGACCAGTCCAATTGAATTGATTGTGTTTTTCTTAAGTGATTTTGCCATAAATGACCCTGAACGCTCGAATTTAGAAAATGGAATTTTCACGGTTTCCCAGTTGTCAGATGTCTGAAAACTGGCTGAATAATACTGCCAGGGCAATCGCGAAGACCCATTCCTGATGTGGATGTAATAGGTTTCGCCATTCCCTTTCGCTTTAAACGATAATCCTTCAAATTCAGATGCGCGTCCTGCGTCTATTTCCCGCCTGACTTGAACAAATCCACCATTATTTTCGGTTGTGACATTTCCGGTAAGCTTTATTGCAGCGCGGCTATCGACATTCACGCGTTCGGCCATGCCGCTTGATCTACCTCCCATGACCGTGTCTGAAAAATAGACCCAATTTCCCGATGTAGATAAATCGTCAGCTATCACCGCACCGCCCCAACACACAGATGCCAAAGCGAACAACAATAACAATAGTTTCGCAAACATGTGTCATCCTAATGTGCATCCGTTCTTAGTGTATTACGGATACTCATAGAAGTTGGATCACCGCCCAAGGATAGGCGCCCAAAAAACATATATTAGTTCATGACTGTGCGTTTGTTGTGCAAGAGTTGCTAAAGCGTTTGCGGCCCGACACAACGGTTAACCAAGTCGCCGATAAGGCCCGGTGCACAGTGTGTGGACGTAAGGGTGACAAAGAGTTTAGGCTATACTGGAAATGTGGGTGAGGACATATTTCAGATAACAAACAAGCACCCGTTTGGTTTAGAGGCATCTTCTACGTGGTATTAATTGCCATAATTTCTTGGGCAATCTTTTAAAAGATTGTAGAAATACCATTATGCATCAAACATCCTGCAAAATTTAGGCTAAGTCCAATGTCTGGAATAGATAACAAGCGAAGCCTTGGAAAAGAGTTATAATTAAATCTTTCAATGAACCCCTTGCATCTCGGTTGGTATTGCGCTTGCTTAAGATGACCAAATTATGGAGCATTAAGATGAAGAAACTTGGTATTGTAGCATTATTGTTGTCGCTCTCTGCTTGTGGCAGTGTTGGTGGATATAGTTTGAACCCCATGGATTACCTAGGTAGTTCTTCTGACACAGAAGCAGATGCCTCAGAATAATTTAACTGGTAAAAAAGTTGGCTTTGCATTTATGGCTGATCAACGTCAACTTTTTTCTTTTTTGAGTTTGACCGATAGTGAATCGAGGCAAAGTAGAATGTCTGGAATACTTACTATGGAAACTCATGAAAAAAGACCCATGCAGGGGATAAAAAGCAGAGGTCTCAGTTCCTGTTGGACACAAGGAAGGTAAGTGAGAAGAGGCCCTCAACCACAAGCGACCCCTTCCCTGCGTTTGTCGTTAGCCGCTAAACCCAACGACAATAGCACTGTGAAACTTCTGCATACAGATTCTGTAACTTTTTCGACAGCTAGGTACGGATTCGACATAAATCTTTTCCAAGACTGGAACGACTAGACCCACTTCCCACCACCAAGCTGTATAGCATTCGCTTTGTTCATCTGAATGGGTCTCCCGTCGGGAGTATTCAAAGGGATCACCCCATGTCCATCAGTCACACACATGGTCGGTGCTGATCTGGTCTCACCGTTCAGTATCACTTCGATGTCAGCAAGACACAGTTCATAATTGTTAAGTATTTCCTTAACGCGCACAAGATGCTCCCATGAATTTGAAAAGTTCGGATCAACTGTCCATCTTCTGAAAATATAAAGCTAACGCCTCGAACCTTTTTCAGAAAAATTGTGAGAGCGGGATAACTAGCAACTGAAACGGTCAAGTTTTTGACCCCCCCTTCTCTTTTTCTTGATGTTTCACAATTCATTTGCTTAGCTTTGCCCGCAACCTTTGTAGCCAAGGAAAAGACATGTCGCTAAGCAAGCACACTAAAGCTGAACTTCTTGAAATGCTTTCATCACAAGGCATCGACGCAAAATCATCTATGAAGAAAGCCGAACTGATCGATCTGTTGGAGAATGCAACTACCTCAGAACGCCTAGAGGCAGCTTCCGAAGTACCAGAACTTAAGCCCAATACAGAGAGTGAAGCTAAACCAAGTGCGTCTCAGCCAGTGTTTCTAGTGGTGGGTGTATTTATCGCACTCGCAATCCTAGCTTGGATAATACTCTGATATAATTGAGATAAAGTTTCTCCTGTGTTTCCCCAAGAGGAGCACATTTGACCAGTATTTCTGCTAAGTCATTGAAAACAGTGGTGAGCCGTACAGGATTCGAACCTGTGACCCACTGATTAAAAGTCAGTTGCTCTACCAACTGAGCTAACGGCCCACTGGCCGGCTGCATAAAAAGAACTGGGGGTAGGGTCAACCCCGAAAGTGAATTAATTGTCGTTATCTCTGGATTCAGGGCGATTTGGTACGTATATGCGTGCATATGTTAGTTGAATCCAAGATCCGCCTTCCGTTTATGAAGATGCATGGGCTCGGCAACGATTTCGTTGTCGTGGATGGACGTGATTCTAGATTCGAATTAACAGATTCTCTCATCTCGGCTGTTGCTGATCGACACCGTGGAGTTGGGTTCGACCAGCTTGCTGTGATTTTACCCAGTGACGTTGATGCGCACCTAGATTTTTACAATTCAGATGGTTCAAAATCTGCCGCTTGCGGGAATGCAACCCGTTGCATCGCCAGATTTTTGATGAATGAAACTGGCAAAACCACGCTTGATCTGAAAACCGATCGCGGGATTTTGCATGCTATTGATCAGGGCGAAGGAATTACGGCCGTGAATATGGGACCCCCCATGTTAAATTGGAACGAGGTTCCGTTGGCGTATGAATGCGATACGTTGTCGTTACCAATTGACGGCGCCCCTACCGCCACGGGAATGGGAAACCCGCATTGCACGTTTTTTGTCGATGATGCAGAGCAGGTAAACTTGGAAGGTCGTGGTTCTGAAACCGAACATCACGCGTTATTTCCAGAGCGTACAAATGTTCAATTCGCAACTGTGATCGCACCCAATCGCCTTCGTATGCGCGTATGGGAACGGGGTGTCGGTGTAACGCTTGCATCAGGATCATCATCATGTGCAACTGCTGTTGCAGCCGCACGCCGCGGGCTGACAGGTCGCTCTGTCACAATTGATCTGGATGGCGGTCAAATACAGGTTGATTGGCGTGATGATGGTGTTTGGATGGCGGGTCCGACAGCGCATGTTTTTGACGGTGTGTTCACTTTAGAATTCTTGGCAGGCGTATGATGAGTAATGCGCCGATTTTCACAACGCTTGGTTGCCGATTGAACGCATATGAGACCGAGGCGATGAAGGAATTGGCACAGACTGCAGGCGTAGAAAATGTCTATGTTATTAACACATGCGCTGTAACAGCCGAAGCCGTCCGAAAGTCAAAACAAGAGATCAGAAAACAAAAGCGGCAGTTTCCAGAGAAACAAATCATCGTAACGGGATGTGCTGCACAAATTGACCCAGATAGTTTTGCCAAAATGGCGGAGGTCAGTGCAGTTATTGGGAATACAGAAAAACTATCCGCAGATACGTGGCGTGGTTTATCCAACGGTTTTATTGGTGAAACCGAACGCGTCCAAGTTGATGACATTATGTCCGTGACCGAAACAGCAGAACATTTGATTGATGGCTTTGGCACACGTAGCCGCGCGTATGTTCAGGTTCAAAACGGCTGCGATCATCGCTGTACATTTTGCATCATTCCCTATGGCCGCGGAAATTCGCGTTCTGTTCCAGCGGGCGTCGTGGTTGATCAAATCAAACGGCTTGTGGACAGTGGATACAACGAAGTTGTCCTGACAGGTGTCGATTTAACCAGTTGGGGCGCTGATTTGCCTGCCGCCCCAAAGCTGGGCGATTTGGTGATGCGTATTCTTAAATTGGTTCCTAATTTGAACAGACTTCGGATTAGTTCGATTGATTCAATTGAGGTTGATGAAAATCTGATGCAGGCCATCGCAACAGAACCGCGTTTGATGCCGCATCTGCATCTAAGTTTGCAGCATGGTGATGACCTAATACTGAAACGCATGAAACGTCGGCACCTGCGAGATGATGCCATTCAGTTTTGTGAAGAGGCGCGCAAATTACGCCCTGATATGGTTTTTGGTGCGGATATCATTGCGGGCTTTCCCACCGAAACCGAAGCCCACTTTGAAAACTCGGTAAAGTTGGTGGACGAGTGCGATCTTACTTGGCTACACGTTTTCCCCTATTCTGCGCGTCAGGGAACGCCTGCGGCACGCATGCCAGCTGTTGACGGTAGGTTGATTAAGGAACGTGCCGCGATACTCCGGCAAAAGGGTGATGAAAAAGTACAGACGCATTTGCGTGATCAGGTTGGCAAGGTCCACGCGGTGTTGATGGAAAACCCTAACATGGGGCGTACCGAGCAATTTACAGAGGTATGTTTCGATGCTTCACAACAGGAAAGCGAAATAGTTACAGCCCAAATTACCGATATCGTAAATGGCAAGTTGTTTGCAGCGCCCGTAACACCATGACCTATCCCATTTTATATAGTTTTCGCCGATGCCCCTATGCGATGCGCGCGAGACTTGCGATTGCAAGCAGTGGAATTCAAGTTGAGCTGCGTGAAATTGTTCTGCGCGATAAGACGCCAGAATTTTTAGAAACATCGCCCACTGCGACTGTGCCTTGTCTAAAGGTAGGTGAACGCGTTGTTGATGAAAGTTTGCACATCATGGCCTGGGCGCTGGGGCAGAACGATCCTGAGAACCTGATGCAAATGCCGACTGTGGGTTATTCGCTTATGTCGACATGCGATGGAACATTTAAACACGCACTGGATCGATACAAATACCCAACCAGGTATCCTGAGATAGATCCAATTGTAAATCGTGATGCAGCGTCAAGTTTCATTCAAGAATTGGAACAGCGTTTGGATGGCAATTTGTTTGGTCCAGACCCAAAATTGGCAGATTTTGCGATATTGCCGTTCATTCGACAATTCGCACATGTGGATTTGGATTGGTTTTCTGCACAACCATGGGAAAAAACCGTTGTATGGTTACAGAGTTTTAAAGACTCAGCTCGGTTCGCGGCGATTATGGATAAATATCCAAAATGGGTGAACGGGGACGCGCCAACATATTTTCCATATCAGGATTAGAGCATTCGCATGCATCCAAACCCAAGCTTTAGAAACACATCAGACGGGCATGGTTGGGAATTGGTGTCACAAACCAGTTTTGGAACACTTGTCCAATCAACCAGCGGTTTGCCACTCATCTCACACGTTCCC
>Ga0255766_10005488_pt1 | contig 10515 bp, 16 predicted proteins | sample 071ome_23_FD_179966 | JGI IMG/M metagenome (GOLD analysis project Ga0255766, IMG submission 179966) | Coastal salt marsh microbial communities from the Groves Creek Marsh, Skidaway Island, Georgia - 071403BT metaG (version 2) | ecosystem: Environmental > Aquatic > Marine > Intertidal zone >... | reverse complement strand
AAACAGAAACTAGATGGTAAACTAGTAGATGACAGTTGGAAGACTGGTAGTGACGCAGAAAATGAAGCCAACGCAAAAGCAGGCATTATCATGCGTTTATTCAACAAACAGAATCCAGAGTTTATGAACGTGAAGCCTATTGTTGAACATATACGCAAACAAGGTGACAAGTATACTGTGTATTCAAAAGATGAAAAGCGTAAGTTTGGTACTTACACCAGTAGAGCACAAGCAGAAAAAAGATTAAGACAGATAGAGATGTTCAAACACATGAACGAAATGAGTCATCGTGAAGCACAGAAGATACTTAAAAAACATCACTATCATTTAGAAAGAACACACGGTGGGCATGACATCTATAAAGATGAAGAAGGACACACATTTGCCCTACCACACAAACACCATGGCAAGGACTTGTCAAAGGGTGTTGAACACGAATTGCGTAAAGAAGTCAGTCACATGGAAGAAAACTTTGCTGATGGTAAAGTAAAAGGCAAGAGTCGTCCAGGTAGAGTAAAAAAGGCTGGTGCCAGTTGTAAGGGTTCAGTAACTGATTTGAGAGCAAAGGCAAAAAAGTACTCGGGTGAGAAAGGTAAAATGTATCACTGGTGTGCTAATATGAAGGCAGGTAAAAAGTGAATATAGGTGCGTGGACTTTTATAGTTCACAACTGTGTATTTGGCGTATGTATTCCAGATGAATCTGTTCAAGTTGAGATGTTCAAGACAGAAACAGATTGTGTTGTTACAGCACAACTGTATGACGAACTTACAAACATAGAAAATGTGTTTTTAGGTTATCCAGTGTATTATACACAAAGTGAATGTTTTAATTGGGTAGAATATTTGGAGATTAAGGAGCATGACAACCAGTAAAGCAATAGTTGTTGCCGCCACTATACTAGCAGTTAGTCACGTATGGAACGGCTACTTAATGGATTTAGATGTAATACTAAAATGTGACACTTATGGTACTACATGTATTGTGGGTGCTGAACAAGAACGATGAAATGGCTATACGAGAGTAAATTTTATAAATGGTTAGATGCTGACCCAGAGCGTTGGGAGTGGTACGGCATGATATTGCTTGTGGTGGCTTTGGTCGGGTATGGATTTATAATATGGTGGATGGAATCATGAAAGACTACACAGACAAGGCATGGATTATAATAGTATTAGTATGTATAATATTCTGGTTAATAGGGTGTTCTTATTTTGAAACCAAAGAAGAAGTTAAAACTTATCCTTTACCCAAAGAAGATCCAATACTAGAAAAACTAATTGAGTTAAATGAAGTAGACACAATATGACCAAATACGAGCAATATGTTAAGCATAGTTATGATATAATTAAACGTGCTGAAAATATGTTAACCGTAACCGTTGACGAAGATATAGAAGCATATCTTGTACAACTATTTGCTCATTACATGGATAAACCTCAAATCAACACAGAGCCTGTTTGCCTAAGACTACTAGATTCTACTAGTAAACCATTGGTTCAAAGAGAAAAGATTTTAAAAGAAGTAGGCGATGAGTGCCTACTAATACATTCCATGGAATGGGGTCGATCACGTTGGCCCAGTTCTACTTACTATGAAGATATGGGGCAAAGTGCTTATGTCACAAGAGCATTTGTAAAAACTCCCCCTGATATGCTATATGACGATTTAGCAGTGGAATTCAAAACGGTTACCAAAATTTTACGTAACTGTAGACCATCATAAGTAATTATAGTATACTATAATATATTTTATAATCAAGGAGACATCATATGTCAGTGGTATTCAATCCTGAACAAAAGGCAAAACTAACACAATTAATCAACGAAGGTATCCAAGTATTATCAGAAGTTGAAGACTTAAATGCTGGTCTAAGTGACACAGTTAAAGCAGTAGCAGAAGAACTACAGGTTAAACCTGCTGTACTTAAAAAAGCAATTAGAATTGCTCAAAAATCATCATTTACAGATACAAACAATGATCATGAAACATTAACAACAGTTTTAGAAACTGTTGGTCGTACACTATAATTGAAATTAGATTGGCATAAAACTGTTGAATTTGTTCGTAATGATTATCAAAGTAATCCTACAAGACTAACAGCAGAAGTTATAGTTTGGTTGTTGAATATTGTTATAGCCTTAACAGTTAGTTTAACTGTTCCTATAACAGATTGGTCAATAGTTTATCCAATTATTTTTGTAGCATTATCAATTAATGTTTATAGCAGTATCAGTAGAGGCAGTTTTGGTTTATTAATGACAACATTGACACTTATGGTTGTCGACAGTATAGGATATTACCGCATATTGATGTTATAATACAAGTAGTAAGTTTCGCTCACTTAAGAGCATGTAGAACGGTAAGCCAGCCACAATTGGCGAAAGGACTAAATGAGTTACATAGACGCACTATTTGATCGCAATAAGGATCGTATATACATTGTAGAACGTGTGGATGGTGAACGAGAGTATCGTGAGTATCCAGCAGAGTATGTTCTGTACTATGATGATCCAAAAGGTAAACACAGAACTATCTATGATACACCTGTATCTAGATTCTCAACTAAAAATTCAAAAGAGTTCCACAGAGAACTAAAAATTAACTCAGGCAAACGCTTATGGGAAAGTGACATCAATCCCGTGTTCCGTTGTCTTGAAAATAACTATCTTGGGAAACCATCGCCCAAACTACACACATGCTTTTTTGACATTGAGGTAGACTTTGATCCAGAGCGTGGATTTAGTAAACCAGAAGATCCGTTTAATCCAGTAACTGCTATATCCTTATACTTTGATTGGATGGACAAACTGATTACACTAGCAATACCACCTAAGTCAATGTCATGGGAAACAGCAGAAGAAATAGCCAAACGCTATGATAACTGTTTTCTGTTTGACAGAGAAGAAGAACTAATTAAAACATTCTTAGAACTGATAGAAGATGCTGACATCTTAAGTGGTTGGAACTCAGAAGGCTTTGATATTCCCTACATGGTAATGCGTACCAATCGTGTGTTGTCAAAAGATGATACACGTAAGTTCTGTTTGTGGAATCAGTTTCCCAAGAAGCGTGAGTTTGAACGCTTTGGTGCTAGTAACTTAACCTTTGACTTGATTGGACGTGTACACTTAGACTACATGCAGTTATATCGTAAGTATACCTATGAAGAACGTCATTCATACAGTTTAGATGCCATTGGTGAATATGAACTAGGTGAAAACAAAACTGCCTATGAGGGTACACTGGATCAACTATATAACAAAGACTTTGAAAAGTTCATTGAGTATAACAGACAGGATACTGACTTACTGGCTAAACTTGATCGTAAACTTAGATTCTTAGATCTCGCTAACGAACTAGCACATGACAATACTGTGTTGCTACAGACTACAATGGGTGCTGTGGCTGTTACTGAACAGGCTATTATCAACGAAGCACATCAACTAGGAATGATTGTTCCTAATAGACGTAGCAGAGATGATGACAGTATAACTACACAGGCGGCAGGTGCTTATGTAGCACATCCTAAACGTGGTATGCACGACTACATAGGTTCAGTTGATATTAACTCACTGTATCCGTCAGCCATTAGAGCATTGAACATGGGTCCAGAAACTATTGTTGGGCAACTGCGTCCCACAATGACAGAACATCACATCAGCACAAAACAACAGGAAGGGCGTTCATTTGCTGATGCTTGGGAGGGTTTATTTGGCTCATTAGAGTATGAAGCAGTGATGCGAGGTGATGCTGGTACTGAGATTACCATAGACTGGGCCAACGGTGAATCAGACATTGTCAGTGCCGCGGATGTGTGGCGTTTGATATTTGATTCAAACAAGCCTTGGATACTGTCGGCCAATGGTACTATATTTTCAAATGAACGTAAAGGTGTTATTCCAGGGTTACTAGAGCGTTGGTATGCTGAACGTAAAGAACTACAGGCCAAACTCAGAGACGCAATCAAAGCAGAAAATTCAGTAGAAACTGCGTTCTGGGACAAGCGACAGTTGGTTAAAAAGATTAACTTGAACTCATTGTATGGTGCTTTGTTGAATCCAGGTTGTAGATTCTTTGATCATCGTATTGGGCAGTCAACTACACTAACAGGTAGAACTATTGCCAAACACATGGATGCTTATATCAATGAATGTATTACAGGTGAGTATGATCATGTTGGTGAAGCCATAGTGTATGGTGATACTGATTCATGTTACTTCACTGCTTGGCCTGCTGTTAAAGAGGATGTTGAAGCAGGTAAAATGGAATGGAACAAGGATATTGCTGTACAGTTATATGATTCAATCGCAGAACAAGTTAATGAATCATTTCCAAGTTTTATGGAAAAAGCATTCCATGTCACACGCAAACAGGGTGAACTGATCAAGGGTGGTAGAGAAGTTGTTGCCCTAAAAGGATTATTCATTAAGAAGAAACGTTATGCTGTGCTTATATATGATCAAGAAGGTAATAGACTAGACACACATGGTAAGCCTGGTAAAGTGAAAGCCATGGGATTAGATCTCAAGCGTTCAGATACTCCCAAAGTAATCCAGGACTTCCTAAGCGAAGTGTTATTAGCAGTGCTAACAGGTACACAGCGTGATGAAATTATTGCTAAGATCCGTGACTTCAAACTGTTATTTACAGAACGTCCTGCTTGGGAAAAAGGTACTCCTAAGCGTGTAAACAACTTGACAAAATACACTAAAGAAGAAGAACGTCTGGGCAAAGCCAACATGCCAGGACATGTTAGAGCCGCAATGAATTGGAATAACCTAAGACGTATGATGAGTGACAACTACTCAATGGCTATTGTAGATGGTATGAAAACTATTGTGTGTAAACTCAAAGACAATCCATTGGGTTATACATCAGTGGGTTATCCAATTGATGAACTACACATACCTAACTGGTTTAAGGAACTGCCATTTGATGATGCCAGTATGGAAGTTGGTATTGTGGATCAGAAAGTAGAAAACTTATTGGGTGTGTTGAATTGGAAAATTAGTGAAAACACACAGATAGCAACAACCTTTGACGACTTGTTTACATTTGATTAATATGAAGAATATGAAGATCAGTGATCTTGTTAAGTTTAGGCAAGATCTAATAAACAAAAAATCAAATTTATCTATACACAACGAAATTCAACGTGTTAGAAATGTAATTGCGGAATTAACTTCTGATCTAGCAATTGAATCAATTCTACATCAAGATCTATTAGAAATCAGCGATCGTTACAGTGAAGTTAAAAAACTCAGTGACGCTATCAACAAAGATGTAGATCCCTTAATTGAGCAAGTAGAAAAGAAAATTGACCAATTGAGTAAAGAACAGTTCAATGGTGCACATGCACAACAATTAGAACATTTCTTTTTAGATGGCGATCATATGAAGTATTATATCAAGCCTGAAATAGATGGTCTAGTTAAAACCAGATTAAAAAATTATACTGATTGGCGTTTTGCTACTCTTCAGTTTGGCTGTCGTTACAGTGGAGAGCGTCCTAGACTGCCTAAAGAAACACATAAAACTTTAGGTTCAGCAATGAATGAACCAACTATCTTACATCAATTCACTGATCATTTAGTAGTAGGTGATCCTTTGTATGTTTGTGACTTTAAAGAAGAATTTATCAACAACAGTGTTAGTCAATTTAATAAAATATATCAACGCAGAGTAGCCAAATACATTGTAAAAGATCAAACTGATTTTAGTATATTACCTAAAGGTCAATTTAGTTTTATTGCTGTATGGAATATGTTTAACTTTGTACCATTGAATAAGATCATTGACTATGTACAAGAACTTTATAAACTGCTGACACCAGGTGGTACTATTATGTTTAATTATAACAACGGTGATGACTATAAGTCAGCAGTACTCAGTGAAGGTGGTATGATGAGTTTTGTTCCGTTGAGAATGTTAAAACCTAGACTAGAAAAAATTGGACTCACTGTCAACAGAACATATACTTTACCAAATGAATTAGAGCAAGGTAGTTGGATGACTATGGTCAGTTGGATAGAAGCCAGTAAGCCAGGGAAACTACAAACATCTAAAGCACACCAGGCTATGGGTAAAATTCTGGTAGAAAAAGATGACGATGAAGTTGCAAAACCTAAATAAACAAGTTATAATATTATTAATCAGCCATGAAATAGGAGAAATGAATGCGTGATAATCTATTAGATATTGTAAAGAATACCTATGGACTAGGTATTATTGATCTAGTCAAAATTAACGGAACAGACTCAGAAACTGCAATTGAAGCCTTAGCAGAAGATCGCTCAGTTATTGTTAAAGCAACAATGAATAAAGCATCAACAGAGTTTAAAGGTACATTTGGTATGCCTAACTTGGGTTTACTCAGTGTTATCTTAAACTTACCAGAGTACAAAGAAAATGCTAAAATTGAATTAAACACACAGGAACGTAACGGTGCAAATGTACCAGTTGGTATTCATTTTGAAAACGCCAACGGCAACTTTAAAAATGACTATAGATTTATGAGTCAAGAAATTGTCAATGACAAACTTAAATCAGTTAAGATGCGTGACGTTAATTGGAATGTAGAGTTTACTCCAGGTGCAGGTGAAATTAGCATGATGAAATCAATGGCATCAGCAAACCCACAGGAAACTACGTTTGTTGCTAAAACAGAAGGTGATGATCTTAAATTTTACTTTGGTGATCATTCAAGTCATGCTGGTAGTTTTGTATTCCAAGCAGGTGTAGGTGGTACATTATCAAAAGCATGGTCATGGCCAGTACAAGCCGTGATTAGTATTTTAAGTTTAACAGGTGATAAAACTGTGCGTATATCAGATGAAGGTGCGGCACAGATCACAGTTAACACAGGACTAACAACTTATAATTATATACTTCCAGCACAGCAAAAATAATGGCTAACGAGCAGGTTTCTTGGCAAGATGGATGGACGGGTAAGTGGGCACACTTGGGTCATAGACTAGGTGAATGTTGGGGTAACGATACACAAGATATTTGTTATGTAAATATTCCTAAATGTGCTACCAGTTACATCAAAGGTATTCTACAAGGCTGTGGCGGAGTTTGGTACCATAGTGAAATACCTTTAGATAAATCAGAGTATCTTATCATACTGCGTAACCCAATAGAACGTTGGTGTAGCGGAATAGCACAGTATCAATATAACACTAAAAAGTTTGATATGACAGACCAAGAAGTATTTGAAGAAATAACATTTGATGATCATACAGAACTACAGACATACTTTTTGCAAGGTGTTGATTTAACTAGAGGTACTTTTATTTTTATAGATGAAAACTTTAATAAAAATATTAAAGAATGGGTCAAATCAAAAAGTTTTCGTACAGATGTTGACATCGCAAAACCTATAAATGTCAGTAAAGAAGATGAAAGAGAAACTATAAAAAACAAATATTTTGACCTACTAGAACGTGAACCTAAATACATAGAAACATTATTAGAACACTTTAAACCAGATTATGACTTAATTAATTCAGTGGAATACTATGGCAAATTTTGAACGTGACAACTTAACAGCAAAACAGAAAGACTATGCTGTATTTCTTCCAGCACTCAGTGGATTCTATGCTACCTATATAGGTAAACAAAGACATAAAGATCCCAACAATTCCAAATACGATAATGGTAACTATGTTCCGTTAAGTCGTGTACCTAAAGACTTTGAAACAGGTGTAGAAGGACTTAACTGGCTTAATAAAGACGAAGCGTACTTTCCCTATAAATGGGCATTGTATTCAGCAGGTCATGCTGAACTGGATGTTAACAAGTTTGCACCAAAAGAAGATATGATTCGCAACAGAGATCGTGCTAACAGTTTTATCTTAGGTGATTCGGGTGGTTTCCAGATTGGTAAAGGTGTTTGGGAAGGTGATTGGAAAGATCCAAACTGTCCAAAAGCACAGAAAAAGCGTGAACAGGTTCTAGCCTGGATGGATGCTTATATGGATCGTGGTATGATACTGGATATACCTGCATGGGTATGTCGCAGTCCACGTGGTAGGGTGGCTACGGGTATCAACTCGTACGAAGAGGCAGTTCAGGGGACTTACATCAACAACGACTATTTCATGGCAAATCGTACTGGTGCATGTAAGTTCCTGAATGTCCTGCAAGGTGAAAATCACGCAGAAGCAGATGATTGGTACAATCGTATGAAAAAATACTGTGACCCTAAACAGTATGACCAACCATTTGAAGGTTGGGCTATGGGTGGTCAAAATATGTGTGACATTCATTTGGTCCTACGTAGACTGGTTGAACTCCGTCATGATGGATTACTTGAAAAGGGTCTACATGATTGGATGCACTTCTTGGGTACTAGTAAACTAGAGTGGGCATGTCTACTAACTGATATACAACGTGCAGTTCGTAAGTATCACAATGAAAACTTTACTATATCATTTGATTGTGCGTCACCATTCTTAGCAAGTGCTAACGGACAAATTTATATTCAAACAGAAACTGAAGATAGATCAAAATGGACCTATAGAATGGTACCAAGTGTTGATGATAAAAAATACGCTACAGACACAAGACGCTTTGGAGATGCTGTCTTACAAGATAAGGTCTTTGAGAACTTTACTGAATCACCAATAAGTCAACGTACAGAAATGAAAGATATTTGTATCTATGCTCCAGGTGACCTAAATAAAATAGGTAAAGAAGGTCGTACATCATGGGATAGTTTTAGTTATGCTATACAGATGGGACACAATGTTTGGAGTCATTTGAATGCTGTACAAGAAGCCAATAGACAATATGATCAAGGTATAATGCCTAAGATGTTGGTCCAAGAAACATTTGATCGTGTCTACTTTAAAGATGTTGTAGAAGCAATATTTGCTACTAGCGACAAAGGCGAAGCGTTGGCTATAATTGAAAACTTTAATAAGTTTTGGATACAGATTATTGGAACTAGAGGTGCTATTGGCAAAAAAACTGTAAATGCCAGTGCTATGTTTACTAACTTGTTTGAAGAGGAGGCAGACGAAGCAGATAATCATCATGTAGATGATAGCGGACTTGATGAGTCCAATCTAGATAATTTAGAGGCAGGAATAGTATAATGGCGTCCCATGCGATTATTGCGCCACTTGGAGGATTTGGTAATCACCTTAGATGGCTTATGATGCTAGATTCAAGATATTCTTTTAAATTTGATCTTGATGTTACTGGTGAAGAAATTTTATACAGTGATCTTAAAGGAGAATCCTGGCCTGATTTTAAAGAATGGGATAAATTAGATCCTAATAAGTTAGACCAAAAACTCTTGTTGGAAATATCTGACAGATTTAGTATAGAAAGATTAAAAATAATAGCATCTACTACAAGAAATAATAATAAAACCATATCAATGATTGATGATAAAGTTTCATTTATTGCTGATAATGTATATGGAAAAGATAGATCGTGGCAAAATTGGCTATTTTATGAATTTCAGTATCGAATACAACTAATTGATTCAGTTGATCTTGAGCATCCAGGAACTTATAGTTCTGATATGGCTAATCAATTTGATAAAATTATGGCTGTAATAACTGATCCTCAGTTGGCAATGCACTGTTATATTAAATTTAACAGTAACATGGCATTAACTCCTATAGAAAATTTTTTAATAGCAGGAGAAAACAACAATCAAGAGATTGTTAAGTATGCTAGTCGCCATAAGAATATTTTATTGATTAACAGTGACACATTGTTTCAACCTGTCTTAGATAGAAACTTATATATTAAAATAATTAAATGGTTTGATTTGAAGGATAACTACGCATACGCAAACAAGATTCATAATCTTTGGTTTAATTTACACAAAAAAGCAGAAAAAGAAATTGTAACATATTTTCATAATCTTTATATAGGAAAATCTAAACAAACAAATTAATTCACTTAGACAAACTTAAAGCAAAGGAGGCTTAAATGGGCAATGGCGAATTATCATATTTAGAAGAATTAGAATTGAGACACAGAGAACTTGACAAGAAAATCAAAGAGAGTTATACTGACTACTTAGATGATGCAAGTTTACACAAGATGAAACAGGAAAAACTAGCAATTAAAGACAAAATTGAAAGATTAAAAACGGAAACAACATAATGAATTTTATTGATACTCTTTCGTATGCTATCATAGTCTTATTCCTATATTATGTTTTTGGAATATTAATATATTACGCATATCGTTGGGTCAAAAAAAAATTTACAAAGGAACCTAAATGAAACAAGAAAAATTACATCTTAAAGACAAAATTGAACGATTAAGGCAACAGGAAACAGCATAATGGACTTATCATTTATTACAGCAGATTTATTAAACGACATTTCTTGGTTTGATGGGATCATGTATATTATACTAGGTCTCATTGTTTATGCAATTATCAGATGGATTAATAAAAAGATATGAAACTAGAAGAAACTCCCTGGAAAGATCCTATTATGGATCATCCTTTATTTTTAGTATTTGAGGACAAATATCCTGTTA
>Ga0255766_10005472_pt1 | contig 10535 bp, 8 predicted proteins | sample 071ome_23_FD_179966 | JGI IMG/M metagenome (GOLD analysis project Ga0255766, IMG submission 179966) | Coastal salt marsh microbial communities from the Groves Creek Marsh, Skidaway Island, Georgia - 071403BT metaG (version 2) | ecosystem: Environmental > Aquatic > Marine > Intertidal zone > Salt... | reverse complement strand
CGAGTGCCAAGTGACTGTTTCCAAACGATTAACGTTCGGGAACAGGAGTTTGGTGTTCTATGGTGTGGGTAAGGTCTCCGGTATACTTTTACAAAAGAAACGATACTTTTTACTTCTCGAGGGCAGTGCCTTCGGATCTCCGTCATCGGTTTAATAAGAAAAAGATCGAGGTCTCCCTTCGGACAAAGTCAGAGGCAAAAGCGGCCAAGTCTGCTGCAGCACTCTCTGACCGGCTTGAGCGATACTGGGATAGCATTCGGATGGAGATGATCTATTCCCGTGAGTTGGGGATTAGTGTTGTTCCAGACAAATCTCACAATGCCAGCACAACTGAAGTGAGTTTGTCTGATGCTTTGTCCCTGTATCAACGGCTCAAGGGGACTGGGAAGAGCAAACTCTTCTTTGAGGTATCTAACCGAAGCATTCGTTATCTGGTCGAGTGCGTTGGCCATGATAATATCACTAGTCTTGAACCAGCAGACGCAGGACGGTTCAGGGACTTTCTCTTTGAGCGAGGGATGTCTTCATCCTCCGTTAAGCGGGTCTTCTCATCTGTAAGGGCCATAATGAACTTAGCCATTAAAGAGCATGGGCTTGCTATGACCAATGTTTTCAACGGAACTTTCATTCCTGAGGATAATAAAAGGAAAGAGAGACTGCCTGTTCCCGATGATGTAATCAGAAAGATCCAAGATGAATGTAGAAGCCTTGATGATGAACCGAGATGGTTGATAGCCCTGATTAGTGACACGGGTATGAGGCTATCCGAAGCCTGCGGCCTACTCTCCTCTGATATTGTACTGGATACCAATATTCCTCACATCAACCTGACAGAGCATCCATGGCGGAGGCTGAAGACTTCCTCAAGCACCAGAGAGGTACCATTGGTTGGCGCATCCCTTTGGGCAGCAGAGCAGATCAAGGCTCAGGGGACAGAGTTTGCATTTCCAAAATACTGCAACACGCAAAAGTGTAATGCCAACTCTGCCAGCGCAGCCCTTAACAAGTGGCTCAAGCCACGGCTACCAGAGGGATGTGTGATCCACTCCTTCCGTCACAGCCTCAGAGATCGTCTCAGAGCCGTTGAATGCCCTTCCGATATTGTTGACGCTATAGGAGGCTGGACAACCGAAGGCATAGGCCAACGCTATGGCAAAGGCTATGACCTCAACGTGAAAGCAAAGTGGATGGAAGAAATATCCAAGCGTTAGGTGTGGTCAAACTCTGGGTCAACAGGAACTTTAATGCCATTCAAGAGGTGATTTGTTCAGCCTGCGAGAGATACGATTGAAAGAAACTCGGCATATTGTTCATCCGTCATACCTTTTGATCTAGCCGCAGCCGTATGTGAATGAATGCAATAATCACAATTATTTGCCATCGAAACAGCCGCGTATATTAACTCCTTGGTCATAGGGTCAAGGCTACTGGGTTTAGCCATTACTGCTTTTACAGCTCAAAAGATTGTTTCAAGGATGCTCTCACATCTAATCTAAGTTTATATAAATGTGCTAGAGTTGACAAAATTCTGTATACGCCACAAAATTTATTGAAATGTGCTGAAAACAGGGAGGTTACAATGAATGGATTTACTCGCACAATTCTAGGGATATTTGGAGCGATTTTTCTCCTTGGCGGTGCTGCCCAAGCCGAGACTTGGAGAATGGCCTCGAAAATGCCGGCGGACAGTCCCGAAGGGAAAGTCTTTCAGTATTTTGCTGACAAGGTCAAAGAACACAGCGGCGGAAAACTTGAAGTTATTGTCTATCCGAATGAACAGCTTGGCAAGACCGATGCCGTTCTTGAACAGTTGAAACTTGGTACAGTGCATCTTTATGCAGAAGGCTCAACCTATATGAAAAAGTGGGTTCCAGAAATAAACTGGACATCGGCGGCCTTCATGTTTGATGATCGTGATCACTGGATCCGGTTCATGGAAACAGACCTTGTCAAGGGCTGGTATCAAAAAGCCAGCGAAGAAGCTGGTATAATGCTTCTTGGAGACGCCACATCCATTTTACGGGGTCCGTATCGTGTAATGGTTGCCAACAAGGATGTAAAAACCTTTGATGATATCAAGCTTCTGAAACTCAGGATGCATCCAAGCAAATTGGCTGTTAACACATGGACGCATCTGGGTGCCGATGTGAAAACTCTCGCCTGGACGGATGTTTATCAGTCGATCCAGAAAGGTATAGTGGAATCCGTGAACAGCCCCATTGCTCTTGTTGAAAGTATGCGTTTTCATGAAGTTGCACCACATATCATTCGCCATGACGAATACTATCAGTCGATCGGGTTTATGATGAACGGGAAAAAGTTTGACGGACTTTCCTCTAACCTGCAAGCAGCTTTGGAAAAAGCCTATTTTGATGCCGGCAAATATTCCGAGCAGGTCATGGGGGCTTCGGCTGATGAATCGATTACCCGTATGAAGGCCAAGGGGGTTACCTTTACTGACATTGATCGGGCTCCATTCGTTGCCAGAATGAATTCATTCTACAGCGACATGGCCAGCAAAGGTGAGTTGCCGGAAGGCTTTCTTGAGGCTGTTGCTTCGTCACGCTAAGGCAAAGCATATACATGACCACGCGTGTGTGGCTAAATATGAAAACTCTGGTACAGAAAGCCGACGATATGCTCGGCTTTCTGTCTGATCTTTTTCATTCAATTGCTATCTTTTGCCTTATGGCCATGCTCTTGGGCACGGCCTTCACCATAATTTCAAGGCCACTCGAAATTTCATTCTACTGGATATGGCCTTGGACGATACAATTTTTTGTCTGGATGTGTTTTTTTGGTTTCTACCCGGTCTACCGGAGGCGAGCCGATATCTCCATCAGCTTTATAATTGAAATGTGTTCAGAACGGATTGGTTTTTTGAGCAAGGTCTTCATCGAGGCGGTTATAATACTTGTAATGCTGCTGATCATTGTCCAGCTCCCAATTATCTTTGAAAGCCAGGTAGGACCCGTTGATGGTGTGATAACTCCCTGGGGGGAGCTTGAAAGATACACGCTTTCAATCCCGATGAGCCTATCCTGTGGCCTGATACTGATCAATTCTTTGCTTGAAATTATCAAACTGTTCATTCCCGGCGACCATCCACCTGCGGAGGTGCCGCGATGATTGCACTTATTCTTTTTGCCGGGTTTATTGGGCTTATCCTTATCGGGATACCTGTCTCGATATCGATAGGTGCCGCCGTTTTTGCAACCTTCATTACATCGGAATTCAGTGACGCCACCTATATCATTCCGCAACAATTGCTCGAAGGCGTCCGCAAACCATCACTGACAGCTGTGCCGTTTTTTATCATGGCAGGGAATCTGATGAATGCTGTTGGGATGACGGACCGGATTTTCAATTTTGCCAACGCTCTTGTTGGTCATTTCAAAGCAGGCCTTGCACAGGTCAATGTTTTGGCTTCAATGGTGTTCGCTGGTGTTTCAGGGGCAGCGGTGGCAGATTGTGCCGGACTAGGTACTATTGAAATCAAAGCGATGCGCGAACGTGGATACAATCCCGAATTTGCCGCAGCACTGACGGTCTGCTCAGCTGTGATCGGGCCGATCATTCCACCTTCGATTGGTCTTGTGATCTATGCCTTTCTGGCCCAGCAATCTGTTGAGCGTATGTTTCTGGCAGGTCTCGTGCCTGGCTTGCTCGTTGGGATATCATTAATGGTCTTCAATCGTATTCTGGCGGCAAGACAGCATTTTCCGTCGCAGGAAAAGGCCAGCCGTCAGACGGTCATCAAAACGAGTATAGACGGAGTTCTTGCCCTTGGAGCTCCGGGCATCATCCTTGGCGCAATATTGTTTGGCTTCGTGACGGCTACTGAAGCCGGTGTGCTGGCCTGTCTCTATACCCTCTTGCTGGGTTTCATCTACAGATCAATTACCTGGAAATCTATTTATACGGCGCTCAGCGATACCATGATGATGACAACAATCATTATGATCATCATTGGTTTCTCAACGGCAATGGGTTGGCTACTAGCCATTGATCAGGTGCCCCAGCATTTTGGCAATTTCCTTTTTGATTTCACTGATGACAAGAATGTTTTTTTGGCGCTGATGCTGGTATTTATCCTGATGATCGGCTGTGTTGTTGAGGGTGTTCCGGCTAAGCTCATGCTTGTGCCAATGCTGCTGCCCATTATTGATCAGTACGGGGTCGACAGGGTTCATTTTGGCATCATTATCCAGCTTGGTCTGCTGATAGGGATTGCTACACCACCGATGGGGATAGGGCTTTATATTGTCAGCGAAGTTGGGAAAGTGCCTTTCGAACGACTTTCAATAGCGGTAATTCCGTTTCTTGTTCCGCTCATAGTTGTCCTGCTGATGCTGACTTATATTCCAGAATTGACGTTATGGTTGCCTGATCTGGTGTTGGGACCTGAATAGTGACTGTTTTTAAATGCCAGCGATAACTTTTTCTGAAGCCCCTGTCAGATCACCGAGTTTGGCACCATCTTCAATGATTTTTCGGTGAGACTCCGGCTCTTGCTTCTGCTTGCCCAATGCCCAGTCAATATATTCGGGTGCTTCGTCCGGCGGCATGAACAGCACACCGCTATCGTCGGCAACCACAATCCAGCCCGGCAAGACAGCTGCCCCGCCGCAACATACAGGAACATTGAGAGCACCACCTATATCATAAAGTCTGGTCGTAACAGGTGACAGGCCACGACTCCAGACGGGAAGATCAAAATGCAGAATTTCCTGGCGATCTGTTGCTGGACCATCAATGATCACGGCAGAACAACCCGATGCTTTGATGGCGCAGGCAACGCCGCCGCCCAGACAGGCATGTTTATGATCTCCCAGTCTGTCAATAACTAAGATATCACCCTTTCGCAACATTCCTGCAACATGATGCAGCAAGGTAGAATCCTGCCCCGGCAGAGCTAGTGTCACCGCTGTTCCAATTACTGTCCTGGCGGGCATCATTGGCGCAATCGACGGATCAGCAAAGCCTAACTGGCGGATATGACCGATGGTTGCTGTTTCAACATTGGCCGCTCTTTTCAAAAGCGCCGGGTCAGCAGCTTGCGGCATGGGATTGATCTGATACTTGTCCATCATGAAAACCGTTATTTGCTCAGAACGCGGTGATTGGCAACGGGAACATCATTCCTGATCCTTGCCAGATAATCTGTATCCATGGTTGCGCTGGCCCAGCCTGTCCCATACGAAGCTCGGGAAACCACCAACCCCCAAGGGTCAACGATCATCGAATGGCCCCATGTTTCACGGGTTCCACCCGTCCCGTCAGGATAGACTCCCCATTGAGCTGGAGCCATGGTGTAGCACTGGGTTTCAATTGCCCTTGCCCGGATCAGTGTTTCCCAGTGGTCCTTGCCGGTCTGCAGGGTAAAGGCAGCCGGGATCATGATGAGGTCTGCACCTGCGGCGGCCAATTTCAGGTAAAGTTCGGCAAATCGCAAATCGTAACAGATACTGCATCCGATGGTGATATTTTCAGCCTGATAGGTTACAACCTCGCTGCCTGGAACAACGGTATCAGATTCTTTGTAATCCTTTCCATCCGGGGTGGTGATGTCAAATAAATGTATTTTCCTGTAAGTAGCAATGATCTCGCCATCACGATCAAAAGCAACGGTCGTGTTATAAACTTTGTCCCCGGCTTTTTCATAGAAACTGCCGCCGTGAATGTATATCCGGTGTTTTTTTGCTAATGCTGAAAGACATTCGGTTGTCCGCCCATTTGGAATATCTTCGGCTGAATCCTTCCTGTCCTGGACGGTGCCACCATAAAATGCCATCATTTCCGGAAAAGCAATCAGATCAGGATTATCAGCCTTGATAGCTGCTTCTGCCAATTTGGTGGCGGCTTTCAGATTATCTTCTTTGTTATTGATGCTGTTTAACTGAATTGCGGTGATCTTCATGCCATCACTCCCGGAATATTTCATTTAATCATCATAAGATCAAAATATACCATAAAAAAGTAGAATTACACGATCAAGAACCGAGATCCGTGGAAACAGTCACTTGGCACTCGGTCCATGGACCTTGATACTTGGAAAATGGAGCGGGTGATGAGGGGTTCGAAGCCTATACACAGCACCATTTCAAGACTGTTTCCAGCAATATCAATATCTTAGCAGGAACAGCATATTGGTCAACTATCAAAACCTTACCTGCAACCTTGCCTGAACCCAGGGCCAAGGATCGAGGTGCAAGTTTCAGGCATCATGGGCCAAGGTTCGGGGGCCGAGGACCTTGGAACTCGGACCTTGGACCTCGGATCGGGGTTACTTGGGGGTTTTTGAAGGATGGACTGTATCCATCAATGGGGCACCCCCTGAATGCAGGGGCTTGGTTCTAGAGTAAGGCTACGGGGGGATGGATGCTACTAACCACCAACTGGTTACATCATGACTAAAATTTTTAAACTTTTTCAAAATATTCACAAATAGTTAGATATTGTAAAATATTTATTGCAATAAAAGACTTTGTAAGTAAATCATCAGGAGATTGATTTTCAAAGAACCAACAGGTGGGAATTGACAAATTTAATTTTTTAAACATCATAAACTCTTAATTCTTCTATGACATTTTTGTTAAAGGGCTAATTTTGAAAAAATTGTCACGCAAAATTTTTTCTAATTTATTAGCCTATTATTTGTGTGGATACAAAATTTCCAAAATTTTGTTTTTATTTCCTCTGATAGGAATTATTTCTTTTGCTAGTTTTATATCGTTGGCAGCAGCTGATGATGCAGAAAATAAATGTAAAGAATTTACGCGATTTAGCGCGACATATGGTGATGGTCTGGAATTACACGAAATTGACCTAGAAAAAGCCAAGCTCGCCTGTAAAAACGCTCTAAAAACGAATGCAAGTAATGCCGATGTTTATTTCAGCTTGGGTAGGATTGCGGATGCGGAACAAGATTTTGATGCTTCTTTTAATTATTTTCTTAAATCATCTGAACTTGGCTCGGGAGATGCTGCTGCCGAGTTAGCGTTTGCATACATGAAAGGTTTCGGAACCGAGCGATCTAACAATAAACTTGTTGAATGGGCAAGAGTTGCGCATCAACGAGGGAGTGCGCAAGGTGCTTATTGGCTTGGCATAGCCTATCGAGATGGACTTGGTGTGATTTCCAATAATGAAAAAGCCCTAAGTTATCTTGAGATTGCGTCATCTAGGGGGTCATCTTCAGCAAATATTATTCTTGGCGTTTCTTACGCAGACGGGCAAATGGGCTTGGAACCAAACCTGGAAAAAGCTGAAAAATATTGGCTAATTGAAAGACTTAGAAACAATCATGAAGCACTGGTGGATCAGTACACTCATTTTTTGCATAACCCAAGAAGTCCAAATGAGATGGCGTCGGCGATAATTGAACTCAAGGTCGCAGCCAACGAGGGTTGGGATCAAGCGGCGACGGTTCTGAGTTGGGTAAACACTTGGCCTGAAACGTATGATTATACAAAAACCGAGCGAGTATCAGAGTTACTCTCACCAGAGTCTGGATTTAAATATGCAATGGATGCTATCGAGAGCACGTATTTTTTAGAAAATATCAGATTTTACATCCGCCCCAAGATTGCTGAAAAGCTAACTGTTGAACAGGCAAATCTATTTCAAGAAAAGTTGATGGAGATAAGTAGATCAGAGCAGTCAAACAAATACAACTCAGAAATAGCCACAATGAGCCTTGCTGAATTTGAATCTGATGGCATTTTTGCGCCAGCCAATCTTCAAAGAGAAATCTCTCATCTAGAGTTTGCAGCGGTAAATCTGGGGTATCTGCCAGCAGCCAATCATCTTTCATATACTTATAGAGAAGACCCGGAAGTAAGAGATATATTCAAAGCACTTGAATTCGCCGAACTGGCAACAGATGATCCCGATCCATTTTATCAAGCAGTGGGGTTTTCGAATATCGGTGTCATATATGCTTACTCTGAAGAATTGCGAGACTTTGAAAAAGCAAAGTATTACTTTGAAAAAGCGATAAAAATTCTGGAATTATCTGAATATACTCATGATGAAGCATTCGTTCATTTAGCAAGAATACTCATACTGGGTGGGCATGGCATCCAGCGAGATATTCCAGCGGCAAAGGCAGTTATTTCAATTCTAGAACAACGGAGCGAAGAAGATTTTTATGGCTATTTTCTTAATCGGTTCACGTTTCCAGATGGAGTTACTGAAGATCAGATCATCGAGGATTTGCTTTTAGTTTTTGAAGAAGGCCGGAATGAATCTGCATCCGAATTAGCAGCTTTTTATGAACTGTTGGGTGACGCTGAGCAGCAATATAAGTGGACGTTTGTTTGTTCTATTGTCTGCAAAGAGCCATTACGAAGCGATTATGCAGATTATATGGAACTTAAAGCAAAAGGAATTAGAGGAGATCAAATTAACACAGCAAGAACTGAGGCTATTCAGATTGTCACCAATCAAATTGCGAAGTCCTCAACTTATAGTGGATCAGTTCCATCGCTTGTTAAAAGCAGAAAGAACTATAATGCAGGCAGATTACGAGCTGTCCTAATTGGCAATACCTCATATGAAAATTTTGCAGACCTAGAGACGCCGATTAGAGATATAAGGGCAGTTGGATATTTGTTAACTGAAAAATACCAAGCTTCAGTTCGATATGTAGAAAACGGAACACGTGCTGAGATCATCAAGGCATTGGCAGAATTGAGTTCTTACGCAAAACCTAATGATCGCGTCCTCATATATTTTGCTGGGCACGGCGAACTGGTGAACGAAGAAGATGAAGGATATTGGCTTCCAATCGATGCGGAAGTTGATATCGACACAAATTGGATTTCAAATAGCTATATAAAGCGAAAGGTGCGTTCGCTTGTTGCTAAAAACGTTCTAATTGTCGCTGACACTTGTTTTTCAGGGGCTATGACACGTGGTGTTAGCCTTACAGAAACCACTGTGTCACCAGATGCCATACAAAAATTTCTTGATACAAAATCGAGAATTGTCATTTCGTCAGGAGGTCTAAAGCCTGTGCTAGATGGCTTTGGCGGTGAACATTCAATTTTTGCAAATGAATTTGTACAGGCGTTGGAAAGTACAAGTAATCCCTTTACAGCTTCTGGCCTTTATCAAATGCTTAGAGATGCAGTTACTCAAAAATCCATCGCACTTGGGATGGAGCAAGTACCTCTCATGTCAAACCTCGTGGCAGAGGGGCATGAAGGTCCAGATTTTGTCCTACTACCAAATTAAAAAAATCATATTTTTTTGCTTTTAAAATTAGAGATAAAAATAAACATATCTATTTAAAAATTGCTCTAATTGACCTTAATTATAATTGTTTCAAAAATTGCATTCTTACTGATTAATTGCAATCTATCTGTACCAATCGGTTCGGCAAATTTAGGCCTTTCCCCATTAAATTTATTTACTGATAGAAAGAATTCCTTACCGATTACCAATCTCTCATTATCAACTAACAAAGTTTCCTCACCTTGAGATGATATATATTTGATAGAAATAGGGTCGCTATTAAAAGGAATAATTACCAGGTCGAAAGTCTCTCCTCTATAAACATTAGTATCACTTCGTTGCTTGTCTGCAGTATCAAAAATTACAAATTTATAGGCAATCTCTTTAGTAATATTCCAATTCAAATCGTAAGCAAACTGATGTGATTTATCTTTTTCGCTTCCTATTTTACCTGCTGATCTAAGTATTGGTTCGTATTTATTTTGATCCATTCCAACTGTAACGTAAGTTTGCGAATTTAAAACAGCTAACGTGGTGAATACACCCACTACTCCGCCCGCAAATACGTTTCCAAAACTAAACTGGTGTTGTACGAAACCTCTTAATTGCTCAAAAATGTTTTTTTTTGCCTTTGCTTGATCACTATTTAGTGCCGCATCTACTTGTCTTATTAGATGTGGAGGTATTCCAATGCTGCTATCCATTGCTTCGTTGAATAGCTGATCAACCTTTCTAAATGCTTCGAGTGTTTCCTTGATCAAAAGATCATTGGCATCTAACAAAGTTTCGCTATCATTATCTATTTTTTGAATTTTGGCGTAGACGTTAGCAGAGCCTTCACCAAGAAGGTAAGCCTGAATATCTTCTTCTGTAATTTTTTGCTTATCAGTATTAGGCATTTACTTCTTTACCCCAATAGCATTCGATGAACTGTTTTTTGGCCTTGGTCATCCATGTCAACACTGTGTTTTGACTTTCACCAAGTTGCTCCGCAATCAACTTCGAAGTCATGCCTTTGTAGGTAGATAAAGTAAATACTTCTTGATAAGGGCCTGAGAGCATTTTCCAACATTCCTGTTCAAGAAGGTTTTGTAGCATGGTTTTTTCATTGCCCATTGAATGATCATAGGCACTTCCTTCGCTAGCTGTCTCAGATCGTAGCACAGTCTTGTTGTCCAACTCTTTTATATAGTTTCCTTCTCCAGATAGAGCGTTTTTGAACTCGTCAGCTCGCCCCTTTTTCCTGAAAAAGTCCATCAAAAGGTTCCGTGCAATGGTAAGCCCATAATGAGTGA